>Ga0233425_10004457_pt1 | contig 23483 bp, 23 predicted proteins | sample Watercolumn_Towu_2_FD_181712 | JGI IMG/M metagenome (GOLD analysis project Ga0233425, IMG submission 181712) | Freshwater microbial communities from Lake Towuti, South Sulawesi, Indonesia - Watercolumn_Towuti2014_140_MG | ecosystem: Environmental > Aquatic > Freshwater > Lake | place... | reverse complement strand
AGCCGACCGCGCGTCGCTACCTGGACATCTTGAGCGGCACGTACGTGGTACGCCAGTTGCCGCCGTGGTTCGAAAACCTCAAGAAGCGGCAGGTCCGCTCGCCCAAGGTCTACATCCGGGACTCGGGCCTGCTCCACGCGCTGCTCGGTATCCCCGACCCGCCGGGCCTGCAGGCGCACCCGAAACTCGGGGCCTCGTGGGAGGGGTTCTGCCTGGAACAGATCCTGAGCGTGTGCGGCGATCGCGATGCCTGGTTCTGGGGGACGCACAGCGGCGCCGAGCTCGACCTGCTGCTGCTGCACGCAGGCTGCCGTCTCGGCTTCGAGTTCAAGTTCTCGGACCGGCCCGCGACCACCCGGTCGATGCGCATCGCCCTGGCGGACTTGGCGCTCGACCATCTCTACATCGTCCACCCCGGCGAGCACGAATTCCCGCTCGATGAATCGATCACCGCCATCACTCTGCCGCGCCTGATCGACGTCCTGCGATCGGGGGGCGGCCATGCCTGAGCACGCACGCTCCGAGCGCCACGTTCGTCCTTTCAATAAGTCAGGAACGTGCTATAGGTTGTCGTCAAGAATCTCTGATGTTGCGCGCGGGCAGTGCGCGAACCGCATTCAGCGCGGCCGCAGCCACTGCCAGGACAGCATGCCGAGGAAGGTCGTCAGCAGTGCGCCGGTGACATGGGCGGCGATGGCGCCGAAGGCCAGTGCCAGCCGGCCCTGCTGCAGCAGGGCGACCACTTCCGCCGAGAAGGTCGAGAAGGTGGTCAGGCCGCCGCAGAAACCGGTGATGATTGCGAGCCGCCACTCGAACGCGATACCCGGCGCCGCCGCGAACCAGGCGATGGCCAGACCAACGATATAGCCGCCGACGAGGTTCGCGGCGAGCGTGCCCGGCGGTATCGCCGGGTAAAGACCGTTGAGCTTGACGGCCATCAGCCATCGCAACAGCGCGCCGAGGGCGGAACCGACAGCGATGGCCACGATCGCTTTCCACATCATGCGGACACATCATACCGGCTTTCCGATGCCGGCCGGCGAGACCGTGGCTGGGCCGGCTCGCACGGGGTGCGCGAATGGGCGATAATCGCGCCGGTACCGGTGGATGCTGAAAGTCAGCTGGCGTTCAGTTAATCCGGTGAATACTTCGTCCGCCTTATCCAACCCATGAACAGGAGTGATTCGATGAAAATTGCAAAGCCTCTGCTGGTCGCCGCCGCCGCGGCTGCGTTCGTTTCGTTTTCAGCCGTTGCCGAGGAAGGCCCGGCGCGCGTCGGTGAAGGCGTCAAGGATGCCGTGACCGCGCCAGCCGAGATCCCGGAGCAGATCGCCGAGGACGTGGCCAAGACCGATCCGGTGACGGGCACCGTGACCGGCACCGTCAAGGGTGCGGTCAAAGCCGCCGGCCAGGTGGTCGAGGGCGCGGCGGAAGTCGGTGTCGGCGTGGTCGAAACGATCGTCGCGCCGGTTACCGGCGGCAACAAGTAATCACAGGTAATCCCGTTCCTCCCGGTCGGGGACTGACCCGACCGGGAGGCGGTGCAAGTAGCAGTCGCTCAACCCCCGCCCGCGGCATTGCCATCGCTCCAAAGGGTTGCCTGGCCACACATCCGGTCCTGTCGGGCGTGCCGGGACTGAGCGGTACACCCACCCCCCGTCTTCGACGCCCCGCATGAATTGCGCCCGGCGCCTGCAAATTGATTTCGTGGTCTGCGGCCGTTAATCTTTGCCCCCTTCGCAAAGGGGGTGGAGGTCATGCGCCGGCCGCTGGTCGCAGGCAACTGGAAGATGAACGGTTCGACCACGGCGGCGCGGACGCTGCTCGATGGCATCGTCGGACCGGTCGGCGGATTGCGCGCGGCCGAGGTGGCGGTATGCCCGCCATTCGTGTTCCTGCGTGATGCCGCCACTCAACTTGCGGGTAGCAGCGTCGCCCTCGGCGCGCAGAGTCTTTGCGAGCACGAGTCCGGCGCTTACACCGGCGAGGTGTCTGGCGCCATGCTGCGGGATCTCGGCTGCAGCTACGTAATCGTCGGCCATTCGGAGCGGCGCCAGTATTTCGGCGAGACCGATGCGCTGGTGGCACGCAAATTTGCCCGCGCCCTGGCCACCGATCTGGTGCCGATACTCTGCGTCGGTGAAACGCTCGCCGAACGCGAGGCGGGACAGACCGAAGCGGTGGTGACTCGGCAGCTGGCCGCCGTGGTCGAGGGCAGCGGGATTGGCGCCTTTGCCGGGGCGGTCATCGCCTACGAACCGGTGTGGGCCATCGGTACCGGCAGGACCGCGACGCCGCAGCAGGCGCAGGCGGTGCATGCCTGTATCCGCGGGTGGCTGGCGGCCGCAAGCGCTACCGTTGCCGCCGGGATCCGGCTGTTGTACGGCGGCAGTGTCAAGGGCGCGAACGCCGCCGAGCTGTTCGCCGAGCCGGACATCGACGGCGGGCTGATCGGCGGTGCTTCGTTGAACGCCGGTGAATTCATGACCATCTGCCAGGCGGCGGACGGTCGCAAGGGTTGAGAAACGCAGAGGGCTTATGGCAACTATATTACTGGTGATTCAGGTCCTGCTGGCGGTGGCGCTGATCGCGCTGATCCTGATCCAGCAGGGGCGGGGCGCGGATACCGGCGCGACCTTCGGCAGCGGGTCCTCGGCGACGGTATTCGGGGCCCGCGGTTCGGCCTCGTTCCTGACCCGTACGACGGCGATCCTCGCGATCCTGTTCTTCTCCAACAGCTTCCTGCTGGCCTACCTGTCGACCAGGACCGAGGCGCCGGCCAGTCTGATGGAACGGGTGGCCGCGCCGCCGGCGGTCCCGGTGCCTGCCCCGTCCATGGTTGGGGAGCAGACTCCGCAGTCATCGACCGCATCCGATCTGCCGGCGGTGGCAGGCGGTGAGTCGGCTCCAGGCCCCGATCCATCGGCCGCGGTTCCGGTCGAAGTGCCGGCCGATGTACCGGCGGTCGAGTCGCCGCAGGCCCCGTAACCGCATCCTTGCATCCGGCGAGCGTCGCGGAGACAATTGCGGCGCCTGTAGCATTCGCCGTTTCAAGCCGACGTGGTGGAATTGGTAGACACACCATCTTGAGGGGGTGGCGGGGCAACCCGTGAGAGTTCGAGTCTCTCCGTCGGCACCATCCCACCGCAAAAGTTCGGGCGATGGGATGTGAATTCAAGTATGATATTGCGGTGCGACGCGACCGTTGGCTGACAGCAAGTTTCCTTCGACCTTAGCCTTCCGCCATGCTCGATCAATACCTGCCGATTCTGATGTTCATGATCATCGGCGTCATCGTCGGAACGGTCATGATGGTCCTGGGTTTCGTGCTGGGGCCGCGGCGTCCGGGGGCGGAGAAGCTGTCGCCCTACGAGTGTGGCTTCGAGGCCTTCGAGGACGCGCGCATGAAGTTCGACGTGCGCTATTACCTGGTCGCCATCCTGTTCATCCTATTTGATCTGGAAATCGCTTTTCTCTTCCCCTGGGCCGTGGTGCTGCGCGACGTCGGCATGACCGGCTTTGTCGCCATGATGATCTTCCTCGCCGTGCTGGTGGTCGGTTTTATCTACGAGTGGAAGAAAGGGGCGCTCGAGTGGGAATGACCACCCGGGAGGTGAGGGCATGAGCATCGACGGACTGCTCGAGAAGGGGATGGTGACCACCACTCTCGACACCGTGATCAACTGGGCGCGCACCGGTTCACTGTGGCCGATGACCTTCGGCCTGGCCTGTTGCGCGGTGGAGATGATGCAGGCAGGTGCCTCGCGTTACGACCTTGATCGCTTCGGCGTGGTGTTCCGCCCGAGCCCGCGGCAGTCCGACGTCATGATTGTCGCCGGGACCTTGTGCAACAAGATGGCCCCGGCGCTGCGCAAGGTCTACGAACAGATGGCGGAGCCGCGCTGGGTGATCTCGATGGGGTCCTGCGCCAACGGTGGCGGCTATTACCACTACAGCTACAGCGTGGTGCGTGGCTGCGACCGCATCGTGCCGGTGGACGTCTACGTGCCGGGTTGCCCGCCGACCGCCGAGGCACTGCTGTACGGGATCATCCAGCTGCAGAACAAGATCCGGCGAACCTGCACCATCGCCCGTTGAGCCGAATCCAATGTCGCTGAACGCACAGGAACTCAAGTCGCGGCTGGAAGAGTGGCTGGCCGGCCGCTATGACCGGTTGTTCGTGGCCGCCGATGGCATGTTGACGATCGAGCTGCCCGCCGAGCACCTGCTGCCCGCATGCACGGAACTGCGCGACGACCCGCTGTTCCGGTTTACGCAGCTTTCCGACCTTTGCGGCGTCGATTATTCCGCCTATGGCCAGAGCGACTGGGAGACCGGCGCCGCCAGCGCCGCAGGGTTCTCGCGCGGAGTGAGCGCAGCTTCCGGATCGGTGCCGTGCTGGCCGGGTCCGCGGTACGCGGTCGTCTATCATCTGCTGTCGGTGCAGCACAACCGTCGATTGCGCCTGCGGGTGTCCCTCGACGGCGAGATGCCGGTCGTCGACAGCGTGGTCCCGGTCTGGCCGGTCGCCAACTGGTTCGAGCGCGAGGCCTTCGACCTGTTCGGTATCCTGTTCGACGGTCATCCCGACCTGCGCCGGCTGCTCACCGACTACGGTTTCATCGGCCATCCGTTCCGCAAGGATTTTCCGCTCGAGGGCAATGTCGAGGTGCGCTACGACCCCGACAAGGGCCGTGTGGTGTATCAGCCGGTGACGATCCAGAACCGGACCCTGGTGCCGCGGGTGGTGCGCCGGGCCGATCGGCAGGGGGCGGAGTGACGGTCATGCCCGAGTTCCAGAACCTGACGATAAATTTTGGCCCCCAGCACCCCGCCGCGCACGGGGTGCTGCGGCTGGTGCTGGAGATGGACGGCGAGGTCATCGTTCGTGCCGATCCGCACATCGGCCTGCTCCACCGCGGTACGGAAAAGCTCGCCGAGAGCAAGCCCTACAACCAGAGCATCGGTTACATGGACCGGCTCGACTATGTGTCCATGATGTGCAACGAGCACGCCTATGTCCTGGCAATCGAGAAACTGCTGGGCGTGACGCCGCCGAAGCGGGCGCAGTACATCCGCGTCATGTTCGACGAGATCACCCGCATCCTGAATCATCTGTTGTGGCTCGGCGCGCACGGCCTCGACATCGGCGCCATGACCATGTTCCTGTACTGCTTCCGCGAGCGCGAGGACCTGATGGACTGCTACGAGGCGGTCTCCGGGACGCGGATGCATGCGACCTATTACCGCCCGGGCGGGGTTTATCGCGATCTGCCGGACGACATGCCGCAGTATCAGCCGTCGCGTTTCCGGGGCAATGCCGAGATCGACCGTCTCAACCGCAACCGGCAGGGATCGCTGCTCGACTTCATCGACGACTTCGCCGATCGCTTCCCCAAGTGCGTCGACGAATACGAGACCCTGCTGACCGACAACCGGATCTGGAAGCAGCGCACAGTCAATATCGGCGTGGTGACACCGGAACGGGCGCAGGCGCTCGGGTTCACCGGGCCCATGCTGCGCGGTTCCGGCATCGCCTGGGACCTGCGCAAGAAGCAGCCCTACGAGACCTATGACGAGGTCGAGTTCGATATCCCGGTCGGGGTCAACGGCGATTGCTACGACCGCTATCTGGTGCGCATCGAGGAGATGCGGCAGTCGGCGCGGATCATCAAACAGTGCGTGCGCTGGCTGCGCACCAATCCCGGGCCGGTGATGATCGACGATCACAAGCTGGTGCCGCCGAAACGCGAGGAAATGAAGGCCGACATGGAGGCCCTCATCCATCACTTCAAGCTGTTCACCGAGGGCTATTGCGTCCCCGCGGGCGAGGTGTACGCGGCGGTTGAGCACCCGAAGGGCGAGTTCGGCATCTACCTCGTCGCCGATGGCGCCAACAAGCCCTACCGCGTCAAGATCCGCGCCCCAGGCTTCGCGCACCTGTCGGCCCTGGACGAGATGGTGCGCGGCCACATGCTGGCCGACGTGGTGGCGGTGATCGGCACCCAGGACATCGTTTTTGGTGAGGTCGATCGGTGAGCGATCGCGGCGGACTGCTTACGGAACATGCCCGTCACGTCATCGACGGGTGGCTCAAGCGCTATCCGGCCGATCAGCGGCGCTCGGCGGTGCTGGCGGCCCTGCGCGAGGTGCAGCACGAGAACGGCGGCTACCTCACCGTGGCGCTGATGGACGCGGTGGCCGAGTATCTGGGCCTGGCGCCGATGGCGGTGTACGAGGTCGCGACCTTCTATTCGATGCTCGAGACGCGGCCGGTCGGCCGGCACAATGTCGCCATCTGCACCAACATCTCCTGCATGCTGCGCGGGGCCGACGACATCGTCGCCCACGTAGAGCGCAAGCTCGGGATCAAGACCGGCGAGAGCACCGCCGATGGCCGCATCTACCTCAAGTGCGAGGAAGAGTGTCTCGCGGCCTGTTGCGGCGCGCCGATGATGCAGGTCAATCACCGTTATCACGAGAACCTGACCGTCGAGCGCGTCGACGAGATCCTGGATGGCCTGAAGTGAGCGCGATCCTGCTCAACCAGTGCTGTTACACCACGCTCGGCGCCGAGCAGCCGTGGACCCTCGACAACTACCTGAAGACCGGCGGTTACGAGGCGTGGAAGAAAATCCTGGCGGAGAAGCGGCCACCGGCCGAGATCATCGAGGAGGTCAAGGCCTCGGGCCTGCGCGGTCGCGGCGGCGCCGGCTTCCCCACCGGCGTGAAGTGGAGCTTCATGCCGAAGTCCGCGGTGCAGAAGTACATCGTCTGCAATTCCGACGAATCGGAGCCGGGCACCTGCAAGGACCGCGACATCCTGCGATTCAACCCGCATGCCCTGGTCGAGGGCATGGCCATCGCCGGTTATGCCATCGGCGCCACCGTGGGTTACAACTACCTGCGCGGCGAGTTCATGGATGAGCCCTACCTGCGCTTCGAAGCCGCCGTGCAGGAGGCCTACGCCCAGGGGGTGCTCGGGCGAAACATCCTCGGTTCCGGCGTCGATTTCGATCTCTACCCGACACTGGGCGCCGGGGCCTACATCTGCGGCGAGGAGACGGCGCTGCTCGAATCGCTCGAGGGCAAGAAAGGGCAGCCGCGTTACAAGCCGCCGTTTCCGGCGACCTACGGCCTCTACGGCAAGCCGACCACCATCAACAATACCGAATCGCTGTCCTCGGTGCCGGCCATCCTGCGCCGGGGCGCCAAGTGGTTCGCGTCGATGGGCAAGCCCAACAACTGCGGCACCAAGATCTTTTCGGTCAGCGGGCACGTCAGCCGTCCCGGCAACTTCGAAATTCCCATGGGAACGCCGTTCAAGGTGCTGCTCGATCTGGCCGGCGGGGTGTGGAAGGGTCGCGGACTGAAGGCGGTGATTCCGGGCGGATCCTCGGTGCCGGTGGTGCCGGGAGAGACCATGATGCAGCTCGACATGGACTACGACTCCATAGCCAAGGCGGGCTCCATGCTCGGCTCGGGGGCAGTCATCGTCATGGACGAGACCACCTGCATGGTCAGGACGCTGCGGCGCCTGTCACGGTTCTACTATTCCGAATCCTGCGGGCAATGCACCCCCTGCCGCGAGGGCACGGGCTGGCTGTACCGCATGCTGACGCGCATCGTCGATGGCGGCGGGACACGCGAAGACCTGGCGCGGCTTGACGACGTTGCCGCCAAGATCGCCGGCCGCACCATCTGCGCGCTCGGCGACGCGGCGGCGATGCCGGTGCAGAGCTTCATCAAGCAGTTCCGCCACGAATTTGAGTATTACATCGATCACGGCCGCAGCATGGTCGAGGCTGGCGCGAAGGCGGCGTGAATGAGCGAAGAACTGGTCAATATCGAGGTTGACGGTCGGCCGCTCAAGGCCCGGAAGGGATCGATGCTGATCGAGGCGACGGACAGCGCCGGCATTTACATCCCGCGCTTCTGCTATCACAAGAAGCTGTCGATCGCCGCCAACTGCCGCATGTGCCTGGTGCAGGTGGAGAAGGCGCCGAAGCCGCTGCCGGCCTGTGCCACCCCCGTCATGGAGGGGATGAAGGTGCAGACTCGTTCGCCAGCGGCGCGCGACGCGCAGAAGGCGACGATGGAATTCCTGCTGATCAATCATCCGCTCGACTGCCCGATCTGCGACCAGGGTGGCGAGTGCGAACTGCAGGATCTGGCGATGGGTTACGGCGCCGATGTGTCGCGCTATGCCGAGCGCAAGCGGGTGGTCCGCGATCAGGACATCGGGCCGCTGGTGCAGATGGACATGACCCGCTGCATCCACTGTACCCGCTGCGTGCGTTTCGGCGAGGAGATTGCGGGGGTGTTCGAGATCGGCGGCACCGGCCGCGGCGAGCACACCCGCATCGGCACCTATGTCGAACGCGCCCTGACGTCGGAGTTGTCCGGCAACATCATCGATGTCTGCCCGGTGGGCGCCCTGACCTCGAAGCCGTTCCGCTTCTCGGCGCGGGCCTGGGAACTCAAGGCCAGACCCGGCGTGGCGCCGCACGACGGTGTCGGGTCAAACGTCGAATTTCACGTCAAGGGCAACCGCGTCAAGCGCGTCGTGCCGCGCGAAAACGAGGCGATCAACGAGGTCTGGATCTCCGACCGTGACCGCTTCAGCTATGAGGGACTGTACGCTGCCGACCGGCTGACGGCGCCGATGATTCGGGAGAACGGCCAGTGGCGGGAAACCGATTGGGATACCGCGATCAAGTTCGCCGCCGCCGGTCTCAAGGCCGCGGATCCGGCGACGACCGGCGTTCTTGCCGCGCCCACCGCGACCGTCGAGGAGCTGTACCTGCTGCAAAAGCTGGCGCGGGCGCTCGGCATCAACAATCTTGATCACCGCCTGCGGCAGGCCGACTTCCACGATGATGCCGGGGCGCCGGCGTTGCCGCGGCTCGGCGTGGGCATTGCCGATCTGGAGCGGGTGGATGCCGCCCTGATCATCGGCGCGGACATCCGCCGCGAACTGCCGATGGCCAACCACCGGCTGCGCAAGGCGGGGCAGCGCGGGGCACGACTCATGGTCGTGAACCCGGTCGATTTCGATTTCAACTGGCCGATCGCTCACCGGCTGATCGTTGCGCCATCGGCGATGACCACGGTGCTGGCCGGCGTTCTCGCCGCGCTGACCGGCAGCGGCGCCGCCGCGGGCGAGGCGCAGCGCGCGATCGCCGCGGCATTGCAGGGCGGTACCGTCAAGGCGGTGCTCCTGGGCGAGATCGGCCTCAATCATCCGCATTACTCGGTGCTGCGAGCCCTCGCGCAGCGGATTGCCGAGGCTGGCGGGGCGACATTCGGTATTCTTGCCCCGGCCGCCAATAGTGCCGGCGCATGGCTCGCCGGCATGGTGCCGCATCAGGGGCCGATGGAGGCGGAGGTGCGGGAGCCGGGACGTCATGCCCGCGACCTGCTCGAACTTGGTTGCGGCACCTACGTGCTGTATGGCGTCGAGCCGGAGCGGGACACGGCGTTGGGCAGTGCAGCCCTGCGGTCCCTGAACGGTGCCCGGTTCGTGCTGGCCTTTACGGCCTTCCGCTCCGAGGCGCTCGATCGCAGCGCTCACGTCATGCTGCCGCTCGCCTGTTACGCCGAGAACGAGGGTGCGCTCGTGAACGTCGCCGGCCTCTGGCAGGATTTCGCGGCAGCCGTGACACCGCCCGCGGGGGCGCGACAGGGGTGGCGGGTGTTGCGGGTACTGGCCAATGAGTTGAATCTGCCCGGTTTCGACTACATGCGGGTAGGTGAGGTCGGCGATGAATTGCGCGCCCTGCCGGTCCCGGAACCGTCTTCCGTACCGGTGGCGGCCGTGGCGGTTCCGAACGAGGGCATGGTTGCTCTGGAACGCCAAACGATCTGGCCCATGCAGGCGACCGATTCGCTGGTACGGCGGGCGCCAGCCCTGCAACGGACCGCCGATGGTGCTGACGGCCTCGTCCGCATGAATGGCCGCGTCGCGCGCAACCTGGGTGTGGATGCCGGCATCGAGATCCGCCTGGTCCAGGGCGGCGACGAGACCCGGGCGACGGTGCACATCGACGAGCGCATCGCCGATGATTGCGTCGTGACTCACGGTGGTGGCCCGCTGGCCGCCTTCGGCACGGCGTTCGGTCCGGTCACGGTGGAGAAGGCGTGATGTTCGAGGCCATCCAGACCCTGCTCGCGACCTGGCTGCCGGCACCGTTGCCGCTCCTCGTGGTCTCGGTGCTCAAGATCGCATCCGTGCTGGTGCCGCTGATCCTGTTCGTACTCTATTTCCAGTTCTTCGAACGCAAGATTATCGGTTACATCCAGGTCCGCATCGGGCCGAACCGTGTCGGGCCGAAGGGCTGGCTGCAGCCGGTGGCGGATGCGATCAAGCTCATCTTCAAGGAGATCGTGGTCCCCACCAATGCCAACAAGGTGCTGTTCCTGCTGGCGCCCATCGTCTCGGTCGGCCCGGCGCTCGCCGCGTGGGCGGTGGTGCCCTTCGGCGATGGCATGGTGATATCCGACATCAACGCCGGGCTGCTCTACCTCCTGGCCATGACCTCGCTCGCGGTGTATGGCGTGATCATCGCCGGCTGGGCCTCGAATTCAAAATACGCCTTCCTTGGCGCCATGCGCTCGGCGGCGCAGATGGTGGCCTACGAGATTGCCATGGGCTTCGCCCTGGTGTCGGTGTTGATTGCCGCCGGCAGCCTCAATCTGAGTGCGATTGTCCAGGCACAGCAGGGCGGTTTGATCAACTGGTTCTGGCTACCGCTGCTGCCGCTGTTCGCCGTTTACTTCATCTCCGGCGTGGCCGAAACCAACCGCGCCCCGTTCGACGTCGCCGAAGGCGAATCCGAGATCGTCGCCGGTTTCCACGTCGAGTATTCGGGGATCATCTTTTCGGTCTTCTTCCTCGCCGAGTACGCCAACATGATCCTGATCTCGGTGTTGGCCTCGATCATGTTTCTCGGTGGCTGGTTGTCGCCGTTCCAGGGGATGCCGGTCCTGGATGGTGTTTTCGCGTGGGTGCCGGGCGTGATCTGGCTGTTCCTGAAGATGTGGATATTCCTGTTCCTGTTTCTGTGGTTGCGCGCGACCTTTCCGCGTTATCGCTACGATCAGATCATGCGCCTGGGCTGGAAGGTGTTCATTCCCATCACCATCGTCTGGCTGGCGGTGACCGGCGGCCTGGTCGTCGCCGGTGTGCCGCCGTGGTTCGACTAGCGGGGGACGACACATGAATGCCATCGCCAGATACTTCAAGAGTCTGCTGCTCTGGGAGCTGTTCAAGGGGCTGCGCCTTACCGGTCGTTATCTCTTCGCCCGCAAGTTCACGGTGCAGTACCCCGAGGAGAAGACGCCGCAGTCGCCGCGCTTCCGCGGCCTGCACGCGCTGCGGCGCTATCCCAACGGCGAGGAGCGCTGCATCGCCTGCAAGCTCTGCGAGGCGGTGTGTCCGGCGCTGGCAATCACCATCGAGTCCGAACCGCGCGCCGACGGTTCGCGGCGCACCACCCGTTACGACATCGATCTAACCAAGTGCATCTTCTGCGGGTTCTGCGAGGAATCCTGCCCCGTTGATTCGATCGTGGAGACCCGCCACTTCGAGTACCACGGCGAACAGCGTGGCGACCTGCTCATGACCAAGGACAAGCTGCTGAAGGTCGGCGACCTGTTCGAGGCCGAGCTGGCCGCCGATCGGGCGCGCGAGTCGAGGTACCGTTGATGGAACAGGTCGTCTTCTATTGCCTGGCCGCGGTTCTGGTTTTTGCCGCCAGCATGGTTATCACTGTGCGCAATCCGGTGCACGCCGTCCTGTTCCTGGTCCTGGCCTTCGTAGCCAGCAGTGGTCTGTGGCTCCTGCTCGAGGCGGAATTCCTCGCCATCACGCTGGTGCTCGTCTACGTCGGTGCCGTCATGGTCTTGTTCCTGTTCGTGGTGATGATGCTCGACATCAACGTCGCCATCCTGCGCGAGGGATTCGCCCGTTACCTGCCAGTGGGACTCATGGTCGCCGCCGGCATGGTGATCGCGATGGGCATGATGGTCGGTCCCGCCCACTTCGGCCTCGAGGTCGTGCCTCCACCGGCGCCAGCCGCGGCCGGTACCAGCAACACGGCACAGCTCGGCCGCGCGCTGTTCACCGATTATCTCTATCCGTTCGAGGTCGCCGCCGCCGTCCTGCTGGTGGCGATGATCGCCGCGATTGCCCTTACCATGCGCGGGCCGCGGCAGACCAAGACGCAGAAGCCCGAGCAGCAGGTCACGGTCCGTCGGAGTGATCGCGTGCGGCTGGTACGCATGCCGGCAGAGAAGCGATCATGATCGCGCTCTCGGATTACCTGGTGCTGGGCGCCATCCTGTTTTGTCTGAGCGTCGCCGGGATGTTCATCAATCGCAAGAACGTGATCCTGCTGCTAATGTGCATCGAGCTGATGCTGCTTGCGGTGAATTTCAATTTCGTGGCCTTTGCCCATTTTCACGGCGACGTCGCTGGTCAGGTGTTCGTGTTTTTCATCCTCACCGTGGCGGCGGCCGAGTCGGCCATCGGCCTCGCCATCCTGGTCGCCCTGTTCCGCAACCGGCGGACCATTGACGTCGAAGCCCTCGACCGCATGAGGGGCTGATCGCGGTGGAAACCATCTGCCTGATCGTTGTCCTGGCGCCCCTGTTCGGGGCCGTCGCCGCCGGCCTGTTCGGCCGGCAAATAGGCCGCGCCGGCGCCCACTGGGCGACCATCCTCGGCGTGGCGATCTCGTTCCTGCTGTCGACGGTGGTCTTCAAACACATCATCGTGGACGGCGCCGAGTCGTTCCGGGTCACGGTGTACACCTGGGCACAGGTAGGTAGCATTCCGCTGTCGATCGGATTCCTGATCGACGAACTGACCGTGACGATGATGACGGTCGTCACCTTCGTGTCGCTGATGGTGCACATTTACACCATCGGCTACATGCACGAGGACCCGGGTTACCAGCGGTTCTTCAGCTACATCGCCCTGTTCACCTTCTCGATGCTGATGCTGGTGATGAGCGACAACTTCCTGCAGCTGTTCTTCGGCTGGGAGGCGGTGGGCCTCGTTTCCTATCTCCTGATCGGGTTCTGGTACACGCGCGATTCGGCGATATACGCCAACCTCAAGGCCTTCCTGGTCAACCGCGTCGGCGATTTCGGCTTCCTGCTCGGCATCGCTCTCGTGCTGCTCAATTTCGGCAGCCTCGACTATGCGACCGTGTTCGCCGGCGCCGAGGCCCTGACCGATCGCACCATCATGATTTTCGCGGGGCACGAATGGCAGGTCATCACCGTGATTTGCCTGCTTCTGTTCGTCGGCGCCATGGGCAAGAGCGCGCAGGTGCCACTGCATGTCTGGCTGCCGGACTCGATGGAAGGCCCGACCCCCATTTCGGCCCTGATCCATGCCGCGACCATGGTCACCGCCGGCATCTTCATGGTGGCGCGCATGTCGCCGCTGTTCGAGCTTTCATCGGCCGCGCTGTCGTTCGTGATCGTGATTGGCGGGGTGACGGCGCTGTCGATGGCGCTGGTTGCCATCGTCCAGACCGACATCAAGCGCGTCGTCGCGTACTCGACGCTGTCGCAACTGGGCTATATGACGGTGGCGCTCGGCGCTTCGGCGTATTCCGTCGCCATCTTCCACCTGATGACGCATGCCTTCTTCAAGGCACTGCTGTTTCTCGGTGCGGGTTCCGTGATCATCGCCATGCACCACGAGCAGGACATGACGCGGATGGGCGGCTTGCGCAAGTACATGCCGGTTACCTACTGGACCATGTTCATCGGCGCCCTGGCCTCGGCCGGCGTGCCGGGTTTTTCGGGATTCTTCTCCAAGGATGCCATCATCGAGGCCGTGCATCTGTCTTCGACCCCGGGTGCGCATTTTGCCTACATCTGCGTCCTGTCGTGCGTATTCGTGACCGCGTTCTACACCTTCCGCCTGATGTTCATGACCTTTCACGGCCGGGAGCGGTTCTCCGGACACGGCCAAGAAGCCCACGGTCACGACAGCCATGCCGACGCGCACCATGGCCATGGCGGCACGCCGCACGAGTCGCCGGCCGTGGTCACATTGCCGCTCACGCTGCTGGCCATCCCGACGGTGGCCGCCGGCTGGGTGATCGGACCGATGCTGTTCGGGGGATATTTCGGCGAGTCCGTCAGCATCGCCCCGGAACACGAGGCGGTGGCGCGCATGGGTGAGGAGTTCCACGGGATCGTCGGGATGATGACGCATGCACTGGGCACGGCGCCGTTCTGGCTGTCGCTCGCCGGTATTGCCACCGCCGCCTGGTTCTATCTGTTGCAGCCGGATCTGCCGGCGCGCATCAAGCGCGGCGCCGGGTTGCTGGCCGCGATCCTGGAACGCAAGTACGGATTCGACGAATTCAACGCCCTGGTCTTCGGCGCCGGGGCACGCGGCACGGGCTGGCTGCTGTGGCGCGTGGGTGACGCCGTGCTCATCGACGGCGCGGTCGTCAACGGCTCGGCGCACAGCGTCGGCTGGCTGGCCGGTATCGTCCGCCGCGTGCAGTCGGGGTATCTCTATCACTACGCCTTCGCCATGATCATCGGCGTCCTGGGCCTCCTGGCCTACTTCGTTCACGGGATCGGCCGCTAGCCGGCCCGCAATCGCGCAACCGCCATGCAGAACTGGCCCTTGCTGAGCCTCGTCATCTGGACGCCGATCCTCGGCGGCCTGTGGGTGCTGTTCGCCGGCGCCCGGGCGCCGGACCGGGCGGTACGGCATGACGCCCTTGGCATCGCCGTGCTCACTTTCCTGTTATCCATTCCCCTGTACTGCGGATTCGATCCGGCGACGCCGGCGATGCAGTTCGGCGAACGACAGCCGTGGATCGAGGCCTTCGGCATCGACTACCGCCTCGGCATCGACGGCCTGAGCCTGCCGCTCATCCTGCTGACCACTTTCACCACGGTGCTGGTGATCCTGGCCGGCTGGGAGGTGATCAGGGATCGGCTGGCCCAGTACATGGCCGCGTTCCTGCTTCTCGAAGGATTCATGAACGCGGTGTTCGCCGCCCAGGACGCGATCCTGTTCTACGTTTTCTGGGAGGCGCAACTGATCCCGATGTTCCTGATCATCGGCATCTGGGGCGGCAAGAGGCGCGTCTACGCGGCGATCAAGTTCTTCCTCTATACCTTCCTCGGCTCGGTGTTCATGCTGGTCGGCCTCCTGTATCTCTACTTCAAGGGCGGCAGCTTCGCGCTGGCCGACATGCAGGCCATGCCGATCGCCATGGAGGCGCAGCAGTGGCTGTTCATCGCCTTCCTGCTGGCCTTCGCCGTCAAGGTGCCGATGTGGCCGGTGCATACCTGGTTGCCGGACGCCCACGTCGAGGCCCCCACGGGCGGATCGGTGATCCTGGCCGCCATCATGCTGAAGATGGGCGGTTATGGCTTTCTGCGCTTCACCCTGCCGATGCTGCCGGATGCCGCGCGCCATTTCGACGGGCTCATGATCGCGCTGTCGCTCATCGCCGTCGTCTACATCGGGTTCGTTGCCCTGGTCCAGCAGGACATGAAGAAACTGATCGCCTATTCGTCGATCTCGCACATGGGCTTCGTGACTCTCGGCTTCTTCACCGCCTATCGCATCGTTGATCAAACCGGCGCCATCGACGGGGCGGTCCTCGGCATGTCGGGTGCGATGGTGCAGATGATCTCGCACGGCTTCATCTCCGGCGCCCTGTTCCTCTGCGTCGGTGTCCTTTATGACCGTCTGCACAGCCGTGAAATCCGCGACTACGGTGGTGTCGTCAACACCATGCCGAGGTTCGCGGCGCTGATGATGCTGTTCGCGATGGCCAATTCCGGCCTGCCGGCGACCTCCGGGTTCGTCGGCGAGTTCCTGGTCATCCTGGCGGCGATGCAGGCCAATTTCTGGTATGCATTCTTTGCCGCCATGACCCTGATGCTCGGCGCGGCCTATACGCTGTGGATGTACAAGCGGGTGATCTTCGGCGGGATCGCCAATGCTCACGTCGCCGGGCTGCAGGATATCGGCCGGCGCGAATTCTTCATCCTGGGCCTGCTGGCGGCCGCGGTGCTGCTGTTCGGTATCTGGCCGGCACCGCTCATCGACACCATGGATGCGAGTGTCGAGGCGCTGGTCAGGCAGATGATGGCGAGCAAGCTATGAGTCTGGGCATCGATCTGCAGGTCATGTTACCGGAGATAGTCATCGGCGCGATGGCCTGCGTGGTGTTGCTGGCCGCGGCCTTCGACAGCGATCGCGAGCAACGGCTGGCGTACTGGCTGGCGCAGGCCGCCCTGCTCGCCGCGCTGACGACCAACACCGTCGGCGCCGGGCGCGAACTGCAATCGGCGTTCGGCGGCATGTTCCTGGGTGACCCGATGGCGGTCGTGCTCAAGTCCTTCGTCTTCGCCGTGGCGATCGTCAACCTGATCTACACGCGCGACTACCTGCGGCAGCGACGCCTGATGACCGGCGAGTATTTCGCGCTGGCGCTGTTCGCCGTCCTCGGCATGCAGATCCTGATCTCGGCCGGCAGCCTGATCACGGTCTATCTCGGTCTCGAACTGTTGTCGCTGTCGCTCTACTCCCTGGTCGCCATGCAGCGCGGGTCGGCAGTGGCGTCGGAAGCGGCGATGAAGTACTTCGTGCTCGGGGCCATCGCTTCCGGCGTTCTTCTGTACGGCATGTCCATCCTCTATGGCCTGACCGGCAGTCTCGATCTGGCGGCGATCGCCGCGGGTGGCGCCAGTCAGGGCGGCGATCCGCTACGGGTGTTCGCGCTGGTGTTCATCGTCGCCGGCATCGCCTTCAAGCTCGGGGTGGCGCCGTTCCACATGTGGCTGCCGGATGTCTATCACGGCGCACCGACCTCGGTGACCCTGTTCATCGCCACCGCTCCCAAGCTCGCCGCCTTCGCCATGGCCATGCGCCTGGTCGCCGACGGCCTGCCCGGTCTGGCGCCGGAATGGCAGCAGATGTTCGCCGTGCTGGCGATTCTGTCCATGGCGATCGGCAACCTGGCGGCCATCGCCCAGGACAACATCAAGCGCATGCTGGCCTATTCGACCATCGCCCACATGGGCTTCCTGCTGCTCGGCGTGCTGGCGGCGAGCCGGGACGGCTACGCGGGCGCGATGTTCTACGCCATCGTCTATGCGCTGATGAGCATGGGCGCCTTCGGGATGATCATCCTGCTCGGCCGCCACGATTCCGAATCGGATCGGCTTGCCGATTTCCGCGGCCTTGCCCGCCGCAGCCCGTGGTTCTCGCTGATGATGCTGATTCTGATGTTTTCGCTCGCTGGCGTCCCGCCATTCGCCGGTTTCTGGGCGAAGTGGTTTGTCCTCAAGGAGACGGTGGCGGCGGGACAGGTGTGGCTTGCGGCCGTCGCCGTCGGCTTCTCGATCATCGGCGCCTACTATTATCTGCGCATCGTCAAGCTGATGTACTTCGATCCGCCGGAAGCGGCCGCCACGCCATTGGCGGCAAGCGCCGATCTGCGGTTGACCGTCAGCATCAACGGATTGGTCATTTTCCTGCTCGGCATTGCGCCCGGTTTGCTCATGACGGTCTGTCTGTCAGCCTTGCGCTGATCCGGCGGACCGTCGTTCCGCGACGCGATCCGGGAATCGCCCGTTCCTTGCATCCTTGAACTCCAGTCCTGCCATCTGGGGACTGCTGGCCTTCGCCGTTGCGGCCGCCAATCTGCCCTGGTTGAGCTCCAACCTGCTACTCGTGGTCCGGCTGGCGTATCCGAAGTCGGCCTGGCTTCGGGTTCTGGAATGGTTCGCGGGGTACCTGCTGACCGGATTTCTGGCCCTGGGGATGGAACGGAAACTGACCGGTGCGATCCACACGCAGGACTGGGAGTTCTATGTCGTGACCCTGTTCCTGTTCGCGGTGCTGGCCTTGCCGGGTTTCATCTATCGGCACGAATTCCGGCGCCATCGGCGCCGTCACTGATCACCGATCCCAGATCGAAACCCAGCCGCACCGGGGTGCCATCGGCGAGGGCGCTCGACCAGTGTGCGCGGCCGGGACCGAAAATCAGGATCACCGTCGAGCCCATGTTGAAGCGCCCCATTTCTTCCCCGCGGCGCAGTTCGATCGGCTTGTCGGCGTAATCCCGCACCACTGCCCGCGCCCCGTAGGGGGGCGTTATGCGGCCGGCCCAGACCGTCTCCATGCTGCCGACGAAGATGGCGCCGACCATGATCACGGCCATCGTTCCGGCCTCCGTCGAAAAGACGTTGACCACACGTTCATTGGCGGCAAACAGATCCGTGACGACGCGGGCGGTGACCGGATTGACCGCGTACAGGCGCCCGGGGAGATAAATCATTCGCCGGAGCCGGCCATCGAGCGGCATGTGGATACGATGATAGTCCCGCGGCGACAGGTAAAGGGTGCAGTAGCAGCCGTCGGCGAGTTCCGAGACCAGTTCGCGGTCGCCGCCGAGCAGATCATGGAGTGAGTAGTCGCGGCCCTTGGCCTGGATCATGGATTCGCCGGTCAGTTGGCCGATGCGACTGACGCGACCATCGACGGGGCAGCCAATGACCCCGGACGTGTCGGACCACCGGCGCGCATCCGGCCGCAACGGGCGCGTGAAGAAGGCGTTGAAGTGCTCATACGCGGAGGGGTCGGCGTGCAAGGCACAGTCCATTTCCACGTCATAGTGCCGGATGAACCAGCGGATGACGGCCTCCTTCCAGGGCCGGCAGCGCCAGCGCATGATCGCGTGCAGCTGGCGTGACAGGAAATGCTGGGGCAGCAGATGCTGGGGTAGGATTCGCAGCCGGTCAGCGATGCCGACCGGGGCGTCGTGGCCACCGGTCATTGGGCCTCGTCCTTGCGTACCTCGGCAGTCGCCTTGATGACCGCGCCGTCCGTGGTCCGGACGTGCAGTTCGATCTTGTCCCCGGCGTGCAGCGGTTCGCGCACGCCGAACAGCATCAGGTGGTGGCCGCCGTGGCTGAAGGCGATCCTGGCGCCGGCCTTGACCGTCAATTCGTGCAGATGGCTCATGGTCGCCATATTGTCCTTTATTTCCGTGAGGTGAATTTCGACCCGTTCGGCGACCGGTGTTTCGATCGCCGCGACCGTGATGTCGCGAGCGCTGCGGTTTTCCAGATCCACGAATCCGGCGAGGACTTCGAGGCCCGGCGGTCCTTCCTGTATCCATGCGTGGTTCACGGTCAATTGATCCTCGGCCGCAGATCCGCCACGGACGCCCAGGGTGGTCAGCAGCACCAGCGCGATTGTGGGAAAGAGGCGGTTTCGGCTAGGCACGGGGTGTGTCTCCTCGACGGGAAAATCTGACTGCACGCGGCTAGAATCAGCAGGTGGGATTCCGGGCTAATCATTGTCATTATAACGGCACGGACGTCCGGGACGGACGTCGACATGGCCAAAAACAGGCCAGAAACGGCCGGAAAATCGATACTCAAGTTGCATCCGATATTGCCGATATCACTTTGGGGGGAGACGGCATTTGTCGGGACGGCGTTCGGGACTCGGTTTTTTCACCTCTACCTACATGAGCGAAGGGGTATTTACCTATGCCAAGCATACTGGCCGTTGACGATTCCGCATCGATGCGACAGATGGTTTCTTTCACCCTCAAGGGCGCCGGCTACGAGGTGATCGAGGCCGTCGATGGCGAGGATGCCCTCGGCAAGGCCAAGGGCAAGACCGTCAATCTGGTCATCACCGACGTCAACATGCCACGCATGGACGGCATCACCCTGATCAAGGAACTGCGCAAGTTGCCGTCCTACAAGTTCACTCCGATCCTGATGCTGACCACGGAATCCGCGCCCGAGAAGAAGGCGGAAGGCAAGACGGCCGGCGCCACCGGCTGGATCGTCAAGCCGTTCAATCCCGACCAGTTGCTGACCACCATCAAGAAAGTCCTCGGTTGAACCGCCGCGATTCCCGGGGTGCGACGGGACGGTAATATGACCATCGACCTCTCACAGTTCCATCAGGTCTTCTTCGAGGAGAGTTTCGAGGGCCTGGAAGTCATGGAGCAGGGCCTCTTGAATCTGGATGTCGGCGCCGTCGACGACGAGGCGATCAACACCATCTTCCGCGCCGCCCACTCGATCAAGGGTGGGGCCGGCACCTTCGGCTTCACGGCGGTCTCCGGGTTCACGCACATCATGGAAACCCTGCTCGACCAGATGCGTTCCCACAAGCGGGACGTGACGCGCGAGGACGTCGATCTGCTCCTGCAATCGGTGGATTGCCTGCGCGGCATGCTGGGCGCCACCCGCGACAACGCCGCGCTCGATTCGGACCGGATCGCGTCCATGCAGCGGCAGTTGGAGCAGGCCCTTAACGCCGCCCCGCAGGGTACGCCCGCGGCGGTCAAGGCACCCGTCGTTGCCCCGGCGGCATCGGGCTGGGTTGTCAATTTCCGCCCGCATCCGCATCTGATGAAGACCGGCAACGATCCCCTGCGCCTGATTCGTGAACTGGCAACGCTCGGCGACCTCGCCTGTGAGGTCAATGCCGACCGGCTGCCGCCTTTTACCGACCTGGACCCCGAAGAGTGCTACCTGTCGTGGAAGTTGAAACTGAAGGACGCAGTCGACCGGCTGAAGATCGGCGAAGTATTCGACTGGGTGGATGGCGACTGCGATCTGGATATCACACCGCTCGGGGGCGCTCCGGTCGCGCCTCCCGTGCCGCAGGTCGTGGCGGTCGGTCCGGCGGAAGCGACCGAGCCTGCACCACCGATACCGCATCGCCGTTCCAGCGATCGCCGCCAGAACGACGATCGGCGTCAAAGCGTCGATCGCCGTACGGGGATGGTCGGGGAATCGACCTCGATCCGGGTCGGCATCGACAAGGTCGATGCCATCGTCAACATGGTGGGTGAACTGGTCATCACGCAATCGATGCTCAACCGCTTCAGCGGTGATTTCGACATGGCCATGATCGATCAACTGCGCGACGGCCTGCAGCAACTGGCCCGCAACACCCGCGAGTTGCAGGAAACCGTGCTCAAGATCCGCATGCTGCCGATCAGTTTTTCCTTCAACCGCTTTCCGCGCCTGGTGCATGACCTGAGCGCCAAGCTCGGCAAGAAGATCGAGTTGAAGATGTCGGGCGAGCAGACCGAGCTCGACAAGACGGTGCTGGAGAAGATCGGCGACCCGCTGGTGCATCTGGTGCGCAACTCCCTCGATCACGGCATCGAGATGCCGGAGGTCCGGATCGCGGCCGGCAAGCCGGAGACCGGCATCATCCACCTCAATGCCGGTCACGAGGGCGGCAACATCGTCATTGAAATCACCGACGACGGTGCTGGCCTGAACACCGGGAAGATCCTCGCCAAGGCGCGTGAACGCGGACTGGTGGCGGAGGACGACGAACTGTCGGAGGCCGAAATCCACGAGTTGATCTTTGCTCCAGGGTTCTCGACCGCCGATCAGGTGAGCGACGTCTCCGGGCGCGGCGTCGGCATGGACGTTGTCCGCCGCAACATCAAGGAGCTCGGCGGCAACGTCGAGATCCAGTCACGGGCCGGCCAGGGCTCGACCTTCAAGGTCCGCCTGCCGCTGACGCTCGCCATCCTCGACGGTCAGCTGGTGCGGGTGGGCGACCAGATTTTCATCGTGCCGCTCATTTCGATAGTTGAGTCGCTGCAGGTCAGTCGTGAGCGGGTCAAGTCGATAGCGGCGCGCACCGAGTTGTACAAGCTGCGGGAAAACTATCTGCCGATAGTCCGCCTCTACAAGTTGTTCAATATCGGCGCTGAACACGAGGACCTGGAGCACGGTCTGCTGGTCGTGGTCGAGGCCGACGGTCAGCAGGCCGGGATTTTCGTTGATGAACTGGCGGCCCAGCAGCAGGTGGTCATCAAGAGCCTGGAGACCAATTTCCGCAAGGTGGACGGCATCTCGGGCGCAACCATCCTCGGCGACGGCACGGTGGCGATGATCCTGGACGTGCCCGGGCTCATCAATATGGCAAGGCGGACGGTGGTCAAGGCCGAGTCAGCCGCCGGCCTCAAGTCGATGGCATGAAGCGGTCACGAACCAGGAATTGCGGGAGAAATAGTCCATGCGCATGAACATGCCGGTTACCGGCGTCGAGAAACAGATGCGTGACGACATGATGATCGTGTCGCGCACCGATCTGCAGGGGAAGATCACCTACACCAACCGCGATTTCATCGAGATGAGCGGCTTTGCCGAGGCCGAGCTCATGGGCCAGCCGCAGAACATCGTCCGTCACCCGGACATGCCGGCGGCGGCCTTCGCCGATCTGTGGACCACGATCAAGGCCGGGCGGCCGTGGACCGGCATCGTCAAGAACCGCTGCAAGAACGGCGATCACTACTGGGTCGAGGCCAATGTCACGCCGCTGCGCGAACACGGGCAGGTCACCGGCTACATGTCCGTGCGCAACAGGCCGTCGCGCCAGCAGATTCAGGCAGCGGAGGCGCTGTACCGGCAGATGAACGAGGGGACCTTGCGGACCTCACTCGCCGACCGGGTCAGGGCCCTGCTCCGGAACGTCACCATTCAGTCGCGCCTGGTTGTGACCGTGGGCGTGCTGGTGGCACTGGTGGCGGCCGTGGGCTGGACCGGTCTGCGCGGGATGAAGTCGGCCAACGACGTGCTGACGACGGTCTATAACGATCGGGTGGTGCCGCTGGAACAGCTCAAGGCCGTGGCCGATTACTATGCCGTGAACATCGTCGACACCGCGCACAAGACACGCAATGGCAATCTGACCTGGGCGGAAGGTCTGCAGAGCGTAGAGGACGCGGAGAAGGGCATCGCCGAGAAGTGGAAGGCGTACACCGGCACGTACCTGGTCGAAGATGAGAAGAAGCTCGTCGCGGAAGCGGAACCGCTGTTCGCCGACGCCAATGCATCGGTCGCCAGACTAAAGGAGATCATGCGTCGTCAGGACGCGGAAGGCATTGCCGCCTATACGATAGGTGACCTCTATTCGAAGATCGATCCGATCAGCAACAAGATCAGCGAGCTCGTGACGGTGCAACTGCGGGTCGCCGAGTCCGAATACGACGACGCCCAGGGCCGGTATGCCCGCGATCGCAACCTGTACATCGCCATCGTTCCGGCCGGCATTCTCGTGGCTGTCGTGTTCGCCTACCTGTTGCTGCGCGCGATCCGCCGGCCGATTGATCGCGCCTACGGATATTTCTCCAGGATGGCCGAGGGTCATCTCGACGTGCGTATCGAGATCGACCGCCGGGACGAGATCGCCAAGGCGCTGGAGGCCGCGAAATCGATGCAGATCAAGCTCGGCAACGACATGGCCGAAGCGCGGCGCAGCGCGGAAGAGGCGCTGCGGGTACGCAATGCCCTGGATGGCGCCTCGGCCAACGTGATGATCGCCAACACCGACGGCAACATCATATATATGAACAAGTCGGTGTTGACCATGCTGAAGGGCAATCAGGAAGCGATCCGGAAGGACCTGCCGAGTTTCGATGCGGGCAAAC
>Ga0233425_10004456_pt1 | contig 23485 bp, 17 predicted proteins | sample Watercolumn_Towu_2_FD_181712 | JGI IMG/M metagenome (GOLD analysis project Ga0233425, IMG submission 181712) | Freshwater microbial communities from Lake Towuti, South Sulawesi, Indonesia - Watercolumn_Towuti2014_140_MG | ecosystem: Environmental > Aquatic > Freshwater > Lake | place... | reverse complement strand
AGCTCGAGGGACTGCGGCGCGGAAAGTGTTTTCGACGGGGGTGAGTCGTCTCCACCGGGCAAGTCACCGCGCCGGGAGCCTGGTACGACGAGAATCGGGGCGGAGTGGGGCCTACTGCTGGCGGGAGTCGCGCGGCTGCGATTTGAGGAGGAGAAGGAGGAGACTGATCTCAAACCGGGCGATGCGCTGCTGATCCCGGCCCATTGCCGGCATCGCGTGGAATGGACGGACCCTCACACGCCGACGATCTGGTTGGCGCTCCACTTCGGACCGGCCGTGGGGCCCGGGAAATGACCGTCAGCTCGCGCGCATTTCCGCGTGGCGCACGCTGTGTGGGAACGACACGAGCGCAACAGAACGGGCGACCGGAAGTCGCCCGTCGTGGGAAAGTGAAACTCGCCGCCGGCGTCGTCCCTGACACCGTGGCGGTTTCTGTACCGAGGAGTGCTCATCAATACGGGGCGCGCACGTAGTACACGCCGAACTGGCTGGTATGGCTGGGCCAGCGGGGGGTCGGGGCATAGCCATAGGCGCCCCCGTCAACCGTGAAGTCGCCCGGGTAGTTGCGGTGGAACTGGTGGTAGATCGGCGTCATGCTTCCTTGAGAGACGCCCCAGCCCCAGTTCGTCTGCATGTGGGCCGTCGGCGGAACGACGAGGGAAACCGGCATCCCATACCAGGTGTGGGCATAGGGGCCGTGCCAGGACAGTGTCTGCGCGTGACGCGCTGCCACGAAGTCTGCGTGAGTCGCCACCGGAAGGGTTGGCTTGCGATGCCAGCCGTTGGCGGCCTCGACCCGCGCAGCGCTCATCGCGCCAGCAACGATTATCAGCAAAATGACTGAGGTTCTATTCATGGGTGGATGTCCCTTTCTAAACCAGTGAGCAGAGCCAAGGGCCACTCGGGAACGGATGGACCGAGGCGCGTATCACCACCACACGACGCTGGTACGCGTCAGGCCGCGGCCTTCGTTGTAGTAGCGGTGATAACGGCGATGGTGTTTGTACATCATCTCGTGCGGCATCAAGGGTTGATACGTGTAATAGGTATGGCCGACCAGCGGAGGAACAGGGAGTGGAGCCACATACATCTGCGCGCCCACGCCACCGCAATTGGGCGGAACGTAGTAGTTCGCGAAGAGATCGGGTCGCCCGTATTCGTAGCCGCGGCACTCCGAGGGAGTTCCATGGACTTGCGCAAGGGCGGTGGACGACGCGGACAGGAACAACACCGCGGACACTGCCGCTATGAATGTGGATCGCAACGAGGTGCGAAGCATGGTTATACTCCTTTGACTTTTTCTCGCTTGGTGGTCGGTGGGCAGGTCGCGCCGGGGTGACCAAGGCGGGCACAGCAATCCTCGGGTCAGCCATCCGGACTGCCGGTCGAGGAGGGCGATTGCACGGCAGGTCTGCCACTGGTTCCAGCCAACTCCCACTCGATGGCGGGGGGCACCAGGCGCCGCAGCCACTGCCCTGGCGATCGTCCTGAACGCCGCTTCGCGTCGCTCAGTAACGTATCTCGGCCGTTCCGGTTATCGGGGTGAATCTTTGTCTGTTCGCTGTAACAGATGCACTCGGGATGCGCAGCGGAACGAGGAAACCGGCTGGGAATGCCCGCGTGGAATCGATATAATCGCTACACTTCGTATCGTCCCTACCTCTGTCACCGCGCCCCGTCACGGATCGGTCGGTTGGTAAAGGAGGACCAAGCTTGTCCACGGCACATGATCTCGTTTCCGATGCGGCGGACCCCGTCTCGGGAAATGGCCAGACGTCAACTCCCGCCGCCAAAGGCGAACGGCGCCGCCGCGTAACGGCCGAAATGATGGCCGCCCAGCAGCGCGACATCTCGGTCAGCGAGTTCTTTGCCAAGAACCGGCACCTGCTGGGTTTCGACAACCCGCGCAAAGCGCTGTTGACGACCGTCAAAGAAGCGATTGACAACTCGTTGGACGCGTGCGAAGAGGCCGGCATTCTCCCCGAGATCTGGGTGCACATCGAAATCGTGGGCACCAACCGTTTTAAGGTCGGTGTCCAGGATAACGGCCCCGGCATCATGAAGAAGCAGATCCCGCTGATCTTCGGCAAGCTGCTCTACGGCTCCAAGTTCCACCGCCTGCGCATGAGCCGCGGGCAGCAGGGGATCGGCATCAGCGCGGCCGGCATGTATGGCATGCTCACGACCGGCAAACCCGTCAAGATCATTTCCCGGATCTCTCCCAAGCGGCCGTCGCACTACTACGAGATCCAGATCGATACCAAGAAGAACCGCCCGGAGATCCTCAACGGTCGCGGTGAAGGCGAAGACATCCCGGCGGGAGAGAAAGGGCACCAGTACATCATCGCCCACGGGATCGAGTGGGTTTCGCATTACGATGCGCCGGACGGCCAGAAGCCCGTCGAAGTGCCGCACGGCACGCGCGTGACAATTGAATTGGAGGGCCGGTACCAGCGCGGGCGCGGCAGTGTGGACGATTACCTGGAACAGACGGCCATCGCCAATCCGCACGTGACCTTGCACTACTTGGATCCCGAGGGCAATCGCCGCACGTACCCGCGCTCGACTGACAAGCTGCCGCCGGAGCCCAAAGAGATCAAGCCGCACCCGTACGGCATCGAAATGGGGCGCCTGGTCACGATGCTCAAGGACACGCGCGCTGCGACGCTCAGCCAGTTCCTTACCAGTTCGTTCTCGCGCGTCAGCAGTTCGGTCGCACGGCGGATCTGCCAGGAGGCCAAGTTGAGCACGCGGGCTTCGGCCTCGCGCATTGGCCGCCGGGAAGCTGATTCGCTGTACGAGGCGATTCAGCGGACCAAGATCAGCGCTCCGGCCACGGACTGCATCACGCCGATTGGCGAAGCACTGCTGCTCAAAGGCCTCTCGCACGTGGTTCCTGGCGAATTCTACGCCGCGGCCACGCGCCCGCCCGCCGTGTATCGCGGCAACCCGTTCCTGATCGAAGTCGCCTTGGCTTACGGCGGCGTCAATCCGGCCCAGAAGGTGACACGCGAATCGTTGCGCGAAATGCTGCACGAATCGGATGCCCGCACCCTGCGGCAGTTCATCCGGACATCGTTTGAGGGCTTGGGCGCCGATGCGGCCGACCGCATTCTCAAGGCCGCCGCCATGGGCACTCGGCAATCACCCGGCAAGCTGGCCGACAAGGAACTGGACCGCCTGCACGAAGCGATGCGCAATGTCAGTCTTGACAACGGTCAGTCGATGCAGGTGCTGCGCTATGCCAACCGCGTTCCCCTGCAGTTTCAGCAGGCCGCCTGCTCGATCACGCAAGCCGTGATGAACACCAACTGGCGACCGTACGGCTTGAGCCAATCGCGCGGCGCACTTCCCAGCGGCCCCGTCACCGTCATGGTGCACATGGCCAGCGTGTGGGTCCCGTTCACCAGCGAATCCAAGGAAGCCATCGCCGGCTATCCGGAGATCCTCAAGGAATTGCGTCTCGGACTCCAGGCCGTCGGTCGCAAGCTGGGCATGTATCTCAACCGCCGCAAACGCGTGGCCCAGGAAGGGGAACGAAGGAATATTTTCCTGCGCTATTTGCGCGAAGTCGCCACGGCGGTGCATGCCCTGAATGGCGCGGACCGCGATCGGCTCTACGCGGAATTGCTCCAGGTGGCAAAACGCAAGACGGCGGAAGCCGACGTGCAGCTCGACCAGCGCGGTCGCGCTATCGGGACGGCCGGAGACTTCGGCAACCATGTACTCATTGTGCAACCCGAACCCGAGGAGCCGGCGGCGTGACGGCCGCACCACCTGCAGAACACCACTATGGCCAAGACGCCCTCCAAGAAAGCTGCCACGCGCAGCGAGACAGTGAAACTGACGAAACAGGACCTCAAGACGCTGGGTTCCCTGCGCAGCCTGGCTGACGACGTCGTGCGGATGGCCGAACGCGGCAAGCCGCCGCATGTGGACATTCCCTCCCGCTCGCTGTCGAACGTCCGCTACAACAAGGCCCGGCGGTTCATTGAAATGGGCAACGGCAAGAACCGCCGCGAGCTCTTCAATCTTTCACAAGCCAAGAGCTACATGCAGACCATACTTGTCGGCAGCGGCTGCAAGAAACTGGTCGAACAGGGCAAGACCACCAGCATTCGAGGACTGTACTACCTGTTGAAACACACGATCGAGGGCGCGCGCGAAGAGACCTTCGACGACCAGGCCGATTGCGATCCCATCATCGAAGACGTGGAAGTCACGCTGGACACGCTGCGCGAAGAATTGCACGTGTATGCCTCCAATCGCGGCACCATGGTCGGCAACATCGTGCTCAACGACAGCGGCGACGAAATCGACTGCACCCGCATGGGATCCGGCGGCTACAGTATCCCCTCCATCGTCGAACCGCAGACGATTCAATTCATCAAGTGCGACGCGACGTTTGTGCTGCATGTTGAAAAGGACACCGTCTGGCGGCGCTTTAACGAAGACAAGTTCTGGCGGAAGCACAACTGCATCCTCACACACGGGGCCGGCCAGCCTCCTCGCGGCGTGCGGCGATTGCTCAATCGGCTGCACCACGAACTGAACCTGCCCGTCTACTGCCTGTTGGACAACGATCCCTGGGGATACTACATCTACAGTGTCATCAAGCAGGGTTCGATCAATCTGGCCTATGAATCGCGCCGCATGGCGATCCCGAATGCCCGCTACATTGGCCTGCGCAGCAAGGACTTCTCGCGCTGCGGGCTCTCACCCAGCGTCACGATCCGGCTGAGCGACCAGGACATTCGCCGCGCCAAACAGATCAAGAAGTACCCCTGGTTCGTCCACAAGAAACCCTGGCAACAGGAAATCGATCTCATGCTGAAGAACGGCTTCAAGCTCGAAGTCGAATCGCTCATCAGCAAGGACATCAGCTACGTGACGGAACAGTACGTGCCCGGGCGTCTGGCGGAAGAGGATTTCCTCGATTAGTCGTCGCGCGCGGCGGATCGTAACCAGCGTCTCGTCAAGGTGACCAGCAACAGCGGCAGAGCCAGCGATATGCCCAGTGCCAGCGGGAGCCAGTGTTCGGCGGCGGCGAGACGGCCGAACGCGGAATAGGCCAGCGCAATACCGAGATTGCTGCACACGATCGGCGGCAGGAATCGCGACCACGCCAGACCCTGCAGTCCCAGCAACAGTACCGCGGCTTCCGCCAGGATCGGCACGGCCCTGGTCACCACCAGCAACGCCGGACCGACTCGGTGACTGAGTTCCGCGAGCTGCTGCTGGTCCTGGGCGGATACCCAGCGCTCCACCAGGGGGCGACCACCCCAACGCGCCAGGGCAAAGCCGAGACATGCCCCGCACGTCATCCCGGTCCACGACGCGAGCGTCCCCGCGGCCCACCCCAACCGGGCTCCACCCAACGTGCTGACGAGGCTCGCCGGCACCGGCAGCAAGATGTCCGTCGCCAACAGACCGATGACCAAGCCGGCGGTACGACCGGGGGTGGCCCAGTGGTGGAGCCAGTCGCTCATCCACGCCTCCAGGGCCGGTCCGCACAGCAGGAACGGCAATACGGGCACGAGAAGTACCAGGGCCAGCAACAGCAGTAGTCGGACAAGGGTGCGCATGGCAGCGGCCGATCTTCCCAAGTTGTCTGCAGCCGGCTGCGTCTCCCGGTCCGCATCGGCTGCCACGGATAGGAGCGGATATCGTCGCCGTTGGGACGCAGCGGTTCAATAGATGTCGATGCTCTTCACGCTGTCCCCTCCCGAACATTGCACGGCGTGCAGGCAGCGTTCGGCCGCGTCCACCAGATCCGGCGCCCGGGAATTCTTGGTGGGCATGGTGAGGGTGGCCAGTCCAACGCTGAGCGAGATGGCGACGGGAGCGTGCTGCACGGACCAATGGCTGACCGCCCGCACCAGTTGCCGGGCGAGTTCGACTGCTTGTTGGCGATCGTACGCTTCGAGAGAGATCGCCAGCCGCGAAGGGGGCAGCTCGAGCAGCACACCTTCGCCGCCGATGGCCTTGCGAATGGCGGTGCCCAGCATCCGCATGAGCTGTTCGGCATTCCGGTCGTTGCAGCCCAACAGAACGGAATCGAAGTGGTCCACTTCCGCCAGCAAGAGACTGACCGCACGGCGGGCTTGCCGGCATCGGCCGATAGCCGCGTTCAGGTGCTGGTGTAGCCCCGATTCACCCATATCAGCGACGAGGGTCGGTGCCAACCGCGCGGGAGCCGCCGCAGCGGAAACGGATGGAGCGGCTGCCGGTGGGGGCAATTCCCGCGCATCGTGTCCGACAAAGTGCCGCACGGCTTCGCTCAGGTCTTGTGCTTGCTGGCTGAGGTTGCTCAGGATCACGGTTTCTGCCACCGCCTGGCGGCTTGATTTATCGCTGGCATCGGTGAGCAGCTGGTAGGCTTCCAGCAGAATGCCGCGGTAGTCCTGAGCTTCCACGGGTTCACAGGCCAGCACTTCCAACAGCTGGGGAACGCTGGTCCCCAGCGCGTCCATGAGCGATTCGAGTTGGACATACGAGGGACCGCGGTAGTGTTTGCCCAGATCCAGCACTTCGTGCAGAATCGCCGCGCGTCCCTGCAGCAGGAACTCCGTGACCCGTTCTGCGACGTGGAGAACCTGTACCAGGGCGGGGTCTTCTTCGGCGTCCGCGGCATGAAACTGTCGGCCCGGAGGCCAGGCTACGGCCTGGGAAATCGAGACGGGGATCCCCCAGTGCTGTAACATCTCCCGACTGAGTTCCCAGTGGTCAAAGCCGAGTGCTGCCTGTTCCAGTTCTGTGACGTTCCCACCCTCGGCGAAGATCCGTTTGAGAAATTCGATGTAGGGGCTGCCCAGGTCTTGAATGAGCGCCAGCATGCCGATGTCCTGCAACAGGCCGGCGAGGAAGGCTTCATCCCCACTCGCGTGCCAGATGCGTTCACTGATTTCGCGGGCCGCCACCGACTTGATCACAGCCTGGCGCCAATAGCGCGACAGGACCTGGCATTCGACGTTGGTCAGCAGTGTCTGCGGCAAGCTGAACCCCAACACCAGCAAACGCAGGGTCTTGAGACCCAGCAGGCCGACCGCCTGATTGAGATTGACGACCTGTTGGCTGACTCCAAACAACGAGCTATTGGCCATGCGCAGGATTTTTCCCGCGATCGCGGGGTCGGCCTCGATGCAATCCAGCATCGCCCGCGCATCCAACTCCGGTTCGCGCGCCAGTTCGATGACGCGCAGCGCGACGGTTGGCAGCGAGTAGAGCCGCCGGGCACGAATGGCGAATTGCTGTAGAATCTCCGGATGCGCGGCGGACGTCATTGCCGGCAAAATCCTTACGTACGGGGTATGACATGGGTCAGCGCGGCGGCCAACCTTGCTGAAATCTAGCTCACACGCAGCGTTTGTGCCGTACCGGCCGTTTGTTGCTCCTGATCCCGGGAACTCTTGTGAGCACCCTTGCCGTTGATTAGGCTCGAAGAAGGTGAGTGCTGCAGCAGCGGGAGTTCGGCCGTGGACGTGGCGATCAAGAAAGTAGGACAACACGAAGGCCAGGATCGCTTCGTGCTGGTGTCCGTCAAGACCCGCAAAATCGTTACCGTCCACGACGTGACCGCTCGTTCTCTGCAGCGATTCTTTGTGCAGCGCGGTGCCAGCCGCGAACTCATCGAGCAGTGCCTGCAGCGCGCGCGCGAGCGGTATGCCCACGATCGGAAGCCGGCGCGGCCTGCCGTGAACGATGCCGCGGAGACGATCGAGGACGATAGCCTGCTGTTTGAACTGGGCCTTGACGGCGACGACGACGCGAACGAGTAATCGATCGCGCGGGAATCAAGGTGTACAAATCCGCGGGTCGGATTGGCAACGGCCTGCATCAGGTTGTACGGGTTGTTTCTGCCCAATGGCGCGCTCAGGAATAAGTTGCCGCGTCGCACATCGTCGCACGGCTCTCCGATCCGTGATTGCTCGACTCGACGAGTGGAGCAACGAACGCCAATTCGGTGACTCATTGCTGAGCGGTCGCTAACGCGTCGTACACCTCTGTACATCGACTGCCGCCGCCGCTGCCGCGCAACCGATCACTTGCATGCACGGCCCAGGGCGCGCGCCTATAATCACGGCACCAGCGGCTTTCGGGTACTTGCCAGAATGTCAGAGGAGTTGGTGCCATGACCGTGCGCTCAAGGGTTGTTCTGCGGGTGGGGCTCCCGGTGGTCTTCCTGGCGTGTGTCGCGACCACGCGCGCGGCGGAACCGGTCGCCGCAGAATGGAAAGCGGGAACGGCACAAGCTGTCATTACACCGGCGGGATCGATGTGGATGGCCGGCTATGCGTCCCGCAAGAAGCCGTCGGAGGGCGTCGCTCAGGATCTCCATGCCAAGGCGTTGGTGCTGGAGGACCGGGTGGGTCAGCGGCTGGCCTTGGTCACCTGTGACCTGATCGGGATCCCGCGCAGTCTGCTAGATGAAATGCGAGTGGACCTGCAGGCCCGCTGTCAGATTCCGCCGGCCGGCCTGCTGCTGAATGCATCGCATACGCATTGCGGGCCGGAATTGCGCACCAGCAAAGCGGCGTTGAGCGGCCCGCAGCCGGAACGCGTGGAACAAAGCCGGCAGTATCTCGAGTCGTTGCGGGCCAAACTCGTGCAGTTGGTGGAACAAGCCGTGCAGCGTCTGGAGCCGGCTCACTTGGGCTACACGCACGGTCGAGCTGGTTTTGCCATGAATCGGCGACTGCCGACCGAAAAGGGCTACGTCAATCGGCCCTATCCAGATGGTCCGGTTGACCATGACGTGCCCGTGCTGCGCGTGGATTCCCCGGCGGGCACACTACGGACCTTGGTGTTTGGCTATGCTTGCCACAACACGACGTTGAGCTTCTTTCAGTTTTGCGGTGACTACGCGGGATACGCCCAACAATACCTGCAGGACGCGCACCCGGACATGACGGCCATGTTTCTGACGGGGTGTGGTGCAGATCAGAACCCGCAACCGCGCGGTACCCTGGAACTGGCTCAGCAGCACGGCCGTGCTTTGGCCAACGGCGTGGAGGCAGCGCTGCTGGGGCCGGCGCGCCCGGTGCGCGGAACGCTTCGCATGGCAGTCGATGAGGTCGCGCTCGACTTTGCTGCGTCGCCCAGCCGCGAGGAACTGCAGAAACAGGCCGGCAGCAGCGATGAATTCGAACGCCGGCACGCGGAACTGCTGCTGCGGGAATGGGAGCAGGAAGGAGCGATCCGCTCCCGGTATCCGTACGTGATCCAGGTCATCCGCTGTGGCGACGATCTGCTGCTGATTGCCCTCTCAGGTGAAGTCGTGGTGGATTACTCGCTGAGGTTGAAACAAGAATACGCCGGCACGCGACCAGTCTGGGTAGCGGCGTACTGCCATGACGTTTTCGGATACGTGCCGTCCGCGCGCGTACTGGCCGAAGGCGGCTACGAAGCGCGTGATGCGACGCGGTACAGCATTCTGCCAGGGCCGTTTACCGAGAGCATCGAGGAACGGATCGTCGCCAAAGTGCGGGAGCTGGTGGCCCGTACCGAATGAGCGGCCACTAAGATAATGCACGAAACCAGAAGAGCAACCACAGAGCCACAGAGAGCACAGGGGAAAATACAAGAGGCGGAATTTACAGCTTGTCAGATTCGATCCAAGCGTGATCGTTGTGAAAGTACGCGCCTTACTTGTCTTTTCTTCACCCGCAGTGGTGAATCGTGTGGGCTGCCGCTTACGCGCCCGCGCAGAAATGACCGCACACCCGAATGCTAGTGTTGGCTGGATTGTCGATCCGGCCTAAGAGCGCGCTCAACAATAAGTTACCGAATTGCCGTCCGTCACTCGACTCTCCGAGTCGAGAAATCACGGCTCGGAGAGCCGTGCGACGATGTTCGATGCGACAACTTATTTCTGAGCGCGCCCTAAGAATCTGCACGCCCGATTCCCGCGCGGAATCTAAGGTTTGAACGGATCATCGGATGGCGCTTCGCCAGCGGGCGGAGCTTTGGGCTGCGGATTAAATGGATCCTCCGCGGGTGCGCCTCCAAATGGATCTCCGCCGGGCGCTTCCGGTTTAGCCGCTGGTTCGGCCGGCATATCGACGCCGAACGGATTGTCCGAGGCGGGCTTCTCCGGCTTGGCGGCCTCGGTGGCGGCTTTCTTTTTCTTCTTGGCAGCCGGTGCTGCTTCCTTCGGCGCCGGAATCACACCGGGGTGGATCAACGGCCAGGGTTGCTTCGCTTCCCGCAGACACTGCAGCTGCCCGTTCTGGGTCCCGATGAACAGCCGGTCAGTTTGCGCGTTGACATAGGCCACGTCGACGGCACCGATGTTTAGCGACGTGAGCTGAGCGCCGTTGGTCAGATCCAGAATTGCCAACCGACCGGCATCGTTCACGCAATAAAGGCGATCGGACGTCGAGGCAATCAATTGGCGCATCGCCGCCACCTGCCACTCCTCCGATCCTTGATCGGCGAGGATGGCAAAGAGGTGGCCATCCACCGTAATGACGTAGACGCGGTTTCCTATCACGACAGGCGACTGGATGATGGGCTCACCCGTCGAGAACCGCCACACAACGGAGCCGCGGTCTTCCTGGATGCAGTAGATGTAGCCATCCGTCGACGCGACGAGAATCCGATTCGGCGGCAGGTAGGCCGCGGCCGACACAATCGGCTTTTCGGACTCGACGCGGAATTGCATGGCCGTATCGTTCCCTTTCGCTACGTTCAGGTGTCCTTGATCCGTTGTCCAGGCAATGTGATCGCCAGTCCGGACCGGTTGGACCATGGCCCGCCCGTGCGATTGGTAGATCCAGGGCACGTCGCGCGGTTCTTCCAGGTCATAGCCTTCAATCTTGCCGGCGATCATCGGCACAAACACGTACCGGTCGGTGAGCACCGGACCAGCTCCGGGGGCCCCGACGACCCGCTGTTGCCAGAAGACCTTTCCGGTGTCCTTCTCCAGCACCGTAAGCGTCGAGCCATTGACGGCGGCGACATACTTGTCGTTGGCTCCTACAGCCTCGCTGGGATGCCGTGCGCTGCCCACAGCCGTCGTCCAGCGGGTGCGTCCCGTCTCGGCGTCAATGGACTGCACAACCCCTTGGTCGGTCATCACATACAACGTGATTTCCGGAACTTCGTGGACTGACAGCTTGGCGTTCTGCTGCTGCTGGTTCAAATCGTCAACCAAGCGCCGAGCCACCTTCTCGGCCGCTTCCTTTCCTTGCGAGACTCCCGCGCGACCCAGATCTCGCTCGGAGAACGTCTTTCGCCCGCCATCCCAGAGCACTTCAAAAACCGTGTACTTGTCAGTGGTGTTAACGTACTGCGTCAGATGCGCGATTCGTCCGCGCGCAGAATCCACAGAGGCGTGGGTGAACCAGATCCTCTCCAACCCCACCTGACCGATCTGGACGGAAGAGACCAATCCGATGTCACGACTCTGCGCGCCAAGGTGGGACGCGAGCAACGTCACGACGGTCGCCGGGAGCAAGACCGTAAGATATCGCAACATGCGAGGTTACCTGTCCAAGAGGCTGGAAACGACAAGTCCTTCCCTCTGATCATAGTTACCCGGCACGCAAGAATCACGCTCCGGACCACAATTCGGCCCGAAGCCCGAGACAGAGCGCTGTCGCCGGGTCAAACTCCCAATGGGGGGGCATGTGCTCCGGGTGTCGGATCCGGAACACGAGACTTCGCCACGCACGACTGACACACGCGTGTGCAAGCCGCCTGGACCTGCTTACCCCCCGCGCCTACGATGAGCGGAGGTTACCGGCACCGGGCTCGGAAGACGCCCGGTTGGCGGGGATCCGCAAGCGTGACGGGGTTCGGGAGTTTCGGGGACGATGCAGAAGCAGCACGCGAGTTCTGAGTACGAGCAGGCTCTGCAGATCGTGCTCGGCTACTTGAATTTCTCTTCGGGTACGCCGGATTCTCGGTTCCTCCTCAGCCTGAATCGGCTTTGGGCCACTCAATTGGCAGCTGGCGGCGACCGTCCGCTGTGGCAGCGAGTGGGAGACGAACTGCGTCAGGCGATTGGCTCGTTGGCTCGGGGATCGTCGGCGTTTGAGAACACTTCCCAGGCGGCGGATGTGCTGCGTCTGGTGCTCGACGAAGTGATCCCCGGATATTGGCGGTTTCACGCCGACCTGTTGTTTCACCAGACCGAGGATGACGTAATCAATGCCTTCTTCTTTGGCCGTGTTTGCGAGGCTGTCTTGCGGCAAGGACCGGCGTGGGAAGAGACGCAACGTGTCGTCCACGGGGCGCTGATTCATCTGAACGACTATGTCGGTTACCGGCCGGTGTCCGTACTGGAATCGCGCCGGATTGAGCTCTACTCACACGAGCGCATTCGTCCGGTACCGTTGTACGTGCGCGGGGCCGGAGTCGCCGCGGGGCGATTCCAGCACGTCGTGGAGCGTGCCCTGGCATTGCTGCAGGAGACCGACGAGGACTTGTTGCGCAGTGCCCATTTCGATCCGCAGCTGTTGGACGAATTGGCGTTCGACTCGCGGGCGTACGATTTCGATCACCCGGCCAACAAGCGTCCCAACTACCATTTCGGCCTCTGGGATCCCCACCAGCTCGACAACCAGGGTCGTTACCGCCGGTTTGTCATTCAGCAGGTGACGCTGGAAGCGCTGATGCAGCGTCTGCGCGATGCCACGGAATTACCCGCGGACGAGGTGCTGCTGGAAGCCGCTGCGGTCCTGGCCGGCACCATCTTGATGGCGTCCGGCATCAGCGGGAGCAGTCCGGAAACGCACGATTCGTCCACGACGCTGGCTTCGCTGCTGCCGCGCATCGCCACCTATCGTGATTCATTCTACGAGCGGCTGATCCGCCGCGCGGTGCCGGCACATGCGGCTCGCCTGCAACACGAGGCTGCCGAACGGCGTCAACCGTTTGGCGGAGCCCGCCAGCACCTGAATGCCGAACTGGCCACTCGGCGGGCCTCGCAGCTCGAGCACGTGCAACTCGCAAAGATCTATGCGCGCATGGGGTATCCCGAGGCGGCTGCGGAGCAGGCTCAGGCAATTCCGGTCGCCTCGGCGCGCATCCTCTGCCAGATCGAATGCCGTTTGACAGCGGCGAATGAAGCGCTGAGCGCCGGCCAACCGGAAACGTCGGCAGCATTGCTGGCCGAGATCATTGAGCTGCTGCATCGGGGCATCGAGTGCGGCGCGATCGTCGATCCGTGGAATATCCTGGGCTTCGACGGCCAATTCAGCCTGTTTCCAGCCCTCGAAAACAGTGTGCACGACCACCGCGTGGACGAACTCGTCGCACTGGTGGAGCAGGTGTTTGGCGTCTATGAGCGGGTCTGGAGCGAGGCGGCAGCGCGGGACGAGCGCGCTTTGTGCGAGCGCGTCAGTTCCCAGTTCCGGAAATTCACGGAATGGTGGCGGCGCTATGCGGCGCACGAGGTCTCGCAGATCGACGCGATCGACGCCGCCGACGCCTATCAGGCGGCCGAGCACGTGGCGCGGGTCCTCAACCTGTGGCACAAGAATGGCGCGGCCAGCGGCCATATGGGATTCTGGGCCGCCCACGCGGAGCTGTTCGATTCGCCCCAGGCCTATGCGCTGGTCATCGAAGCGCTGCTCGACCAGTCAGACTTTGTTGCGGCCATGGGGTTGCTGGTGCACTGGCTGGATGCCGCTGATCACATTCCGCTGGAACAAGGTGAGAGCTCCTTCCCGCGCCTGGCGGAACGGTGGTTGCTGCAGTTGCGCGATCAGGCCTGGGGACCGGACTCCGGTCATCCTGGGGAATGCCGCGTGATCCATGGCGAGACGTGGCAGCAGATGCGGAAATTCCTGGATTATCTCGAGGCCAATGCGGGCGTCTGGAGCCAGGTCCCGACATGGCAACTGGGCCACATGGGTGCAGCCAAAGTTCAGCCCGAGCCGTCGCTCGAGGACCGGACGGATCTCGAGGCCGAAGATGATCAGGACGATTTGTTTCGTGCTGCGTATGAGAACGTGGTCTACCACGATAGCGCCGACGACGGCATGGAAGGAGCCATCTTCGAGCAGGGGATCGCCTCCGATGACGAGCTCGTGCGGGAGGCGGAGCGCATCAGTGGGCGGCTGGCGTTTCTGCAGACCCTCAGTCATCTCTGGCGCGTGGTGGCGCTCTGCCGTGTGTCGGACCAGGATCAATCCGCGGAACTCCTGCACGATCGCGTGCGCGCGATGAGTCGTTGGGCGGTACATGCGCGACAATGCCGCCAGGAACTCGCCCCTTTGCTCGACGCAGTTCAGGAGTACCACATCCCCACGCCCTGGGGCGATCATGACTCGATGCTCGAGTACGATCGGCGGCGCGTGATCAAGGAATCGGTGCTGGAACGAATTATGAGCACGTGTGTGGAGGCGGCCGAAACGAGCCGGCTCCTCATGGCTGCGGTGTCCGCAACGCAGCCTGCTTCCGCCACGGTTGACACACCCGCGCCGGATGCCGACGCATCGGCGACCGAAGAAGCGGTGGCCATAGAACTGTTCGCTGCCGTCTTGCGCGGAGATGTGGCGGCCGTTTCGGCTCTGGTTACGAAGCTGATGGCCGTCCTGGCGGACCGGCCGCTGCTGTACGTCCCGCTGACAAAAGGTGGTCAGCCGCGCGGCATCGTGGAGACCCGTATCCGGCAGCGATGCCTGCAAGACCTGCTCAAGTGCCTGCCGCGCCTCGGAATGATCGTCGATACTTGCCGCCTCGTCGAAACGGCGCGCGAAATGGAACGCGCCAATCCCGTGGGCCCCGGCGCGGTGACGGAATTCGACGAGGTGTTCAAGATTGGCTGGACCGCGCTCGTCGAATGCCTGGTCGTGTCCGCCAAAGGATGGGGCGACCAGAAAACGGAGGATCAGGAGGCGGCTTCCAGCAGTCCGCAACTGGTCTCGTGCCTGAAACGCCTGACTGAGGTACTCCTGGTGAGTTGGCTGGCCCACAGCCACACGTTGCGGTTGTCCGTGCTGGAGAAGGTCAGTGATCGGCGGGCATGGAACCAGTTGGTTGAGTTCATCGAACGATACGGCGAGGACCTGTTTACGCAAGGATTCCTCAACCTCGGCAACCTGCGCGCGATCCTGCACCAAGGCGTGGACAACTGGCTGCGGCACATCGAGGACGTGAACCCGGAGGGCCTGCCCTGCCGCCTGTTGGATGAGATCGACGAACAAGTACCGCGTCGCGAAGCTGTGGAACGGTTGTCTCTCGTGCTGGAAGCGATCGTCGAGAACTACGGCGAGTACCGGGATTACAACAGCACGACCACGCAATCGGATCGCGGCGAGATGCTGTATTCGCTGTTGGATTTCCTGCGCTTGCGGGCCAACTACGACCGCATCTGCTGGAATCTGCGTCCGATCGTCGTGGCCCACGAGATCCTGCTCCGCCATGGATGCAAGCGGGCCGCGCAGCAGTGGCGCCGCGCGTTGCGCGAACGCATCAAGCATGAAGCCGACAAGTACGAGACCAAATTGGAGACGCTGCAGAAGAAATACTCCATGCTCATGCCCACCGTGGCCGACCGCATCGGTGAGCGGTTTGTGCGGCCGCTGGTGATCGATCGCTTGCGCGCGTTGGTTGCCCCGGCCGTGACGGAAGCGCATCGCCCCGGGCCGCGGCCCACGTTCCGGCTGCTGCAATACGAAACCGAGTTTCTCATGCGCCAGCCTTCCGGCGTCGGCTTCGAGGCCCCCGCCTGGTTGGCCGCGTTGGAGGAAGAAGTGCAGCGTGCGCTGCTGCCGGGATACGAACGGGGGGACGGCGACGAGTTTCCGGCGGCCATTCCGGTCACGCAGTTGAGCTTTGAGGAGATCCGCCGCCAGATTGATGCGTGGGCCGCGCGGTGAGCGCGCGGCGCCCGTCAACGCCGCAGCAGCTCCGGCCAGAGCGCATCGCTGATCAACAAACCGGCGCGAGTGAGCCGCAAGTGTTGCCCGGTGTTCTCCAGCAGTCCGAGAGCGGAGAATCGTTGCAGGGCATCGCCACCCAGGGAATCGACGTCGAAACCCGTTTCGTCCAGGAACCGAGGCTTGTCGAGGCCCTCCAGCCGCCGCAGGCCGAAGACGAGACGTTCGCGGGCCGCGTCCTCCGGCGCCAGATACTCGGATTCCGCCACCGGTGACGTCCCGCCCAAGACGCGACGTAAGTAACCGACGACGCTGCGATGGTTTGTCTCGCGACGTCCGGCCACGTAGCGGGACGCTCCGGGACCGGCCGCGTAGTATCCGCGACCCATCCAGTACGTTTCGTTATGGCGGGAGCGATACCCGGGGAGAGCGAAATTCGAAACCTCGTAGTGTTCGTAGCCGGCAGCGATCAGCGTCTCCATTGCCTGCACGTACATGTCGCGTTCCAGATTTTCGCTCAGCGCCGGCAGCACACCGCGCCGGACCAGGCCGTAGTACCGGGAGCCCCGCTCGATCGTCAGGCCGTAGACCGAGATGTGTTGCGGTTGCTGGAAAAGGGCGGCCTGCAGATCGTGGCACCAGGCGGCCAGCGTTTCGCCGGGAACACCAAACATCAAATCGATCGCCAGGTTGCCGATGGCCCCGTGCACACCTTCCACGGCACGCCGAATCTCGGTGCGCCCGTGGTCGCGTTCGAGCACTGCCAGTTTCTCGGCCTGAAAAGACTGGATTCCCAGGCTCACGCGATTGACGCCTGCCCGCTGCCACGTATCCAGGAGTTCGTCTGTCACGTCGCTGGGGTTGGCTTCCAGCGTGAACTCATAAGAGCCGGCCGGCGGGAACCAATGCGGAAACAGTGCCAGCAGATGTTCCTGCTGGCGCAGCGGCAGATGGCTGGGTGTGCCGCCACCCACATACAGGGATTCCACCGGCCGCGGATGTTGCAGCCACGACAGTTCGAGCGCGAGAGCCTGCACATAGGAGTCAATCAGATCGTCGCGCCCCGCGATGAGTGTGAAGTTGCAGTAGCCACAGCGGTGCCGGCAGAACGGCACGTGGATGTAGGCCGCACGGGGCGTCTCGAATCGAGGGTTGTGCGTCACGGGATAGACTGCGGGGCAGGCGTTCATAGCCAGAGATACAGCCTGCCTCTCAGCAAGTCGGGAAAGGCACGTTCGACCAAGGCCCGAATCTGGTTTCTGTGATAACGGGTGCTGAAGTGGGCGGCGATAATCCGTTCGTTCTGAAACAGATCGCGCCGTTCGACGAAATCATCCAGATGCATATGTCCGTGTTTGTGGATCTTCTCCTTGCGGTGGCTCGGTGCGACGAACGTCATTTCCGCAATGAGTACTTTGGCTCGATACATATCGGGACACCGGTCCAAACCTTCGGGCGAAGTGTCACCCAGATACCCCAGCAGCGGCAAACGCTGTTCGACGGTGACATCGACTCCCGAAAGCCGGAGATCGCGAATCTGATCTCCGGCCAGGGAGCTGTATTCCGGTTTCAGCTTGCGCCGGCGCTGCCAGACCAGAAAACCCAACGCGGGCAGACTGTGTGTCGTCTGGCTGACCGTGACCACCAGCTCGCGGGACAATTCGACTTCATCTCCGGGCTGCAGCGGACGCAGATCGCACGGGAGCCGGCCACGATCCAGGCGCTGCAGGCAGCGGAGCAGCTTGTCGATGGCTTCCACGGCGTGCGCTGGCACATAGAGCACGGGCGGTTCCATCTTCATCATGCGCCGGCGTGCCAGATAAACGGGCAGCGCGGCAATGTGATCGAGGTGCGTGTGCGACACGAACCACGAGGGCGTTCCCATGAAATCCCAGGGCTGGGCTCCCAGATCGAATCCGAGCTTGAACTCGGGGATCCGCCAGTACGTCTGAACGGCAGCGCGCGAGTAGCCCTCGATCGTGAACTGGTCGTGTGTCAGTGTGTGGATGGGCGCGTTGTTGATCATGGTTCTCGAAGTTCTGTCTTTGCCAGGCTCAGGTTGCTGATGGCCGGTGCCGCACACCGTCCCAGACATCACCGCACTTGGCTGGGTGAATCCGGTTGGTCGTGGCGGCGACCGCCGTAATTGTCCGCCTGCGAGAAATCCGGCGATTGCGGAAAGTTGTGGTCCGGCAACACCAGGATTTCGCCGTAGAGCCCGCTCTGCTCGGTGCGCACGCAGTGATGCCGCACCAATTCCAGGATTGCCAGAAACACCCCGATCATCGCGGACTTGTGCATCCGGGGTTCGAACATTTGCGACAAACACACGGTCTCACCGCGCCGGAGCCGTTCGTACAGCCGCTCCATGTAGACGTGGATCGGCGTGTCGTCGTAGACGATGTTGGAGGGCTGCGTCGCCAGGTTGTCGCGCATGATGCGCCCAAAGGCACTCACTACGTCCCAGAGTTCCAGCTCCCGAATCGGCTGATCCGCTGGGTCGAGTCGGCGCGGCGGTACGTCATTGGCCAGCCGCGGGCAATGTTGCTGCCAGGAGCGACTGCGCTCATCCAACATGCTGGCGGAGTCTTTGTAGCGTTTGTACTCCAGTAATCGTTCCACGAGCCCCTCTCGGGGGTCCTCCAGCGGCGCGACCTCTTCATCACCGTGAGGCAGAAGGAGCTGCGATTTGATTTCAAGCAACTGGCTGGCCAACTCGATGAACTCCCCGACATCGTCCACGTTCAGGACCTGCAAGAGGGAAAGATACTCGAGGTACTGGTCCGTGATCCTTGCCACGGGGATGTCAAACAAGTCGATCTCTTCCTTGCGCACGAGGTAGAGCAGCAGGTCCAATGGCCCGCGATAACTGTCGAGATCGATCCGGAAGTTCATCCAATCTGTCCGTTCCGCGTCTTCGAAACCGTACGTGACTGAACCGCTTAAGAGTACCTCTTTACCGGTTGGACCAAAAGGCTGAAAACCTGCGCGGCCCCGTGAGCGAGTGCGTGGCAACTCGGTACGGCCACCGCTCCGGGAGCACTCGCCGGGAGACCGGTGCCGCAGGTGGCGCGCCGGGCCCCACGCGGCGGACGACCGCAGACGGGCGGGCGCACTGATTGGCGAGTCGCAACTATCTCTGCTACACTGAACACGTTAGGCATTCGCGTGGTCGTTGTCCACCGCCAGGCAAACGGATTCGGTGAGTCGCGGTCCGTGACGGTCCCCCCATTTCCCTACAGGTGCCGGGACGGATGAAGCTCCCGGCAGCGACAACAGGTGAGCGGATGATACAGATCAAGCACAGGCAAACAGGCGAAGTCCTGCTGCAGGTGGACGTGGACTCGTTGGCCGACCACAAACTCGAAGGGGCCAAACTCCCTCAAGCCGACCTCTCGGGCATGAATCTGGCGCGGCTGCGCATGGCGAAGATCAACCTGCACGGCGCTGACCTGTCGAATGCCAACCTGGAAGGCGCCGACCTGGAGAGTGCTATTCTGACAGAGGCCGTGTTTGACGGCGCGATCATGCCCCGCATCGACCTGACGAATGCGATTGCCAACCACGCCAGCTTCCGCGACGCGGATTTGTCGCAGGGCTTGTTTCGCTACGCTCGGCTCCAGGGGGCAGACTTCACCGGCGCGAATTTGTCGGCCGCCGACATGAGCATGGCCGATCTGCGCGCCAACCTGAATAACGCCAATTTGACGAAGGCCGACTTGCGCGGCACCAATCTGACCGGGGCCAATCTGACGGGCGCCGACCTGTCGCACGCCAATCTCCATGAAGCGAAGCTCATGAATGCCAACATGGCGCGCACCAAGATGGAGGGATCGATCGGCCCCAGCGGCAAACTCTACGGAGTGGGAGCCAGAAAGCAGGCACGGCCCTGGTGGAAATTCTGGGGTTGATCCTGGCCTGCCCGCGGGAGGTCAAGAGTTCGGAATTGCCGGCCGCGTGGGTGTTGACCGGGCGGCCCCTTGCTCCCGTCTCGGGCGAGGGCTATTATTTCGCTTTCCCTTGAAGCTCTTGGAGTTACGTGGCCATGCGACACGTGCTTTCAGCACTCGTTCAAAACGTTCCAGGGGTGTTGGCGCACATCTCCGGCATGCTTGCCTCGCGCGGCTACAACATCGATTCACTGGCCGTGGGAGAGACCGAAAACCCGCATTTGTCGCGCATGACCTTTGTGGTGGTGGGCGACGACCGCATCATCGAGCAGGTGCGCAAGCAGCTGGAGAAAATTGTGACGGTGGTGCGCGTCGATGACATCAGTTCCCAGAACTTCGTGGAACGGGACCTGATGTTGTTGAAGGTCAAAGCGCCGGCTGGCGGAAAACGCGGGGAAGTGCGCGAACTCGTCGAGATCTTCCGCGGGCGGATTGTCGATGTGGGAGCTGACGAGGTGATGATCGAGATCTCAGGCCGGGAAACCAAAGTCGAGGCCTTCATCGACCGCATGCGTCCCTACGGTATCACGGAACTCGTGCGCACGGGCCGGATTGCCATGGTGCGGAGCGGTACCAACGTTCCGGCTGACGACGGCGGACCGCGACTGCACGACAGTTCCATCCGCAAGTTTGTTGAACAGGAGTCCGAGTGAGCTTATGGCCGCCAAAATCTACTACGACAACGACGCTGATCTGTCCCTCTTGAAAGACAAGACCATTGCGATCCTGGGTTACGGATCACAGGGCCATGCGCAGGCTCTGAACCTGCGCGACAGTGGGTGCAAGGTCATCATCAGCGAACTGCCGGGGAGTCCCAACTACGATCTGGCCGTCTCTCACGGTTTCCAGCCGCTCCCGACGGACGAAGCGGCCAAGCAGGGAAACATCATTCAGATGCTGTTGCCGGACGAGATCCAGGCGGACGTGTTCCAGCGGTTCGTGCGCGAGCAGCTGCAGACCGGCGATGTCCTGATGTGCTCCCATGGTTTCAATATCCACTTTGGCCAGATCGTGCCGCCGCGCGGTGTCGACGTGATGATGGTCGCGCCCAAGGGACCGGGGCATCTGGTGCGCAGCGAATTTGAGCGCGGAGGGGGAGTGCCCTGTCTGCTGGCAGTGGGGGAGGGCAGTTCTCCGCAAACCGCGAAGTTGGGGCTGGCGTATGCCAAAGGCATCGGCGGGACCCGCGGTGGCGTGATTGAAACCACCTTTGCGGAGGAGACCGAGACCGACCTGTTCGGTGAACAGGTGGTGCTGTGCGGCGGCGTGAGCGAACTGGTGAAGGCCGCTTTTGACACGCTGGTCGAGGCCGGGTACCAGCCGGAGATGGCCTACTTTGAATGTTTGCACGAGTTGAAGCTGATCGTGGATCTCTTCTATCAAGGCGGCCTCAACTACATGCGGTACAGCGTGTCCAATACGGCGGAATTCGGCGACTACACGCGCGGCCCGCGGATCGTGACCGCGGAGACGCGCGCGGAGATGAAGCGCATTTTGCGGGAGATTCAAACCGGCCAATTTGCCCGCGAGTGGATTCTGGAGAACAAGGCGGGCGCGCCCGTGTTCAAGGCTCTGCGCCGCCACGAACGCGAACTGCTCATCGAAAAAGTCGGGCGGCAGTTGCGCCGCTTGATGCCCTGGATCAAGGCCAAAGAAGTGTGAAACAGCCACGCGCACGGCCTGCCGTCGGCCAGCACGCGCGGGCGGCAGTCCGGCTGTTGTGGTGCCGGCCTGGCGGTGACTGATCATGTCCTACGCGCAGACCATCGAAACGTACCGATCCCTGCGGCCCGGCGACCGCGTCGAGCTGACACACGAGGTGAAGATCGGCTTTCGCTCCTGGATGACGACCACGGTCGGTACGGTGGTCAAGCGAGAACGCAGCCGGCATGGACTACATCATCGCCGCAATTTCGATGATCGCGTGTTCAGCGACGTCATCGTAATTCGCCGCGACGATGGTGAACTAACAACGGTCACCTTGGACGAGTTCTCGAAACTGACGCGACTCTCTTCCGCAAGTGCCGACAGTTGATCCATCGGGGGGACGGATATGTCACGGATTCCTCTACCCGATCCGCCTGAGGGTACGCCCTACAGTGCACCGCCCTGGAACACCGGTTGCTCCATTGGCCAATACCTCCTTCGCCGCTTGCAGGACTACGGCATTCAGGTCGTATTCGGCATCCCCGGCGATTACATCCTGTCGTTCTACGGGATGCTGGAACAGAGCCCGATCCGCGTGGTGGGCTGTACACGGGAAGACTGTGCCGGCTTTGCTGCCGATGCCTACGCGCGCATTAACGGCATGGGGGCTGTCTGCGTGACCTACTGCGTGGGCGGTTTAAGCATCTGCAACTCCATCGCGGGTGCCTATGCCGAGAAATCGCCGGTGGTGGTGATCACCGGTTCCCCCGGCCTCAACGAACGCGTCAACAACCCGTTGCTGCACCACAAAGTCCGCGACTTTCGCACGCAGTTCGAGGTGTTCGAGAAACTGTGCGTCGCCGGGACCGAATTGTCGGATTCTGTTTCCGCCTTTCGGGAAATCGACCGCGTGCTGGATGCCTGTGCGCGCTTCAAACGGCCCGTGTACATCGAGATCCCCCGCGACATGGTGCACGTCGCGCCGCATGTCTCCTACGCGTTCCAACATCCCGAGCTGCCCACCGATGCCGATGCCGCAGCGGAGGCAGCCGAGGAAGCGGCGCGGCTGATTTCCAACAGCAAGAAGCCGATCATCATTGCCGGGGTCGAGATCCACCGCTTTGCGCTGCAGGATGCGCTGCTGGCGTTGGCCGAGCAATCGCGCATTCCCATCGCCGCCACGCTGCTTGGCAAGAGTGTGATCCAGGAAACCCACCCGCTCTACGTCGGCCTCTACGAAGGTGCCACGGGTCGGGCCGAAGTGACCCAGTTCGTCGAGGAGAGCGATTGCGTGATCCTGCTGGGGGCCTTCATGACGGATCTGAACCTGGGCATCTTCACGGCCAACCTCCAGCCGTCCAACTGTATTTATGCCACGAGTGAGCAGTTGCGGATCCATCACCACCACTATCACCGCGTGCCCTTGCGGCTCTTCATACAGCAGTTGACTCGCCGGCGCCCGCAGCCGCCGGAACGGCCCATTCCCGAGGAACTGCGGCACCGCGCAGGGGACTTCCGCCTGGACCCGGCGGCGCCGCTGACAATCTCGCGACTGGTCTCACGCCTGGACCAGCAGATCGACGATCAGACGATCGTCATCGCCGACATTGGCGACGCGCTGTTTGCGTCCACGGAGCTGACGATCCGCCAACGCACGGAATTCATCAGCCCCGCGTACTACACGTCGATGGGATTCTCCGTTCCCGCGGCGCTCGGCGCCCAGTTCGCCCGGCCCGATCGGCGGGTGCTGGTCATTTGTGGCGACGGGGCGTTTCAGATGACCGGGATGGAACTGTCCAACATCGTTCGGCACGGCTTCGCGCCCATCGTGATCGTGCTCGACAACCGCGGCTATGGTACGGAACGGTTCCTTCATCCCGGCAATTGGCAATTCAACGAAATCCATCCCTGGAAATACGCTCGGTTGCCGGAAGTGCTGGGGGGTGGAAAAGGGTACGAAGTGCACACGGAAGGCGAATTCGATGAGGCCCTGGAGGCGGCGTGGGGAGATCGTACCCGTGTGAGCATTATCCACGCCTGTCTCAGCGTAACGGACGC
>Ga0233425_10004455_pt1 | contig 23485 bp, 14 predicted proteins | sample Watercolumn_Towu_2_FD_181712 | JGI IMG/M metagenome (GOLD analysis project Ga0233425, IMG submission 181712) | Freshwater microbial communities from Lake Towuti, South Sulawesi, Indonesia - Watercolumn_Towuti2014_140_MG | ecosystem: Environmental > Aquatic > Freshwater > Lake | place... | reverse complement strand
AGATCGCAAACGAGCGCGAGCAGCGCTTGAAGCGGAACGAACTCGCACGGCTATATCACTGGAGACGTACTAACCGCTTGGCGCCACTTAACATCAATAAACGACGTATTTAAAACAGTCGAATTAGTCCCACCCATTGGAAGCCCTCGCACCAAAAGTCTTCAACCGGGTGTGTTCCGCCAGGACGGCTTTTCCTTTGGCCGTAACCACCGGTGCTTCCGTTTCCAAGTCCTTGTAGGATGGAATGCCATTCCGTTTCGGACAGGTTGGCGAACCGTCCTATTCTGCTACTCATGACGGGGGTGTCCATGATAACTCCTTTTGCTCGTATTCAGTGTTGCTGCGGCGTGGTTCTCACGAGTCTGCTGCTGGCCGGCACGACCGAAACGGCGGTCGGGGGCGAGATCACCGCCAGCAGCACGGCTGCCGGTACGGCACCCGGGGGAGCGATCGATGGAGACCGGTTCTCGGTCGCCGCCGGTTCGCTGTGGAAAGGTGAGGCGAACCAGGGGACCTGGTGGTGGCAGATCCGTTTTCCCCAACCGCGGCCGGTGGGTGCCATCCTCCAGATTCACGGCGACCGGCCCTTGAGCTTCCGCAACGCTCCGCGGCACTACGTCTGGCAGCACAGCGAGGACGGCCGGAACTGGCAGAACTGGGACGAGACGCAGGTGCGGCGTGAGCGGCGGTTGTTTCGTCTTCATCGCTTGGCAGAGGTCCGGGACGTCCAATACGTGCGGTTGATGATCTTCGAGAGCCTGGACGCCGCCCCGGCCCTGCGCGAAGTGGAGTTTCTTGCGGAACCGACAGCGACAATCGAATTCCCTGACTGGATCGCCGTGGTGGGTACGGGCGAGGAAACCTCGCCGCCGGACGCGCCGGGTCCGTTCGTGAACCTCGCGCGGCAGTGCGCCGGGTGGGAACACAGCCAGTTCCAGCAGATACCGCACGGCGAGTTCGACGAGGGCTTTCTCGCGTCCGAACCACATCTCTTGTGCGCTTTCTTCACCGGCAGCATTCTGGATTGGTGCCAGGTGAAGCGCGAACCGTGGCGCGGGGTACAGCAGGTACTGCAGAATCGCAACCTGCCCATCTGGGGCGCGTGCGGCGGAGCCCAGATCCTGGCGATCCTCGAGGAGACGGGCGTAGACAGGCCGTGGGATTGCCCGCGGTGCCGGGATCCGAAGAACCCCAAGCTGCCGGTTTACACCCACATCGGGCACACCGGCGAGGCGCCATGTGGCGATTACAGCAAGAACATCGGCGAGCGCGGCAAGTACGAAGTTCGGATTATCGCTCGCGACCCGGTGTTCGAAGGACTGCCCGAGCTGTTCGAAACCACGGAAGCCCACGTGGGGCAGATCGAGTACGTGCCAAAGGGCTGGGTGCGCATGGTGACGAAGGGACCCAAGGGGCTGACGGAGAACCAATGCCTCCGCGTGGCGGACCGCTTCATCTATGCGGCCCAGTTCCACATGGAGCTGCCGGGCACGCCCGAACCGTCGCAGAGAATCATGAGCAACTTTCTCACGGCCGCCAAGCGCTGGGGAGGCTACAACCCGCAGGGCAAACCGCTTGCGCCGCCCGAAGCGTGCGGGCCGTGAACGAGCGGTGCAATAGATGCCGGCGCCGAACCAAGAGAATGTCGGAGCTGAGAGTTCGTCTGCCAGGTGAGGAGACGGATGCCGGAGTCCTGCCGTGCCAGACCTGATCGTTTCCCGCACTTCGTGGTCGCGACCGTGTCACCACGCAACGGGGATCGGCGATTTGGCTCGATCCACGGCAATGCCATGCTCCGTGAACCAAGGGAACAGGTCGCGTTTCATGGCGATGCTGAGCACCGCGACCGTCGCATTCGCGTCGTACTGCTTCAACTGGTCCGGCCTGGCCAGACGGCGTTTGGTCTGGAAGTAGCGGGAAAGGAACTCCGGATCCTCTTTGCGCAATTGCTCGAAGATCCAGAAGCTCTTGCCCCAGTGGATGTCGTTGGCGTCGCCCCCCTGCAATTCACGAGCACCGGCAGGACCTTTGCCGTCAAGATCGTAGAGCTTCATTGTGGCGTCGAGCCGGGACGCTCGACGGATCGTGTCCTGGATGCGCCGCATCGCTTCCTCCTCGTGACCCATGTCAATCATCACCAGGTTACCAACGTACGTCGCAATGGGCTCATTCCAGATTTCGGCAAACGGCAGGACCCATGAGTGGACCGATTCATGCGTGATGAACTCGATCATGCTGTCCTCGCGTTTCGGGAAATCTCCCCAGAACACGGCCAGCCCCAGCAATCGGCCGGAGGAGAAACCGCCACCGCCCGTCGATAGCAGCGCAATCTCGGAGGCCATCCCCTCGGAAAGCGGAACGCCCAGCCGTTTTTCGATCACCGGGCGGCAGCGCAGGAAAATGTCGGCCATCGATCGCGCGTACGGTTTGAGGTAGTCGCTATATCGCAGCTTGATCGTGCCGAGTTCTACTGTGTATTCCAGTTCGCCCGCACCCCGACTGCGAAACGGCTTTCCGGCCTGCACGGGCTTGCCCGACGCAACATCGACCAGAAGCGGCTTCCACCACGAGGCGTTGATGTTGTCGCTCGCGTCGGGATTCTGGCCGGCCAGTCCCCGGGCTCCGACGAGCAATGTGCCTTTGCCCACTTTTTGCCGCGCCAACACGGGGCTGCCAGCCGCGTCGGCCACCAGCACTCGCCAACCTCGCTTCTCGCGGAAGCTCAGCGTATCGCCGCCTCCCGCGATGTCTCCAGGAATCGCATCTGAAGCGGATCGCAACGGCCCTTGAGCGGAATTACCGAACCAGCATCCCAGCTGCCTGGCCAGCTCGTTCTGCGGCTTGTCGCCGGACGAGCCGAGCAGGACCACGCCGCCGCCAGCCCGCAGAAAAGCGCGGATCGTCTGCACGTCCTTGGGCACATACGACAGATGGGGATCGCATCCGAGCAGGACAAGCAGGTTCGCATTCGAGAGATCAAAGTTGAAAAGCGAACCCCAGCTCGTGGCAACCGGCTGGTCCGGCAGGTACTGCTTGTGAAAACGGCCGTCCCCGTAGAACGTGAATTGGTGCCCCAGGTCCACGACGGCGTGCACGCGGCTGTCTTCCGCAGCCACCGCAGCGCGAGCTGGTGTCAGGACGAAGAAGGGCAAGAGGATCAAAGGGACGGCCGCGCACCGTTGTACGCGGCGGGATCCGCCCAAGGATTCGCGGTCACTGGATGACGGGGCCGTTCGATCGTTGGATACTGTGCGGGTCAATGTGACGCCCTCGATTTGGGAATTGCGCCTGCTTTGAAGAAGACGCACGCCGGCGTGAGCGTTTACGGGTTGGTTGGGGGATTGGCGCATTTTTCGACGTTGACGGTTTGCCACCACTACCGGACGTTGGTCGAAAACATGGTCCGATCCCCTTCTCTTCACCGACCCGTGAACGCTTACCATTCCGGCCTGGACAATAGCCTTGATCTGGATTGCGCAATGGTACCATCCTGTACGCCGCCCGGCGCGCGTGACATAGTATCCCTTGTGGCACGAATGCCTGTCTATGTGCCCCCCGGTTTTGATTTGCGTAAGATCCAGGTTCAAACCCCCAAGTGACAGGGCAATCCCAGGGGCAGGCCTCTGTGACTCGACATGCGGCGGCCGCAATAGGAACGAGAGGTGCTCATGAAACACTATCCATGGGTCATGGTGCTGTGGGCGTTCGCTGGCGCGGCGGCACAGGCTCAGACTTACTACGGCGAGCCCGTGACGCTCAAGGGACGGCACATCTACTTCACCAGTTGGAAATATGTTCGGCAGGGACAGTTCGCTTGGAGGATCGAGCGTGACCCTGCGGCCGGCGACGCGGCGCAGAGCGTCGGCGCGTGGCTTAAAGGAGACGGCACGCGGCCCGCGCGGTTCGAGCCGATCGACATGGCGCGCGGAGTGCGGCTGGTTGCGCAGCCGGCGACCAAGGAGCCGTTCCGGCCTGGACAACTGGCGGCGACGCTCTTCGACGAAGGCAAGTACAAGGCGTGGTATACCCTCGGGCCGTCGCCCAACCCCGAACCGTACAGCACCAAGGAAAAGATCCTGCCGGGCCACGGCGCTTGCATGGCCTACGCCGAGTCCACGGATGGTGTGACCTGGGTCACGCCCAAGCTGGGACTGATCGATTACGACGGCAACCGCGACAACAACATCGTCTTTCGAGGCGACCTGAACGGCTCGACGCGCGGCTGGCACGGCGGTTGTGTGTTCCTCGATCCGTCGGCGAAGGACGAGCGATTCAAAATGTTCTACCTCGGCCTTTGCACCGACGACGAGTGGGCCGCATTCGAGGCGAAGTACCCGGGCGAGGCCGACACGATGGCTCGTCGGCCCGACGTCGGCGGCTTCCGCTGCGTGTTCGCCGTGTTCGGCGCGGTTTCGCCCGATGGCCTCCACTGGACGTCGCTGCCCGAGCCGCTGATGATCCAGCATGCCGATACGCAGAACGTCTGCTACTACGACGTCGATCGCCGACAGTATGTCGCCTACATCCGCACCTGGCAGGTCAACGAGCGGGCACCGGGGTTTCTGCCCGACAACTCCGATGTCTGGATCGGCGTCGGTCGCCGTTCGATCGGCCGGTCGGTCAGCTGCGACTTCCGCCATTTCAGCAAACCGGAAGTCATCGTCAGCACCGGCGCCGACATGCCGCCCAGCCACGTCTGGTACACCAACGGCAAGACAACGCTGCCCGACGCGCCGGACAACCACGTCCTGTTCCCCTGGCTCTGGGAACTGGAACGCGACGCGGGATCCGTCTGGCTTTGGTCGAGCAGCGATGGCTGGACGTGGTCACGCGTTCCCGGCGGGCCGATCGCCTCGCCGGGCCACCCGGGCGAGCGCGATGGTTCGTTCCTTACCTGCACCGGCGACCTCCTCGACTACCCCGGCGACAAATGGGGTATCGCGTACAGCGGCGTGCCCATCCCGCACAAGTACCCCGGCCGCGATCTGAGTCAACGCCAGGGGCTGTTCCCCGGCGTCGAAGGCGTTTCCGGCCTGGCAACCTGGCCCAAAGGTCGACTGGTCGCGCTGCAGTGCGACGAGGAAGGTGAGTTTGCCACGGTCGCCATTGTCCCGCCCGGTGATCGAATTCGCCTCAACGCGAGCGTATTGCCAACAGGCTACATCAAGGTGGCGGTGCGGCTGTTCGGGCAAGGCGAAGACGTGCCAGGCCGGACGCACGCCGACGTGGATCGTCTCGTAGGTGATGGTTTGGCGATGCCGGTCACGTGGAAGAGTGAGGCCACCATGAAACACGACGGCAAGCCGGTCATCTTGAGAATCCAGCTCAAACACGCCAAGCTGTTCGCGGTGGAGTTCTATTGACGCCGAACTCAAAGCGGGTTCTCAAACCGAGTGTCGATGCACACTGACAGCCGCGAACTAAAGCCGGATGTGCAGCAGGCTATGATCCTGCACGTTCGGCGCGCAGTTCCACGGGAACAGGATTAGCGGTGCCGGACGAACGCTGTCCTGAGGTGTCTTGCTGAGGTGCGACATGACGCGCACGTTATCGGTCGGACAGGCATTCCTCCAGTTCTTTGCGATACTCTGCTGGGCGATACCTGGGGTGTCAGGCTCCGAGGCGACACCGGCCTTGCTCTCTACTGCGTACATGCATCCGTCATCGCAGCCCACGTAGATCACTTCATCGCCAGGCCAGGGTGAGGAGATGATGCGGCCGCCCTCATCGGCTGCCAGCTTATACTGCTCGACTGGAATCTGAGGCATGTGGCCCAGATTCAGCTTCCAGCACAGGGCCCCGTCGGCGGCATTCAGCGCGTAAAGATAGCCGTCCCAGCAACCGAAGTAGACGGTTTGTCCTGCCACCGAAGGCGACGATTGGATCGGGCCATTGGTCTGGAACTGCCACAGCGGCCGGCCGGTCCGCACGTCGAACGCGCGGAGTTTGCCGTCGTTGCAGCCGGCGAAGAGGCGACCGTGGCTGACCGCAGGCGTCGTCAGGATTTCGTAGCCACACTCGCCGCCGTTGTTGATTTCCAGGTCCTCGCCGCTCAACGCCACCTTCCACAGTTCCTTAGTCTTGAACTCCTTGGTCGGGTCTGTGATTTCATGTACGCACAGTGAACCTTTCATGGAGCCAGGGACGATCAGCAGGTCCTGCCAGCGGACCATGTCGGTCAACCCGCGATTCTGGTGGATCCAGCCGCGACTGGGCCTGCCCAGCGCTGCGCCGGTGGCCAATGCCACGACGTTGCTACCTTGTGGACCGTTGGAAAAGACTCGCGTCGCATCCAAGCACACGGCCGCAAGGTACTCACCACCACTGACAGCACTCTCCCAGACCAACTGGCCGGACTGGGCATCGAGTCCCGCGATCGGACCGGCGGTCATCGACGCCTGATCGCTCCCGCACCGGTTGCCGGAGCCGATGAACACCACGCCGTAGGCCACAGCGGGCGAGCCGGCCATCCGCGCGCCGCACTGCGTCTTCCACTGCAACGCGCCGTCCCGGACATCCAGGGCGTACAGGTATCCGTCCTCGCTGGCCAGGTACACCACGCCGTCGACCACCGCTGCCGAACCGCTGACCCGGTCGCCCGTTTCGTACTTCCACGCCTCCTTGCCGGTGGTGGCGTTGAGAGCGTAGATGCAGCCGTCGTAGCTGCCAAAGCAAACCAAATTGTCGACGACCACCGGGCTGCTCTTCACGGCGCCGTCCGTCTTGAAGGACCACTTGATCCTCGGCTCGGTCACGATCCCTTTGGCCACGAACTCGCCGTTGCGGTATAGATTGGCCCGATGGACTTTCCCCTGCAGCGAATCGAACTGGGCTGCGTTTGCGGTCAGCAGCGGCCCGCTTTTTGCGGGCGGTTCGTCCTTCATCCTGGCTTTCGGGTGGGATGAGGAATGTCCTTGTCGAGCGTCAGCGTAACTCGCAGGGATGACCGCGACGCCGGGGCCTGCGGGCGGTTGGGGAATCTGCCGTACCACACGAAAGCCCGTATCACAGTAGGGCCAGGTGGGCGGGGGCGCATCACCGTTGCGCTGGCCGCCCGCTTCACCAACGGTGAGGTCCACAAACGACCCCCCCAGGCGCCATGGTCGTTTCTCACCTTCAGCAGGCGGGTTGCTCAGCTCGCTGACATTACCGAACAGGTCATGCAACCCCAAGGCCGTGGCCTGTTGTTGGCCGACAGGATGCGTCGTGCCGGCAGCGTTATCGAAGAACCAGGCGTTCTGGAACACGCCTTGGGGATTATCGCCCCAGGGGTACTTCTGGTTGTCGGGCAGCGCGGCCTGAAGAAACTCGGTCTGCGCAGGCAGGCGGAATCCATCGGCGCTCGGGTCGCGATAGAGACTCGGAAGCACCCGTTCGGCCGCGTCCTCGGCAAAGGCGCCTGCGGGCGCCGCGGACGCACCCGCACCCATGGGCACCGCGCGTGTGTCCTCAGTTTCCGGCTTTCCGTATTTGTCGATGTAGTCCTCCGGGAAATGGAACTGAACGGGGCGGTACTTCACTGCCTTCCGGTAGACCTGCTGGAGATTCCGGTCGGCATAATATATCGGTCGGCGGCCCCGCAACTCGCTCAGCGCGTTGCACCACACAGCCATATCGTAGACCGTAATGTCGGTGACCGGCTCATCGGGTCGATGCAATGGAGGCGGCTCGGCCCGGCCGGTCGCGGGATCGAAGCCCCAGTAGTCCATCGAGCCCATGTCGCCGTCGTAGTCGGTCTCGTAGCCGCGCGCGATACCCCAGTCGCGAACCTGTTTCCAAAGTCTGTAGGTCGTCTCCGTCGCGGCCATCTCGATGTCGGTGCCGGGAATTGCGACCAACTGGAGTTCGACGTCAGGCTCCGTGGGTGTCGCCACGGCCTTGGTGAGGAAGTCCTTGGTGATCACCCATGCTGGAATGTCGGGGGCGGACTCTGCCTCGCTTGGCGCCGCATCACCCGCTTCCCGCCGCACGAGACGTAGCCCGATGTTGTAGCTGCCCTCGTAAGGCTGATCCCCGTGAGGCTTGGCCGACCGCGTCGCGGGGTCTGAAGGGGAAAGGAAGTCTCCGCCCAGCACCGTGATGGCCCGGGCCTGCTCGGGATCGTAGCAGTCGCCGAAGGTCCAGACCAACTCCCACACGTTGCCCAGCATGTCGTATAGTCCCTGGGCGTTCGGCTTCTTCGTCGCGACCGGCTGGGTCTGACCATGCGAGTTTTCGGCGATGACGGCATTGTCGTTCGTGGGCTGCTGCCCTACCGCTGCCAATTGCCACTCGGTCCGCGTCGGCAACCGGTAACCGTCAGCGGCCCACTTGACGTGCAGCTTGGGCAGCGAGTGTGGCTGGCGAAACGCTGGGCTTCGGCGCACTTCGTGAACAGGTCGGGTCAGCGCCGCGTCTTCGCAGTAGACAGGAGTGCGGCCCTCCAACTCCGACAGCGCGTTGCACCAGGCGGCGGCGTCGTGCAAGGTGAAGTCGGTCGCCGGCTCCTGAAGGCTGTGCGTCTGGTCGCCGAAATCCATCGAACCCATGTCGCCGTCTTTTTCGAATCCGAATCCTTGGCTGGGTGGCACGAAGTTGTTGCTGCGGGCCTGCCGAAACACGGTCTTCCACAACTCGTAAGGCACTTCCGTTCGGGACATGTAGAACGGTTGCGCCCCGCCGCCGGGTGTGACGAGCGTCATGTCGATGTTTTGGCTGGGCTGGCAACGACGATGCACCACGGCATCGCACTCGAACGAATACCACTTGTAGCCGAAATACGAGGGCAGAAACCGGTCCTTGGAACAATACACTCCCACGCCCTTCACGTCGGTGAATTCGTGCGGCTCGAACTTCGCCTGGGCCGCGTCGAAGTAGATGTCATGCGGCGTCCTGGGATCGTACTTTGCCCAGCCGGTCTTTGTGGGACTGACGGAGTGCGTGCCGACGTGGCGAAACGTGGCCTCGGAGAGGTAGCACTGCTCGCCGTCGCGCACCAAGAACCGCACCGAGTCGACGCACATGAAATAGCGTTTCAGCAGCAAAGCCAGGCGGCTGTGCTCGTCGAACGTCACTCGTCCGTCGGAGCCGCCGTTGAGGAAGTCGTGTCGGAGCCACAGCCAGTTGGCTGCCAGCCGATACGGACCGTAGGTTTCATACGTCTCGTGAAACACGGCCCAATTCTCGCGCGGCCAGGCGAACTGACCGTCGTGATCCTGGTTCACGCCGTCCTCGCTGAAGCCGCTGCTTCGGGTGTTGGCCTGATAGATCGCCTGGCCGCCGTACCAGCGCGGCGTACCGGCCAGCGTGTCGTACCAGGGCGCAACCGGATTGAACGGCCGGTCCAGACTGAACTCATGATAGGCGACCACATCGTCCAGCTTCCCGTCGCCGTCGACGTCGACCGAGTTATCCAGCGCGACCGGTCTGGCACACGGTTCCCAGAGTCCGGTCTTGGTGTTTTGCACCAGAGCGTAACGGTGGCAGTGGAAATGATGTCGGGGCGCGCCGTCGCCGCCGCGAAGGAAGTCGTTGCCGAAATCGACGATCCGTACGCGTGCCGCCTCGATCGGCGCGTCCGCCGCGGCCCGAGGCGCCCAGGCCTTGCTGCCGGTCTTGGCGGATGCTTCCAGGTTGATCGGCGCAGGCGCACCGCCTTGTCCTGCAACGCCGCCAACCTGTATCGCGAGAAGCAGCGCGGCACTCACCCAGAATCGCCCTCCACTGTTCAGACTGCACATCCTCATTGGGAAGACTCCTCTGTTGGTCGGTCGTGAGCCAGGACAATCGAAGTTTGAACGTTCTGGCCGCAATCACAACCGTGACTTCCTTCGGGCATCAAGAGCAGGCCGCCGGCCGGAATCATGCTGATCCAGCAACTTGGACGCGTCGCCGAACTCACATCCAGATTGTCCTTCGCCTCCAGGTCGTAGGCCGCGCATTGGTAGCCGCGGTGAAATAGCGCCCTGAACCGGTCCCCCCACAGGCGACTTCCAGATCACCCTGCCCGTGGCAGCATCCAGCGCGTAAATGGACCCGTCGCGGGATGTCGCGTTACCGTGTCGCTCGTTCAACATGGGAGAGGCCCAGATCGGTTCACCAGTCTCATTGGTCCGGATCCACGTGAAGTCCAAAATGGTCCCCCTCGTGCATAACATAAAGAAAGACTTCGGCGGCGTGCCAGGTGTGTGGCGCGGAGAGTCTTTTCTCGACGTATATCGGGTCCAGCACAGCCAGCCCAGAGTACGCCGCTTGGCTGGCGTTCTGCTCCCAGGTGAGCGGGTAATCGCGGTTGCTGATCGGGCTTTTCTTGACGCCGTGGAAGTGGTCACACGCCCAGCCGAGGTAGGGATACGCGGTGCGATCGTCGGAATCCTTTCCCGCGACGTGCGCTTCGCGGTAGTCCATCCAGAACAGCGCGGAGTAGCCGTCCGGCACGAGCGGCACCGTGTAGTTGTCCGGGAGCGCCAGGGCCCGCAGACCGAACTTGAGCCACTTCGTTTGATAGACCGGATGCTCCGCGAAATCGCTCTTGCCGAGAATGTACTTCCCACGGGCCTCTTCACGCTCGAATCGCGGTAGCTCCGCCAGTACCTGCGCCACCAGAGGGTGGTTCTTGTCGCTCACCAGCGAGATCAGGTACAGTGCCTGGCCCAGGTTATCCGGTTCGGTGACGCCGCCGTTATTGCGATCGAACGGCTCGCGCAGTCCGAGAATCCACCCGCGAATCAGATCGAGGTTACCCGTTTCGTGGAACGCCATCGCCATCATCGCGCCGTCGCGGTACCACGGTTTGGGATAGACGAAGAAGTTCGGCACCGGCCCCGCGGACGTGATGTTCACGAGCAGTTCCTGGTGCAGCACGCGCAGAACCCGTGCGTAGCGATGGCCATCAAACCGGGGCAGTCTTACGGCTGATTGTGTCCCTTCCATCGCGACGCGCTGGCCGCCTTCTTCAATCCAGACCGCCTGTTCATCTTCAACGATGGTTACTTCCGCACCGTCGGCTTTCTCTAGCGACACCAGGTAATCGGGCGGCACGATCATGTCGTTCTTCAGTTTCCACTCGCGGATCGCTTTACCCGAGCGGGCGTCGAGCAGGCGGCCGTCGCGGTAGATGAACTTGGTCCGTTGCCCCATGCCGAACAGGTAGAAGTGCACATCCGGCAGGTCGCGCGTGCCGCCGTATTCTTTGCGAAACGCCGCCAGTTCGCCGCGATACGCCGCCAGGCGCGCTGCGGGGTCATCGGCGGCAGCGATCTCTTCCTGTGCAGGCGAATCCCCGCTGTCCGTGTGACGAGGCTGCGACGCTCGCGACTCGGCGACAAGCACCCAATCGTTTGTTCCCGTGCCGTTGTCGCCTGGAGTGGTGAAATCACGCAAGCCGCTGTTGTCCACGATCTCTTTCGTCCACCCGTCGCGGCTGCTCTGGAAATTGGACGACCAGCCCGCGTAGCAGGGGTTCAGCACAGTCAGAATACCTTTCTCTCCGGCCTCCTGAATTACCCACCAGGCCGCCAGTAGAACGAACACCAAACGGAAGACGGACATTGAACGACTCATCGGATCCTCCCTTTTCACCGGTTTATTGACGAGCGCCTGGTGTCAGAGAACGGCTGAGCAGTCAATATGCGTACTGTGGAACAAACCGGATCTTATTCCGCATTCATACCGCGCGGACAAGAGAGCAGCTCACTCTTGGCGGCGGCGACAATGCGATCGATTTCCTTCACCAGGGCCGGGTCGCGCTCCGGGGTCTTCTGCCCGGCGACCAACTCACGCCACCGCCGATCGGCAGCTTCCAGAATCCCGTCGTCGCTCACCGTTGCCGGCGCGTTGTGGTCGCAATAGCTGCGATCGAACAGACGGGGCCGCCAACCGATCTCCCGGAAATGCCGCGCCGTGTGCTCGGTTGCGAGATACGTCTGCTTTGCGCCGAACTCGATTTCGGCGATCAAATCCAGGCACATGGTTTCATCCGTGACTTCCATGCCACGATAGAACTTGTGGAGCCCCTCGTTGATTTCCAGGTCGATCATCGCCTGCGTGGGCGAAAAGACGGCGCCGTTATCCAGCACGCCGATGGCCAGCGGCAGACTGACTGTCGAACCGAAGGCCATCTGTCGGTAGACCTTCAGCAGGATCGCCTGCATACCGGGCGTCTTCGCCTCGATGTAAGCCGGTTCGATGTTGTGCACCAGGCCGTACTTCTCGCGGAACAACTGGTGCAGGGCCACGTCGGTGAGCATCGCTGCCGGCGTGGCGAAGCACACCTGCGTCGTCCGCATGTCCATTTCCGCGGAAATGCTCGTCGAGTAGTAGAACAGGTCGGGGCGGATGAGCGTGGCGGCCGTCATGCAGCCCAAAATCTCGGCCGTGGCCACGATGACGCTCCCGGCCGGCGTCACGGGCGCGGTCGCGCCCAGGATCGGCATGGGGGCGAAATTGACGGGGAACGAGTAACGGAGCGCCGCCTCCAGTACATCGCAGGATCGCGCGTCGATCTTCAGCGGCGAAGTCGTGCAATAGGCCGCAGCGAAAAACGGCACCCCGCCCTGCTGCCCGGCGGCATCCCGCTTCGTGACCAGGTTGCCCATCTCCGCCAGGTACTTCACATCGCGGCCCGAATTCGTGCTCACCCAACCGGGCTTGTCGGTATGGAGCAGCAGCAGTCGGGCGGATTCGATCCCCTCGATGCGCGGGTCGAAGTCGGCGCAAATGTATGGGGCGTTGATCGCCGCCACGCATTCCAGGGCATTGCCCAGTTGGATGGCTGCGATCTGGTCGTCCACGCTCGGTCGGCGATAACGGCGCTGTGGGTAATCGAAGACCCACGGCGTCGTGTAGCCGTAGTCAACGAGGAACTCCCGGGGAATCGCTGGAGCATCCTCCGGCAACTGGCGGCAGAAGGGATACCAGAGCGAGGACCGCACCATCTGGTAACGGCCGCGCTGGGCGGCAATTTGCCTTTCAACCAGTTCGGGCTTGAACCAGACGCGATGGGCAGCGAAATCGACTTGGCAGCCGGCGTCAGCCAAGACCTCCAAGAGAAACTTCCCTTGGATCTGCAGGCCCGTGCGCTGGAGAATCGCCAACGCCCCGGCGTGAAGTCGATCGCACTCATCAGGCGTCAAAGCCTGCAAACGTCCGTGAATCATGGCTCGCCCTCATGTCTTGGGCGCGGGCCGAGTACGTTCTGCCCAGGCCGTCATTTCGTCGTAATACCAGACAAGCTCCAAGATCGCCCCTTCCTCGGGTTCGTAGAAGCCGGCGACGCAGAAACCCGCGTCGAACGGCTCAATCAAGACCTTCATTCCGCGGCTCGCTTCGGCGATCTGCTCCTTGCTGTCAAGCCGGAAGCTGAGATGCGGCTTGGTGCGCAGCGGCCCCGTGACGGGGCTGTCCGGCTCAAAACGCAGCCACTCGATGCCGTACGGGTTCAAGTGGGCGTCGGTCACCCACACGCGGCTTTGCTCAATCCAAATCTCGCCGTCGTGTTTCCGGGTCGTGGGAATACCAAGGTGATCGTATTTCATGGCTTGCTCCTATTGACGGTTGCAGATCTCCGATCGTCTTGCCGGCCGCTTCGGTTGCCAGGATCGGTCGGCGGCAAGAATCACTTCGTGTCGTCCACAAGAGTCATTTCGCTGCCGACAAGATGCGTGTGGACACAGTATGGCTGATAACAGTCGACGACTGAGGTTGCTTCGCCGGAGGTTATTTTACCGACGCGCCGCTCGAAATGCCGTAATACGGTGACACTCGTGACGGGATACTCATGGGAGGCGAAGAAGGCGGGCGTGGGCGCGGCATGGTCGCGGTCAAGGCTGCTGCCTCAGCAACACCACCCAGCTTTTCTCCGCATCCCACGGCGGTTTGCCCAGCTCGATTTCGCCCGGACCGAAACGCGTGAAATGCTCCGAACCGCCGCCTTAGGTCTTGATCTGGAGGTAGTCGCTGGTCTCTGCCTCGCGGCTTACGGGGAGATTCCGTTTCGTTTGTGACTTGCGGAACTCGTCCAAGTAACGCTTCGGAAGAATCTGCCGGTCCTGCCAACCGGGAACGGTCTCCATTGGATCGCATTGGCATCCTCGACTTTGGGCATGCGCAAGTCACATGAATCGCAAGACGTCAAACTCAGCACTCCGGGAGGCGACGATGCAGGCTCCCTTTCGGTCTTTCCCTGTTCACTCCACTTTCCAGCAGTCGGATTCGCGCAGCCAGCCTTCCGAGTTGTCGGGCAGACGGGCTCGTACCCAACCGTGACGCGTCTCGAGCCAGGTGAACTCCGTGGCCTTGTGGAGCGATTGCTGAAACGCGGGATCGTAGGCGTAGCCTGGACCGAGCCGCGCATCCGTGTCCTCGATGAGTACCCCTTCTGCCGGCTGGAAACGGGTTTGGATGACCGACGCCAGCGGCAGGCACAGCGACACTGTCAGCAGCAACCAAGCCATTCGGTGGACTCGCCAGCCCAACAGCTGTGTTATCAGGAACACGGTCCAAGCCGCCAGGTACACCAGCACGAACAGACCGATCCGCAACCGCGGTGCCCACGCGCAGAACCGTTTCCAGACGGCCGCCAGCCTTCCCGACGGCGACGCGGGAGGGGGAAAGGCATCGGCTCGGTTGGCGCGAAGGAACGCGATACTGCTCTGTAGCTGCCGATCGAACGGGGAACGGCGTTCCGCGACCCGATAGTTGGCCAATGCCCGCCCGTTCTCGCCGGCGAAGTACCAGCCATTACCGGCATTGAGGTAGCTCCCCGCACCCTCGAAGCAGAGCGCCGCTTCGATGAACAGCGCCTGTGCTTCATCGGGTTTCTCGCCGCGCATCCGCAACGCACAGGCAAACAGTTCGTCGGCACTCTCCGCCGCGCCTGCCTGCGACGCGATCAGGACGCTGCACACCAATACGAGCGGCGCGGTCACCTGGTGCAGGCGTCGCACCAGGCGGCGGATGGATTGAGGCGGCGCCGCGGGTCGCTTCCCATAGTCGGTCGCATCCCTTTCCTGGAGGCGCCGCCGGGTTTCGGCCATCAGATCCTCGGGCACCTGCCGAGCGCGTAGCGCTTCGGTGACGCTATCGGCGGTCAATGCCTCGGCGCACAGCGCCAGGCGATCGGCGAGGTAGTTTCGCCAGGCCGTTTCTTCATCGCGTCTGGCCGTGCGGCGGAAACGCCGCATGGCGGTCATAGCGCGCGCGTAAACCGGATCGCGCCGGCAGCGTTCCCAGCGGCGCGCCAGCGGGCGTAGCGCCAGCCAGAGTACGAGGGGCAGTGGGACGAACACCCATGCGTATCGGCCGAAGAAGTCCAGCACAGCGTTCGGTGAAATCATCTTCTCTCCAGAGTGGCGGTTGTGTCGGACTCCATTCAAGGAAACCGGCGGCAGCGAGGCCGGGCGGGGAGCAACGGCTTGCAGGGCGTCCTCGGAGGCCGACGCGACGGTGATCGGGATGGGTGTGCTGCGGAGCGTTCGGTACTCGCCGGAGTCCGGTTCGAAAGTCTGCATCACGATCGCCGGAATGTGCGCGATACCGGGCCGCAAAGGGCGGAGGATGTACGTGAACGAGCGACTGTTGTCCGTAGCGGATTCCCGAATGGGTTCTGCAGTGAACTGGAATTCGGGGCGCAGGCCGGCGAAGGCCGCCGCAGGTAAACGCGCCACGTGGCGCGCGAACGCGAGGTTCTCCAGATGCACGGTCAACAGAGCAGGCTGCCCCACCAAGAGCTGGGAGGGGATCAAGGACGTGCGGAGATCGCACGGCCCGACGACGCCAGAAAACCTGGCACTGCGGCCAGCGTCCGTCAACGCCCGGGCCGTGACCTTGGGGACCGGTGCCGTGAGATAGACCCGTTGATAGACTTCGCTGTCACCGGCTGCCTCGAAGAAGTGGTTATAGAAATAGCCCGGCGACTCGCCTGTCGGGCCTGCGTCATGCAGCAGTGCGCACACCAGCCGGGCGGGTTGCGTACGCAATACGCACGGCTCGAGGGGAACCAGCTTGAAGTGGAACGCGAGCGATTCCCGCTGGTCGGGCAGGGTACTCGCCTGGGCGACGGCGCGCGTGTTGTTCACGGGCAAGCCGATTCGTTCCGCCTCGGGCACGGGAGGATCCAGTGGAAACACCTGGCAGCGCTCGTCCAGGAGCAGCGGTATTTCCAGGAACAACTGTCGGCAGCGCAACAACGGTACGGCACTGGTCCAGGTCACGGTCAGAGTGGCAGGCTGACCGACTCGCAACTCGGTGGGTTCGACCATGATCGCCAAGGCCATTTCCGTTGCGGGTCGAGGGGCGCTGATCCCCAGCCGCAACGCGGACGTCAGGACGCTCTGCCCGCCCACTTCCACGGCAAAGGGGGGCACGGTCAGGAGACCTTCCCGCTCGGCAATCAGCTCGATCTGAAAGGAATGCCGGCGGCGCGCGGGATCGGCGGGCAAGCGGCGGATGGTGGTCACGGCCAGATCGGGCACGTCCGGCAGTACGGGCGTCGCGGGCGGGGCGTCGCTTTCAACATCGAGCCGGAGAGTGAAAGGCTCGTAGACGAAAAGGCTCGCCGTCTCGGGGGCACAATGCACGGAGACCTGCGCGTCCGCCGCCGGCGGGAACATCAACAGGGCAATCGCGCCCAGCGGGATGACGCGAGGGACGATCACCAGTTTTTCTCCACTCGAGCGCCGGCGCTGGCGGCTTTCCGCCGCGCCCGCTTCTGTTGATTGGCTGCCTCCTCGGCCAGGATCTCCGCGGAGGTGTAGTTCGGCACCGGCAACGACCGCAGCGACAACGCCGCCTGGAAGTCACCCGCAGTCACAGGCTGCGCGGCCTTGCGCTGGGACTCGGAGTCGGCCACCTCCATCTCCTCGTCGTACACTCCCTCGTTCCGAGACGGCATGGAATTGTCTTTCTCGTCCGTTGACGGCGGTTGCAGAAGGCGGAGGGCCTCCAATGCCTGCTGCATCCTCCCGGCCGCGGTATGCAACGCCGTATTCGCCTTGGGCCAGCGGACAGTGGGGGGAACCAGGACGGCCAAGGCCTGTTGCTGCGATTCCACAGTCCCTGTGAGCAATTCGACGGCAGCGTCGAGTTCCGTGGCCGGTACCGCGCCGATGTCGCCGTAAGCGCGCGTCAACAATTCGCGGAGCGTTTTCTGCTGAGAGGCAACGCTGTCGAGGACATCGGCGGTTCCGGCGCGCACGGTCTGTTGTTCTGCGGAAGCGGTCCGCGCCAGACGGCTGTCGTTGTTGTTCTCCGCTGCTGTGTTGTCTTCGTACATCTCGTTGTCGCCGGCGCCGCTGTCGCTCAGGTCCGCCTTGGGAGGGACGAGACGTTGACGCAGCAGACGTTGGCTCTGTTGGGCAAGTCGTTCCTGACGCTCGGAGAGTCGTTCGAGACGCTCGATGATCTTGGCGAGCTGCTCGTGCCGTCTCTCTTCCTCGGCGCGCTGCTTTTCGATCACGGCCTCCAATTCCCGCAGACGGTGAGTGAGCATAGTGATCTGGCGAGCGGCCTCGCGGTTACCGGGCTGCAGCAGCGCTGCGCGGAGGAATTCCTCGCGAGCGTCGAGTAGCAGGGAACGCTGCGCCGCAGTGTCCGCCGCCGCTTGCTCTTGCGCGTACCGGAGCAATTCGTCGCCGCGCCGGAGCCTGGTGCGAAACTCCTCATTCGCGCCCGGCTCGATTCGCTGGCCGCAGCCCGACAACAGCAGAACCAGCAAGACCAGTGCGCGCACCGGCACCATTCGTCCCGACGACGCCAACCAGAGCGCGACCGTCGCGGCCAACAAGAGCGCGTAGCCCTCGGTGTAGCGAACTAGCCGCAATTCGCCCACCACAACGCTGCCGGGCGCATCGGCGATGAGCTGCTCATAGAGCAGCACGAGATCGAACGGTCGTGTACAGGCTGGATGGTAGGTCACGTGCGGGCGGTTGAGAGACAGTCGACGGAGTGTTTCGTCATCAAGGCGAGAAAAGACTTCCTTGTCGTTGTACCGCAGCCATTGGCCGTTGCCCGACGCGTCGGGCACCCGGGCGCCCCGAACGGGATCGCCCAGGCCGATGATGAGGACCCGTGCACCGAACTTCTGCAACGTCTCGGCAGTTCTCTCCAAGTCACTCAAATGGTCTTCTCCATCGGTAAACAGCACCAGGTCACGGCCCTCCGCCGTGTCGGTCAACACGGTGCCGGCTGCCTTCTCGAAGACCGCCTGCAACGAGGTGCTGCCCAGGTCGGCGTCAGACGGATCGGCCCGATCGAGCATGTACCGCACGAACCCATGATCCAACGTCAAGGGAACGCGCACGGACGCCGATCCGGCGAACGTAATCAGCGCGATCCGCTGTCCGCTTAGACTGGGCATCGCTTCCAGGATGGCAATGCGAGCCGATTCCAGACGGCTTGGGAACACGTCTGCCGCCAACATGCTCCGTGACACGTCGAGGGCGATCACGAGATCGCGCCCGCGACGTTCCACGCCATAAGGACGCGGGTTCCATTGCGGTCGAGCGAGCGCGAGGATCGTGCAGACGAATGCAACCAGAGCCAGCCAATCGCGATGCCCCAAACGGGACGGCGCGTCCTGTGGAGCAACTCCCTTCAACCGGCAGGATGCCGCGTGCTGCAAGCGACGCGCACGCAGCATGAGCCAACCCGCCAGCGCAACCAGCGGCAACAGGAACAACATGCCCGGAGTACCGAGACTCATCGACCTGTCTCCTCGGCGACCCGTAGCCAGGTGGCGCGCAGCATCTGTTCCGCCAGCAGCAGCAACAGCGCCGGCAAGGCGAGATACTGAAACAAGGGGCGGATCTCGGTGTGATAGAGAATCGCGGTCTTGATTTCGCTCGTTTCCAACCGATCGATCTGCTCGTAAACCTCCTGCAACTGAGCTGCACTGCCGATCTTCCAGTATGCGCCGCCGGTCTCGTCGGCCAGGCGCCGTAGCAGCTTTTCGGCGTCAGTCAGTCCCTCGTCGTCATCCCTTCGTTGGGCACCCGTGTCGCCGCTATCGTCATCCCGCATACTGATGGCGTACACACGGATGCCCCATTTCTTGGCCAGTCCGGCAGCTTCCTCCGGCAGATGCAGGCCGCAGTTGTTTTCGCCGTCCGTGAGCAGCACCACGACCTTGCTGCGGATGGCGGCGTAGGGATCGGCTGATTGCTCTCCGCCCGGAAGTTGCCATTGGCCCATTTGATCCAGCCGGGCGCAGGCGAGTGCGAGAGCGTCACCGTAGCCGGTGCCGTCTTCCGTGGGATGATCCTGGATGGCAAGGCTGCGTACGATTTCGACCAGTGCATCATGTCCGTGCGTGAGCGGGCTGAGCGTGTCGGCGTAGCGGGCAAAGGTGACCAGGCCGATCAAGTCGTCGCGCCGATGGCGGATGAACCGCTCGACAACCTGCTTCACTCCCTCCAGACGCGAAATGGTCACGCCGTCGCCTGACGCCAGGCTCTGGTCCATGCTGCTGGAGATGTCCACGAGAAGTTGGACGGCCACACCCTGCCGCGTCTCCTCGCCAACCTGCCGTTCCATCTGCGGACCGGCGCAAGCCGTGATCAGCAGCACGACTGCACCCGTGTGCGCCAGTCGCAACCGGCGCAGCCAGCGCAGTCGAGGTGACGGCGGCACGCGCCGCCACACGGCTAATCCCGACACGGCGATCGCCACGAGTGGACGTTGACGCAGTGTGAACAGCGCCAGCGGCAGCAGCAAGAGAACCCAGGGAAACGCGAATGTCATGATCCGGGGTCGCTGATGGTAATGGTGATCGCGGGAAACAGCAGCTTTCGCTCCCGCGATTCCAACGAGATGGCCTGCATGCGGATGGTTCCCGGTTCGAGCGCCTGCCAAACGATGACGCGCCGGTGCACGATGGCACCTTCTTGGGCCCTCTGCACGGGCAGTTTCTCGACCGCGCGCAGCAACAAGCGCGGATCGGCCGGCACGTGCAGACGGATCGGGGCCGCAGAACCGGCCTGCACGGTCAACTCGACGCGCACCGGCTCACCCGGCAGCACCCGGACCGAGCGAGGCTGAATCGACAGACGTGCCTTCTCTCCGCCGTTTGTCGCCATCGGGAGCAGGGGAAGCAGCAGGGCAACTACCCCTGTTCTCAACGACCGGCTCGTGCTCGTTGTTCTCATTCAAGCATCCCAATTGCGGGCGGCAGTCACGGAACGATCGACCCACGTGTGATTGTCACGTAGGAGAGGAGCGCCCGGGGCGAGACGGGTGGGCCAGATCCGCGATCTGCCCTCCCGTTTCATCGGCCGTTCTCCGAAGGCGGTGGCGGAAGAAGCGGGCCAATTCCTCTGCGCAATCACTGCTCGTTTCCAGTTCCAGCAAGTCGGCGCGGACGGCGGCGAATTCCTCGCGCAGATGGGCGCGTCGGTCGCGGAACGCGTTCCGGCAAACGTCCCGCCCACCACTACTCAGGTCCACAACCAGAGACTCTCCGGTTTCCGAGTCGCGGACGGTGGCCAGTCCGCAGGGAGGCGGTTCACTCTCGCTGGAGTCGTTCACGGCGATGCCCACCAGATCATGCCGGAACGCGACCGGCCCGAGTTGCTGGCGGTCGATGTCGAACAGGAAATCGGACAGCAGCACGACGAGGGCTCGCCGCCGCGCCATGTGCAGGAGTGCCTCGAGGGCGGGGGCGGGGTCGCTGCCGGGACTGCGGGGTTGGACCGCCAACAGGTCGGCCAACAGACGCAGCGCGTGTTGCCGGCCTTTGCGGGGTTGGAGAATCTGCTCCACCTGATCGGAACAGACGATCATCCCCACGCGGTCGTGGTTGCGCGTCGCGGAAAGCGTCAGCAGAGCCGCCAATTCATGAAGGGCGTCCCACTTCGTGCGGCCCGGGGCCGTGATCCGGCAGGATGCGGAAGCATCTACGACCAGCCAGACGGCCAGTTCTCGCTCCTCGATATATCGTTTGACATGCGGCCGGCCCGTGCGGGCGGTGACGTTCCAGTCAATGGATCGGACTTCGTCGCCGGGATGGTATTGGCGGATTTCGTCGAAATCCATCCCCCGTCCCTTGAACACGCTGCGGTATTCGCCCGCCAACAGATGTTCGACAGGGTATCGGGTGCGCAGTTGAAGCTGGCAGAGACGTTGGTCAATCGCGTGCGGCTGCATCTCTCACTCCAACCTCGTTGATCGGCACTCGCTCCACGACGCGGCCGAGTAGCGCGTCGGAATTCAACCCTTCCGCCTCGGCCCGGTAGCTGATCGCAATCCGGTGCCGCACGACATCGTGCAGCATGGCTTTGACGTCGTCGGGCACTACATAGTCGCGCCGCCGCACCAGTGCGTGACCGCGTGCCGCCAACGCGAGATAGATACTGGCGCGCGGAGACGCTCCGAACCGGATATACGGCGCCAGATCATCGAATCCCCACTGGGTCGGATGACGTGTGGCAGCCACCAGGCGCAGGATGTACCGCTCGATCTTCTCGTCGAGATGCACGGCGTCGAGCGTCTGACGCATGGTCAGGACTGCATCGAGCGTTGACACGGCGGCGACGCTCGTGACTGGATTGGTGCGAGCGGCGCGGCGCATGACCTCGTGCTCCTCGTCGTGAGTCGGGTAGTCGATGAGCAGCTTGAACATGAACCGGTCGACCTGAGCTTCCGGCAATGCGTAAGTGCCCTCCTGTTCGATCGGGTTCTGCGTGGCCAGCACCATGAACGGTTCCGGCAGCTTGTGCGTCTGACCGCCGAGCGTGACTTGCCGCTCCTGCATCGCCTCCAACAGCGCGCTTTGCACCTTGGCGGGGGAGCGATTGATCTCGTCCGCGAGCACCACGTTGGCAAAGATCGGTCCGCGATGGGTCTCGAATGCGCCGGTCTCGTGCCGGTAGATCTGCGTGCCGACCAGGTCGCCGGGCAACAGATCCGGCGTGAATTGGATGCGGCTGAACCGAGCGTTCAGTGCCTGGGACAGTGTGTTGACCATCATGGTTTTGGCAATGCCGGGGACGCCTTCGAGCAACACGTGACCGTTGCAGAGCAAAGCGATCAAGATCTTCTCCAGGGGGTTCCGTTGGCCGACGATCACCTGACCGACCGCTGCGAGAATGGATTCCAGCGTTTGAGGAACGGTGTCTAGCATGAGGATCTTGTACTCCAAGAGAGCCCATCCACAGGATCAATGGGAGGCCTGCTGTCGAACGCGGCGGCGGGGTCAGAGACCGGCGCCGAGCAGAGTTCTTTGAACGGGTCTTTCAGCCCTCAGTCCCATTGAACTCCAATCTTCACCCGCCTTCGTCAAGGGGCCGCCGCCGTTTCGATCGGACTGAATTCGGCCACGGAGTTATTCAGACAGTAGCCGACGTGCGTGATGCTCTTGAAAGGCCTCACAAGTTTCGCCGTCACCGTCGTCGTTCCACTCTGGAATGTCACGCTGCCGGATGCGAGGTCCACGGTCACGCTCAACTCATAGGGTTTCCCGAGTTCCGTCTCACACGGGGCGGTGGCGCCCTCGTTCGAGGCGAGCGAGCCCTGGATGATGGCGGCCGTCTTCATTCTCTGACGGAACCCGCACTTCACCAACTGGGTCTCCTCGGCACTGTCCCCGAAAGCGAGATAACCGTTGTTGGCTCCATCTCCATTGGCGTACTGCAGTCGGCACTTCAGCGTGACTTTGCCGGTCAGCGGTGTGTCGAGTCGTTTCAAGGCGGTTCCGATCTGACTCGGTTCGCTGGCCACTTCGTAACCCAGTCCCGACGAATAGACTCGCGCTTGATCGACTTTTTGGAAATCGGCGTCCTTGGGGGGAAGCTGCCTGGCCGCCGACTTGCGTGCGGCGGCTTTCTTCTTGGGAGCCGGCTTCTGCTGCGGGTCCACCGAGGGGGGTGGTACCGTCTTATTCAGCTCATCGAGCTTCTCGTTGGACAACGCACGGAGAGCTTCACCTTCAGCACCGATGCAGCAGAGTGTCCCATCCGTGGCGGCGACGTACAGATTGCCGTACGCTCCGGCCATGCCATCCAGCACCGGTGCGACTTGCAGGCGGTGGCCGGAGAGGATCTTGCCGGACTGTTTGTCCACGGCCAGCAGAATGGAGCCGGACTTGCCGTTCATCGCCTTCTCCTGCTCGACCATCAGGTTCTGCACGTCGTTCTCCAGGATCCGGCGTTTGACCTCGTCCTGCCGCATCAATTCCTCCGGGCCGAGTACGAACAGGCGATCATCGGAAGCCACCATCGCGCGCACCAGAATCGGCAGCATCACGCTCCATTGGTCCTGGTAGTCATAGTCCTTGGCGTGCAGGTGAAAGACGTACTCCTCCGACCATCGGAAGTACTGCCGCAGTCGCCCCCAGGTGTAGATCCGATCCCGGTCGAAGGTGATCATCTGCCCCGCGGGAGCGCCCCTTGCGCCGGCCTGCGTGTAGCCCGAATGACCGGAAGCGTGGTAGTTGCCGTAAACCCAGTAGGTGCGATGCCACCAACTGTCGTCCAGGAATCCGGTTCCGCTGAACAGATGGGCGTCCTCCCCTTTC
>Ga0233425_10004454_pt1 | contig 23487 bp, 18 predicted proteins | sample Watercolumn_Towu_2_FD_181712 | JGI IMG/M metagenome (GOLD analysis project Ga0233425, IMG submission 181712) | Freshwater microbial communities from Lake Towuti, South Sulawesi, Indonesia - Watercolumn_Towuti2014_140_MG | ecosystem: Environmental > Aquatic > Freshwater > Lake | place... | reverse complement strand
GCCTATCGTTTCAACCGCCGTTTTCACCTGGAGACTCTTCCTATGCGCCTCATCATCGCCGCCGCTTCCGTCGGGCCACGTCCAGAGCAGTGGCTGCGTGCAGCTGAAGTAACTTGCTAATCAAGTTGCCTTTTGCCCCGCCCAAGGCAGCGAAGCCGATAGCCTCATCGCCCTGGCCGACCAGGCCATGTACCGCGCCAAGCAGGCGGGCGGGCAGCGCTACCGGCTGCATGACGAGACTCAGGCCGGCCGCACCGCGCCGATCTGAACCGTGCCGGTCCGCTTGAGACTACCGATCGAATTAGCGATTTCGCTACGCATCCTTTCAGGGTCGATGCTATTTCACCGGCATCGCCCCTCAGGGTGTGCCGGCCGCATCCTCCCACTGCTCCACCAGCCCCTTGAGGGCCTCGCGGGTGTCTGCCGACACCTTCTTGGAAGTCGAGAGCTTCTTGACGGCTTTCTGCACCCAGCCCAGGGAGGCGGGGATCTCGTCATACTCCAGCAACAGGGCTTCCAGGCTGCTTTCGGCGGACGCCTGGACATCGGCGTGGCGATCCTCGATGGCGGCCACCAGCGCCTTCCAGGTATCGGGAGACGCCGGGCTGAACGATGCCAGACTTTGCGCCGCCGCTTCCCGCACCGTGGCGTCCGGATCGCGGCTCAAGGCCTGGACCAGTTCCCCTTCGGCCTGGGGATTCTGGAATCCGCCCAGCTGTTCGGCGCCTTCCACCCGTTTGTCCACTTCGGTGGAATGGATCAGCTCGGTGGCGTCGCGCAGATCCTGTTCCTCCTGCTGGGCCTCCAGGGCCGCCTGCTGTTCCGGGGTCAGCTTGGGTTGTTGCGGCTTGGCCGCGGCGATCGGCGACTGGGCGGGGGCCACGGCCGGTTTGGCCTGAACCGGCGGGGCCTCTGCCGGTTTCGGAGCGGCCGTTACCGGCGCAACCGCCTGGGTTTCCTCGGCAGGCACCGGTTCGGTGCCGCGGAAGTGGAGGATGGCACCGATGGCGACTGCCACGACGACAGCCAAGATCACGAACTTCGTTTGCATTCCTGAACCCTTTCGAATGATGCGATGAACAAGGGCGGCGTTCAGCCGCCGAACCAGTAAACGATGGCCGCATAGCGGCCCAGTTTGCCCAGGGCGATGGCGGCCAGCGACCCGGCGAAGCTCAGTCGCAGCCAGCCGGCGCCGAAACAGAAGCCATCGCCCACCACCGGCAGCCAGGACAGCAGCAGGATGGACAGTCCCCAGCGCCTGACCGTGTGCAGGGCGCGTTGGCGGCGGGCATCACCGATCCGCTCCGGGCCGTAGGACTTGGCTGCCCAGTAGCCGAGCAGCCAGGTGGACATGGCGCCCAGGGTGTTGCCGACCGTGGCGCTGGTCAACAACTCCGCCGAACCGATGTCGCCGCGGTGGACCAGGTAGGCGAGCACGGCTTCGGAACCGCCCGGCGCGACGGTCGCGGAGATGAAGGCGCTTAGAAAAAGTCCCCAGAGTCCCAGGGTGGGGTCGATGGTCATGTGGTACGGCAGACTTGGGCGCGGCAATTTTACGGCATCTGCAACCGAATCCCCACCGCCCCGCGGCGGGTCGGGCGGCTTGGCGCCGCTTATCTCGCGTATAATCGGGCCATCGCGCCATCTCACGCAGCCGGCCGCAGAAGCCGGAGACGATCAACATTCGCTTGCAAACCATGGACAAGACCTACGATCCCCACGCCATCGAACAGCGCATCTACCAGGACTGGGAAGCCCAGGGCCATTTCGCCGCCCAGGGCGAAGGCGCGCCCTACTGCATCATGATCCCGCCGCCCAACGTCACCGGCAGCCTGCACATGGGCCACGCCTTCCAGGACACCATCATGGACGGCCTCACCCGCTATCACCGCATGAAAGGCGAGCGGACCCTGTGGCAGGCCGGCACCGACCATGCCGGCATCGCCACCCAGATGGTGGTGGAGCGTCAGCTGAACGGCGAGGGCAAGACCCGCCACGACCTGGGGCGGGAGGCTTTCGTCAAGCGGGTGTGGCAGTGGAAGGAGCAGTCCGGCGGCACCATTTGCCGGCAATTGCGGCGCATGGGCACCTCGCTGGACTGGACCCGCGAGCGCTTCACCATGGACGAGGGCCTGTCGAAAGCGGTGCGGGAAGTGTTCGTGCGACTGTACGACGAAGGACTCATTTATCGCGGCAAGCGGCTGGTGAATTGGGACCCGGTGCTGCACACCGCGGTATCCGACCTGGAGGTGGTATCCCAAGAGGAGCAAGGCCATCTGTGGCATCTGCGCTATCCCCTCGCCGACGGCTCCGGCCATCTGGTGGTGGCCACCACCCGGCCGGAGACCATGCTGGGTGACACCGCGGTCGCGGTGAATCCGGCCGACGAGCGTTATCAGGAGCTGATCGGCAAGACCATCCGGCTGCCTCTCACCCACCGCGAGATCCCCATCATCGCCGACGATTACGTGGACCGCGAGTTCGGCACCGGCTGCGTCAAGATCACCCCGGCCCACGACTTCAACGACTACGCCATCGGCCTGCGCCACGGCCTGCCGATGATCAACGTGCTGACCATCAACGCGGAGATCCTGGCGGATGGCGAGATCGCCGGCATCCCCGCCAAGTACCATGGCCTCGACCGCTACGAGGCGCGCGACCTGATCGTCCACGACCTCACCGAACTGGGCCTGGTGGAGAAGATCGACGACCACAAGCTCATGGTCCCGCGCGGCGACCGCACCGGGGTGGTGGTTGAACCCTTCCTCACCGACCAGTGGTTCGTGGACCTGACCCGCGACAGCCAGGCCGACGGCCGCCCCGGCGGGCGCAAGGCCATCACCGAACCGGCCCTGGCGGCGGTGCGCTCCGGCAGCATCAAGTTCGTGCCGCAGAACTGGGAGAACACCTACTTCCAGTGGCTGGAGAACATCCAGGACTGGTGCATCAGCCGCCAGATCTGGTGGGGCCACCGCATCCCCGCCTGGTATGACGAGGAAGGCCACGTCTACGTGGGCGAATCCGAAGAAGCGGTACGCGCCAAGCATGGCCTGGCCCCTCACCTGCCCCTCCGGCAGGACGAGGACGTGCTGGACACCTGGTTTTCCTCGGCTCTGTGGCCCTTCTCCACCCTGGGCTGGCCCGAGCGGACGCCGGAACTGGCGACCTTCTACCCCACCAGCGTGCTGGTCACGGGCTTCGACATCATCTTCTTCTGGGTCGCCCGGATGATCATGATGGGGCTGAAGTTCATGAATGATGTGCCGTTCCGCGAGGTCTACATCCACGGCCTGGTGCGCGATGCGGAAGGCCAGAAGATGTCCAAGTCCAAGGGCAACATCCTCGATCCGCTGGACCTGATCGACGGCATCGACCTGGAGGCCCTGGTGGCCAAGCGCACCAGCGGGCTGATGCGGCCCCAGGACGCCGCCAAGATCGAAAAATCGACCCGCAAGGAATTCCCCGAAGGCATCAACACCTACGGCACCGATTCGCTGCGCTTCACCTTCGCCTCGCTGGCCTCCACCGGTCGCGACATCCGCTTCGACGTCAAGCGCATCGAGGGTTACCGCAACTTCTGCAACAAGCTGTGGAACGCCGCCCGCTACGTGATGATGAACACCGAGGGGCAGGACACCGGGCTGGGCGACGCGCCCTGCTACTACAGCCTGCCGGATCGCTGGATCAAGAGCCGGCTGAACGCCACCATCCGGACCACCACCGAGGCCATCGACAACTACCGCTTCGACCTGGCATCGCAAGCCATCTACGAGTTCACCTGGAACGAATACTGCGACTGGTACCTGGAGCTTTCCAAGGTGGTACTGCAGTCCGCCGACGAGGCGGGCTGCCGCGGCACCCGCCAGACCCTGGTGCAGGTGCTGGAAACCACCCTGCGCCTGGCCCATCCCTTGATTCCCTTCATCACCGAAGAGATCTGGCAGCGGACCGCGCCGCTGGCCGGTGCATCCGGTCCGACGGTGATGAATCAGCGCTATCCGACCTCCGACAGCCAGCGGGACGACGCCGAGGCGGAAGCGGAGATGCGCTGGGTGATGGACTTCATCCTGGGCGTGCGCCGCATCCGCGGTGAGATGGACATCAAACCCGCCAAACCGCTGCCGGTGCTGCTGCAGCAAGGCCAGGAGCGCGATCGGCAGTGGCTGGGCCGGCACCGCGAGCTGATCGTCAAGCTGGCGCGGCTGGACAGCGCCGAATGGCTGGAACCGAACGCCGCGGCACCGGAATCGGCCATCGCCCTGCTGGGCGAGCTGCGCATCCTGATCCCCATGGCCGGGCTGATCGATAAAGAGGCGGAACTGGCGCGGCTCGGCAAGGAGGTCCAGCGCCTCGAAAAGGAATTGCTCCGCTTGGAAGCCAAGCTGGCCGATGAGGGCTTCGTGGCCAAGGCGCCGGCCGCGGTGGTGGACAAGGAGCGGAGCCGCGTGGCCGAACTGGGCTCAAATCTGAGCCAACTTCAGGAACAAGCCGAAAAGATTCGCAAACTGTAACCTCCGACCCAACGTCAGCGCAGGCATTGAATCCGAACGAAGGCCAAAGTCCCGTCCCGCCCTTGGGCAATCCGCAGACGCTGGAAGAATGGACCCGGCGCCTGGCGGAGCGGGACATGCCCATTTTTTCCCGCACCGTCCAGTCCCTCAACGACGCCATGGAGGATCGGCGCTCGGGGGTGCTGGAGCTGTCCCGCATCATCCTGGAAGACCCCACCCTCACCGCCAAGATCCTCAAGCTCAGCAACACCCCCTACTACAATCCCGGCCGCCAGAAGCTGGCTACCGTCACCCGCGCCATCGTGCTGATCGGCCTCCAGGTGGTGCGCGACCTGGCCCTGGCCTGCGTGTTCATCGAGACGCTGCTGGCCGCCCACAACCGGGAACAGGTGCGCCGCCACATCGCCCGTGCACTGCACGCCGCGGTGCAGGCCAAGTCCATCGCCATCCTGGCCAACGACCCGGAGCCGGAGGAAATCTTCATCGCCGCCCTGCTCCACAACATCGGCCACATCGTGTTCTGGTGCTTCGCCGAGAAGCAGGGAGCGGAGCTGTCCCGGCTGATCGCCCAAGGCCTGCCGGCGGAACAGGCGGAGCGCCACATCCTTGGATTTCGCCTGCGGCAACTGGGTGCCGCCTTGAGCCGCCGGTGGAAACTGGGCGGTTTGCTGGACGAGGTCTACGCATCTGTCTCCCACGGCGGCCGGCCGGAACTGGTCCGCCTGGGTTGCGAACTGGCCGAACACGCAGATCGTGGCTGGGAAACCGCAGAGACGGAGGCGGTGATCCAGCGCATCGCGACGCTGACCAGCCGGGAGCACGACGAACTGCTGGCCCGGCTGGACCTGAACGCCCGCAATACCATCAAACTGGCCGACCAATTCGGCGTCGGCGACTGCACGGCCTATCTGCCGGTCTCTGCCACCGAAGCGCGCGCCGATGAAACCTCCGCCCCACCTCCTTCAACCGAGGCGGCAACGGAATCCGACAAGGAATCCGGCCGGCTGGTGCAGGTGCTCCACGACATCTCCGTGCTGCTGGCCGGCGACACCAGTCCCCGGCTGACCATCGTGCTGGAACTGGTACTGGAAGGCTGTTACCGGGCGCTGGGGATGGAGCGGGTGCTGCTGGCCCTGATGGACCCGGGCCGCAAACTCTTGCGCGACACCGCCGCCCTGGGCTGGCCCGGCGGTCGCCCCCCCCTGCTCGAACCGGTACACAGCATTCCCCCGACTTTGGTCAGCCATGCCCTGGAGCAAAGCCAGGCTCTGTGGATCAAGGCGCCGATCGAGCCGCCTTATGCAGCGCTGTTCACGCCCGCCATCATCCGCCAGCTGGGCCGCCAGGAGTGCCTGATCGCCCCGATCGGCCTGATGCGGCGGCCGATCGGGCTGATTTATGCCGACCGCGCGGTGACCGGCCGCCCCATGCGCCAGGAAGACTTCGACGGCTTCCGCCAGCTCACGCTGCAAGCCAACATCGCCTTCAAGCTATGCCAGTGAACTGGCCGGCCGGGGCGGGGCCGCCCCCTGGCCGCGCGTATTCAAATCAATGCTGATGGACTACCATTGGTTGACTAAAGTTACCCAAGCATCGCAACCGCTCCCTTAATCCGACTCCGCATGGCAACCCCCGCCACCCAAATTCAGCTCAATGGACTTGCCAAGTGCCTGATCAAGGAAGGCCTGCTGACGGAGACTGCCGCACAGATTCATTACGACGAGGCGTCGAAGAAGAAAACGCCCTTCGTCAGCTATCTGGTCGCCAACAAGATTCTCGACGGCTTCGTCATTGCCAGCACGGTCTCGCGGGAATTCGGCGTTCCCTTGCTGGACCTGGCGGTGGTGGACAGCGAGGTGCTGCCGATCAAGCTGGTGAGCGAAAAGCTGATCCGCCTGCACCACATCCTGCCGCTGTTCAAACGCGGCAACAAGTTGTTCGTGGCGATGGCCGACCCGACCAACTTCCAGGCCCTGGACGAGGTCAAGTTCCACACCCGCATGACCACCGACAGCGTCGTGGTGGAGGAGGAGAAGCTCTCCAAGTTCATCGACACCGCGCTCGAGGCCGCCGACACCTCCATGCGGGACATGCTCGATACGGACCTGGACAACCTGCAGATCAGCGGCGGCGACGAAGCCGACGCCCGGCCGGACGCGGACACCAGTGACATCGACGATGCCCCCATCGTCCGGTTCGTCAACAAGATTCTGCTCGATGCCATCAAGAAAGGGGCTTCGGACATCCACATCGAACCTTACGAAAAAACCTTCCGGGTGCGCTTCCGCCACGACGGCATGCTGCACGAGATCACCAGCCCGCCGGCCGCCTTGGCATCCCGAATTTCCGCCCGGTTGAAGGTCATGTCCCGCATGGACATCGCCGAACGGCGAGTACCCCAGGACGGACGCATCAAGATGGCGTTGTCGCGCACCCGCGCCATCGACTTTCGCGTCAACACCTGCCCCACCCTGTTCGGCGAAAAGATCGTCCTGCGTATCCTGGACCCCACCAGCGCCCAGATCGGCATCGAGCGGCTGGGATTCGAGCCGGAACAGCAGGCCAACTTCCTCAAGGCCATCAACAAGCCCTACGGCATGATCCTGGTCACCGGCCCGACCGGCAGCGGCAAGACCGTAACCCTGTATACCGCCCTCAACATCCTCAACACCGCGGACGTCAACATTTCCACGGCCGAAGACCCGGTGGAAATCACCGTCCCCGGCATCAACCAGGTCAACGTCAACGTCAAGACCGGGCTGACCTTTGCCGAGGCCCTGCGAGCCTTCCTCCGGCAGGACCCGGACATCATCATGGTCGGCGAAATCCGCGACCTGGAAACCGCCGAAATCGCCGTGAAAGCCGCCCAGACCGGCCACCTAGTGCTGTCCACCCTGCACACCAACGATGCGCCGCAGACCCTGAACCGCTTGATGCAGATGGGCATTCCCTCCTTCAACATCGCCTCGTCGGTGCTGCTGATCATGGCCCAGCGCCTGGCCCGGCGGCTCTGCGAGAAGTGCAAGACGGAAGAGAAGCTGCCGCCGGAAGCGCTGCTGGAAGCCGGCTTTGCCGCAAGCGAGATCGGCTCGTTGAACATCTACGGTCCGGTCGGCTGCGAACATTGCGTCAAGGGCTACAAGGGCCGGGTCGGCATCTATCAGGTGATGCCGATCTCGGAAACCATCAATCGCATCATCCTGGAAGGCGGCAACGTGATGCAGCTGGCGGAACAGGCCAAGCGGGAAGGCATTTCCGACTTGCGCGAATCCGGCTTGAAAAAGGTGAGGGCTGGTATCACCAGCCTGGAAGAAATCGATCGGGTGACGAGAGACTAACGGATATGGCAAAGAATGAACTGACCCTCTTTGTATGGGAGGCCACCGACCGCAACGGCGCCCGCATGAAAGGGGAACTGCCGTCGAAATCGGAGAACGCCGCGCGGGCAGACCTGCGCCGGCAGGGCCTCAAGGTCGTCAAGATCAAGAAGAAGCCGACCCCGCTATTCACGGCCCGCAAGAAGAAGATCATCCCCAAGGACATCGCCATCTTCAGCCGCCAGCTGGCGACCATGCTGACCGCCGGCGTCCCGCTGGTGCAGGCCTTCGACATCGTCGGCCGCGGCCACGAGAACCCCAGCATGCAGGACCTGATCCTGGCCATCAAGGCCGATATCGAGGGCGGCAACCCGCTGGCGGAATCCCTCGGCAAGCATCCTTTGTATTTCGACGAATTGTTCTGCAACCTGGTGCACGCCGGCGAACAGGCCGGTGTTCTGGAAACCCTGCTGCACAAGATCGCCGACTACAAGGAAAAGACCGAATCTCTCAAGGCCAAGATCAAGAAGGCCCTGACCTACCCCACCGCGGTCATCATCGTCGCGGTCATCGTCACCGCCATCCTGCTGGTGTTCGTGGTCCCCACCTTCGAAGACCTGTTCAAGGGCTTCGGCGCCGATTTGCCCGCCTTCACCCAGATGGTGGTCAACATGTCCCGCTTCCTGCGCGACCAGTGGTACATCGTCGGCGGCATCATCGTGGGGACCATCGTGGTGCTGGCCAATCTGAAGCGGCGTTCGGTGGCCTTCAACCACGGCCTGGACCGGCTGACGCTGAAGATTCCGGTGATCGGCGAGATCATGCGCAAGGCCTCCATCGCCCGTTTCGCCCGCACCCTGTCCACCATGTCCGCCGCCGGCGTTCCCTTGGTGGAGGCGTTGCAATCGGTGGCCGGAGCCACCGGCAATGTGGTCTATGGCGGCGCCATCCTGCAGATGCGCGACGAGGTCGCCACCGGCCACCAGTTGCAGCTGGCGATGCGCCAGGCCAATTTATTCCCCAACATGGTCATCCAGATGGTCGCCATCGGCGAGGAATCCGGCTCCATCGACAGCATGCTGTCCAAGGTCGCCGATTTCTACGAAGAGGAGGTCGACAACGCGGTCGATGCCTTAAGCAGCTTGCTGGAACCCATGATCATGGCCTTCCTGGGCGTCGTCGTCGGCGGTCTGGTGATCGCCATGTACCTGCCCATCTTCAAACTGGGCGCCGTGGTCTGATCCTTCCATGTCTTTTTTCGACCTGATCGCAGAGTCCAGGCCGCTGCTCCTGGTCTCCATCGCTTTGCTCGGGCTGGTGGTCGGGAGCTTCCTCAACGTGGTGATCCTGCGCCTGCCGGTCATGCTGGAGCAGGCCTGGCGGCGCGATTGCCGCGAATTCCTGGAATTGCCGCAAGAAGCGCCCGGCGTCCCTTTCAATCTCGTCGTGCCCCGATCCCGCTGCCCCGACTGCGGTCATCAGATCACTGCCCTGGAGAACATCCCCGTCGTCAGTTATCTGATGCTCGGCGGCCGCTGCTCCGGCTGCGGCAAACCGATTTCCATCCGCTACCCCCTGGTCGAAGGAATCACCGCCGCCATCTCCGTGCTGGTCGCCCTGCGCTTCGGCGCCTCGGCGCAAATGATCTCGGCCTTGGTCCTGAGCTGGGCACTGATCTGCCTGACGCTGATCGACGCCGACCGGCAAATCCTGCCCGACGCGATCACCCTGCCTCTGCTGTGGCTGGGACTGGCTGTGAACTCCCAAGGCTTGTTCGTCGCTGCGGAATCGGCCATCGTCGGCGCCGCCGCAGGTTACGGGATCCTGTGGCTGGTCTACCAGTCGTTCCGCCTCGCCACCGGCAAGGAAGGCATGGGCTACGGCGACTTCAAGCTGCTCGCGGCCCTCGGCGCCTGGCTGGGTTGGCAGGCTTTGCCCACCATCGTCATTCTCTCCTCCGCAGTGGGTGCTGCCTTTGGCATCTTCATGATCCTGCTGGCTAAGCTGGAGCGCTCCAAGCCCATTCCCTTCGGCCCCTATCTGGCAGCCGCCGGATTCATCGCACTGTTGTGGGGCGATGACATCCTCCAGTCCTACCTGGAATTCGCCGGGTTGAATCGCTGACCGATGCTCAGGGTCGGCCTGACCGGAGGCATCGGATCCGGCAAGACCACCGTTGCCGCCCTGTTCCGTCGGCTTGGGGTCGAAACCCTCGATGCCGACCGCATCGCCCGCGAATTGATCGAACCCGGACGGCCGGCCCTGGCCGAGATCGCCCGGCTGTTCGGCCCGCAATCTCTCCAGGACGACGGCAGCCTGATCCGCCCCCGGCTAGCCCGACGGGTGTTCGACTCGCCCCTGGAGCGAAAGCGTCTCGAAGACCTGCTGCACCCGCTGGTTTATGACACCATGGCGGAGCGCATCGGCTCATTCACCGGCCCCTATTGCGTCCTGGAGATTCCCTTGCTGGTGGAAACCGGCCGCCAATCCTTCGTCGACCGGACCCTGGTGGTTGATTGTCCCGAATCGCTTCGCTTCGCCCGGATCAAGGCACGAACTGGCCAGGACGATACGGCGATCGCCAAGGTACTGGCATCGCAGGCATCCCGTGCCGAGCGCCTGGCCTGTGCCGACGAACTCATCGTCAACAGCGCCGACAACGCCACCCTCTGTGCCCGGATCGCCATTCTGGACCGGTTTTACCGCGGCCTGCGATCGCGCTGACCCCCCTTCCAATTTTTCCGAAGAGCCAAAATTCTTACGATCGGAGGGGCGTTTAGATCGTGTGGTTTCGATGATTTAGCCCTCTCTGCGCATGTGCGGAAACAGGATGACATCGCGGATCGAGGGCGAATCGGTGAAGAACATCACCAGCCGGTCGATGCCGATGCCCTCCCCGGCCGTCGGCGGCATGCCGTATTCCAGGGCGCGGATGTAGTCGGCGTCGTAGTGCATGGCTTCCTCGTCACCGGCATCCTTGTCCTCCACCTGCTTGCGGAAGCGCTCCGCCTGATCTTCCGGGTCATTGAGCTCGGAGAAACCATTGGCCAGTTCGCGGCCGGCCACGAAGAACTCGAAGCGGTCGGTGATGAAGGGATCGACGTCGTTGCGGCGCGCCAGCGGAGAAACTTCCGCCGGATATTCGGTGATGAAGGTGGGCTGCTCCAGGCGGTGTTCCACGGTCTTTTCGAAGATCTCGGTCTGGATCTTGCCCAGGCCGTCGCCGGCCTTGACCGGGATGCCCAGCCGCCCGGCCACCGCCGCCGCGGCGTCCCGCGTCGCCAGATCGGCTGGTTTCAGGTCCGGGTTGAAGTGCAGCACCGACTCCACCAGGGTCATGCGAGCGAAGGGCCTGCCCAGATCGAAGGTCTGGCCCTGGTAGGGGATCTCCAGGGAACCGACCACGTCTCGGGCGATGCCGCGCATCAACTCCTCGGTCAGGTCGATGAGCTCCCGGTAATCGGCATAGGCCTGGTAGAACTCGATCATGGTGAACTCGGGGTTGTGCCGGGTCGACAGCCCCTCGTTGCGGAAGCTGCGGTTGATCTCGAACACCTTCTCGAAGCCGCCCACCACCAAGCGTTTGAGATAAAGCTCCGGGGCGATGCGCAGGTAGAGATCCATGTCCAGCGCGTTGTGGTGGGTGATGAAGGGCTTGGCGCGGGCGCCACCGGGGATCACCTGCATCATCGGGGTCTCCACCTCGATGTAATCGCGCTCGGCGAGGAACTGGCGGATGTAGCCGACGATGCGGCTGCGAACCTTGAAGACCCGGCGCGATTCCTCGGTCATGATCAGATCCACGTAACGCTGGCGGTAGCGCACTTCCTGGTCGGTCAGGCCATGGAACTTCTCCGGCAGAGGCCGCAACGACTTGGTCAACAGACGGATATCGGACGCCTTGACCGACAGCTCGCCGGTCTTGGTCTTGAACACCGTGCCCTCGACGCCGAGGATATCGCCCATGTCCCAGGTCTTGAAGGCCTCGTAGACGCCATCCGGCAGGCCATCCTTCTGCAGGAAGATCTGCATGCGGCCGGACATGTCCTGGATGTAGGTGAAACTGGCCTTGCCCATCAGCCGCTTGGCCATCATGCGGCCGGCCAGCTTGACCTGGACGGCTTGGGCCTCCAGGTCCTCTGCGCTGGTTTCGCCGTACTGCTGGTGGAGACGTTCCGCCAGGACATCGCGCTGGAAATCGTTGGGGAAGGCCACTCCCTGCTCCCGCAGGGCGGCCAGCTTCTCGCGGCGTAGGGCGATCAGTTTGTTCTCGTCGTCTGACATGGGTTACCTAATCAATATAGGTTGGGCAAGAGCACAGCGTTGCCCAACAGTGACAATCCTGTCGGGCACGAGGAGCCGTGCCCGACCTACGAATCAAAGCCCCGCCTTCAAACTCGCCTCGATGAACATGTCCAGATCGCCGTCCAGCACCGGCTGGGGATTGCGGGTCTCCACCTCGGTGCGCAGATCCTTGATGCGGGAATCGTCCAGCACGTAGGAGCGGATCTGGCTGCCCCAGCCGATGTCCGACTTGGTTTCTTCCAGTGCCTGCTGGGCCGCGCTGCGCTTAATCATTTCCAACTCGTAGAGTTTGGATTTCAACTGCTTCATGGCGGTGTCGCGGTTCTTGTGCTGGGAGCGGTCGCTCTGGCACTGCACAACCGTATTGGTGGGCAGATGAGTGATGCGCACGGCGGACTCGGTGCGATTCACGTGCTGGCCGCCGGCGCCGCTGGCCCGGTAGACGTCGACCCTGAGGTCTGCCGGGTTGATCTCGATATTGACGTTGTCGTCCACCTCGGGCGCGACGAACACCGACGAGAACGAGGTGTGGCGCCGGTTGCCGGAATCGAAGGGGGATTTCCGCACCAGCCGGTGCACCCCGGTCTCCGTGCGCAGCCAGCCGAAGGCGTAGTCGCCGTCGAATTTGACGGTGGCACTCTTGATGCCGGCGACTTCACCGGCCGAGACTTCCATCAGTTCCACCTTGAAGCCGCGCCGCTCACCCCAGCGCAAATACATGCGCAGCAGCATTTCCGCCCAGTCCTGCGCCTCGGTGCCGCCGGAACCGGCCTGGATGTCGAGGAAGGCGTTGTTGGGGTCCATCTCTCCCGAGAACATGCGGCGGAATTCCAAGGCGGCGATGTCCTTTTCATAGTTGTCCAGATCGGCGGCGACGGTTTCCACCGTGGCCTCATCGTCTTCCTCCACCGCCATGGCCAGCAGCTCCTCGGCGTCACTGACGCCCCGGTCCATGCGGACCAGGGTGTCGACCACCTGCTCCAGCTGCCCGCGCTCCTTGCCCAGGGCCTGGGCCCGCTCCGGGTTGTCCCAGATTTTCGGGTCTTCCAGTTCGCGGAGGACCTCGGTCAGGCGCTCGTGTTTGGTTTCGAAGTCAAAGATACCCCCTAAGGCTCTCGCTGCGAGCCTTCAAGTCTTTGATCTGGTTGTAGAGGGGATTGAGTTCGCGCATAGCCTTTTGTTTTGCCTGCTAAAAAACGGAGCATGTTACACCAGTTGACGGCCCTCCGAAACTTTCGTCCGTACTTCCAGTCCGCGGTTTGGATACGTTTCCACCCCTTCCGTTCAGCTGATATCCTCGCCCGGTTCGACGACGTCCGGATTCAACCCATCGCAACAGGAGCCCTCCCATGCACCGCATCGACATCGATTCCCTCAACGCCCGTTTCGGCCGCCCCGGCCAACTGCGGTTCAAGACCGAACCGGGCAGTGTGGCGGTGGCCGAGATCGACAACGAACTCGGCTCGGCCCGCATCGCCTTGCAGGGCGCGCAGCTGCTGACCTGGATCCCGCGAGGGCAACAGCCGGTGGTGTGGCTCTCGCCCCAAGCCCGGCTGGTCCCTGGCAAGTCCGCCCGGGGCGGGGTGCCGGTGTGCTGGCCTTGGTTCGGCCCCCACTGCAGGAACAGCGACAATCCCAGCCACGGCTTCGCCCGCTCCGCCCCCTGGGAAGTGCTGACGACGGAATCGGCACCGGACGGCGGCACCGAACTGACCTTTCGCCTGTTGCGCAGCGACGCCGACGCGGCGTTGTGGCCCCATTCCACGCCGCTGGTGCTGCGGGTCAGGATCGGCACCAGCCTCGCCATGGAACTGCGCACCCGCAACATCGGCGCCGCACCGGTCACCATCGGCCAGGCGCTCCACACCTATTTTCAAATCAGTGACATCCGTCAGGTCCGGGTATTCGGCCTCGAAAGCTGCGAATACCTGGACAAGGTGGAAGGCGGACGCAAACAGCAGGACGGCGCGATAGCCTTCTCCGGCGAAACCGACCGGATTTACCTGGATACCGATGCCGAATGCATCATCGAAGATCCCGGCTATTCCCGCCGCATCCATGTCGCCAAGACCGGCAGCCGCTCCACAGTAGTGTGGAACCCCTGGATCGACAAGGCCGCCAAGCTGGGAGATCTGGGCGAAGGCGGCTATCTGCACATGCTCTGCGTGGAAAGCGCCAATGCTGGCGAAGACCTGGTCACGCTGCAACCCGGCGAAGAACACGCACTGGCCGTGGAGTACCGGTTGAGCCCGCTGCCATGATCCCGAGTTCCCTTTATACTCGTGTACTCAATCCAAAGCTGCAGGAGCCCCGCAATGAGCAATGCCGACATCGGTCTGATCGGACTGGCCGTGATGGGCCAGAACCTGGCACTCAACATCGCCGACCACGGCTACACCATCGCCGTGTACAACCGTCACCACGAGAAGACCGATGATTTCATCGCCCAGTGCCGGCAGCGCGAACCCTCTCACGAGCGGGTCCTGGGTTTTGCCGACCTGGCCGGTTTCGTGCGCGCCATCAAACGCCCCCGCAAGATCGTGTTGCTGGTCAAGGCCGGCGAACCGACCGACATCACCATCAATGGTCTGCTGCCCTACCTGGAAGCGGGCGACATCGTCATCGACGGCGGCAATGCCCACTGGCTGGACACCATCCGGCGCGAGAAGGACCTGACCTCCAAGGGCTTGCACTTCATCGGTTCCGGCGTCTCCGGTGGTGAGACCGGAGCCCGTTTCGGACCCTCCCTGATGCCCGGCGGCAGCCCCGAAGCCTGGGCCAGCCTGGAACCGATCTGGCGCCAGATCGCCGCCAAGGTGGACGCCGAAACCGGCGTGCCGCTGGAAGGCGCCGCATCGGGCAAGCCGGTGGAAGGCGGAGTTCCCTGCACGGCTTACATCGGAGCCGACGGCTCCGGCCACTATGTGAAGATGGTGCATAACGGCATCGAATACATCGACATGCAGCTGATCTGCGAGGCCTATTGGCTGATCAAGGAGTTGCTGGGCTGGGACGCGGATGCCATCGGCGCGGTATTCCGCGAATGGAACGGCAGTGAACTGTCCAGCTACCTCATCGAGATCACCGGTGACATCCTCGGTCAGCCCGACCCCTCCGGCCAGGGCTTTCTGGTCGACCATGTGCTGGACACCGCCGGCCAGAAAGGCACTGGACTCTGGACCGCCGCCTCCTCTCTGGAGCAGGGGGTGCCTGCCAATTCCATCGCCGAAGCCGTGTTCGCCCGCTCGCTTTCGGCTCTGAAGGACGAACGGATAGCCGCCGCCGCACTGCTGCAGGGCCCGGCGGCGGGCGGTGCAGGCCACGATGCCGGCACGCTGATTCCGGCGATCCGCGATGCGCTGTACTGCTCCAAGATCTGCGCCTATGCCCAGGGTTTCCAATTGCTGGCGGAAGCGCAAAAGACCTACAACTGGAGCCTGGACTTCGGCAGCATCGCGCAGATTTGGCGGGGCGGCTGCATCATTCGCGCCCGCTTCCTGCAGAAGATCACCGATGCCTACCGGGCCGATCCAAGCTTGAAGAACCTGATGCTGGACCCTTATTTCCGCTCGTCGCTGCATGGCGGACAGGCCCATTGGCGCGAGGTGGTGGCTCTGGCGGTGCGCACCGGCATTCCCACGCCCGCCTTCAGTTCGGCCCTGGCCTATTACGACGGCTATCGCAGCGCCTGCCTGCCTGCCAATCTGCTGCAGGCCCAGCGCGACTATTTCGGCGCCCATACCTACGAGCGGGTCGACCGCCCCCGCGGCAAGTTCTTCCACCTGGATTGGCCGGCCGAAGGACGCCCGGAGCTGTCCCAATAACCGGTCGGGCGCTGGAGCGAACCCTGCCACATAGGGCTTCGTTTCACGAACTCCATATAGCCTTATAAGGGTTCATGCGGTGTCCCCCGATGTACTGGCAGCCGCCTACCTGAAGCAGTATCGCACCGGTGCGGACGAGGATTCTTGGGCCTTTGAAGAGGTCCTTGAGGTCTGTGGCGAGTTGCAGGCAGGGCTTGCGCTAACGCTACGACTGCTCGAACTTGCGGCCGACGACACCGAATTGGCCTATGTGGCGGCCGGGCCCGTCGAAGACCTGCTCAAGTGGCACGGAAAAGCGGCCGCCGCAGCGTTTGAGAAGGCTGCCGCGCAGTCGGAAAAAGTCCGTAGAGCGCTCAGTGCCGTATGGCTAAACCAAGGCCATGAAGCCTTTGCACAATGGAAAAGGCTCATGGATATGTACTATCCAGGCGAATTCAATTGGCGTTCCGCGGGCTCGCGCAGGACTGAACCCTGATCCGCCGCGTCCTTGACCAACCACGGCTCGCGTGCGCCGTCTTCTCTCACGAAAGCCCGCCCGCGCAGGGCCAATCAGAAGGCACTTATCCACCTCCTGCGCCAGCGGGATTTTTCGTGCCGAAAACCCTGTCAAGGGCTTGACACAGCCCTGCACTTGTTGTGGGAAAAAGGGATGAGCATATCAAAATCAATGTGTTGAAGTCCGTCGCCCATCCGTGTCCAAATTGTGACCAATCTAAGACAGGACCAAAGCAGTCACCGACTTAGCACCCATTCCACAAAGTTATCCACAACGTTTTCCACGGCATCTGTGGAGAACGGGGAACTCGGAAAGATCACCGATCGGACGGATTTTCAGGCCTCAAGCGGTATCGGCCCGCAACCAGGAAGCCCTCAGGCAACGCAGCATCCCGTAGTCGTAAGTGCCCTCCAAAACTTCGTACAACGGCTGCAGGCGCAGCCGGTCGGCCTCGGGCAAAGCGCGCCAGACCGTTTCCAGCCGGGCCGCCTCCTCGCGCCCCAGCCCCACCACCTCGCAGGCATCGGCCAACCCCTGTTCCACCGCCTGGGTCAGATGGCCCAGGACTGTGGACGGGGTCAGGCCGCGTTGGGCGGCGATGCGCTCCACATTCATGCCGAGCCGGAACAGGGACAGGCTCTCATCCGCCGAAGAAAGCGCAACGGCAGGTGCGGCGGCCGAATCCGCGGCGGCTCGGATCGCCTCCAGAAATTCCGCACCATAGCGCTCCAGTTTGCGTTCTCCGATGCCCGGCAGGAGGGCCAATTGATCCAAGGTCTGGGGCCTCTGTTCCACCATCTCCTGCAACACCACATCGTGCAGGATGACGTAGGGCGGCACCCCCTGCTCGTCGGCCAGCCGCCGCCGCACCACACGCAAGGCCTGCCACAGCCGCTCGTCGGCAGATACCGCAAAACGCGCCGCCACGCGCCGGGAATCGCGCCCACGCCCACTCCTCGGTTCCGGCTCGGCATCGCGGCGCAGCAGCACCGGTTCCTCGCCACGCAGCACCGGCCGGGCCGATTCGTGCAGCCGCAGAGCGCCGTAAGCTTCCAGGTCGATGCTGAGATAGCCCTGGGCGATGAGTTGGCGGAACACCGATAGCCACTGCTTGTCGTCCAGCTCCCGGCCGATCCCGTAAGTGCTGAGGCGGTCGTGGCCAAGCCCGCGGATCCGCTCGTTGTCCTTGCCCACCAGCAGGTCGACGACATAGTGGGCGCCATAGCGCTGGCCACTGCGGTAGACGCAGGACAGCGCCTTGCGGGCCGGCTCGCTGGCGTCCCAGGTCTGCACCGGCTGCAGGCAATTGTCGCAATTGCCGCAGGGTTGCTCCAGACGGTCGCCGAAATACTGCAGCAGCGCCTGGCGGCGGCAGCCGGTCAGCTCGCAGAACCCCAGCATGGCGTCCAGCTTGTGGCGCTCGGTGCGCTTGTGCTGCTCGTCGGCCTCCGACGACTCGACCATGCTGCGCAGGGTGATGACATCCTGCAGCCCGTACACCATCCAGGCGTTGGCCGGCAACCCGTCGCGGCCGGCGCGGCCGGTCTCCTGGTAATAGGCCTCGACGCTGCGGGGCAGGTCGAGATGTGCGACAAAGCGTACATTGGGCTTGTCGATGCCCATGCCGAAAGCGATGGTGGCCACCACGATCAGGCCTTCCTCGCGCACGAAACGGCGCTGGTGGACCTGGCGGGTCTCGGCCGGTAGCCCGGCGTGATAGGGCACCGCCCGCAAGCCTTTGGAGCAGAGCCATTCGGCGGTCTCCTCCACCTTGCGGCGCGACAGGCAATAGACGATGCCGGCGTCACCCTCGTGCTCGCGCCGGATGAAATCCAGCAACTGCTGGCGGCCGTTGCGCTTGGGGCCGATGCGGTAGCGGATGTTGGGCCGGTCGAAGCCGCCGCAGAACACCCGGCCTTGCTCAAGTCCCAGCCGCGCGGCGATCTCCTGACGGGTACGGGCATCGGCGGTGGCGGTCAGGGCAATCCGGGGAATCGCCGGGAAACGCTGGTGCAGCAGGGAAAGCTGCCAATAATCGGCGCGGAAGTCGTGGCCCCATTGCGACACGCAATGGGCTTCGTCGATGGCAAACAGCGCCACCGGCACCCGGTCGAGCAAATCCTGGAAGCGCTCCGTCAACAGCCGTTCCGGCGCCACGTACAGCAAATCCAGTTCGCCGGATCGCAAGCGTGACTCGACCGCGCGCTGCGACTCCAGATCCAGGGACGAGTTGAGGAAGGCTGCCTTCACCCCGAGTTGAGTCAAGGCGCTGACCTGGTCTTCCATGAGGGCGATCAGGGGCGACACCACGATGCCGGTGCCCGGCCTGAGCATGGCGGGAATCTGATAGCACAGCGACTTGCCGCCGCCGGTGGGCATCAGCACCAGGGCATCACCGCCGTCCAGCAGGTGGCCGACGATATCCTCCTGCAGCCCGCGGAAGCCGGAATACCCGAAGACGGAATGGAGGACGGAGAGGGCGGCGGAACGAGGATCGGACATGGCGGACACTTTATATCACGCCCGCCGGCCGCCGCCGATGCCGCCGGCCGGAGCACCACCCAAGGGCGGCATTCCGGCAACTGCGGCGGTTACCGGAGGCTTAAGGCAGGTTCTGCGCCGCCACCATGAAATACAGCATGGGGATGGAGAGCATGGTGTTGAAGCGGCTGGTGAGCATGGCAATGCGAGCCGCCGCCTTCTTCTCGTCGTCGCTGGCCTCCACCAGCCCCAGCGCCTTCTGCTGATTGGGCCAGATGATGTTCCAGACGTTGAAGGCCATGATCAGGCCTAGCCACATGCCGACCCCGATGAAGGTCAGGGCGCCGCCCTTGAAATAGCCCAGCAGCAGGGCCTCAAAGGCATAGCCGACCCCGTTCAGGCTCAGCAGGATCAAACCGGTCACCACGGTGGACAAAGCCGCCCAGCGGAACCAGAACAGCGCGGCCGGCGCGATCACCTTGCCGATGGCGGGCTTCTGCTCGTCGGGAATCTTGGGCATGGAGGGGATCTGCACGAAATTGAAGTACCACAGCAAGCCGATCCACATCACGCCGGAAATCACGTGCATCCAGCGGAACAGGAAGGAGACCCAGCGGGCCGACATCTGCACGCTGCCGGTCGCCAACGCCAGAACGATCACCAGGCCAAGTCCGAACAGCAGGGCCCGCTCCAGTTTGTCCAGACCGAACTTCGCGATGGGCTCGATGACCTTGCACTCGATGAACTGAACCACTTGTTTCATAACCATACCTCCCGGGAATTGAATGACTTATTGTTGAATGACGGTCCGTTTGCGGACCGCCTCGGGATCGTACGTCCTCCCTGCGCCGGCAACCTGCCGGCCGGCCATCGCCCCCGCCGGCGCCCCGGCGAAGCCATGTCCGTGATTCTCATCGAGTCGGATTCTGCGGGTGTTTGCCGGGCGATGCAACGAAAAATCGGTGCGGCGGCTTGACAACGGGCCGTCGCACCACCGCCGGGGTCGAATGGGCTGGGCGCACGCGCCCTTCAATTGCGCAGCGTCGGCCTGGTCTTACCGTAGCCGTCGTTCAAGGTCTTGAGGAAAGCCACGATGTCGTCCACCTCTTGCTCGGTCAGCCCGAGGTCGCCCAGCTCATCGTGGTTGACGTTGGCGGTCACCTCCGGCGCCGGCCAGCATCCGGCGGCGAGCGCTTCGGCCTCCGCCGTCATGGGATCGAGACAGCGCGGTTTGACGTCGCGAGTGTTGTAGAAATCCACCACTGCCCTGAGCGTCTTGAAGTAGCCATTGTGCATGTAGGGCGCGGTCCTGGCGATGTTGCGCAGGGTCGGGACCTTCATCTTGCCCTTCTCCGCAGCCAGCTTAAGCACTCCGCCCAAGCCCTCATCGACGAATTCGAACCCGTCCGGGTTGACCTCCGCCGGCTGCCGATAAAACGGATTGGCCGGATTGCGGGGTACGCCCAGATTGTCGTAACTGAAGTCGGTAAACAGAGGCCTTCCGCCCTCCCTTGTGGGGCGGCTGGGATGGCAGGCCGCGCAGTTGCCTTTGTCCGCAGCCTCGAACAGTGCGCGGCCTCGCAGTTCCCGCGTCGTCAGTGACGCTTGGCCGTAGAGGAAATAGTCGTAGCGCGAGGTGAATCGATTGAACACTTCGCTGCGCTCGAAGGCGGCGATGGCATCGGCGATCGCGTCATAGGCGCGCGTAGCGTTGTCCCACAGCCCGGCCCCATAGACCCGCTCCACCAGCGGCGCATAGCTGGCCGCACGCACCTTCTCCACGACCTCTGCGGGCGATCCGTTCGCCATTTCGATGGGATTCAAGAACGGCCCTTTGGCCTGGGCTTTCAGGGTCGGCGCGCGGCCGTCGATGAACTGCCCGCCCAGGTACAGCCCCTCGTCGGCATCGAAGTGAAACCGCGGGCTGAATGCCATGTACATGGCCGTGGGCGCGTTGCGGCTGCCGCGCAGATCGGGATTGGCCCCAGCCGAGGTGGGAGAGGAACGATCCGGATCGGTGAAGGCCCGCTCCGGCGCATGGCAGCTGGCACAGGACTGGCCCGCCGGCGTCGACAAGTTGGTATCGAAAAATAGGTTCCGTCCGAGCCGCTGCTTCGTGGTCAAGGGCGCAGCCGCCGAGGGAATCATATTGCTCAGGGTCAACAGCAAGACCATTGCGACAGCGGCGCGGAGCATCGTTGAGTTGGCACGAGGAAAGGGGACTGGAAAGACGGCTTGCTTCATACAGGACTCGGCGGTTATAGTTTTCACAAACGCGAATCGTTCGTGTTTGTGAAAACTATAACCCATCTTTCCCCTACCGAGAATACTGGTGCGACCCCATGAAGCATGCCTCTCCGACCCGAACCGCCCTGGCCATAACCGCTGCCCTATCGGCCGCAACCGGCTCCGCCGCGCAACCCGACGGCAAGACTCTGGAAGACCTCTGGAAGCTGATCCAGCAGCAGCAACAGGAAATCACCGAGCTGAAGGCCCGCGAAAAGCAGAACGAATCGGCTCGCAAGCAACTGGAGGAATTGAAGGCGGAGAGCAGAAATACTCCCGCCAAGGCTAACTCCCCTCAAAGTGCCAGTTCAGGCGTCGAAAAGAAGACCGACATCCTGGCTTCGGAGGTGGAGAAACTCAAGACCCAGCTGCTGATTCCGGAGACGCGCGAATACAAGAGCCAGTATGGCTTGGGCCCCGCCGCCTCCCAAGTGTACCGGGTCAACCGTGGTCTCTCCCTAGGCGGCTATGGCGAAGCCCTGTACACCAACTACGTGGGCGACAAGGGCGATTCCAAGGACACCTTCGACCTGCAGCGTGCCGTACTTTACCTGGGCTACAAGTTCAACGACTGGATCATCCTCAACAACGAAATCGAATTCGAGCACGCCTCCACCGGCGAAGGAGCGGAAGAGAAAGGTGAGGTTTCCGTGGAGTTCTCCCAGCTGGACTTCCTGCTACACGATGCCGCCAACATCCGCACCGGCCTGATGCTGATGCCCATGGGCTTCATCAACGAGATGCACGAACCGACCACCTTCCACGGCAGCCGCCGGCCCGACGTGGAACGCTACATCATCCCGGCCACCTGGCGAGAAATGGGCGCCGGACTGTTCGGCGAGCCGCTGCCTGGATTGCAATACCGAGTCTACGCCGTCAACGGGCTCAACGCGGAGGAGTTCTCCAGCGAGGGCATCCGCGAAGGCCGCCAGGGCGGCAGCAAGGCTCTTGCGGAGAACTTCGCGGTCACCGGCCGCATCGACTACTCGCCCCATTTCGTGCCCGGCCTCACCCTCGGCGCGTCCACCTACATGGGCGACGCGTCCCAGGAAGAGCGCTACCTGGGCCGCAAGATCAGCGCCTTCACCCAACTGCACGAGGGCCATTTACAGTGGCGTTACAAGGGACTGGAATTCCGCACCCTGGGAGCCTGGGGGCACATCGACAACGCCGACGTCCTCAGCGCCGCCAAGGGCGAGACTATCGGCCGCGACAACTACGGCTGGTATACCGAACTGGCCTACGACGTGATGCCCCTGGTCTGGAAGGACAGCAGCCAGTACCTGGCGCCGTTCTTCCGTTACGAGCGCTACGACACCCTGGCTTCGGTACCGACGGGTTTCACCGACGACGCCAGTTACGACCGGCGCATCTACCAGGTGGGTTTGACCTATAAACCCATCCCCAACGTCGCCATCAAGGCCGACTACCGCAACATCGAAGCATCAGGGAGCTCTGGCGACAAACGTCCCGATGAGTTTAATCTGGGCATCGGCTTCATCTATTAAAGTCGAACACCGGAGCGCAGGGACGCGCTTGCCGGTCAGGAACCGATCATGATCTGATCGTAAATGGCCTGGTAGCGCTGCTGCACGGCGCCGCCGAAGATGGGATCCACCGCGGACGGCAGGTCGGCTTCGATCTGCCGCCACTCCGCCTCCGTCAGGGATTCCGACAAGACCCGAAAAATCCGCCCCTCTTCCAGATTCAGATGATCCCATTGGCGAGCGATGAACTGCGCCAACTGGGTTTCCAGGGCATCGCGGGACGATACCGCGCTCTGGGTGACCTGCTCGACCGCCCGGCGCATCTGATGCGACTCCACCACCAAGCTTTCATGCTCCTCCATCAGGCGCTTGACGTCTTCCGCCTCACTCTGGTGGGACGCCAGATACACCCGAAAGATGACGTCTTCGCGGGGATGGTGGATCTGGTCGGGGTAAGACTCGATGTAATCGATGACGTCGATCAGCAGGAAATAATCCGGCGACTCGCCGCTGCGCAGCCGGTCCAACTCACGCTGCAACAATCCCAGCAACCGACCCAAATTGACATGGTCCTGATGCAACTCGCTGATCAAGGGGTGCATGATGGCCTCTCTGATTGCCCGGCGCCGGCCCGAGCGCAGCCGGCTGTTGAATTCTAACGAGGCTACGCCTCAGACCGACAAGGCATGTGTGGGAGGGCTCCGCGGTGCCGGTGTGGTAAGGTAACCACGCCGGCGTTGGATCGCCGTGCGATCGGACCTTGAAGGTCAAATGAAAGCC
>Ga0233425_10004453_pt1 | contig 23498 bp, 19 predicted proteins | sample Watercolumn_Towu_2_FD_181712 | JGI IMG/M metagenome (GOLD analysis project Ga0233425, IMG submission 181712) | Freshwater microbial communities from Lake Towuti, South Sulawesi, Indonesia - Watercolumn_Towuti2014_140_MG | ecosystem: Environmental > Aquatic > Freshwater > Lake | place... | reverse complement strand
CGACCAGATCGGCCAGCTTGCCGGGTGCCAGCGAGCCTTTCAGATCTTCTTCAAAGGCCGCGTACGCGGCGTCGCGCGTGTAGGACCGCAGCGCCTCTTCGCGCGTCATGCATTGTTCGGGAAAGAACCGTTCGCCATTGCGCATGCGCCGTGTCACGCTCGCCGCGAAGCAATCGATCGGTCGAATCGGTTCCACCGGCACGTCGGTGCCGTTGGCAATCCGGGCGCCGTGATCCAGCAAGCTGCGCCAGGCGTACGCGCCCAGCCGAGCGCGCTCGGTACCCAGTCGCGCCACGACAAACGGTCCGTCCGAAGTGGCATGAACACCCTGCATGGAGGCAATGACGCCCAGTTGCGCGAATCGCGGGATATCGTCGGGGTTCAGGTGTTGGGCATGTTCAATGCGCCAACGCAGCGCATCGCGCTGGCGGCTGCGCGTGGCCTCGGCAAACAGATCGAGCACTACCCGGTTGGCGCGATCGCCGATCGCGTGCACGCACAGCTGGCAGTCGTGTTTCAGCGCGATTTCCGCGGACCGGCGAATGCTTTCCACGGATGTCGTGTTCAAACCGCTCTTGCCCGGCAAGTCGTTGTAGGGTTCGAGCAACCATGCGCCGTGCGTACCGATGGCTCCATCGATGAGGCGTTTAACAGCGCGCACGGTCAAATGCTGATCGGCTTCGCCAATCGTGCGGTAACGAGCCAGATCCCGCTCGAGCGCCTCGTTGCTCTCGTTCAGCATCACCCACAACCGCACCTGAAGTTCGCCGCGGCGGGCCAACTCGCGATACAGCTCCACGGTGGCAAACGAACTCCCGGCATCCTGGAAACTCGTGACGCCGTTGGCCAGGCATTCCTGTACTGCCAGCCGCGCTGCGGTGAGCCGGTCTTGTTGAACCTCGGCGGCGGAACGACCTTGGAGACTGCGATCGTACGCGGCCTGGATCAGATCGGCCGCATTCTCGCGGAAGACACCGGTGAGCTGCCCGGCCGCATCGCGCAGTGCCTCCCCGCCCGTGGAATCCGCACGCCTCTCCACGCGTGCCAATTCCATGGCCCGCGCGTTGGCCACCACCATGTGACCCGTGCCGTGGTTGAGCAGGACTGGGTGATTCGGCGTGACGGCGCTGAGCGCTGCGTGCGTGGGATAACCCTCCACCGACGGACGTGGCGCGCGCGACCACTTGCCCTGGTGCCAGCCGTTGCCCACGACCCACCGGCCGGACGGAGTCTTTTTCGCCGCTTCGGCGACCAGGGTGACACACTGCTCCCAGCTATCGGCCGATGAGAGGTCCAGGGTCATGCGCGAATCACCGAGCGACATGAAATGGCCGTGACTTTCGATGAAGCCGGGAATCACCAGCTCGTCGTGCAACTCGATGACACGCGTGCGGGCCCCGATATGTCGCTCGATATCCCGGACCGAACCGACTGCCTGGATGCGATCTCCCGCCAGGGCGATGGCTTCGGCCCGCGGTTGCCGTTCGTCCATCGTGACGACCCGCCCGCCAGTTAACACAAGCTCAGCCATCGGCCCCTCCTCCCCGGCTGCCGTGTGCGGGATGAGCAAGACCAGCGCAGCCGCAACTGACCATACTCCCGAGGATCCGCCGAATGCGGACGGTGCCGTGTGCCACAATGCGGTCATGCTATACAGGCTCCCGGTTGAGAGGAAAAGTCCGCGAGCGCGGGTAGCGCCGGCTGGCGACCCAGACATTTTAGATTGCCGGACTTGGGTACCCAATCAGGACTCGATAAGATTCTCGAGTCGGGACGCGGAGGAAGGCCCGGTTCTGCGGGTGTCTGCCGGTTGCCGATAGGTGACGCTCGGATACTGCTGTTTCTCTGGCGGCCCCCGCACCAGATAATGTTCTTGTCCGATCAATACCAGAGACATCCGGCGCGAATGCAGTCCCATGGCAGGTCAGAAACCACCACCGCGCACCTTGGACCAGGTGGATGAGCAGAAGGTCCAGCGTTTCTTGGCCCGCGCCGCGCCTTGGGTGTTGGAGGGTCCTCATCTGGACATCACCCGCTGGCAACGGCTGTCCGCCTTGGCGGCGGAAATGGAGCTGTCTCCGGATCAGTTGCGACGAACGCTCCGGGAATTGTCCGATCGCGGAGTACTGCAGACCATCGAAATGCCGGATCCGAAACCTCCGCCGCTGCCGATGCGCAGTACCGCATCCGATCCGACATCGCCCTGGCAGAACGCGCCCGACAGCAGCTTCTCGTTGACGCCTCCGCCAGCTCCGGATGATTCACAGGAGATCCCGCCGGCAGGCTTCGTGGACGCACCGGACGGCAAGCGAGGTGTCCCGGGGCACGATCAGCGGAAACGCTGGCGATGGGAAGACGGAGATGGCTTGGTGCCACCGCTGCCGCGTAAGGGACCGGCGGCCACGTTCCGCGACTTCGTGCGCACGGCGCTGGAGCAGAGCCGCGAACCGGTATTGACGGCTGAGCGGGAGCAGGAGCTGGTGCGCCATGGCGTGACCGCACTGGGCCTGGCTCCGGTGTACGCGCGCGATCTGGTCGTGGAAGTGGCCGTTGAAGCCGACTTCCCCAGAGCGACGGCGTCGCCTCTGGGAAGCGACGCGCACGAGGAACGTGCCGTGGCTTTTCGTGAATTCGTGTCGGGATGCCTGGCCCGCTTGACGTTACCGATGATCAACGCCCAGGCCGAACAGGCGCTGGCGGAACAGGGACGCGTGTCGTACGGTGTGGATGCTGACCGCGTCACCGAAGTGATCCAAGAGGCGGCGCGCGCACGGAATCTGCCCGTAATTTCCCGAGAGTTCGCGGAACAGAACCTGCGCACGTTGGTCAACGAGTTGCTGGACGAGAACGAGTTTCTGGATCCCGCGGCGCGCGAGCGCGTGGACGCCGAGGGCCGGCGATTGGGTCTGACCGCAGCCGACATGGAGTCCATCATCGACGAACTGGTGCAGGTGCGAACGGAACAGCAGAGATGGGAACGCAAGTTCACGAGACTGGCGCTCTGGTCCGCGGGATGTGCCGCCCTGCTGGTGCTCGCCTTTCTCGGCTGGGCCGTCGTACAGAGCCACCTGATCCGCCAACCCACACCGCCCCGGAGTACCGTACCAACCGCTGCCGACCAGTATTCCAGGCCCGCGAACGAAGATCAGTCGCGCGAAGTCACAACGTCACCGTCGGAACGTGACACTCGCGTCTCGGCCGGCCTGCCGGAGGCAGCGCCGGTGCGCGAGCCGAACCGCGCAGGAGAAATCGACTCTGGCCGCAAGGAATGAGCTTCCGTATGTCCACCGCCGCCGTCCGTACACCTGACGCCTATTCGGTACCGCGCAAGTTCAGCCTGCGCGCCGTACTCATGTTCATGGGACTGTTCGCGGTGTTACTGGCGCTGGTCCGCATGGCAGAACTGCCGCCGAGCGTGCCCATCTTCTACATGGTATTCCTCGCGCTGATTGCCGTGTCGCAGATGGTATTTGAAAGGTCACCGCGAGCCGCGTCCATGCTGACGGGTGTCGTGTACCTGCCGGTCTGCCACCTGCTGGCTCCCGACGTCCGGGAGCATCTTCGGTTCTCTCCGATCGGCGAGAACCTGTTGATCATGGCAGTTGTCGGGGGCTTTCTCGCCTATCTGGGCGGAACACTGGCCGCCGGAGCTTTTCTGGTGAGCGACCTCATGCGGCGTTCGGGGCGCTAGAACCGCAGCGCGCCCGTGCGGCTACCTTTCCCGAACAGCAATCATCCCCTGCCGGGTGCACTCCGTCATCGCGCGGGCTGATCCCCGCCCGCTTCAGGCTGGGGCTGCCAGGTAGCCTCAAAACGGACGACGACACTCTCAGCGCAATCGGCTTTCGCGCCCCGTTTCAGTTCCAGCCGCACACCGAAGGATTCAACTTGGGTGGCTTTGATGGTTACCGGCGAGCCGTCCACTTGTTCGGCGTGAAACAACGGTGTTCCCTCCAAGGGCGGACAGAAGGCGACATGGATGATCTGCGATCGCTCACCGACGGCAAAACCGGCACGCACCAGGCCAAACACCAGCTCTCCGGCATCTTCCGTCTGCATCCGCGTCAACTGCTGGTTCACACTGTCCGGCAGCGATTCGTCACAGCTTTCTTCCGCGTCGTCGGACAACTCCACAACCGCGTTCCGTCCCGAATCCAGTTCCAAGAAGGCACTGGGAATGGCGGGAACAGGAACCGCCGGAGGCCGCCGGAATTGCCTCTCGAGAACGCGACCGATCCCCCTGCGGAACAGCGCGAACCACCAGCCGATCTCGCTGGCAATCAGGATGGTCCAGAACACCACGCGGGCGTAGGGGGGCGAAGCGGGCAGCGCGATCGCAGCGCCGAACAGCAGTGCGCAGCTGCCCGGAATCAACAGCCGTTCCGCGAGTTCCCACCACGGCGCCACGGCCTGTCCGGGTGCGGGCCGAGTGCCGCGCAGGATCGCGACCACGGTGCAGGCCAGCAATCCCAAGGCGATCAGCGCAGTACCGCCGAGCGGGCGACTCAGTTCACCGGCCAGGCGGCGCAGGAAGAGCGCCAGGCACAGCACGCCGGTCACGGTCACCGCGGCCAGCCACATCGCGCGCAGCATCGGATCCCACGAGGTCGGATCATGCCTGACAGCGACGGAACTGCTGGCCGGTTGCACATTCATGGCGGACCGACGGGCGACTACTTGCCCAGCAGATGTTGCAGCACCGCCAGTTCCAGCGTCTCGTAGTCGCGCTGGGCGATGCATTGTGCCTCCACATCGCGCGGGAACGTACGTACTTTCTCCACCAACCTGAGGAAGACCGCCCGGCTGTTGGACAAGTGCTTGTGGGCCGTCTCGGCCGGCTGCGTGCGCATCGCCTTCACATCGAGTCCGATGAAGCGACCGGTGTCGGGGTAGCCGCCCAGTTCGAGCACGCGCACCTGGTTGTAGGCTCCGCGCAGATTCGCCGTGCCAAAGCTCTTGTCCTGGTCGAATTTGAGACCGTTCTGGTCATTGAGATGGACGCTGTACAGCTTGCCCATCGCCATGGCAAATGCCATCTCATCGGACGGATCCAAGCCGGCCAGCAGCGCATGCGCCGTTTCGATCAGACCGCCCACACGCTGCGGATCCACCGACTTCTGCGCCATGGCCAGAGCGTGGCCAATGGTCGGCACATAGGCCTGATCCATCGGTTCATTCGGTTTCGGCTCGATGGCAATCTCGCATTGATTGTCGTAGCGCAGGAGCGCATTGATCGCGTCCAGGAGTTGCTGGTAGGCGGCCAGCGCGTTCTTCGATTCGCGGATGTACGTGCCTTCGCGCGCCAGCCACAACACGCGCAGACGCGTACCGAGCGAGTTGCCGATATCATTGCAGCGCTTCAGTCTTTCCAAGGCCCACTCGCGGCACTTGGGATCATTGGCCGTCAGGCCTCCGTCGACGCCGCGTGGATCTTCCCACAACCGCGGCGCGACAAACTCCGCAACCAGCCCCTCATCATCCAGCATCTTCTTGATCTCTTTCGCCTGCCGCTGCATTTCCGCCGGGGAAACATGCTCCATGTTCGGCACGGCGTCGTCATCGTGGAACTGCACGGCATCGAAGCCAAGTTGCTTGTACATCTTCAGCTTCTTGGCGAACTCGAGCGACGGTCGCACCGCCGGTCCGAACGGATCGGCACCTTCGTGGATATTCCAGGGTCCAAACGAGAATCGATACTCTGCCGCCATTGCCATCTCCTGTCGTCTCGAGCCCGTTGTCCACACAATTCCAAATACGAGTGCGCCTATCGTACACCGTGTCGAAACGAAGATGAAGAAGGCGACGGCCTTTTGCTCACCCGCGGACCGGACCCGCGCGAACAACGCCGCAGGTCAAGCCGCCAACAACGCGCGCGCCAACTCGGGCGATATCTCCTCCAGGCTGGCCACACAGCGATCGGCGGCCGCGAGTTCGGCAAACGTGTGCCCCCGGCTGACGAAACCGATACACTTCATGCCCGCGCGCCGCGCGGCCTCGATGCCCGCTGGCGCGTCCTCGACCACGACACAGCGCTCTGCAGGCAGCCCCAGGCGTTCAGCCGCCAGCAGAAAGACTTGTGGGTGCGGTTTGCCCAGAGTGACATCCGTGCCGGTGACGACAGCGCGAAAGGACGCCGCGCGGCCGAGTCGCTCCAGCACCAGCTGCACGTTCTCCGGAGGCCCCGACGATCCCACGGCCAACGGAAACCCGGCAGCCACGCACGCGTCAATCAAGGGTGCGGCCCCGGCCATCGCGGGAAACGACTGCGACAGAATGCCTCGGTACGCGGCTTCCTTGCGCAAGTCCAACTCCGTGATCCGTTCCGCAGTGATTCCGCCCTCCCCGAAGATCCCCCGCAGAATCTCGCGCGTCGTGCGCCCGAACGTATCGATGAAACGCCGTTCCGTGAATTCGAATCGCGCCTCCCGCGCGACCACTTGCCAACTGTCATAATGCGCTTGATAGGAATCGACCAGTACGCCGTCCACATCGAAGATCATACCTGGCTGTTGTTGCATGCGGCGGATTCCTGCACTGGACGCGTATGGCTCTCGTGCCGAATTCCTTTTCGGAGGCTCACACAGGCAAGTACTCGCGGAACCACTCCCCGATCCGTTCCGCTGCCTGCGGTGGCACGTTGTGTCCCTGCTTGTGGTTGTAGAGCCCCAGTCGCGGAGATTCTCCGTACAGGCGATAGACGCCGAGAGCCGCGTCGATAAAGGGCCAGCTCTGGTCTCCATCCGCGGAGTTGCCGCCGACGAGGAGAAAAGCGCGCGGCGCACAGAGCGCCAGCAATTCGTGGTGTTCACGCGCAAAGTCGGGGGCCTTGATCGCGTCACCCAGGTACCAGGGAGCATCCCAGTTCGAAAACCGCGTGCCGACTCCCCCTTCACTGCTGACGGACACCCGGATGCGCTCATCAAAGGCGCTGAGATACAGCACCTCTTTGGCGCCCAGGGAATGCCCGACCGCACCCAACCGCGCTGCATCGACCTCCGAATGATGGGCCAAGACATCTACCCCGCGCTGCGCATCCCAAAGCATCTTCGCCATGCCCGTGCAGCCCGGGTGACGCCGCTGGAATTCGGCAACCGTGCGGTTCGTATCGATGTGCCGGTTGTTGGGCCACAGGAAATTCCGCGGGCAGAGCGTCACGTAACCCTGTTGGGCAAACCGCAGGCCAAAATGTTTCTCGGGAGGACCCGCCAGACCGGCAGGCTGATAGAGGCAGTGCGGCACGGTCGAATGGAGAACGATGATTCCGGGTACCGGCTCAGTGTGATGGGCCGGCTTCAGCAGGAAAGCCTCCGTCTCCACGCTCGGCTCCACCTCATAGCGCACGTGCTGACGGACAATTCCTCCCACGTACTCTTCGTCCAGCACCTCGAACGCCGGGGGAGCGCCCCGATCCAACGGCAGCGGCCGCAGTATCTCGCACCATGACCTCCTCAATTCCTTGCGCCGCACCTGCCAGCCATCGAGCGTGTTGATGGAGCGACCCTCGCGATCGACAAGCAGAGGCGATAAGTCAGGCGCATCGACAATGGTCTCCGGAGGGCGCTGCGTCTCCGCCAGCCAGGGTAGTTCTGCTCGAGTGGACTGTTCCAAGATCAAGCAGGCTGTACTACCCAACGACAGCCCCAGAAATCCGCGACGTGAGAACCCACTCGACATGACAAGCACTCCGGCTGCGCATTATAGACGGCCGCGCGCTTCACGCCACGCAGAAAACCACGCAATCCGGCATTATCCCCGGCGCCTGCAGGCGCCTGCGAAATCAGCGCGTTCACCGGCCAACGTGGGACGGCGCGGTCACGAGTTCCTTGAGCGCATCCAAGCTGTTCATCACCTCCGCGGGCGATGTCTCCAGCCAGCCGGCTGCCTTGTGGCGGAGAATGGCCAGCTTGAAATCCTCAAAGGCCTTGGCCAGGTCGCTCGGCAATTCGGTCAGATGGGCGAACGGTCGCACGAGTTCGGCTGCCGCCGCCTCGGCATCGACCAGTCCCGGTTCGGATGTCGTTCCGCCCGACTCCGCCGCGGCATCATCGTCCTCCGCCTCGTACGGGGACGATTCCTCCATCAACTCCGGGTGTCCACGCTCCTGTTCCTCGGCAGGCTGCGGCACCAGGTCGATGGCGGGCCCATCCAAAGGCAACTCGAAATCCTCGTCCCGGATCGTTACCAGCTCTTCTTCCTGCGGTTCCTGTTCCCCGACGGATCCCAACGTCTCCCAGCGCGCACGCCGCATCTGCATCACTGACCAGGAATTCTGGCCCGCGCCCTCCAGCCACATTTCGGCGTCGTTCCAGTCCAACGCTGCCTGGAAATGGCTCCAGAACAGGCCGGCGTACTGGTCATGCGTCTGCCCGAACCGCTGGAACACTCGGCGCAGGCGGCCGACGTGCTGCCCGGAGACGCCTTCCACGCAGCGGCTCCATGCATCGTCCGAATAGTCGGTGTGCGGCGCGCCGGCTGTGATCAGCGCCTCACGCCACTCCGTGATGATTCTCCCCTTCTCCCAATTCGTGGAACTCACCAACCGATTCCAGCGCCCCACGAACGCGCGGCTGGCGTCTTCCGCGGCTGGATTGAGAGTCTCGTCGGACAAAGTCGGAGGACTGAAGGCATCATCCATGCGTGTGGCGTTCCCTCTTCACGGACCCGGCAGACAGAAAGGAAGACGCCCAAGTTACCACGTTGTCTGCGCGAGGGAAGTGGAAAGGAGCCCGTGAGCGCAACGTGCGAACAGCCACGCAGTTGGCAACGGCCGCCTGTCATCGGCCGTGGGGGAAAACGTGTCGATGAACAGGACCTCAGGACGGTGTAGCGCGAACCGCGGAAGTGAATCCGCACGCGCGATGTGCACCATCGCAGAAGGGTTTGTTGGCGGAAGCGCCACAGCGGCAGAGGGCCACGGGCTTGTCGCTGGCGATCACCATCGCTTGACCGTTGCCATCGACGACCGCTACCGGTCCTTCCACAACCAGCGGGCCATTGTCACGAATGCGGACGGTTACCGTGGACACGGCATTCCCCTTGTGTTGCTGCGAACGTCATTTGGGGTATCAGACCATCCAGCACGATATCCGATCCGCTCTTCGCAACCAAGGGCGTGGGTCAGGCCGCGGACGATGTGTGCCGTTTGGGCGCACGCAGATTAAAGAGTCCGAAGATCTCGTCGTGCGTCAGGCTGAAATGCTGTCCCGTCTCTCCCTGGGGGACGAGCGTCGCAAAGAGTTCACGTTTGCGCTCCAGGACGTCGTTGATGCGCTCTTCAATAGTACCGAGCGTCAACATGCGGGTCACGGTGACGGGACCCGCGGCGCCGATGCGATGAGCGCGATTGATGGCCTGATCTTCCACCGCCGGATTCCACCAGCGGTCAAACAGGAAGACGTAACCGCAGAATTGCAGGTTGAGGCCGACACTACCGGCCCCGTAACTCATCAACAGCACGTGACACGCAGCGTCCTGCCGGAACTGCTCGATGACGCGCTCGCGTTGCTTGCCCGGGATCTGGCCATGGTACTCGAGTGCCCCAAAGGACCCAATTCGTTCGCGAATGATCGCGAGCGTCTGTACCCATTGGCTGAAGACGATGGCCTTCTGGCCGCTGGCCGCGATCTCCTCCACGTCAGCTTCCAGCCGCTCGAGTTTGCTGCTGGCCCGTGTGGCCGGATCGAAATTGCAGATCTGCTTCAGCCGCAGTACCAATTGGAACACATGCTGGATGGTGATCTCTTCACCCAGGCCAGCCAGGCGGACGATCCCTTCTTCCTCCGCCGTCCTGTAGGCCGCCCATTGTTCAGGCGTGAGTTCCAGCTCGGCGTCGCGAAACATCTTCGGCGGCAGGTCGCGCAGCACCATGTCCTTGGTGCGCCGCAGAATGAAGTCGCGCGCGGCCAGCGCCATGCGCCGCAGGCTCATGCCGCTCGCCAGGTGGCCGGGCGCGAGAAAATCACAGATGCCGACCAGGTCTTCCGGACTGTTCTCGACGGGGGTGCCCGTCAGAGCCCAACTGCGCGAGCGGGAGAGACGGCGAGCAATCTGGCTGGTCGTGCTGGACCGGTTCTTGATCCGCTGGGCCTCGTCCAGCACGACCAGATCAAAATGCAGCGGGCCATCGAGCAGAATGTCCTGATCGCGCATGAGCAACTCGTAGTTCGCAATCTTCACCGGCGCTGCGGCCTGATGCCATTGCCAGCGACGGCGCGATTGATCTCCCTCCAGCAGGCAGAGCGGGATCTCCGGCGCCCACATCGCGAACTCGCGGCGCCAGTTCGACATGAGCGGCTTGGGACAAATCAACAGCACCTGACGGACTTCCCCCAGGCGCAGCAACAGCCGCATCGCCGTAATGGCCTGCATCGTCTTGCCCAGACCCATTTCGTCCGCCAGGATGGCCGCGAAACGCGGGTAAAGAAATCCGATTCCCTGGTACTGATACGGGAATGGTTCGCACGGCATCCGCAATGACCCGGTCGCCAGCATCGTTTCCAAGGACGGCTGCAGCACGTAGTACAGTCGATCCGCCAGTTTGATGATGTCGCCCGGAGGACGAACAGGAGTACGCGAGGGAATCCCCCGCGCGACTGCAGCAGAAGCGGGCGCTTCCCGCGCTGCCGGCGTCAGCTCCTCGACCCACTCAGGCAACTCCGGAAACCGATAGCTGAACGTCTTGAGCGCCAGCGGGTGCACGACCAATGACACGACGGACACGCGCGGCGGCGCCGCGCTCATACTCTGTACCACCACCTTGTTGCCGCGAGCCAGCGCCGCATTCCAGCCCGTCGCATAGATGGACACCTGCCAGTCCCGCAGTGCCGCGTCCGGGATTTGATCTTGTTCCGGTGCGTGCGAGCCTTGCGCAGCGGCGTCTCCGGGGATGTCGCTCAGAGGGAGTGCCGTGAGTGAGTCGCGACGTTTCCGCCAAAACACAGAGTGCCTGCCTTCCCTGCTGCTGTACCGGCTGCTGTGCGATCTGCGGTGATGCGTGCCGTTCCCCCCACGCACTCCGGTCTATCGTGCGGGTGTTCGCTGCGCCTCTTGCAGCGCCTCGCGGATGCGTGCGAATGGTTCGCACAAGTCAAGTCCTTCCAGCTGCGTCTGCCAATGCCGCCGCACGGTCTCGCAGTCCTGGACATGCACTGCCAGGGATGCGGCACGTTGCGCGCCGAGCGAGAACCAGGTCAGCGTCCGGCGCGCCGCTGGGAGCAGCACAGGATGCGCTTCGTCAATGCGCACTTCGCGCGCCGTAGCACAGGGCGGCTCGCTCGTTTCCGGCTCTGCATCCGTCGCCACCAGGATGAGCGGCGTGTCGGTCAGATCACGCAACGCCAGGACCGGCTCACTGTCCGTGCACACGAAGGCCGCGGCACTCGTCGCTTTGCCGACCAAGGCACGCCCGATCTGTTCGCCGTACAGGAACGGCTTGAGCGTGGGCCCGTACAGGATTTCCTGCGCTCGGCTGGGACGAACGGGCGCCGTGCAGTGGAATTCCAGGGGCCGCCCGGCCGCGTTCAGCACGAGGTATCCACCCACGACACTGCCGTCATTCTGTTGACAGACGGTCAGGAAGCCAATCATGGGCAGGGATTTGCCACTGCTAGCGGCCATCCGCAGATTCCTCCCTGAACTGTCGCGTGTTGCATCGCATCGTTGCCGTCAGCAGGGCACTACTCCCTCGTTGAGCATCGGGTCAACAATGAGTCCGACTTTAGCGACTTTGCCAGATGGGTACGACGCGTCCGCGCCCGCATTGGACATGATGTATGCCGCGCGTGGCCGCTCGCGCGGGTCAGGGGGAAGTGGCACACGTATCGCAAGTCGAGATCTGCGGGTGACAATCGGGAAATCGTCATTCCTCTTACTCGCGCGACAAGCATACTCGGCGGGAATTTTCCAGTGGGACCAACGAAATTTGCAGGCGATTTTGTGCGGCCGAAGTGATTCTCCGCCAAAGGGTCGACACGACTGATTGATCGTTTATACTGGGACTCAGTGGCAAGGAGTCATGAGCGATGTCGAACGAATCCAACGGTTTTCCTCCCGTCTTCCGCATCGACGTGTCGGCCGATCCGTCATCCGCGCCGACACACGCCCAGTACGACGCGAACGTAGTGATCATTTCGCTGCTGAGGCAGTTGGTTGCCGGCCAAGCGAAACAACTCCAGGTCCTGGAGGACCTGCTGCAGCAGCAGAACTCGATCCAGCGCCAACGGGCTTCTGAATTGGGACAGTGGAAACAGGCCAACCCGGAATTGGCCCGGTGCTGCCGCGCCGCCGTGGAAACGCTCAGCCGCGTTCAGACCCAATTCCTGCGAAACCTGACGAACGAAGTCATGGACAACGAGGACTGCCTGCTGGACGGAGAGTTCATGCTCAACGAATTCGTGGACCGTTACGGTCCCCGCCTGGCGCATCTCAACGGCGTCCTGCAGGTTCTCTCGCAACTGAGCAGCATACCCGCGCCCACGAATTCTTGAGGCGACTGCGGGCGACGAAGCACGGTTGTGTCCGAGCAACGGCGCAGCTATTTTCAGCAGTTGCCAAGGTGCTCCGGTCGGTCTGGGTTGCCGAGTGCTTGCCGCTTGTGCACCACCCCGGCATGTCAGCCGTGTCATCTTCGCACGCCAATTCCCCTGACTTCTTTGTCGTGGAAGGACAACCGCATGAGTTCCACGGACAAGACCTCGCCACTCGCCAGTGAACAGCAGCGACAAGCAGCGAAGGCCCAGCTCGACGCGCACACGCAGGAGATCGTGCGCTGGCACTTCCATGAATCGACGGGCTGCCCCTTCTGGCTGGAGAAGAAGGCCGAGTTGAAATTCGATCCGCTGACCGAAATCAACTGCTTCGAAGACTTGCAGAAGTTCCCCGCGTTCGAAGACGAGTGGCTGCGCGGCGGACCGGTTCGCCGCTGGGTGCCCCGGGCTTACCGCGAGCGTCCCGTGTACGTGTTTGAAACGGGTGGGACCACCGGCATCCCCAAATCGCGCATCGTGATTGACGACTTCCGGATCGACTACGAGCTGTTCAGCCACACGCTGCCCGATCAGTATTTTCCGCGCGGCGCGAACTGGTTGATGCTGGGTCCGTCGGGACCGCGGCGATTGCGATTGGCGGTGGAGCATCTGTGCCAGTTCCGCGGCGGCATCTGCTTCTGCATCGACCTGGACCCGCGATGGGTCATCAAGCTCATCAAGAAGGGCTGGATGGAACACCTGGAGGCCTACAAGCAACACTGCATCGACCAAGCCATCACCATCCTGACAGCCGGCCACGACATCAAGTGCATGTTCGCCACGCCCAAGTTGCTGGACGCGCTCGCTTTGGCGCTGGAAGACCGCGGCACCAGCCTGCCGCAACTGGGTGTGACGGGCATTTTCTCCGGAGGAACGGAATTCACACCCCAATGGACGCGCTATTGCGTTGAGGAACTGCTGGGTGGTCCCCCGGAAACCAGCGGCATCTACATGACGCCCACCTATGGCAACACGCTCATGGGCCTGGCCTGCAGCAAGCCCGTGACGGCCGCCGATGGCTACAAGATCTCGTATTACGCTCCCCAACCGCGGGCCGCAATTGAAGTGGTCTCCTTCGACGACCCATTGCGGGTCGTGGGCTACGGCGAAACCGGGCGCGTCAAGTTGACGACGCTCACGAAGGAATTCTTCGTCCCCGGTTTTCTCGAACGAGACGAAGGAGAACGGGAACCACCGTATGCCAACTATCCTTGGGACGGAATCAGCGGCGTGCGCCCGTATCGCGCTCTGGCCGCAGAAACCACCGTCGGTGTGTACTGACGCCATTCGGAGATGGAACAAGTGCTGACAATTCCCGTCATCCGCTGGGGCAAGCCGTATGAATCGCTGGAGCAGGAGGAGGTGCGGCACTTCCTCACCGGTGAGCCCATTGCTCGCGTGAGCCAGGCCAACGGAGGACTGATCCAGCGCGACATGCGCAAAGCGCACCAGGCGCGCCAGACACTGTGCGGCCTGTCGTGCGGCGATCTGATCCAACGCTTGGCGGTGGCGGCCGACTGGTACGAGAACCGCACGCTGCCCTTGGGCAACGGATCCCAGAGCCCGGCCGATTTCGTGCATCAGCAATCGGCCAGCACCGGGCTGCCCACGCACATGTGCCGCGCCAACATGGCGAAGAACTCGTTCGTCCTGCAGAACATGGCCCAGATCCTGGAGTGCCTGACCCGCGGCCTCGATCTGGACGTGTTGACGCGCGGGCACGGTGTGGAACGCGGGGTCGTCATCAGTTATCAGGCGCAATCGCCGGTGCTGGGAGCTGTCCTGCCCTCGAATTCCCCCGGTGTGCACACCCTGTGGCTCCCCGTCGTGGCCCTGCAGATGGGACTGGTCCTCAAGCCCGGATCACAGGAACCGTGGACGCCCTATCGCCTGGTCTCGGCATTTGTCCAGGCCGGCATTCCCCCGGAAGTTTTTGGCCTTTATCCGGGCGGACATGACGCGGGCAGCGCGATCTTGTCCACCTGTCAGCGCGCCATGATCTTCGGCGGCGCGAACACGGTGGAGCAATACCGCGGAAATCCGCGAGTGCAGGTTCACGGGCCGGGCTTCTCCAAGATCGTGCTCGGAGATGATGTCGTCGATCACTGGGAGTCCTACCTGGACCTGATGGTCGAGAGCATTTCCGCGAACGGCGGCCGAAGCTGCATCAACTGCTCGAGCGTGTGGGCCTCCCGCCACACCGGAGCCATCGGCGAAGCCCTGGCCGCTCGACTAGGGCCGATCGAAGTCAAACCGCCGGACGACCCGGACGCCGCGCTCGCTGCCTTCACGGTTCCAGGCGTGGGCAAGTCGGTGTGGCAGATGATCGAAGCCGACCTGCGCCCACCCGGCGTCACCGATTTGACGTCCCGCTACGGCGCGCGCCTGGTGGAACTCGAGCGCTGCGCCTACCTGCGCCCCGTGATCGCCCACTGCGATGCGCCGGACAAGGAAATCGCGCAACGGGAGTACATGTTCCCGTTTGCCGCCGTCGTGCAATGCCCGCAGGACCAGGTCATCACGCGCATCGGCCCCACGCTCGTCTGCACCGTGATCACGCGCGACGAAGGACTGATCCGCGCGTTCAGCGACGCCACGCACGTGGACCGGCTCAATATCGGTCGCATTCCGACCACTCGATTGAATTGGCTGCAACCGCATGAAGGGAATCTGATTGACTTCCTCTTCCGCTCCCGAGCCTATCAGACGCAGGACTGATGATCCCTTTTGACTACGAGTCACGCACGCGCGTGGTCTTCGGGCCCGGCGCGATTCAACGCCTCGGCGAATTGGCCCGTGAGTTGGGCGCACGTCGCGCGCTGGTCGTGAGCGATCCCGGAGTCATGAGTGCTGGTCACACCGATCGGGGCGTCACCGCGCTGGCCGCGGCGGGAATCGGCGTCCAGGTCTTCGGCCGCGTGCGGGAGAACCCGACGACCGATGATGTGCAGCACGGCCTGGATGCGGCGCGCGACTGGCAACCCGATCTGCTGGTGGGACTGGGAGGCGGCAGCTCCCTGGATTGCGCCAAAGGCGTCAATTTCCTGTATACCAACGGCGGCCGCATGCAGGACTATTGGGGTGTGGGACAAGCCCGGCAGCCCATGCTGCCGATGATCGCCGTCCCCACCACGGCCGGAACCGGCAGCGAGGCTCAGTCGTTTGCATTGATCTCGGATCCCGTGACGAAGGCCAAGATGGCCTGCGGAGACAAGAAGGCCGCCTGCCGCGTGGCAATCCTCGACCCCCAACTCACCCTCACCCAGCCGCCGCGCGTCACGGCGCTCACCGGCATGGATGCCGCAGCCCATGCGCTCGAGACCTATGTCTCGAAACGCCGCAACAGTCTGTCGCAGATGTTCAGCCGCGAAGCCTGGCGCCTGCTGGCTGGCAACTTCGCTGAAGTGCTCGCGCACCCGGACAATCGCAGCGCGCGCGCGGCCATGCAACTCGGCGCCCACTACGCCGGCGCCGCCATCGAGAATTCGATGCTCGGCGCCGCGCACGCGCTGGCCAACCCGTTGACGGCGCACTACGGGATCGCGCACGGTGAAGCCGTGGGACTGATGCTGCCCCACGTGGTGCGGTATAACGCCGAGGTCCATGCCGACTGGTATGATGAACTGGTCCGCAGTACGTGGATGCCGAGTTCCGCGCTGCAGTGCGATCCCGTGCCGGCACTGTGCGAATTCCTCGAACAACTGCTCGGCCGGGCGGGACTCGCCACACGCCTTTCGCAATGCGGCGTGAGCGAGGAGCGGTTACCGGAACTGGCGGAGGCCGCCGCTCAGCAATGGACAGGTACCTTCAACCCGCGCGCGGTTGGTCCGGCGGAACTCGAGTGTCTGTATCGGTGTGCCCTGTAGGTCTGGGAGACGGCGCGATGCGCATCCTCGCGACAATGCTGCTGGTGATTCTGGTGGGACCGCGCGCGGTCAGCGCCGCCGGCGCCGAGCCGAAACCCGCCTCACGCGATTGGCCCTTGTTTCGCGGTGATCCGGAGTCCACCGGTGCCGTGCCCGCGCCGCTGCCCGAACCGCTCGAACTGCTCTGGCAATACACGGTGCCCCAAGGTTCGTTTGAAGGCACTCCCGCCATTGTGGCGGGCCAGGTGTACCTGGGCGACCTGGATGGAAAACTGCACGCCATCGATCTGGCCACGGGACAAGGCCGCTGGCAACAGACATTCGAGGTCGGCTTCATGGCCTCACCCGCGGTGCGCGGCGGGCGTTTGTACGTCGGCGATTTCGACGGCGTGTTTCACTGCTACGACGCGGCCAGCGGCAGGGAACTCTGGAAGTTCGCGACGGAAGCGGAGATCGACTCCAGCGCCAACTTCTTCAACGAAAACGTGCTGGTCGGGTCCCAAGACGCCACCCTGTATTGCCTGCGCGCCGCCACGGGAGAACTGGTCTGGAAGCACACGATCGCCGACCAGGTCCGCTGCACTCCCACGATTGTCGGTGATCGCGTATTCCTCGCGGGCTGCGACAGTCGCCTGCACATGATCAGCCTGGCGAAAGGTGAGCTGATTGGGCAAGTCGATATCAAGTCGCCGACCGGCGTGACGCCGGCCGCGCTCGGGGACCGCGTGTTCTTCGGCACGGAGGCGGGAGAGTTTTTCGGCGTGGACTGGAAGCGGGCCCAGGTGAGCTGGACGTTTCAGCAGTCGAACGGACAACAACCCTACCGGAGTTCAGCGGCCGTTGTGGAGGGACTGGTCGTCGTGGGCGGGCGCAACAAGCGTGTCATTGCGCTCGATCCGCAGACCGGCAAGGAACTCTGGACGTTCGCCACTCGGCAGCGCGTCGATTCGTCGCCGGTGATCGCCGGGCAGCGGGTGTATGTTGCCGCGGCCGACGGCCGCATGTATGCGCTGGAACTCAAATCCGGCAACAAGGTCTGGGAATACGAAGCCGGCGGCGGATTCAGCGGCTCACCCGCCATCGCGGACAACCGCCTTGTCATTGCCAGCGATGCGGGCGTCGTCTATTGTTTCGGCAAACGACCAGAGCAGTAACCAGCATGACCACCGAAGCCAGCAAGACTGAGGTCGGCAGCTACTTCATCTCGAATTACCCGCCGTTCTCCCAGTGGACCGCGGACCAGTTGCCGGAGGTGCATGCCGCGCTGCAGGCGCCGCCGCGCGACGTGCCGCTGGGGTTGTATATCCACATCCCTTTCTGCCGCAAGCGCTGCAAATTCTGTTACTTCAAAGTGTTCACGGAGAAGAACGCGGGCGAGATTGAGAACTATGTCGCGGCGCTCTCCCGCGAAATGGAATTGGTCAGCCAGTTGCCCGCAATGGGGCAGCGCCCGTTTCGCTTCGTCTATTTCGGCGGCGGCACTCCCTCTTTTCTCAGCGCCAAACAACTCACGGCGCTCGTCGATCGTCTGCGACGCAACGTGCGCTGGGACCAGGCCGAGGAGGTGACTTTCGAGTGCGAACCCGGCACGTTGTCGCACCCGAAGCTGCAGACCATTCGCGAGCTGGGCGTCACGCGCTTGAGCCTTGGGATCGAGAACTTCTCCGACGACGTACTGCGCGAAAACGGCCGCGCTCATCTTTCGGCCGAAATCTATCGGGCCTGGGATTGGATTCAGGCCACGGGGTTCCCCAACGTCAATATCGACTTGATTGCCGGGATGGTAGGGGAGACATGGGAGAACTGGCGCGACAACATCCGCCGCACGATCGCGCTCGCGCCGGACAGCGTCACGATCTATCAGATGGAGTTGCCCTTCAACACGGTCTATTCCCGCGACATCCTGGGCCAGCAGGCGGCCGTGTCCGTTGCGGACTGGCCCACCAAGCGCGCCTGGGTGAACCACGCCTTCGATGAACTGGGCGCCGCCGGTTATCACGTCTCGAGCGCCTACACGCTGGTGAAGGATGCGCGGCGAGTGAACTTCAGCTACCGCGACAATCTCTGGATGGGCTCGGATCTGCTGGCCACCGGTATCGCCAGCTTCGGTCATATCTCGGGCGTCCATTACCAGAACGTGCCGGAATGGAAGGACTATCTGTCCCGCCTGCTGGACGACCGCCAGTTGCCGCTCGGCCGCGGCCTGCGACCGACACCCCATCAGCTGCTTGTGCGCGAAATGATCCTGCAGCTCAAGCGCGGCTATCTGGACGCCGGCTACTTTCACGGGAAGTTCGGCACGGACATCCTCGCGCACTGGCACGCGGAGTGGCAATCGTACAGGCAGGAGGGCCTGGTGCAGTTGGAGGGCGACCGGATTCTGCTGACCCGCCAGGGCCTGCTGCGCGCCGATATGCTGCTGCCAGTGTTCTTCGAACCGGAACATCGAGGAGTGCGCTACACGTGAGCAGCCACCTCGTGTTCCGCATGGGGCAATTCGAGGCCCGCTTTCCCACCGAGCGCCGCTATGCAACCAATCATATGTGGGTCAGGGAGACGGGACCGGGCACCCTTCGCTGCGGGTTCTCGGCGTATGCCGTGCGCTTAATGCTGGACGTCTATTTCCTGGAGTGGCACATCGAAGCGGGGACTGCCATCGAGCGCGGCCAGGAAATCGGCGCCATCGAGAGCAAGAAGGCGGAGAGCAGTCTTTACGCGCCCCTGGCCGGAGAGCTGCAACAATTCAATCAGGAGCTGCTGACCGATCCGTCCGCGATCAATCTGGACAACTATGGCGTGGGGTGGCTGTTCGACATCGAAGGACCGTTCGCGGACACGATGACAGCCGCCGAGTACCTGGAGTTTCTGGCCATCGCCTGGGAGAAGACGCGCCGCAATCTGCGCGGGCAACTCGGGTGATCCGACACAGCCAAGCGAACCGCATTCATGTTGCCGCGACTTGCCGTATTCATTTCGCAAAGCCCCAGCGACCATCCTGTCCCTCGCGCACTGGAGAAGTCACTGTTCGACATGCTGCGCGGCCTGCCGGAGATCGATGCGGCGCTCATACCGCACCTCTACGATCTGCCGCCGCAGCACTCCGCCCTGGCAGCCATGCGGGCTCCGCCCGGGGATCTGGTGGTGCTCTCGTGGCTCTACGAGCGTGCGACGCGCTGGGTGCTGCACGCCCAGGGTATCCGCGGCCGGAACGGCGTCTCCCCCGCGGAGAGCGCCGGAGAAGAAATGCCTCCGGGCGAAACGGCAGCGCCCGCCAATTTCCGGTCCGAGGCGCTGAACGCCATACTCCCCGCACGCAACATCTATTGCCTGGATCTGAGATCCCACTCGCAGGCCGAACCGTTTCTGCACGAGATACAACGGATTCTTCGCGCGCCACGAGATGTTCCCCTGACACGGAGACAGGAAGCAGTTGCCCCATTGACTGGCGAGTCACCGCTGCACGGACAGTGGATTGTTCGTGAAGAGCGCGGAACTGTGGAGCGCCGTTGGTATCCGGTCATCGACTACAGCCGTTGCACACATTGCATGGAATGCATCGATTTCTGCTTGTTCGGCGTGTACGGAATCGACGACGCGGAATCCATTCTGGTGGAGCAACCGGACCAGTGTCGCAAGGGCTGTCCGGCTTGCAGCCGCGTTTGTCCGGAGAGCGCCATCATATTTCCCTTGCACAAGACCCCGGCGATCGCCGGGGCACCGGGCGACGTCGCACCGCTCAAGGTCGATCTTTCCCAGCTGTTTGGCGGCCCCGAACCGCCGCGCGACGCCCGGCAGATCGCGATGGCGGAACGCGAGCAGCATCTCGAACCGAAGCCACCGCCGACCGAGCCGTCGCCGCGTCCCGACGATCTCGACCAGTTGCTCGACGCGCTCGATGAATTTGAATAGCCAGGGGAGTCTCCCGTTTCGCCGGTGTATAATGGGTTGCCGCACGGGCTCGCCAGTCCCAAGTACTTGGAGATAGGACATGGCGTTTGGTGACGAAGCGATACGGGCATTGCGACAGTCCCTTCGAATCTCGCCCGACAACGTGCCGTTGCGGCTGCACCTTGCCGCGTCGCTGATGGGGATGGGACGATTTGACGAGGCCGAGCAGGAGTTCCGGCAGGCGCTGACGCAGCAGCGCGATCACGTGGACGGCCTGGCTGGGTTGGCCGAATGCTATTTTCGCCAGGGCAAGGCGAGCCAGGCTTTGGTGATCGTGGAGGATCTGGCGAAGCGACCGGCAGTTTCCGCGAAAGTACTGGTGCTCTATGCGCGGCTGCTGCTGCTGCGCGGTGACATACCGGACGCCGTGGCCCAGTACAAGCTGGCCCTGGAACTGGACCCGGAGGCTGCGGACGGCGATCTGTCGCAGCGACTGGGTGTGGGCGAGCAAAACTTGGACGGCGAAGTGGTAGAAGGCCGCGTTCGCGAGTCGTGGCAGCCTGCGCCATCGGGCGGGTACACCGACATCGAAAGGCCCAGCATTCGCTTCCGGGATGTGGGCGGAATGGACGAACTCAAGGACGAGATCGGGATGAAGATCGTTCTGCCGCTCAAACACCCCGAGTTGTACAAGGCGTACGGGAAGGCAGCCGGCGGCGGCATTCTGATGTACGGTCCGCCGGGTTGCGGCAAGACCTACCTGGCGCGAGCGACCGCCGGAGAGATCGATGCCTGTTTTCTGGCTGTCGGCATCAATGACGTGCTCGATATGTGGCTGGGCAACAGCGAACGCAACTTGCACGCTTTGTTCCAGCAGGCACGCGACAACCGACCCAGCGTCTTGTTCTTCGACGAGGTCGATGCGTTGGGAGGGCGCCGCAGTGACATGCAAGGAGGCAGCGGTCGGCAACTGATCAACCAGTTTCTGGCGGAGATGGACGGAGTGGGCAGCGCGAACGAAGGCGTGTTGATTCTGGCGGCCACCAACGCGCCCTGGCACGTGGACCCCGCCTTTCGTCGTCCTGGGCGTTTTGACCGCGTGTTGTTTGTGCCCCCACCCGATGCGACGGCGCGAGCCGCCATCCTGCGACTCCACTGCCGCGACAAGCCAATCGCGAGTATTGACTTCGAACATCTGGCGAAGAAGACGGAGAACTTCTCGGGCGCGGACTTGAAGGCGATTGTGGATATAGCCGTGGAGGCCAAACTGCGTGACGCAATGCGGAAAGGCGAAGTTCAACCGCTGGCGGCGCCGGACTTGATGTCTGCCGCCAAGATGCTCAAGCCGACCACGCGGGAGTGGTTTTCGACGGCACGGAACTACGCGGTCTATTCCAACCAAGGTGGCATGTACGACGACGTACTCAAGTATCTGAAACTCCAATGAACGCCCACTTTCAGCGCGCGATTCTTCTGGTTCAGCAATCGCGGTTTGAATTGGCCGAGCCGGAGTTGCGTCAAGTCCTCGCGGATAGTCCGGGCCTTGCTCGAGCGCACGCGCTGTTGGGGTTGTGCTACCTTCATCGGGAGCAGTACCGAGAAGCCCTTGCCGAGGTAGAACAGGCCGTTCACCTCAGCCCCGACGATGCGCGCAGCTATTACATCCTGTCCGTCGTCTTGTCCGAGAGTAATCGACTGCCGGAGGCCGACAATGCCATCCAAGAGGCGCTGCGTCTCGACCCGGTCGATGCGGACGCCTATGCCCAGTTGGCCGAAATACGTCATCGAGAGGAGAGATGGCGTGAGGCCGCGGAGGCGGCGGAAAAGGGACTGCACATCGAACCGGACCACGACCGCTGCATGAATCTCCGGGCGATGGCACTGGTACAACTCGGCCAGCGCAGCGCGGCGGGTGAAGCCCTGCGGGCCGCGCTCCAACGCGATCCGGAAAACGCTTTCACGCACGCCAACGAAGGCTGGCGACTCATGCACGGGGGGGACTACGACAAGGCGCTGGAACACTTTCGCGAGGCGCTCCGCATCGACCCCGAATTGGAGTGGGCCCGCCAGGGAATCGTTGAATCGCTCAAGTCTCGCTACTGGATCTATCGCATCGTACTGAACTACTTCTTGTGGATGATGAGGCTTGACAAGGGAACTCAGTGGGGTGTGATCATTGGCGGGTACTTCGGCTACCGCATCCTGCGGAACCTGGCTCGGCAGTACCCGGAACTGGCCCCCTGGGTGCTGCCCGTGTTGGTTCTCTACCTCGTGTTTGCCTGGATGACTTGGGTCGCCGGCCCGTTGTTCAACTTGCTGTTGCGACTGAACCGTTACGGGCGCCTGGTCCTCTCGCGCGAAGAGACGATCACGTCCAACTGGATTGGGTGTTGCGTGGGCGGTGCCCTTCTGTTCCTGCTTGTCTACTTTGCCGCAGGCCCGACTACTGCGTTGGCTTCCTCGCTCACGTGTGCATTCCTCATTCCGCCCACGTCCGTCATTTACCGTTGCGAGCGCGGCTGGCCACGGAAGAGCGCTGCTGGCATCGCCCTGTCCCTGGCAGGTCTGGGACTATGCAGCAACGGTCTGATATGGATCTCGTGGTTATTCGACAACGGCGCGGCCGGTGCTGCGCACCAGGTCGGCTGGTTTCTCTTCGTGCTGCTGCTGCTGGGATCGCTCGCCTCCCAGTTTGCGGCCAATGCGCTGGTAGCCGCCTCGCCTCGCAGATGACCGAGCAAGGGTCCGGACTCACAATTGCGATTCGGGTTATCGTCCGACCTGGCATGCCGGGACAAACAGTATAGACACCCACACGCTTGATGGCCGGTGAGCACGAATGGTGCTTGAGGAGGTAGAGGGACGCATGGGTCTGCGTCGCTCGTCTGTCTCCTTGCTTCACGGGAGCACCAGTCGTGCCTGCCTGCGCGCGCCGGGAAATCGTTCGGGATGGAGAACCGGGTATCTACCACGTGTGGAGCCGCTGCGTCCGGAGAGCCTATCTCCTGGGCAAGGATCCCTTGACCGGCAAGAACCACAGCCACCGCCGCCAATGGGTCATCGAACGACTGGAACTCCTGGTCGCCAACTTCGCGATCGACGTCTGCTTCTTGGCCATCATGTCCAACCATCTGCATCTGGTACTGCGCACCACGCCGCGTCTGGTGAAACGGATGGGTACCTGGGAAGTGGCCCGCCGCTGGCTGCGCGTCTTTCCCGG
>Ga0233425_10004452_pt1 | contig 23503 bp, 19 predicted proteins | sample Watercolumn_Towu_2_FD_181712 | JGI IMG/M metagenome (GOLD analysis project Ga0233425, IMG submission 181712) | Freshwater microbial communities from Lake Towuti, South Sulawesi, Indonesia - Watercolumn_Towuti2014_140_MG | ecosystem: Environmental > Aquatic > Freshwater > Lake | place... | reverse complement strand
ACGAGCCTCCTGTCTGTTGTTCGTTTGTAGTACCCTTCGACACCTACAAACTACAACATCCAACAGCGAGGCTCAATTACTTCATAACATAGTTACTCACCATCCAAGCACTCTCGAAACACTTCCGTCTCTCTTCTTTTCTCAATTGGCTTTTCAGTGAAAATTAGATAAACTCCCCTACCATTATCTCAATTCCGAGGAGGCTGTTGGTATGCCAAAACGACTCTTTACTCTCTGCTTCTCTCTTCTTTTCCTCCTTCAACTCGGCACCGCCGACGAGGGGATGTACCCCATCAGCGAGATCCATAAACTCAACCTGAAGGCAAAAGGACTCAAAATCGACCCGAAGGGCATCTATAACCCCAACGGCGTCGGGCTTATCGATGCTGTTGTTCAATTGAGCGGTTGCACGGGCTCGTTCATCTCGTCCGACGGACTGATTCTGACCAATCATCACTGTGCGTTCGGCGCAGTCCAGGCTGCCAGCTCGAAGGAAAACGACTTTGTTACATTCGGATTCCAGGCCAAAACACGACAGGAAGAGATCCAGGCCCGGGGCATCACGGCTCGCATCCTTGAGTCGTATCGGGATGTGTCCAAGGATGTCCTTTCTGTGATCAACGATAAGATGGACCTTGCAGAGCGGACAAGAGCTGTCGAGAAGAAAATCCGCGAGATCGTTGCCGAGGCCGAAAAGAAATATCCGGGCAAGCGCGCCGACGTTTCCGAAATGTTCGCCGGCAAGACGTATGTTCTTTTTCTCTCTACCGTACTTCGCGACGTACGACTGGTGTACGTTCCTCCCCGCTCCATCGGAGAATTTGGCGGCGAGAACGATAACTGGGTCTGGCCCCGGCATACGGGCGATTTCTCGTTCCTACGCGCCTATGTCGCTCCCGACGGCTCACCGGCTGAGTACTCCGCCGACAACGTGCCGTACCACCCAAAGAAATTCCTCAAGGTCAATCCCGCAGGTGTCGATGAGGGAGATTTCACGTTCATTCTTGGCTATCCGGGCAGAACGTTCCGGCACAGAACCTCTCACTACCTGGCGTACGAAGAACAGCTCCGTATGCCATACATCGCGGACCTGTATGAGTGGCAGATCAACACGATGGAAGCGCTTGGAAAGAACGACCGCTCCATCGCCCTCAAGCATGATGCACGCATCAAGGGACTCGCGAACACGATGAAGAATTACCGGGGCAAGCTTCTCGGCATGAAACGCCTCCACCTTGCCGACAACAAGCGGAGCGAGGAAGCGCTTCTCCAGAAATTCATCGAGGGAGATCCGCAGCGAAAAGCGATGTACGGAACAGTGCTGGAGGATATTGGCAAGGTCTATCAGGAAATGACCGACCGCGGGACATCCGAGTTTATTCTCGACAATCTCCGCTCAAGCTCGACGGTGTACAGCCTCGCGTTCACCATCTATGAGTCGTCCCTCGAACTTCAAAAAGCCGACGCTGACCGCCTCCCGGCCTTTGCGGAGCGAAACCTGGCAAACACGAAGCGTGGACTCTCGCAGGCCCTGCGAAATTACTACGAACCGACAGACAAGGCGTTTCTGAAGCACGTCATCCTGCAGGCCCTGGCACTGCCGGAAAACCAGAGGATCGATGCGATCGACAGGCAGTTCAGGGGCCAGGGCGAAGCACAGATCGACCAGGCGATCAATGACGCGTTTGCGCAAACAGCACTGACGAACACGGAGTCGCTTGTTGCCATGTTCGGCAAGCCGATGGCGGAGCTCGAGCAGATGAACGATCCCTTCGTCAGGGCCGCCAGAATGATGTATCCGACCTACCTGAAGCTCCGCGAGATTCGCCAACGCCGTGAAGGGGCTCTCTCAAAGCTCTCCGCACTTCTTGTCGATGTCAAGCAGCAGTACCAGAAGACCAGCTTCATTCCCGATGCCAACAGCACACTGCGGCTGACGTTCGGACACATCAAGGGCTACACGCCCGTCGATGCGACCTACTTCAAGCCGATCACCACGCTCACCGGCGTTGTAGAGAAGACAACCGGCAGCGAGCCGTACGCGACGCCTCAGAAGGTTCTTGATCTCTACAAGGCGAAGGATTTCGGACGGTACAAAAGTGCGAAACTGAAAGATGTTCCGGTCGCAATTCTGTATGACATGGATACCACCGGCGGAAACTCCGGCAGCCCGGTGTTGAACGCCAAAGGCGAATTAATCGGCGTGAACTTCGACCGCGCGTACGAAGCAACGATCAACGATTACGCATGGAGCGAATCGTACAGCCGCTCGATCGCTGTTGACATCCGGTACGTTCTCTGGGTGACGGAGAAGGTCGGCGGCGCAACGCATATCCTGAAAGAGCTCGGTATCAATTAGAAAGTCCAAGAATATCTCACGCCAAGCCCCGCCAGACCGCATGGCGCCCGCCCGACCGAACAATACCAGTTCGCAGCCCGTCGTTCGGGCGGGGGCTGGCGCAAAGCTGCCAAGAAATTTGAGCGTCTTCCTTTGCTTTGCGTGAGATCCCTTTGGCTCTGGAGGAAACTATCATGAAGACTCAAACACTGTTCCGACCCGCAGTAGTGCTGATTTTCGTCTTCGCGCTCGCGCTCTCAAACGGTTCATCGACCGCCCAGGAAAAGCCTGTTGATGCGAAGCTCATCGATGCCAGGTTCGAAGCGCTTGGACACCGTGTCGACCAGCTTGCGAAGGCGATCGACGACGTGCTCTGGTACAACAAGGTCGGGGATGTCGCGAACATCGACAAAGTGTTCATCGTCGGTCCCCCGCCGTCCAAGGTCAAGAACCCGACCGCGATGGGTGCAAAGAATCCGGTCAAGTTCTGGTCGTACGTTTTCATTCCTCAAAAACTCGACCGGAGCAAGAAGTTTCCCCTCATCGTCCTCCCGCATGGCGGTGTCCATGCCGACTTTACGACATATCACACCCACATCATCCGGGAGCTGATGGCGCAGGGGTATATTGTGGTAGCCCCCGAGTATCGGGGCAGCACGGGATACGGAAGAGCGTTCTACGAGCAGATCGATTACGGCGGATTGGAAGTTGAAGATAACAACGCGGCGCGGGATCACATGGTCGAGAACTATGGGTTCGTCGACGGTTCACGCGTCGGAGCCATCGGCTGGAGCCACGGCGGACTCATCACGCTGATGGACATCTTTGAGCACCCCGATGACTACAAGGTGGCATTTGCCGGCGTGCCGGTCAGCGACCTTGTGCAACGAATGGGGTATTACACAGACGAGTACCGCCAGATGTTTTCTGCTCCCTATCATATCGGGAAAACCGCGAACGAGGACGTAGCCGAGTATCGCCGAAGATCTCCGGTGAACCATGTCCAGAAGCTCCAAACACCGCTCCTGATCCACACAAATACGAACGATGACGATGTCAATGTTCTTGAGGTCGAGCATCTCATCGAGGCGTTGAAGGCGGCCGGAAAGAAATTCGAGTACGAAATCTTCAAGGATATCCCTGGCGGGCACAGCTTTGACCGGATCGATACGAAGAAGGCGAAAGAAACCCGGCTCAAGATCTACAAGTTCCTCGCTGGTTATCTGAAGCCGCCACATCCGTTCAACTCTGTGGATGACCTGGAAAAAGCCGGGTACAAGTAGTCAATATTTTCGCACTACTCAGTTCGCAATTAGAAGTCCGAAATTCGAAATCAACGTGCACCGCGGAGTATCAGATGGAGCTTCTTCAGGATTTCATAGATATGATGTTGCACCTCGACAAGCACCTGTTTGACCTGTGCACAGCGTACGGAGCGTGGGTGTATGCGATTCTCTTCGTTGTCGTGTTTTGTGAAACCGGATTAGTTGTAACGCCGTTTCTGCCGGGAGATTCTCTTCTCTTCGCGGTCGGCTCGCTCGCCGCAATCAATGCTCTCGACTTGACGACGTCCATTGCTCTTCTTATCCTCGCTGCAATCCTGGGCGACACGGTGAACTACTGGATCGGCGATTACGTTGGACCAAAAGTATTCCATCAGGAAAAGAGCCGCTTTCTCAACAAGGAATACCTCCTGCGAACGCACCAGTTCTACGAGAAACATGGGGGCAAAACGATCATCATTGCCCGTTTTCTGCCGATCATACGGACGTTTGCCCCGTTCGTCGCAGGCATCGGCAGCATGACGTACAAGCGGTTTCTTCTCTTCAATGTCGTTGGCGGAGTTCTCTGGGTCATATTGTTTGTTCCGGCCGGATATTTCTTCGGCAGCGTCCCCATCGTAAAGAACAATTTCAGCCTCGTCATCATAGCCCTGATCCTCATCCCCGGAATTCCGAGCGTCGTCGAGGTCGTCAGAATGTGGCTGAGGCGGCGGAAGAATCGGGCGCAGACTCCGCAAGGCAACCCATAGAGGTTCTGCGCAGGTAGAAGTCCGCCTTCTCAAGAGTGCTCTCAGGAGAAGACGGACTTCTTGCAAGATTGGAGGCATGTATCGTGGATCGACAACTCGTTTCAAGCGGAGCGCCGTGGGAGCCAATTGTCGGTTACTCGCGGGCAGTTCGCGTCGGATCCTACATCCACATAGCCGGGACAACCGGACTCGGACCCGACGGAATGGTCGTCCAACGCGGCGATCCGTATGCGCAGGCTGTGCAGGCGCTCAGAATCATTGAAGCCGCACTCAAGGAAGCCGGAGCAGAACTGAAGGACGTCGTGCGAACGCGGACATACCTTACGAACATCGCAGACTGGGAGGCGGTCGGGAAGGCGCACGGCGAGTTTTTCCGCGACATCCGGCCCGCTTCGACCATGGTCGCCGTCACGGCGCTCGTCGACCCCGAGATGCTCGTCGAAATCGAGGTCGATGCGATCATCGGCAAGTAAGAACACTACAGAGGACCGTCTTCTCCGGGGGACTCTCGAGAGAAGAAGGTCCTCTTCCCTGATCTACCAAGCAGAAATCCTATGAAACATCGCCTCACTTTTCTCTGCCTCCTTCTCTTCCTTGCTGCAGCATCGAACGCTCAGACCAAGCCCTTCCGGTTTGCCTGGCTGAGCGACACACATGTCGGCGCCACCACGGGCGCGGCCGACCTTGGCAATTCCATACGGGACATCAACACGATGGATGATGTTGCATTCGTGATCCTCTCGGGCGACATCACCGAAATGGGATCTGATGCCCAACTCGAGCTCACCAAGGCAATCCTCGACAGCCTCCGGAAACCGTACTATATCATTCCGGGCAATCACGATACAAAATGGTCAGGATCAGGTTGCACAAGATTCTCTTCTCTCTGGGGACAGGACCGGTTCACGTTCGAATTCAACGGATATCGTTTCATCGGCTTTCACCAGGGCCCGATAATGAAAATGGGCGACGGGCATTTTCCGGCCGAGGACCTGCGATGGATCGACGGTGTGCTGAAATCAATACGAAAGAAACATCAGCCGCTCTTCGTCGTAACACATTATCCGATCGATCAGGGTATCGACAACTGGTACGAGATGACAGACCGGCTGAAGAAGTTTAATGTCCAGGCCGTGCTGGTCGGACACGGACACAGCAACCGAGCGATGAAGTTTGAGGGGCTGCCCGGAGTGATGGGAAGATCCAATCTGCGCGCTGCTCAGCCGCTCGGCGCATATACAATTGTCGATGTGCGATCAGATTCCGTGCTCTTCTCTGTGCGCACGCCGGACGGTGCGACGAAGAATCCGTGGCACAGGCTCCCGCTTGGGAAATTCGACTACGCTTCGGATACGACGAAATATCCGAGGCCCGATTTCTCCGTCAACAAAGAATACAAGATCGTCAGGACGCGCTGGTCGGTGAATACAGGCTACACCATCGCGTCGACACCTGCGGTGTGGAAAGAGTACGTTGTCGCCGGGAACAGCGGTGGAATCGTCGCTTGTTATTCGTTGAAGAGCGGAAAGCTCCTGTGGAAACAGAAAACGGGCGCGACTGTTTATTCATCGCCTCGGGCCTCGGACGGCAGGGTCGTCATCGGATCTTCCGACAAGAACGTCTATTGCTACGACATCAAAACGGGTAAGCCCGCCTGGAAGGTCAAAACTGGTGCGCCGGTCGTTGCCGCTCCGGTCATCTCAAAAGGAATCATCTACGTTGGCGGAAGCGACAGCGTCTTTCGGGCGATCGATTTGAGCAGCGGTGCGGTCAGGTGGGAATACAAGGGCGTTGAGGGATTCGTCGAAACAAGACCATTGATCTACGAGGGAAGGGTCATCTTCGGCGCATGGGATACGTACCTGTACGCTCTTAACGTCACTGATGGATCGCTCGCCTGGAAGTGGTCAAACGGAAACAAGGGCGTCCTTCTGTCGCCGGCAGCGTGCTGGCCCGTGGGATCGGATGGAAAGGTGTTTGTCGCTGCTCCCGACAGGTTTCTGTCGGCCATTGACGCCAGGACCGGCGGCACCGTGTGGCGCAGCAAGAGATACCAGGTGCGTGAGACTGTCGGCATTTCGGAAGACGGAAAGAAAATCTATGCCCGCTGCATGACCGACACCGTCGTTGCATTTTCACCATCAGCCGACTCGCTCGACGTCCTCTGGGCCCAACATTGCAGCTACGGCTACGATATTGACCCGTCGATGCCTGTCGAAAAAGACGGCGTCGTGTTCTTCGGCACCAAGAACGGATTGATCTTCGCGTTGGACGGTCCAACCGGAAGGATTCTCTGGAAGCATCGTCTCGGCGGGACAATCGTGCACACCATGGTTCCGCTTGACAGTCGCCGCGCAGTCGTCACCGATCTTAATGGCACGATTGCTCTCCTCGAGGCCAGATAGATGTTGTGGGAGGAATAATCATTCAGTAACGCTGGAGGATTTCAAATGTCAGATTTACGCTACCCGGTCGGGAAGTTTACACCAAAGCCAACATTGACCGATGCAGAGCGAAGCGCGCTGATTCAGCAAATCGCCGAAGCGCCGGCGAGGCTCCGCGAGGCAGTGAAAAATCTTTCTCAGGAGCAACTGGACACGCCGTACCGGCCCGGCGGCTGGACGGTGCGGCAGGTGGTGCATCACATTCCCGACAGTCATCTTAATTCGTACATCCGTTTCAAGCTGGGCGTGACCGAAGAACAGCCTACGATCAAGCCGTACGAAGAACAGTTGTGGGCCGAGCTGGTCGATGCAAAGTCGTCACCCATCGAACCATCGCTGACGTTGCTCGAATCGCTTCATCACCGCTGGGTGTTGTTTCTTCGGTCGCTCAGCGCCCGCGATTTCGCGCGAACAATCAACCATCCTGAAAACGGACTCATGAATCTCGACCGCCTTCTGCAGCTCTACGCGTGGCACGGCCGACATCATGTCGGGCACATTACCGCGCTGCGCGAGCGCATGAGCTGGTAGAAGACCGACTTCTACCATGAACGAGTAAGATGAGAAGTCGGTCTTCTCTCGGAGCGTACAACCATGAATCTCACCATCCGCCGGGCAACACCCGCAGACGCGGCCATTGTAGCCGAGTTCAATTCGCTCATCGCGATCGAAACCGAATCCAGAACACTCGATGCATCGCTTCTCCGCAAAGGGGTGGAGGCACTTCTGGCCGATCCGTCAAAGGGAATCTACTTTCTTGCCGAATCCGACGGCAGGGTGGTGGGACAAACGATGATTACCTATGAATGGAGCGATTGGCGGAATGGCACATTCTGGTGGATCCAGAGTGTCTACGTTGCGAAGGAAGCACGCGGCGCCGGGGTGTTCAAAGCGCTCTTCGAACACATTCACGCTCTCGCCGCCACCCGTCCCGACGTGTGCGGGCTTCGCCTCTACGTCGACGAACACAATGCCAGGGCTCGGCAGACGTATGAACGCCTCGGGATGAAGCATTCTCACTACAGAATGTACGAGATGGATTTCGTCCTCTAATCGTATGGCCTCGTGTTGTTCCCCCGGCGGTTCATGTTGCGGAACCAGTGCGTTTTTCACGCGTTGGTCTCGTTATTATGCCCGTCGGTTTCGCAGCGGCGGACTGGAACCTGTACAGAAGCACCTCATTGAGGGAATTCAGACTCTGCCTCTCGCCGGCAGTACGGTTCTTGATATCGGATGCGGAGTCGGGTCATTGCATCTCACACTTCTGCAACGCGGTGCATCGACAGCCGTTGGTATCGATCTTTCCGAGGGCATGCTACAGGAAGCCCGGAAATTCGCAGAGGAACTTGGACTCAGCAAGCGCACGGAATACATCAACGGAGATTTCACAGCGATTGCACCGTCCATGCAACAAAGCGACATTACTGTGCTCGACAAGGTTGTATGTTGCTATGAGAATCTTCGCGCTCTGGTAACCTCATCGACCGGCAAAACAAACCACATCTACGCCCTCAGCCATCCGAAAGAGAACTTGCTCATGAAGGGTTTGTTCAAAAGCCATATGGCACTTGCCAGATTGTTCGGATGGTCGTTCCATCCTTTCTGGCACGATTGGGCGGAAATGAGATCTCGCATTCTTTCACAAGGCTTCACACTGGCATACGAGAGATCGACCCTCGCCTGGCAGGTGCTAGTCTTCCGGCGCCTCTGATATGTCGAATGCTCCGAATGCGCCTTCATCCTGACAGAAACTCTTTCACTTTCAACTCACCTCGTCACCATCTTCCAGGAGGATCTATGATTCGCCGCTGGAGCTCAATCACGTTACTGCTCGTACTCGCCGTTGGCTGGCTCTTCGGCCAGACAACTCCGACTACTGGATTGCGCGACAATACGCCCTCTGTTCATGCATTCACCAATGCCCGTATAGTCGTCGCACCGGGAACCGCCATCGCCCGCGGAACGCTTGTCATCCGCAACGGCACGATTGAGGCCGTCGGAGAGAAAGTCACGCCACCCGCCGATGCCCGGATTTGGGATCTCAACGGCCGCACACTGTACCCGGGCCTGATCGACCTCTCGTCGGATCTCGGCATGCCGAAACCGGCACAGACCTCAACAGGGAGCCCGTTTGCGGCTGCTGCACAACAAACGCAACCGGAGAAGCCTAAGGGCGTGACTCACTGGAACCCGAAGATGCACGCGGAGCTCAACGCCGACGAAGAGTTCTCTCCCGATGCGAAGAGTGCCGAAAAGCTACGCACACAAGGTTTCACGCTGGCATTGACAGCCCCGCAGTCGGGAGTCTTCCGGGGCACCAGCGCGCTTGTGAGTCTCGGTGACGACGCTGCGGCTGATTTGATCGTGAAGCGGCGCGTTGCACAGCACCTGAGCATCGAACAGTCGGGCGGTTTTGGCGGCGGATATCCCGTCTCGCTGATGGGAATCATCGCATTCGTGCGCCAGACATATATCGACGCCGATTGGTACCGCAAGGCACACGATGCATACGCAAAGAGTCCGGCCGGGCAGAAACGTCCGGAATTGAATTCGGCCCTCGCGTCTCTCGCCGATGCCGTGCAAAGCAAGATGCCGATGTTCGTTGACGTAGCGAGCGACCTCAATTTCCTGAGGGCCGCAAAAATCGGCAAGGAATTCGGCCTCAACCTCTGGATCCTCGGCAGTGGCAAGGAGTACCGCAGGATTGATGCCGTGAAAGCAACGAAAATACCGGTTGTGGTGCCACTCAACTTCCCCGAGACACCAATGGTGGAAACGCCCGAGGAGGCTTTGAATATCTCCCTGGAGGACCTGCGCCACTACGACGCTGCCCCCGAGAACGCAGGACGTCTCCAGAACGCGGGAATCACAATTGCACTTAGTGCCGCACAACTGAAAGATGCCGGCACGTTCCTCGCTCAGGCTCGCAAGGCGATCGAACGTGGATTAAGCGCCGACGCCGCGTTGGCAGCTCTCACCACGACGCCCGCGAAGATGCTCGGCGTCGAGAAACAGTACGGCACTCTCGAGCAGGGGAAAGTCGCCAATCTGGTCGTCACCGACGGCGATCTGTTTGCAGAGAAGACCAAGGTTCAGGAGGTATGGATCGACGGAAAACAGTATGAAGTCAAACCGCCACCCCTCACTGATGTCCGGGGAACGTGGGACTTCAAGACCGATCGCGAGAGCGGAACAATCTTGCTTCGTGGTGACATTGATAAACCGACCGGAACGCTGAGTACGAAAGGGAAAGAGGTTCGGCTCGCCACCGTGTCGGTGACCGGAGGGCGCCTCGCAATCACCTTTGCAGCAGACTCGATTGGCATCCCGGGCACAGTACTGATGTCGGGCACAGGAAACGACAAGGAAATGTTCGGCGTCGTCGAAGCCCCCGACGGGTCCTCATATAACTGGCAGGCGATGCGCACGGCACCTGCCCGACCCGAGCCCGATACAACGAAACCAAAAAAAGCCGAAATGGCTACTGCGCTGTTGACGTTTCCTCCGACGGAATTCGGCCGTCTGAAAGCCCCGGAGCAACCGGCGAGTGTTCTGATCAAGAATGCAACGATCTGGACACAGGGTCCGCAAGGGAAGCTGGCGAACGCAGACATGCTGGTCACGAAAGGAAAGATTGCACAAATCGGTACGAACATCGCCCTTCCCAAGGATGCTGTCGTCATCGATGCGGCCGGTAAACACCTGAGCCCGGGCATCATCGACGCCCATTCTCACACAGCGATAAGCGGCACCGTCAACGAAGGCGGACAGGCCATTACTCCCGAAACGCGCATCGAGGATGTTATCAATCCGGATGATATCTGGATGTACAGACAACTGTCGGGCGGCACAACGATGGCGCTGGTGGTGCATGGCTCCGCGAATCCGATCGGCGGGCAAAGCTCCATTCTGAAGTGGCGCTGGGGCTCACCGGCAGAGGAACTGCCGCTCGCGGGAGCTCCCCCCGGCGTTAAGTTTGCCCTTGGCGAGAACGTCAAGCAAAGCAGTGTCACCCCGCAACGCGGCGTTCCAGCACGCTACCCGCAGACGCGTATGGGCGTGGAAGAGCTGATTCGCGACCGGTTTAACGCGGCACTCGATTATGAGCGTTCGTGGAAGGAATGGGAGAAGAACAGGTTGCAGGTTCCTCCGCGGAAAGACCTTGAGCTTGACTGCATGTTGGAGATCGTCAAAGGCAAGCGCGAGATCCACGCGCACGGATACCGCCAGGATGAGATGCTCATGATTCTCAGGGTTGCAGAAGACTACGGCATACATGTCGCATCCTTCGAACACGGTCTGGAAGGGTACAAGATTGCCGATGCTATCGCCAAACATGGGGCGGGCGTATCGACATTCAGCGACTGGTGGGCGTACAAGATCGAAGCATGGGACGCGATTCCCGGCAACGGTCCTTTGATGCACAATCAGGGTGTTGTCGTTGCCTTCAAATCGGATAACGACCAGCTCGCTTCTCGCCTCAATTGGGAAGCGGCGAAGGCGGTGAAGTTTGGACTGAGCGAGGAGGAGGCATTCAAGTTTGTCACAATCAATCCCGCCAAGCATTTGAAAATCGACAAGTGGGTTGGCTCCCTTGAGGTTGGAAAGGATGCCGATTTCGTCCTCTGGAGCGGCAATCCCCTCTCCACATATTCCCACTGCGAACAGACCTGGGTCGATGGAAAGAAGTACTTCGACGTGCAGGAGGACAGGCAGATGCAGGAGCAGATTGTGAAGGAGAGGGCGGCGTTGATCCAGAAAATATTGGCGACGAAGAAACCACAGGCGCCGCCTTCGGGCGGACCGCCCGGACGGTTCCGTCGTCCCAATCAAAACAACCTTGAGTCAGTTATCGGGGAGGGCCAGAGCCATGAAACGAACTAATACTCTCCTCCTCGCCATGGTTGTTCTTTGCTCATCGGCCGCTCTCGCATCAGATGCAATTCCGGCGGCAAAGCAAAAGAAACCGATCGCGCTCATCGGCGGGACAATCCATACGGTGAGCGGCGCGATAATTGAAAACGCAACAATTCTTTTCGATAAGGGAAAGATCGTTGCTCTTGGGACAATTGTGACCATTCCGGCTGATGCAGAGCGAATCAGCGTCACCGGTAAACATGTCTATCCCGGCATTATTGACTCGTACACCAGCATGGGATTGACAGAGATTGGATCGGTGCGCGGGACAATCGACCAGGCGGAAACAGGCCTCATCAATCCGAACGTCCGCGCCGAGGTGGCCGTCAATCCCGAGAGTGAACTCATCCCGGTGGCCCGCTCGCACGGTGTCACTGTTGTAGCTACGATGCCGAGCGGCGGACTCATCTCCGGTCTCGGCGCCGCGTTGATGCTTGACGGATGGACGTGGGAAGATCTCACCCTGAAGCACGGGCTGGGGCTCATTGTCAACTGGCCTTCGATGGTATACGTGCCATCGACACGGTTCCGCGTCACGAAGGAGGAATGGCAGAAGCAGCGTGATGATCAGCTCAAGGCTCTTCGCGACGCCTTCGCCAGCGCGAGGGCATACATGATTGCCCGGGGGGCTGAGAAACAGAAGGGCGTTCCCGCTCATGACAGCGATCCCCGTTGGCAAGCGATGATTCCTGTTCTTCAGGGAACCATTCCTGTATTCGTGCAAGCAAATGAAATGACACAGATACAGAGTGCGATCTCGTGGGCGGAAGCTGAAGGAGTAAAGCTTGTGATTGTGGGGGGGCGGGATGCGTGGTTCGTGCGGGGTCAGCTCAAGGCGAAGGATATCCCTGTCATCATCACCGATATCCAGTCGCCGCCGTCCCGCATTTGGCAGGGATACGACGAAGTGTACACTCTCCCGATGCGTTTGCAGCAAGCGGGCATCAGGTTCTGCATCACAGGCGATGGAGATCCTTCGAATTCGCGTAACACCGCGTATCACGCCGCCAATGCTGCAGCGTACGGGTTGTCGAAGGACGAGGCGCTCAAGTCCGTCACGCTCTACGCTGCACAGATTCTTGGTATTGCGGACAAAGTTGGTTCGCTTGAGGTTGGAAAAGATGCAACGCTCATCGTGACAACGGGCGACCCTCTCGAGCCTCCGACGATAACAGAAACCATGTTCATACAGGGAAAGAAGATCGACCTCAACGACAAGCACAAACAGCTCTACAACAAATACCTTCAGAAGTACCGCCAGTTGAAGGGTGAGTAGCCCTGATTGGGAATGTTGTAGCCTCGACCTAAAGGTCGAGCACAGGCAAACAAAAAAAGCGCCCGGCAACGGGCGCTTTCGTTTTTGTCAAGAATCCAGTAGCCCCGATCTTCAGATCGGGCTCTGGTGTCCCAGCTTCTCCGCGAGCACATTCAGAAATGCCCCTACATCCGTCACAATACCAATCGTTTGCTGTGATCCCCGGTCGGACAGTTTCGTAACGACAGCAGGATTGATATCAACGCACACCATGCGCACCCAGGATGGCAGCATGTTCCCGACGCCGATGGAATGAAGCATGGAGGAGAGACAAATGACCATTCTTGCATCAGAAAGTTGACGAGCGTATTCTTCCTGCGCCTTGAGCAAATCCATGATGGTGTCCGGCAGCGGACCGTCATCCCGTATCGAGCCGGCGAGCACAAACGCCACATTCTTCTTCACGCACTCATACATCACTCCCGAATGAAGCGTGCCGTTCTCGACCGCGCTTTTGATTGACCCGGAACGATTGATTGCATTGATCGCCCGCATGTGGTTTTTATGCCCTTCATCGATAGGCACCCCACGGTCCAGATCGACGCCCAGAGAGGTGCCATAGAGCGCATGCTCAACATCGTGCACCGCCAACGCATTTCCCGACAGGAGGGCGTCGATATAACCACCCCGTATGAGCCTGCAAAATGCATGTGTCCCGCCGGTGTGAATAACGACCGGACCGGCAACGAAGACAATTTTGCCTCCATCCTCTTTCGTTCGGCGCATCATGGCGGCAACTTTTTCAACTGCAGTTTCCGTGCGCCGTTCCGACGAAATTTCATTGGCCATGAAGGCAAACCCCAGCCGGTCCCGCTCCTTGAACTCGGGTTGAATCCGAACCCCGTTGACACCGCAGACAATTCGGTCTCCTTTTCGCACGTCACGGAGCTTTCGGCATTCGGCTCGTCCGCCATCAACAACTATCACCGAATCCATCCGTTGTTTACCGACCTCCACCCACCTCCCTTGCACCTGGACCAGTGTCCGGTGGTTCGTCGTCGAGTAGAAATCATCCGGCACAACATGGTCGGCCTCTGCCGCCCGGAGAACCGCGTCGTCAACCTTCGACTGATAGCAGCCGAGCTCGATCAGCTCCTCGATCGTTTTTGACAGCACCTCCCGTTTTGGCGCGATCACTCTGAGCTGCAGATGGGAGAAATCCTTGTTGGTGCGGCCAAGATCGAAGCGAACCACTTCGAATTCCGCACCGCACTCGATCACGCGGTCAAAAATCTTCGAGAGGATCTGAGAATCAACCAGATGGCCTTCGGCTTCTACAATCTCGCTGTACATGGTTACTCCTGTGTTGGCAACGTATACTCATAAGATATCACCTCTCGGCCAAAACGCAAGCGAGATCGCGTTCACCTGCGGATTGACGCGTTTTTCATTATCTTGAACGTCAGGAGCAATCATGAAACTGACAGAACTCGGATATGACGGTTGGTTTGAGGAACACCGCCAAGGCTTGCAACGGCCCGATTGCGACGTCGCAAAAGTATCCCGCGTTGATCGCGATCGCTATCTTGTGCTAAACGGAGAAGGTGAGGTTCGCGCTGAACCGACCGGAAAACTGCTCTTTGCCAGCGATTCCGGCCAGGATCTCCCCTGTGTCGGGGACTGGGTCCTCGTGCAGTACCATAACAACGGCGATCTCGCGATTATTCATGCCGTGCTTCCCAGGAAGTCTTTCCTGCGGCGTAAGTCCGCGGGCAAAAACGTCGATTATCAAATGATCGCTTCAAACATCGATCGGGCGCTCATCGTGCAATCGTGCGACTTCAACTTCAATGTTCGCCGGCTGGAGCGATACCTTGTTATGACAGACGAAGGGGGGATCGAACCGGTCATTCTTCTGAGCAAGAGCGACCTCGTCAGCCCGAATGATCTCGAGAGCATGACCGCGACCATCAGGGAATCGCACATCAGCGCACCGGTCATTCCCCTCAGCAACCTGACGTCCCATGGGCTTGATTCGTTCAGGGCGATGCTGGAACGAGGCAAGACATACTGTCTTCTGGGCTCCTCTGGTGTCGGAAAAACCACCCTTCTCAACACGCTTGTCGGCCAGGATGTGTTTGAGACGGCCCCCGTGCGCGAAAAGGACAGCCGCGGCCGGCATACAACAGCACGGCGACAGCTTATTGTTCTCGGGAACGGTTCCCTCCTCGTCGACACGCCCGGCATGCGCGAACTTGGTCTTATCGGGGCGGAGGAGAGTATCGACAGCAGTTTCTCGGACATTCATCGGCTTTCGGAATCGTGCAAATTCGCCGACTGCTCACATACGCATGAAGCCGGCTGCGCGGTCATCGCTGCACTCGAAGCTGGAACGCTCGACGAAGATCGATATCAGAATTACAGAAAACTGCTGAAAGAATCCGCGTATCACCAGATGACGTACGCCGAGAAACGGAAGAAGGACAAAGAGTTCGGCCGGATGATCAACAAGGCGCTGAAGCTGATCAAGAAGATGTAGTACGCCGGGGACCGGCAGTCAAGAGGAAACACTACGATGGGAATCCTGCTTCTCTTCGGCCCGCCTGTCGGGAATGACCGGATGATCATGATCGCGGTCATTGCATTCTTCGCGTTCCTCTGGCTACTTTCCATCGCATCGAAGTGGATCACGGTGAAAGTCTGGAAAGGAAAGGCAACAATGCAGAACACTGCAGATGAACTCAGCGCGTTGGTGGCCCATGCCACATCACGGTTCGAGTCAATCTCCGAGGAAGAGAGCTCGGTCCGCCCTCCCGGGGGAAAGTGGTCGAAGAAAGAGATTTTGGGCCATTTGATCGATTCGGCCACCAATAACCACCAGCGTTTTGTGCGCGGGCAGCTCGGAGCCGAAATCAAACTTCCGGGCTATGAGCAGGAAGCATGGGTCCGGAGCCAGGCGTACCAGGCAGAGTCGTGGCAGACGCTCGTACAGTTCTGGAGATTCTACAATCTGCACCTGATTCATCTGATAGAGAACATCTCTCACGACAAATTGATGACCACGTGCTTCATCGGCGAGAATCCGCCCGTGAGCCTTGAGTTCATTATCACCGACTACGTCCGACACCTCAGACATCATCTTGAGCAGATTTATTCATAACAAGCACCTGTGCGAAGAGCAGCGGGCGCTTTGCATTGTTCGACAATAATTGGGATTTCGTTCAAGATTTCTATACTTTTTAGATGTCGAGCATTCAGCTGATCGAATCACGGCAGGAAATGTAACTTGCGATTTGCAATCATTTCTGATATCCATTCCAATCTCGAGGCTCTGAGAAGTGCATTCGAGGTTATCGACCGGGAACATGTCGACGAAGTCATCTGCCTGGGCGACACGGTAGGGTACGGGGCAAATCCCAATGAGTGCCTCGGCATCGTGCGGGAACGCTGCTCGACGATCCTCCTCGGCAATCACGACGCCGCCGCGATCGATCTCTCCGTCGCCGATCATTTTACGATGAATGCCCGGCTGTCCGCCATGTGGACATTCGGCGCCCTCCTTGAAGAGCATAAGAGTTTCCTGCGCGGACTCTCTCAGACACAACCCCGCGGTGACATCCTGTTTTCTCATGCTTCTCCGTATGAGCTCGGCGAGTGGCACTACGTCATCAGCGACCTTGATGTGCGCGACGCGTTCCACGCCTTCACCGAGCGCATTTGCTTTCTCGGTCATTCGCACATCCCCGTCATTTTCTCCGAGCGCGGGAAGGTCCCCGCGGTAAGCTCCACGGGCAGGTGCATTGTCAACGTGGGAAGCGTGGGACAACCGCGTGACGGCAAGCCGGAGTTGAGCATTGGATTTTTCGACACCGATAGCTGGGCTTACCGGAATGTCCGCGCGCAGTATGATATCCGATCCGCGGCAGAGAAGATCCGCAAATCAGGGTTACCTCACACACTTGCCGAACGCTTATTCCACGGTATGTAGTTGGATGCTGCGGGTACGAGAGGTTGAAGGAAGAAGAACCGGGCGGGAATCAGTGCGAAGTCAGCAGCGAAAGCAGTTGTCCCTTCCCCATCGTTGACACGGCGACACAAACAGCATCGTCAGTTTTCCAGAGCACGACATTGCAGTCGGGATGATCAGGATCGGTGTACCACCCCGATTGCACGAGCGCGCGCTTCGCGGCCGGCGGAAGCGACAGGCGCCCGCCACCGAGGGCATCATCGTCGCTCACCTCGAACACATAGACAAGCTCATCGCCTATCTTGTACACAAGATGGGCTTGCTTGACACCTCCCTCCTCTGTGGCCGATCCGCCGCACCATTCGCAATTCCGAATCGAGGGCATCTGGATACCAAATTGAAGGTTGGCCCCCTGGAGAAACTCGCGCACACTGTCCGGAACGCCCGAGACAAGATGCGGTTTCAGCCTGCCGGACTTCAACAGCGAAAGATCCTTAAAAGACTGATTAATGATATCGTTTGAAGCGGTGTGGGCAGTCAGTGAGTAGTTCGGTCCAATCCTCGCCGTGACCAGGGAGAAGAAGAACAACGCGGCAACACCCCCGGAGAGCGCTGGAACAAACATCTGACGCGGAGAGAGTCGGCCGCCCGACGACGTAGTTTGGTATTCACGACGGAGAGCGAACAGGATGGTGCTTTGGGTACTTCGGGGAGTTTGTATCCACTGCACGTGCTGCCGGATGAGGAACTTGGACAACCTCTCGAGGGCGATTTCCCGCCGACACGGCGGACAGCGCCTGAGATGCTCCTCAAACTCTGCGGCTATTTCATCACTCAGAGATCGATCAATTGCTTCTCCGGCATGATACCGGATCATTTGACAATCCACTCCGCCACCTCAGAAAACGTTGAACAGCAGAATCTTCGTTTTCCTCCCTTTCAGCACTAGTCTCCCTTGATCATCCCTTGCTGCTTCGCATACTCAAAGAGCTTTTCCTGCAACAGCTTTCGGCCGCGATGAAGGCGCGATCGGACGGTTCCTATCGGGCACTCCACAAATTCAGCAATTTCTTCGTAGGTGAGGCCCTCGATATCACAAAGAATGACCACCGTCCGGAAATCATCGGGAAGGCTTTGCAGCGCCTTTGTCACTTCGTCTCCAAGCAGGTTTCCGTAGAGTTGTTCCTGGAGATCGTTCGGGTCCGTCGACTCGGCCCGGATCACATTGTAGAAGTTCTCGATGTCCTCGTAATCAACCTTGTCCGGTTCCTTGGTTTCTTTCCGGTACCGGTTGATATACGAATTCTTCATAATCCTGAACAACCATGCACGGATATTTGTTCCCTTTTCATACTTGTCCCAGAACCGGTAGGCCTTGAGAAATGTCTCCTGCAGAAGGTCCCGTGCATCGTCCTCGTTGCCAGTGGTTCGCAGCGCGAAGTTGTAGAGCACGTCCATATGAGGTAGTGCTTCAGCCTCAAATTCCGTGTGCTTCTTCTTCGTGTTTCGCGAAACGGTGCTATGTGCAGCTGCAATCATGAATTGCTTTCGATGACTCCCGTGCTGCCGGTAATTATTCTATCCGGCGATTGTTGCTGGCGCTTCCTTGACCTCCTCCTCATACAACAGCATTCGCCCCTGCGATCCCCATTCTTCTCCAAACGACTCTTCAAGCTGCGTGCCACAATGGTATTCAAAGTAAGCAAATCGGCCTGTGAGTGCAAGAATTCTAACCGTGCATCTCGAATCGTCACAACGCTGGAACGAATGACTTCAATTCGGGCAACGAGAGCTTTCGTTCCATCCGCACATCCTCACCCCGAAGAAGCGCTCCATTCATCGGAATATCCCTGAACGCTCCATAGATGCTCAGATCGCCAATATCAAGAATTGTCGCGACGGGCTCGACGGCACCTGTTGTGACATTGACGCTCTCGTCAATATTGATTCCGACATCAACATTCACGGGCGGCACGTTCTCGGCCGTTTGTAATCGGGCTCCCCGTAGTACGAGATCGTAGAGGTATTTCGTTCCGAACGGCAATTGATCGTATGCAGCCAGGGGTGTGTTCAGATACGATCGCGTCGCAATGGCGTAAAGGCTGGCAAGAAGTCCCGCGTAATTAAGTTTCCTGATAAACATCTTCTCGCGGTCACCCGCCCAGCCACCCGACTCCACGAGAACCGTGCTCGTCCCCCACCGTTGGATGTTGTCACCAAAAGCACGCGGTTCGAACGAATCATCGTATTTTGATACGTGACCCGGTATGAACTCCTGCATAAGCGAGGCAAACACCGCCGCTACGTGCTTCGCCGAAAGCCGGACATGGTTGTCCGAGCGCGCGTCATCGAAGGCCGGAGCGAGGAGGGCGATCGCGCTAACCTTCTTTGTATTCCCCACGGTATAGCGCGGATCCTGGTCATGGAGATTGAACCCGAATTCCGGTTGATACCGGTCCCGGAGTTCCTTGAGAAGCCGCGCTTCGGGAGTCTCGAGCGAAAGGGCATCCCGGTTCATGTCGATCGATTGCGCCGTACGTCGCTGAAACCGCTCCGCACCGTCCGGATTGAGCATGGGGACAATGAGGATGTTCAGCTTCTCAGTAACGGCCTTCGCAACCGGATGCTCCCGCTCGCGGGAAAGGAAATTCAAGAAATCGACAAGCGCCATCGTCGCCGTCGGCTCATCGCCGTGCATCTGAGACCAGAGCAAAACGGTCACCGGCCCGTTGCCAAGCTTCACAAGGGGAATGGACCGACCTTCGGCCGATGTACCCAGCACTGACATCGAGAATAGTCCGGGCGGTTTGATTGCGCGCAGCCATTCGAGCAACTCCGCCTGCCCAAAGCGCCGTGAGGTGATTTCGCGGAATCTGAAGGTTTCATAATGTGAAAAAAGTTCCCGCGCGTACTGGATCGCTAACGGCAAAGTATCTTCTCTAGTGTCTGTGCTCATGCGGTAATCTTAAAAGAATTCAACAAGGCGTGAAAACGGCGACTTGCGGTGTGTTGGTGGGCGTGCGCCACAGAACCATGGGTGGCAGTGCCTCACACTCAAAGATAGTGGGAATTTCTGAAAAGCGCATCCCCTCCGCGAGCGATGAATCTGCCGGAACAGGCGTGCTTCTCCATGTTCGGGGCCGCTCCTGTCCAAAAACAAAGGGTCGGACGTGCTGCTGTCCGACCCTTGATTCTCGTGTTCACGAGAAGCTTGTGTCATTAGAACGGGCGCGCAAACCGGAAGATGAAGCGGGGCGGTTCGCTCCGATCGGTGCGCCACACAAACGCCGCGCGGAACGATCCGTTGCGCGTCGAGATCCCGGCTCCAACATCATGCTTGAAATCGGAGAACCGAATATTGTCGAATCCTTCCGTCCAGCGCGCACCCGGAGCGACCGAACGAACCAATCCTGCATCTGTAAGGAAGATCAGGTTGAGCCCGCGCATCAACCAGCTTGGCCAGAACGCGAGGTCGCCGAGAAAATCACCATTGACGATGAATTCTGCGTTCATGAGAAGCATTCTGTTCCCTTGCTCTTCCTTGAATGGATATCCCTGCACGGTCCCGAGACCGCCCATATCAAATTCCTTCTGGAACGGAAGCACACCTTCGGAGGATCCGACACGCAATCGGATGTTCAGATTGTCCCAGCGGCCCAACGGCTGGTAGCGGCGAATGTCGGCAACGTACCGTTCGAATTTGAAATCGCCGCCATAGCGCGTGTTCATGAATTCCGCCGTCGCGTGGATGCTCCACCCTTCGGGTCCGTCAATCGTGGAGGTCACCGTGCTGAGTCCCGCTGATGCAACAATGCCCCGCATTTTCCCTTCGTCGATGGCGGGATTTGGGCGGAACAGCTTGTTGCCGCCAAAGAGCGACCATTCGGTTTTGTTGTCCATAGAGCGATATTCGTCTGCCAGATATCCCGCTTTCACCTGGGCAATGACGTAGTCCTGCTGAAGAGCATAGCCTGCATTGATGCCGTATCCGTCCCGACGGAAATAGTCCCGATAGTCTTCGTGGATCAACATCGCGGCCGCCGTGTTTTCATGGACTCCAATCAGCCATTCGTCCTTCGAGTCGGTCAGCGAGTGCCCTTCTCCTTCGATCTCAAACATCTGGCCGTCATCGAATGCAAACTGCCTGCTCAGGCCAAGGTTGCCCCTCCAGGCATGCGACTTGAATCCGTATCCGACTGATCCAAATATGCTGTAGGATCGCTGGTCGTCCCAGTAATACCGCTTGTTCGATCCCAGGCCGAGAAACAGTCCTTCAACGCGATTGTAGCGGAAAATGAAATTGTCAAGGTTCGTTGCTTCGTTCACCCAGTTTGCGTTCAGTCTCGTCGACGACCGCCGGAAGTTCTTTTCCTGTTCCCGGTACGGCTTTTCCCGCTTCGAGCTGCTCTTGTCGATATACCCGACGACCACGGCATCTTCATCTTTCACAACATCGCCGTTAATTACTTTGATGTTGCCGCCGATGTACGCACCTTCCCTGATATAGAGATCACCACCCACCACCAGTACATCCCCGGTAATCCGGCCGAACACGGTCAGATCACCCGCCTTCACGACGACGTTGGTGTTGATGGTATCGCGACGGTGAATAACCGTGGAGCCCTCAAACGTTACGCTCGTATCCTCTTGCGCCGCGAGAAGACTCTCTTCATCGTCAACTTCTCGGGACGGGAGATTCTTCTGGATCCCCATGCGGTATCCGGGATCGTCTTTCCGCCCGCGGAACTCCTTTTGAATGGTGCTGACGACATCGTCGACAATCGAGCCGATCCGCTCGGCAAGGTTCTGCTCCTTTTCGTCGGGTGCTTTTTCCTTCTTCTGGGATTGTGCTCCCGCCGTCACCGAAGCGATGAGCAGGCAGAGAAATAGTGTCAAAACTCTGTGGAAGATGTTCATGGGACCACCCTGGGAATGTGAATGAGCGTATTGAACCTACGCTGATTTTCGCGGAAAAGTTGCGCCAAACGAACCCCGGGAACGCCCTCGGCGAAGTCCCGGTTTGTGGCCCAAAGATGCGCGGAGGTTTTCCAAACGGGGCGGATTTTTGTATATTGTTGAGTACACGTACTCTTTGTGAGGTATGTATGCGTTTGGCCATTAACATTGACCATATTGCCACTCTTCGCAACGCCCGGGGAGGGGCCGAGCCGGACCCTGTAGAGGCAGCCCGGATTTGCGAAGAGGCCGGCGCCCGCGGCATCGTTTGCCATCTTCGGGAAGACCGCCGTCATATTCGGGATGAGGATGTTCGCGCATTGCGGCGATCAGTGACAACGCGCCTCGACCTCGAAATGGCCGCCACTGACGAGATCATACGGGTTGCCCTTGATGTCGTGCCCGACCTCATCACGCTTGTCCCGGAGCGACGCAAGGAACTCACAACCGAAGACGGCCTCGACGTGAAGGCCAACAGACAGCTCCTCGGTGACGCGATCAAGGCGTTTCACGAGAAGAAGATCGCAGTGAGTCTGTTTGTGAATCCTGTGCGCGACCAGATTGAGGCCGCCCGCGAAATCGGATCCGATGTGATTGAAATCCACACGGGAGAGTACGCCGACGCACACGACGTGCAGGTGCAGACGAGGCTTCTGGCCGAGATCAGAACTGCCGCCGCGCTGGCAAAATCACTGGGGCTTGGCGTGAACGCCGGCCACGGCCTGAACTATATCAACGTGCGTCCGGTTGCAGCCATCGCAGATATCGATGAATTGAGTATCGGGTACGCTGTCATCGTTCGCGCGATTTCCGTCGGCCTTGACCGCGCGGTCAAGGAGATGCTCTCCCTCGTACAACACACATAGCAGCGCGAGTCGCTGCATCATACGTTTCTCCGGAGGACCTGTGAGGATCTCGCGAAATATCGTCCTTGCTCTCGCGTTCGCCGCCACCATCGCCGGGAGCCAGACCCCCTACCCTGCTTTTCATTCCAACAACGATTTCCTGTTTGCTTCGCCGGGCGCGTTCAAGTTCGGGCTGTATGGCTACGACAATCCTGCCATGACGTCCCTTCTCCAGCAACCCGATCTGTCATTCCTCTGGTCTGACCGAACCGGCACGTGGAAGGATTTCAACCGATGGGGCGGGTTTCTTGCAATCCCGAATGCAGGATTCGGAGTGATTCATCAGAAGGAAGGCAATCTGTACGTCACCGATTATCGGATCTCGGTGGCCGGGGGAAACCGCACGGTGAGTGCCGGACTCGGCTATGGGTGGTCAAACGGCTACACGAGGACGTTCAACCGGTCCAACCTTGTATACGCCGGCGCTCTCATCCGGCCTTCCTCGATGGTTTCCCTGGGTCTCGTCGGGACATTCGCCACGCAGGATCGTGGAGTCAACGAGGCCGTCGTCGATGCTGCAGTTCGCCCTTTTGCTTCCTCGTTCTGGACACTGTTTGCAGACTATGCGATTCAAAGCAAGCAGTCCATCGCCGACGCTCACTGGAGCGCGGGAACTGCGTTCGAGCTTCTCCCCGGTATCTGTCTCACAGGCCGATACTTCGATAGCAAGAGCTTTGCGGTCGGTCTTC
>Ga0233425_10004451_pt1 | contig 23504 bp, 19 predicted proteins | sample Watercolumn_Towu_2_FD_181712 | JGI IMG/M metagenome (GOLD analysis project Ga0233425, IMG submission 181712) | Freshwater microbial communities from Lake Towuti, South Sulawesi, Indonesia - Watercolumn_Towuti2014_140_MG | ecosystem: Environmental > Aquatic > Freshwater > Lake | place... | reverse complement strand
TCAGAGCGGTGGCAGCGATGAGGGTATGTTCTGATGAGGATGATGAAAAATTTATTTCCGCCGCTTTGGCAGGCCAGGCGTCCTTGCTGGTGACGAAAAATAAAAAGCATTTTCCTAAAAATGTATTTTCGATAAAGGTTGTTTCGGTACGGGAGTTTTTACTGGAAATTGAAGGAAAGAAAAGAAGGGATAGGGTAAAGTTATAGTTGCCGATCAGGTCATAGGACGTTAAGCAGGTAAAAACTGGTATTTAGTTTGCATCCGGAAATTCAAATTTCCGTATGCAAACTATTTAGTGATTTCAAATTCCCTGGATGCCGGATCAAGTCCGGCATGACAGGAGAGAACATTTGTTTTTCGGGTAAACTGGTTTTGTCGTTTACTATTGGTTAGTTCTTAATCCCCACCCATTTAATTACAACCCTAGATAGGTCTTCCGTATCACCTCATCGGACATGAGTTCCTCGCCGCTTCCTTGGGCGATGATTTTGCCGGAGGAGAGCACATAATTGCGTTGGGTCATGGTGAAGACCGAGCTCACTTCCTGCTCCACCAGGAGGATGGTGATGCCCAGTTGATTGATCTGGAGGATTTTTTCAAAGACCTCCGCGCGCATTAGAGGGGCCAGACCGGTGGAAGGCTCGTCGATGCAAAGGAGCTTCGGTTCGGACATCAAGGCCCGGCCGATGGCCAGCATCTGCTGCTCCCCGCCGGAGAGGGTCCCGGAGATCTGCTTGGACCGTTGTTTGAGGACCTCAAAAAGGGAATAGACTTTTTCCAGATCCTCCTGGGATTTTTTTTTGTCCTTTTGCAGATAGGCCCCGGCCATCAAGTTGTCTAACACGGACATCTCCCGAAAAGGCCGGCGCCGCTCCGGGCAAAGGACCAGGCCCATCTTAACGATTTCATGGGCCGGAACGGTTTCAATGCGCTGACCGTCGAAGGTGACCGTCCCTTCCAGATAGATCTCCCCCTGAGTGGAGCGGCGTTTGATCTCCCGTTCCCAGGCCACCAGGCCGGTGATGGCCCGCAGGGTGGTGGATTTGCCGGCCCCGTTGGGCCCCACCAGGCTGACCAGTTCGCCGGTATCGACACTCATGCTCAGGTCGTTGATGAGGACGGCCTTTTCATAACGGACGGTTAAATGGGCAATCTCCAGCAGCACGGTTAACGTCCTCCTCCCTGGCCCAGATAGGCCTCGATGACCTTGGGGTTATTGACCACTTCCTCCGGCGTCCCTTGGGCCAGGAGGGTCCCGAAATTCAGGACGATGATCCGGTCGACGATCTTCATCAACTGCTGCAGTTTGTGCTCGACGATGATCATGGCCGGTCCCTCGCTGTGCAGGCGGCCGAAACGTCCCCCCTTATGGAGCCTTCGAATGGACTTGGCCATCAACTCCGTTTCCGCCGGGCTTAATCCGCCGAAGGGTTCGTCCAGCAAAAGCAATTCCGGGTCCGTAGCCACGGCCCGGGCCACTTCCAGGCGCTTCAAATCGCCTTGCGACAAGGTGGCCGCCTTTTCCAAAGCCATATCGGAGATCCCGGCGAACTCCAGGGCATCCATGGCCTTGGCCTCGACCTTCTTGACCCATTCTCCGCGCTTCATGGAGCGTGGCGAAAGGCAGGAGACCATGACATTGGCGATGATCGGCAGGCGGCGGAAGGGGCGCATATTCTGAAAGGTGCTGGCCACACCCAAGTTGACGATATCCCAGGTTTTCATGCCCACCAGTTCCCGGCCATTGAATTTTACGGTGCCCGTATCGGGTTTGAGGATGCCCATAAGAAGTTTCAAGAGTGTGGACTTGCCCGCCCCGTTGGGACCGATCAGTCCTAAGACCTCTTTTTGCTCCATGCGGAAATCAATCTCGCTGACGGCCCGCAGGCCCCCGAACCCTTTGCTCAATTTTTGCACTTCCAGGAACGGCACGGTCATCTTACGCTCCTTCGCCTTCTTCCCTAAGTTCTCTTCTGGAGACCTTGCCCACATCGGTTTTGGGCAATTCGCCGCGGAATTCGATGATCTTGGGCACTTTATAATGGGCCAGATTCTGGCGGCAGAATTCGAGGACCTCCTCTTCGGAGATCTTGCCCCGGGCCTCACTTTCCAAGACGATGTAGGCCTTGATCAGGTTGCCCACCTTGGGGTCCGGCACCCCGACCACGCCGGCGGCTTTGATCTGAGGATGCTTATAAAGCACTTCTTCCACGTGGCGGGCGAAGACCGAATAGCCTTTATACTTGATCAGGTCCCGCTTGCGGTCGAAGAAGTGAAAATAGCCTTCTTCGTCCATGCTGACCAGGTCGCCTGTGCGTAACCACATTTCGCCGTCGATCTCCAGCATGGATTCTTTGGTGCTGTCCGGTCTCTTCCAATAGCCCTGCATGATGTTGGGGCCGCATAAAATCAACTCGCCCACTTCGCCGACGGGCAGAAATTCCGTGCCCTCGTGCTCCATGATGGCCGCCTTGACATTGGGCAGGGGCACGCCGAAGGAGCCTCGCTTGGGGCGGTGAAGCGGGGTGCTGTGGCTGACAGCTGTGGTTTCGGTCATGCCGTATCCTTCAAAGATCTTGGAGCCGGTCCGTTTTTCCCAGGCATTGACGGTCGATTCGTGCAGGGTATCGGCCCCGCAGGCGATCAGTTTGAGCTTCTTCCAGTTGACCCGATCGGTTTTTTCATATTCCTTGAGGTATTCAAAGAGAGTCGGTACACCATAAAAACCCGAGGCCTGATAGCGCTCCATGGCCGCTAAGATCTCTTCGGTATCCGGGGTGGTGAAAAGGACCAGAGTCGCACCCTGGGCCAGTCCCCCCAGCATAACCACCACCTGTCCGTAAATGTGAAAAAAGGGCAGGAAGGCCATGACCACTTCCTTCCCTTCTTCGAAGATGGGCCAGAAGGAGAGGGCCTGTTTTTGCAGAGCAACGAGATTGCGGTGGGTTAAAATGGCTGCCTTGGGCAGGCCGGTTGTGCCTCCGGTGTAAGGCAGGGCGGCCAGGTCCTGGGCGGGATCAATGGCCACCTTGGGAGGCTGGGGCGGATATTTTTTAAGCAGGGCCTGAAAGGCATAGACATGGGGTTTATTGATCGATTCCACCGTGGGCGGTTTTTTCCCGCCGTAGGCCTTGGCCTGGGCGCTCTTCCCGAAGAGTTTTTTTAACCCGGAGAGATATTCATCGATGCTGGTCAGGATGACCCGCTCGGGATCGACTCCGGCTTTATCGAGATTGTCATAGAGGATATCCTGACAGACGACCGTTCGGGCCTCGCTGTCGGTGAGTTGATGCTTGACCTCGATACTGGTATAGACCGGGCTGATGGGCGTGATCTTGGCCCCTAATTTCAAGACGGCGAAATAAGAGATGACATATTGGGGGCTGTTCAAAAGATACAAGGCCACGGTGTCGCCTTTCTTGATCCCCAGATCGGCTAAGGCCGTGGCCAGACGGTCGACCAGTTCTTTAAGTTCCCGGTAGGTGATCTTTTTTCCATAAAAGATCAGGGCGGCTTTGGAGCCGTATTTCTCCACAATCTGATCGAACAGTTCCGGTACCGAGACTTCGGGAACGGTGATTTCAGGCGGCACGCCGGGTGAGTAATGTTTAAGCCAGGGTTTGGATAGGTAGATTTCCTTTGGGGCCATAATTAACACCTCTCGGCAGGTTGCTGAAAAAGGACCATCTGCTGTGTTGCGCTGCATCCTTCGTCATTGCAGCGTACTTCTATGTACGCCTCATTCCTCAGGACTTGCGCGCCTTGCATCTGGGCCTTTTTGAACAACCTGCAATAATAAAATTTATTGGCATAAAGATAAAATTCAAATATGGTTTTCCTCAAACCTCAAACCTTAGACCTTAAACCTTGTACCTTATGCCTTTTTTTTATCTAATCCAATTCCGCCGTGCAGATCCGGCAGGTCTTGCGGGTGGCTACATTGCGGATCTTGCAGCGGGGGCAGATTTTTTCAATCTTATCTCTAATCCAGGGGACCAGGCCCTCCGGCATATACAGAAGAATCAATAAGACCACGGCGGCAAAGATCATGGTGCGGTATTCCGGCCAGAAGCGCACAAACTCCAAGAGAGGAAAAAGGATAAAGACCGCCGCCACCGGCCCGTAAATGGTCACCATGCCGCCGAAGACCGACCAGATGACCACGGAAAAGGACATGGAGACTTCCAGGGTGGATGGGCCGGCGATGCGCATATAATGGGCATAGAGCCCTCCGGAAAGGCCGGCAAAAAAACCGCTCAGGCAAAAGGCCAGCAGTTTATAACGGGTGGTGTTGATGCCCGAGGCCTTCACGGCCAGCTCATCCTCGCGGATGGCGTGAAAAATAATGCCCGTATTGGAGTCGGTGATCTTCCACATGACCGTGCAGACGATCAGCATGACCCCCACATGCAGATAATAATTACCCAGAAGGGAGTTGGTGAAACGCTGTAGGCCAGAGATGCCTAATTCACCGCCGGTCAGTTCGGGCAAGGCAAAGACGATCCCCAGGAGGATGATGGGAAAGGCCAGGGTGGTCAGGGCCAGGTAGGTGTGCTTCAAACGCAGGCTGGGGATGCCGATGATCAGCCCGGCCAGGACGGCGGCTACGGCCCCCAAGGGCACGCTTCCCCAGGGAGGGATGTGGGCGCTGATATTCAAGATGGCCGAGGTATAAGCCCCTACTCCGAAGAAAAGGGCATGGCCGAAATTCATCTGGCCGGTGAATCCCGATAAAAGGTCCCAACTGGCGGCCAGCATGGCAAAGATGCTCGATAAAATAATAATGCGGATCACATAAGGGTTTTGAGTGAAAAAGGGCAGACTCAAGAGGAGGATGACAAAAAAGGCCACGACCATCCGGCTGGGCAGGACCAGTACTTCTCTGCGGATAAGGGAGGTCAACCGTCTGATATACATGCCTAGAAGTCCCATGGTTACCTCTCTTCCTCGAAGGCAATACCGAACAGTCCTTCCGGCCGGATCAACAGAACCAGGATCATGATCGAGAGGGCCACCGATCCTTTTAAAAAGGCCCCTTTGGGGATGAGGAAGACCACCAGGGCCTCGGCAAACCCCAAAATGTAAGCGGCCACAAAACTACCCTTGATGCTGCCCAATCCGCCCAGGACGACCACGGCCATCATCATGATCAAGGGCTCCATCCACATGAAAGGATTAAGAATGGTCAGGGGAACAATGACCGCACCGGTAACTCCGGCCAAACCGACCGACATGCCCAAGGTGATCATGGCCAGTCGGCTTTCATTCATGCCCATCAGGTTGGCCACTTCCCGATCTTCGGCCGTGGAGCGGATGGCCAGACCAAGCCGGGTCTTCATCAATAAATACCAGAGGGCCACAAGGATGATCAGGACCAGCCCGAAAGTCAGCAGCTGCTGATAGAAGACCTTGACCCCCAGGAGCAAAAAGAAACCTTGGACCAGATAGGAGACACTGAGGAAGTCTCCGGTAAAGATCAGGAGCATAATTTCCTGGAAGATCATGGCCAGAGCGATGGTGGCGATGAGCACGGCGGCTTCATGTTCCCGGATGGGATCGATTAAGAATTTATAAGCCAAGAGTCCCAGCACGGTGACCAGGATCACCGCCGCCAGCATCCCCAGGAGGGGAGGAAAACCGAGCTTGGCCGCCAGGAAATAAATGCAATAGGCTGCCACCATATAGAAGGCCGTGTGGGCGATATTGACGATTCGGGCCACGCCGAAGATCAGGGAAAAACCGATGGCCAGCAGGGCCAGCATGCTGCCGCTGATCAGACCGCTGATGATGATATTCATAGGACCTCAAATAAAAGAACGGTTCAAGGTTCAGGGTTTTAAGGTTAAAGGTCCAAGGCGCAGGGCACAAGGTTTAAGGTTTTCTTTAGACTTTAGACCTTACACCCTGCACCTTGTGCCTTGTGCCTGATTCAAGCTTACTTTTTCATCCAAGGGGGCAGTTTGTAAGGCACGATGCCTTTATAGGTGAGTTCCGGGGAATTGGCATCCATTTTCCATTTATTCGGCCAGACCCCGACAAGTTTACCGTCCTGCCACTGGCCTCCCAGGCTGGTGAGGTATCCCGGCCCCCAGGTCAGGTCATGCGTGTGGTTGCCTTGGGCGTCTTTATAGTATTTGATTTTCCCGGCCGGTGTTGCATATTCCCTATTCTCCAAGCTGGCGATTATCTTGTTGGCATCCAGGGAACCCACGGCCTCAATGGAAGGGACCAGACCGTAAACAATGGCGGCATAGGTGTCGGCCGTGTAGGTCGGGACTTCTTTGAACCGTTTCTCGTAGGTATCCATAAAGGGTTTGGTCAGCTCATTGTATTCCACTCCATGGACATAGGTGTCCATGGTCAAAACGTAATTTCCCATTCCCTTAGTGGCCTGCCAGAAGCCGTCCTTTTGGGCCTCTACATTGATACCCACCTGAACGGCCGGAATCTTCAATTCGCCGGCTTGACGGGCAAAGGTGATGCCGACGGAGGCCGAGAAAGTGGTGAAGATCATATTGGCCCCGCTTTTTTGAATCGCCGAAAGCTCCGAGGTCACATCGGTAGCGGTTTGGGAAGGCCGCCAGATCCCGACCAGTTCCATACCCATCTTGGGAATGACCCCTTTGGCCGCTTCGATCATCGGATCCACCCAGACGGCCTTTTCGGCGACGATGGCCACTTTGATGGGAGTGCCAGGGAAGGCTTTTTTCAACGCTTCCCCGACAAAACCCATTTGAGCGAAACAAGTCCGGACGAGAAATCCGGAATTAAAAGGCGTACCCCGGAAGAAATATTTGTAGCGGTTATAGTCTTTGGCTACTCTGAGACAGAGTTCCGGATGAGCCGCCCCGCAACCGATAAAGATTTTTTTGTAGTCCATGGCGATGTCCTGCATAGCCAGGACGGCCTCAGTCCGAAAACCCCCGACAATAAAATCAACCTTGTCATTGGTCAGCAGGCGTTCCATGGCATTAGTGGCGTCGGTGACGTTGAGAAATTCATTAGAGTCAGCCTTGACCAATTCGATCTTCATTTTTTCTTTGCCGACTTTGACCCCTCCCTTGGCATTGACTTCATCGGCGGCCATGAGCGCCCCGTTCCAATGGCCTTTACCTTGGACAAAATTCATCGGTCCGATCACGCCAATCTTGATCGTTCCGGAGGCCCAGGCGGGTAAAGAGATAATTAGCACCAAACAAGCAGTCAGTAAAATTATTCCTCGCCAGGATTTCGATTTCATCATCCTTTTCTCCTTTCATTTAAAGGTTGGATCATCGTGTTTAAAAAAATATTAAAATAACGTGACGTCGGGGATGGGATTGTCGGGGTAAAAAGTCCCGGAAATGAAAACATGCCATTCTCCAGTTCCACTAGCGTTATGGTTTTATCTTATCGAAGGACAAGCCCTTCACAGATTATAGGCCGTTCTGAAGAGGGAGGCCGGTTATCGAAGGTAATCTCGGCCTCAATGCCGTTATAAATTGCCGCTATTAAGTTTTACTATAAAAGATTTTTGATTCCTAGCAAATTCATTTTTAATTGTCAATAGTTTTATTAGAAAATTTTTATTGGATATATTTTTTTTCTTGACTTTTTCCTAGGTCTAATACAGAAAGAAATAAAAATTCATATTGTTTCTATGAAAAATTCAGAAATCTAACGCCATCGGTTCCAGCTTCTTTGTCCGTTTTTATTTTTAAGGATTGCGCCTATGAAAAAATATTCTGCAGCCATCGTTCGTTATGAAGAGCCTTTAACCTCCGTCAGAAGGGCCATTGAACTTTCTCGGGGCCTAGAAAATATTCCTTCGAAGGCCAAAGTCCTGATCAAGCCGAATGTCGTTTTCTGGACCAAGGCAGTCCCTTTCCCGAAGTGGGGCGTCATCACCACTTCACGGGTTGTCGAAGACATGGTGGTTCTACTCAAAGAACGGGGAATCGATGATCTGACCATCGGAGAGGGAATGGTTACCTGGAACCCGAAAGACATTGAGACGCCGGCTCATGCCTTCGAGACTCTCGGCTATCAGACCCTTCAAAAACGCTATGGGGTCAAGGTGGTCAATTTTTTTGAACGTCCCTTTAAAAAGGTGGAGCTTGAAGAGGGACTGTCGCTTCATTACAATGCAGATATTTGTGAAAGCGATTTCATCGTTAATCTGCCGGTCCTAAAGACCCATAATCAGGCCAAGGTCAGCCTGGGGATAAAAAATCTCAAAGGGGCCCTGAATATCTCTTCCCGGAAAAAATGCCACAGCGCCGATCCGGTTAAGGACCTTAATTATCTGATCGCCAAACTGCCGGAACCCCTTCCGCCCATGTTTACGTTGTTAGACGGAATTTACACCAATGAACGGGGGCCCAGTTTTGACGGGAAGATCCGCCGCAGCAACATCCTGATCGCCTCCGCCGATCTCCTATCCGCCGATCTTGTGGGAGCCCGGACCTTGGGTTTTGATCCGGCCCAGGTCCCTCATCTGGCCCTGGCCGCCCGTAATCAGGGGCGTCCCTCGGACCTTTCCGATATTGAGATAGTTGGAGAACCTTTGGAAGCAATGGCCTCGCCCCATGAATATGATTTCGCCTATGTGGAGAGTGAAAACGGGGTCATGCCGGTGGCCCTGGCCAAGGACGGGATCAAGGGACTGACTTACCATAAATATGATCTCTCCATGTGCACCTATTGCTCCGGTATCAACGGATTGATGCTGACGGCCATCCGTTCGGCCTGGAAAGGGCAGCCTTGGGAAGAGATCGAGGTCCTCACCGGAAAGATGATGAAACCGACCAGGGGAAAGAAAAAGACCATCCTTATTGGTCAGTGCATCTTTGAAGCGAATAAAGATCATCCGGATATTCAGGAGATGATCGCCGTCAAGGGCTGCCCGCCGAAGATCGAAGATTTACTAGCGGCCCTTCACCAGGCCGGGATTGAGGCCGGTTCTTTTCTCTTCGATAATTTTGCTCAACTGCCGGGTTTCTTTTTGTCCCGCTATGATGGGCGGCCGGAGTACGAGGAGGGATTGTTTCGGGTAGACTAACAGGTTGCTGAAAAAGGCCCATCTACTGCGTTGCTCTCATCTTTCGTCTTTGCGACGTACTTTTATGTACGCCTCATTCCTCAAGATTTCGAGCGCCTTGTATCCGGACCTTTTTGAACAACCTGTAAAAAAAAGAGTTTTTCAGTATCCTGCTGAAAGACGATTGCGCGTTGCCGGTCAAAAAATAAAACCTTCTCCATTGAACCCGCAACTCGTAATTCGCAACTTGTTACACACAACGTACTAAATTGTTTATGGAGCCGACACTATGAAAACAGACTACCAGACTGTAAAAGTGACCCTGCACCAGGAAACGGCGGTGTTGACTTTGGACAATCCGCCGGTCAATCAGATGTCGCCTCAACTGATGCAGGATTTTGGGGAGGCGATAAAAGAGGCCATGTCGGAGGCCGGCGTCAAGGCCATTATCCTTACCGGCACGGGAAAAAATTTTATTGCCGGGGCGGATATCACCCGGCTGCAGACTGTTAAGACCAAAGAAGATATTCATGGCCCGGCCTTGCAGGCCGCCCGATTTTTGAACTGGATTGAAATGGCCCCCAAGCCGGTGATCGCCGCCATCAACGGTAATTGTCTGGGCGGGGGGCTGGAAACGGCCATGGCTTGTCACTACCGGATCGCCGTTCCGGGGGTTAATCTTGGCCAGCCCGAAGTTCAGATCGGCCTGATTCCGGGGGCCGGGGGCACACAGAGACTTCCCCGTCTGATCGGACTTCCTAATGCCATCGAGATGATCACCACCGGGGCGCCGATCAAATCGGAAAAGGCCCTGCAACGGGGTTTGGTGGATGAAGTAGTGCCCGAGGGGAAACTCATCGAAGCGGCCCTGGTTGCCGCCAAGCGCTTTATTTCCGGGAAGACCCGCTTTGATCTGCACCTCGAGCTTCGAAGGACCCGCAACAAACTCGACCGGATTCCCAGTGCCGCGGAGAAAACCCCTTTCCTCAATTACGTTAAAATGATGACCATGAATAAGGCCAAAGGGTATATCGCCCCGTTCAAAGCCATCGAAGCGGTGGAAAAGGGATTGGGGTATGATATTGAAGCGGATATAGAACGGGAAGTGGAACTCTTCAGTGAATGTGCCTTGACCGATGTCTGCAAGAACTTGATCGGCATTTTCCTGAATACCCGGGCCGCCGGACGCCTGCCCAGGATCAAAGGTCTGGAACCGGCTAAAATCAAAAAGGTGGCTATGCTGGGCGGCGGGGTCATGGGTTCGGGGATAGTCAACCTGCTCCTGGCCAATGGTTTTCAGGCGGTCCTTTGGGACATCAATGATGAAGCCTTGAAAAAAGGAGTAGCGGCTGTTCGGGATACCTTTGCTTATCCCATTAAGAAAAAGAAGATGACCCCGGCTGATCTGGAAAACATGATCCAGGCCCGCTTGACCACCACCACCTCTTTGGAAGACTTAAAGGATGTGGACCTGGTTATTGAAGCGATTTTGGAAAACATGAAGATCAAGCAGGATATCTGGTTGAAGCTGGAGGGAATCTGTAACCCCGAAGTGATCTTCGGCACCAACACCAGCGCCCTGCCCATTACGGAAATGGCCTCGGTCCTGAAGGATCCTGGCCGGATGATCGGGCTTCATTTTTTCAATCCCGCTCACCGTATGCAGCTTTTGGAGATCATTTGTGCAACTCAAACCTCCAATCAAACCTTGGCTTCCAGTGTGGCCTTTGCCCGGAATATTAAGAAAATCCCCATCGTCGTCAACGACGGTCCGGGTTTTTATGTCTCTAGGCAGTTGGGCGGACTCATGGGTGGATCGGTTTATCTGGTGGCCGACGGGGTAGAGGGACGGATCATCGAAGAAGCTATGGTCGATTTCGGGATGCCGATGGGACCGGCTACCCTGGCTGATTTGACCGGCATCGATATTAATTATCATGTCAACAAAACCTTTGAGCAGCGATTAGGTGCGAGGTATGCCGTTCATCCCTTGACCGAGAGGATTTATCAAACCGGCTGTTATGGACGGAAGACCGGGGCCGGTTATTTTATTTACCAAGGCAAGACGGTCCTTCCCAATCCGAAGGTGGCTGAGGTCTTGCAGGGATATTTACAGGAAAAGAATGTTCAACCCAAGAAGATGTCCTACCAGGAGGTCGTCGAGGTTATGCTGTCTCTGGCCATTAATGAAGCGGCCCTAATGATCGAGGAGGGGATCTGTGACCGGCCACAGGATATGGACCTGGCAATGATCTATGGAACCGGTTTCCCGCCTTACCGCGGCGGCATTCTACGCTATGCCGATAAGTGGGGCGCCTCAAAGATAGTGGAGAAGCTGGAAGCTTTGGAAAAGCAATACGGACTTCGTTTTAAGCCGTCCAAGCTGTTGAAGGAGATGGCTGAAGAACGGAAGACGTTTTATCAGGATTAGGATGGAAATAGAAATTAAGAATTCAGAAGCCAGGAGCCAGAATTCAGAATTAATTCTCTGAGATTCTTTTTGAAGGTCAATTTTTTTAATAAAAAAGATTAGAACTAGTTGAGGAGGTTGATATGAAAGAAGTTGTGATCGCCGGATATTTACGAACCGCCCAGTCCCGTTCCCGGCCCAATGACCCGGCCAGGGATGTCTTTTGCAAAATGAGAGGGGATGAGCTGATGGGCAAGCTCATCCCGGAAGTAGTCAAACGATGCGGCCTGGAGCCTAAAGAAATTGATGACTTTATCGTCGGCTGTGCTACGGCCGTGGGCGAACAATGGGCCTACGGAGGACGGAATCCCATCTTCCTGGCCAATTTTCCGGAAACGATTCCGGCTAAATTTGTCGATCAACAATGCGGCTCTTCCATGGCGGCTATTCACATCGGTTTTATGGAAATCGCCCAAGGATTCTGCGATACCGTATTAGTGGGAGGATACGAAAACATGACCCGAGTCCCTATGGGCCTGGCCACCATTGACCGGGGGCATATCGTCCCCAACCTGGCCCTTTACACCGATCCGGCTTATCTGCACTGGGATATGATGACCTCCACCAACATGGGGCTCACGGCCGAAAAGCTTTTTGCCCAATCCGGTTTTACCCGGGATGATCTGGATAAATGGGGAGTCCGCTCCCATCAGCGGGCGGCCCAGGCCCAGAGTGATGGGTTTTTAGCCGGAGAGATCCTGCCGATCGAGGCCGAACAGGCCGATGGAACAATACTGAAAGTGGATACCGATCAGGCGGTTCGAGGCGATACAACGTTGGAAGGGGTGGCCAAATTAAAGCCGGCCTTTAAGAAGGACGGGGTGATCACCCCGGGAAATTCCTCTCCCCTCAATGCCGCCGCTTCTTCGATGATCCTCATGTCCAAGGAGACGGCCCTGAAAAAAGGGATCAAACCCTTGGCGGCGATTCAATCGATTGGTTTTGCCGGGATAGACCCGACCATCATGGGGGCCGGACCGGTCCCGGCCAGCAAGATGGCCCTGGAAAAAGCCGGGCTGAGGGCGGCGGATATCGACTTCTGGGAGATCAATGAGGCCTTTTGCATCGTCGTGCTCAATTGTATAAAAGAGCTTGGCCTGGATCCGGAAAAGGTTAATGTTATGGGCGGAGGCACAGCCATCGGCCATGCCCTGGGGGCTACCGGAGTCCGTTTGGTAGGGACCCTGGCCCGGACCCTCCAGGCCAAAGGCGGCCGTTACGGATTGGCCAATGCCTGCGTTGGCGGCGGTCAAGGTGTGGCCACGGTGATTGAGAGGGTGTGAGAGAAGGGTTACGGGTTAAGAAAAAGATTTGAAATCCCCCTTTACAAAGGGGGACTTTAACTCCCCCCTTAGAAAAAGGGGGGTGGGAGGGATTTTAACATTCGTGGTGCACCCATTGGAATATCAATTGGAAAGGAACCAAAATGGCCAGACCAATACTTCGAACCAAATTGTGCGATATGCTGGGGATTGAATATCCCATTTTGAGTGCCGGCATGGGACCCACCCTGATCGGCGAGCGGACCGGCGCCCCGGTGGAATTAGTCGTGGCCGTTTCCGAGGCCGGTGGTATGGGGGTTTTAGGGGGAAGCGGCTATACGGTAGATGAATTACGGGAGGCCATTCGGCAAATCAAGGCCCTGACCGATAAACCCTTCGGAGTGGACCTGCTTTTACCGCAAAAACTGGATATGGGAGGAGGATTAGGTCAAAAGGGAGTTGACAAACTGCCCTTAAGCCTGGTAATCAAATCCCTGCCGCAAGCCTACCAAGATTGGGTGGAAAAAATCCGATATGAATTGGCCCTTCCGGAGGTGGAAATCATGGTCCGCATGAATACTACGACCATGCGCCCTCTGGAGGCGGTTAAGGTCTGCCTGGAAGAGAATGTTCCCCTTTTCTGTGCCGGTTTAGGGAATCCCGGTTTTATGATTGAGGAGGCCCACGCTAAGGGGATCAAGGTTTTGGGCATTACCGGGAATGCCAAGAACGCCGCCCGTATGGCCCAGTCCGGTATCGATCTCCTGGTAGCCCAAGGCCATGAGGGAGGCGGACACACCGGAAGGATCGGGACCATGGCCCTGCTGCCCCAGGCCATTGATGCCGCTTATCCTGTTCCGGTTCTGGCTGCCGGCGGTATCGGCGACGGCCGGGGTGTGGCTGCCGCTTTGGCTATGGGTTGTATCGGTGTATGGATAGGGACTCGTTTTTTGGCCACGGAGGAAGGCGGGGCTTTGGAAGTGAATAAGCGCCGGATCATTGAGTCCAGTGATGAGGACACCCGGGTCAGCCGGGCCTATACCGGAAAAACCCTGCGAGCCAGCTACAATAAATTTCATGACCTTTGGGATCGTTCAGGACTCGATCCTCTGCCTTTTCCGACTCAGGTGCTGATTTCCTCCGCTTTGCTGGCGGCCTTTGTGGAGGCCCACCAGGATGATTATGTGGGGGGGTTGGCCGGTCAGATATCCGGTCTGATTAAAGAGATCAAACCGGCCCGTCAGGTTTTGGAAGAGTTGGTGGCCGAAACGGTGGATATTATGGCCCGCAGACTGCCGGAGAATGTGCAAGTAGGTTAGTTCGAAAATAGGATTCCAGGTTCCAAGGGTACAAGGGGTTTTATTTCCATGCCTTTCACTTGAAACCTTGATTCCTTGATCCCTTCCAGTATTTTTCATGCTTCGTGGTGCCCCTCGGGGTTTGGGAAATAATAAGGATTTGAACTATTAGAGAGGAGATCATTTTTATGACCACGCCACACAAATCGGAAATGCGACGCAAGCAGATCCTTAAAGCCGCCGAAAAGGTCTTCGCTCAAAAGGGCTATCAGGAATCGACGATTTCGGATGTGGCTCGGGAAGCCAAAGTCTCAGATGCCACCATCTATGAATATTTTCCTTCTAAAGAAGATCTCCTCTTCTCCATCCCCGGCGAAATGACCAGAAAATATAAGGATGAAATATTGAAAATCCTGTCTTATGTCCGGACCTGTGGAGACAAGCTGCGCTGTGTAATCCAGCATTATTTATGGTTTTATGAGACCCATTCCGATTACGCCTCTGTGGCCATGCTGATCCTCAAACAAAACCGCAATTTTCTGGATAAGGCAGCCTATCAGGAGGTGCGGGAGCATGCCCAACTGATCCTCCATTTGATTGAAAAAGGTATAAAGAGCGGTGAATTTCGAAGCGACATTAATCCCTATCTTGTCCGGGCGACGATCCTGGGCACCATCGAACACCTCGTCATTAGACGGGTTCTTTTAGGCAAACCGGAACGTCTGGTACCTTTTACCGATCAGTTTTGGGCCATGATTTCCGGAGGGATTACTCGACCTAAGGAAGATAACGTTTTTACCGTCCGCTTCAGCTCCGGCCAGGAGGGATCTCCCCAAAAAGAAGATCAAGCCGCCGAGCAAAAAAGAAAGCCTGCCGGGGATAAAAAGAACTGAGGCATCTCAAGATAGGATTTAAAAACTAACCAAACCTTATGCCACCTTTTACCGTTTCCATCTCCCGATATGAAGAACCGCTGACCTCCGTGCGCCGGGCCGTTGAATTGTGCGACGGCCTTGATCATCTGCCGGCCCAAGCCAAGGTTTTTATCAAACCCAATATTGTATTCTGGTCCAAGTCGGCCGCCTTTCCCAAGTGGGGAGTGATTACCACCTCACGGGTGGTCGAGGATATGATAGCCCTGTTGAAGGAGCGGGGGATTGATGACATTGCCATCGGGGAAGGGACGGTGACCACCCGCCCCAAGGATTTTGAAACCCCGGCGCATGCTTTTGAATCCCTGGGCTACAATCGACTGAAGAAGCGTTACGGCTTGAAGGTGTTTAATGTTTTCGAACGCCCCTTTAAAAAAATCGATCTCGGTGGCGGGGTGATCCTTAACTTCAATGTCGATTCTCTGGAGAGTGATTTCGTCGTCAACCTGCCGGTGCTTAAGACCCATGCCCAGGCCGTGGTCAGCCTGGGCATCAAGAATCTGAAAGGGTTGATCGACGTTGCTTCCCGCAAAAAATGCCACAACGCCGATCTGCATAAAAATCTCCACTACTGGATCGCCCGGCTGGCTGATAACCTGCCGCCTTCCTTGACCCTTTTGGATGGGATTTATACCAATGAGCGGGGGCCGGGCATTGACGGACGGATCCATCGCAGCAATCTGTTAGTCGCCTCGGCCGATGTCTTCTCGGCGGATCTGGTGGGCTCTAAAGTGTTGGGTCATGATCCGGCTGATGTGCCTCACCTGGTTTTTGCCGCCCGGCACCGGAACCGGCCGATCGATTTATCCGATATCCAAGTGGCCGGGGAGAGGATCGAGGACGTCGCCAAATATCACGAGTATTTTTTCGCCTATAATGAAGAAGGCAGCCTGCCCATGCCAATGGCCAAGATGGGGATACAAGGGCTGTCCTTTAAGAAATATGATCTGACCATGTGCACCTATTGTTCCGGTTTGACCAGGCTGATCCTTCTGGCCCTGGCCAAGGCCTGGCAGGGAACGCCCTGGGACGATGTGGAAATACTGACCGGCAAAGGCATGGCGCCCACACCGGGGAAGAAAAAGACCATTCTGTTGGGGCAGTGTATGATCCAGGCCAATAAAAATCATCCGGATATTCAGGAAATGATTCCGGTCAAAGGGTGTCCTCCCTCGGTGCCGGATCTCGTCCGGGCTTTTCAAAGGGCGCACATCCCGGTCGATCCCGTCATCCTGGAAGACCGGGATGTTTCTCTGGGAATTTATATGAAGAAATATGCCGGCAAACCTGATTTTGAGGAGTCGTTTTTTTCGATTTCTTGAAATCTCGCCAAACATCTTTGAAATTTTGGAGTTAAGTGATCTTGTTTTTTAGTTGTCCAAAAGTTACCCTCCTCGGTCTGCAGGGCTTCGCACGGAACATTGCTGGGTTGGATTTATAAAGATCCAGACAAAACCTTGTTACCATGAAAATCGAACTTGACACTTTCATTTTTCATGGTAATATTTCTCCATGATCCCCCGCAATGAACTGGCAAGCCATCTTAAAGAAGCGATCAATCGAAGCAAGGTAGTGGCCCTCATCGGGCCAAGACAGTGCGGTAAAACAACCCTCGCCCGGGCCTTTGTTCCACCGGAGGCCTCCACCTACTTCGGCCTGGAAGATCCCACCAGTTTGATTCGGCTTGATGAACCCGTAACGGCCCTCGGTGCATTGCAGGGACTGGTGGTCATAGACGAAGTCCAGCGGCGACCTGACCTCTTTCCCGTTCTACGTGTCTTGGTGGATCGCCATCCGGTGCCGGCACGTTTTCTAATCCTTGGCAGCGCGTCACCTACTCTTCTACGGCAGGCTTCAGAATCTCTGGCCGACCGGATTGAAACAATATCCATGAGCGGTTTCAGCCTGACGGAATTGGGAAAGGAATCGCATCCGCAACACTGGCTTCGTGGCGGATTCCCTCCTTCTTTTCTGGTTAAGAAAGAACGCGACAGCTTGGCTTGGCGCAAGAATTTTATTCAGACCTTTCTGGAGCGGGATCTGCGCCAACTGGGAATAATGGCGCCACCCATCACCCTTCTGCGATTTTGGACGATGCTCGCCCATTACCACGGGCAAATTTGGAACGCCGTCGAACCTGCCAGGTCTTTAGGGGTCAGTGAGCCCACCGTTCGTCGCTATTTGGATATCTTGACGGGCGTGTTCATGGTTCGTCAGCTTCAACCTTGGCATACCAATTTAAAAAAAAGACAGGTAAAAGCCCCCAAGATTTATTTGCGGGACACGGGTCTTCTGCACCAATTGCTCGGTATCCGCTCTGAGCAGGAACTATTTAACCATCCTAAATGTGGGTCTTCCTGGGAAGGGTACGTCATCGAAGAGATCCTTAAGGCCATACAACCCGATGAGGCTTATTTCTGGGGAACATACAATGGTGCGGAGATTGACCTGGTGATGGTAAAAGATGGCCGGATGCTTGGCGTGGAATGTAAGAGGGTTGATGCTCCACGGCTGACACCCTCGATGCGCATTGCCATTGAAGATTTGAGGCTGGAAGAGATCGCCGTCGTCTACCCCGGAAAGCGTCGGTATGCTTTAGCGGAAAAGGTATCTGCCGTACCCCTGGAAGCGGTTGCGGACGGGATGACTGGTTTATTTCCACCTCGATGAATTTTCGACAATTGTTGATTCCATATAAGGGGTGCAGTCTTGGGATCAACTCGTTCAAATTGAAAAAATTCCACTTTGGTTTTTCTCTTAAACCCCTTTTTACGATTAATAATGTTGGGCTTAGGCCATGAGGGCTTAAAACCGGGAAGGCGGCCCGCTGATCCTTAATCCTGCCAGTTTAACCGCTCCGCGGTGATAGCCGTCGGGGAATAAGTGTTCCAACTCCTCTATATCAATTCGGTTGGCTTCACAGGTTTCGTAAAGGGTGGGAACTTCGCCATTTCGACGAAATTGCTCCCGTAGGAAGTTGATGATCTTCCATTGTTGCTCATTAAGAGTCCCGTCGGGCATTTTCATTTCCAGAGCTTTATTCAGGGCGTAATATTCATCCCAATCCTCCGGATTGACCAGAAATCCCCGGGCATCGACTTCATAGGTTTTATCATAGGCTTCAATGAAGGCTTTTATTCTTGCCAGATCCATGGGGTGAAAGGCCGATAGGTTGGGTCCTTTCCAGGGGATGATGCCGGCCAGCTTGCAGGCCCCCCGCCAATAACCGGTGGGAAAAAGTTTGCGCATTTCCGGGATACGAAGGCCGCAGGCACTGCAGGTTTCATAGATATTGGGGAAGTCGCCTTCATCTAAATAGACCCTGCGAATCATTTTGATCACCAACCAATGATCTTTAGTTAATCCCAGGGGAATACCGAGCTGAGGGGCCATGCCTTCAGCAAAATTTTCATCCCAATCCTCCGAATTTTTAAGGAAGTTCATGACATCAACGGCATACTCTTTCCCCTTATAGGTAAAAACAGCCATTGGACCCCTCCTTATCTCAAAGGCCCTTAAAGGCCTTCCGGATAGGTTTTGTTGATTGAGGTAAAAGGCCATCGACTTGCCTCAACTCGTTGAAGATTTAAGGCAATAGTATCAGAAAATTTTTTGCAAACCTTGTGCCAGGATTGTGGGAAAAAAAATTTAATGAATTCAATATATTTTTTGTTCGGAGATCCAATAGGAGAAGAAAGAGGAAAATTTTATTTTACAACCTGTAAAATAACCAAGGCTTAATACAAGATCTAAATCGATTTTTTAAGCCCTATTCAAGATGGTTTGGGTTTCTGATTGACAAAGAAACCGGTTTTAATTAACCTTCCTTCATGATCAATCATTATCAATAAGAAAAGGGGGGATCACAATGAGGCGCTATTGAAACGCCTTGCCGATAGGGCTATTCCTCTTTTTCTTGCTGTTTCTTAACGCCCATATTGTCGGGGCGGACGATGCCGCTTCTGCTGATGCCAAGTCTCCGGACGCCGCCACTCCGGAGGCAACCTCCTCGGTAGGTATGCGAGGTGCAACAATAGAGATATGTGTGTAAGGCCGTAAAAAGGTGTAAGGGAATCAATCCGTGAAGACCAAAACCGAAATCAGCGATAAATTAATGACCCTGGAAGAGGCCGTCAAACGCTTCATCAAAGACGGCTGTCAACTGGCCATCGGCGGTTTTACCGTTACCCGAAATCCCATGGCCCTCATCTATGAAATCATCCGTCAGAAGGTCAGAGATATTCACCTGGTCTGTCATTCCAACGGGCAGGGACTGGATGTGCTCATCGGCGCCGGTGCAGTCAAGCGCTTGGAAATCGCTTACGGCGGGAACGGCCGATACGCCCCGACGTGTATTCGTTTCAAAAAGGCCGTCCAACAGGGACGGATAGAATTTGAGGACTATTCCAATTATCAAATGAGTCTGCGCTTTCTGGCCGGGTCACTGAACATCCCTTTCATCACCACAAAATCAGGGCTTGGCTCGGACATCTTAAATTGTGAAGGGTTTTCTTCAGAGACGCGCCAACAACGGAAGGTGGCTCGAAAGAAGTACGTTACTATGGATAACCCCTTTTCCGATGAGGCTCATGACCCGGTGGTCCTTCTGCCGGCGCTTAATCCGGATGTGGCCCTCATACACACTCAATACGTCGGAGAAGACGGCACGGTGCGCATCAAGGGACTTACTTTTGCCGATCTGGAGCAGGCCAAAGCGGCCGACACCGTCATCGTCACCTGTGAAGAGATCGTGCCCCGGTCCTTTATCCGGCTTGATCCGGACCAGAATTCTCTGCCTTCCTTTTTTATCGACGCCGTGGTGAAAGTCCCTTACGGCGCTCATCCGACGGCCTGTTACGGTTTTTATGATTATGATCCCCGCCATCTCAATTTGTATAAAAAAGCGGCCGACGATGATACCCTTTTCGAGGCCTACCTTCAGGAATGGATCCTTGGCGTTAAATCCCATGAAGAATATCTTGAAAAAATCGGGGTTACCCAGCTTCAAACGATCAAAGCCGATCCGGTGCTCGGTTATGCCGTGGGGCTGGATAGAAAATAAGGAGGACCTTCATGGCCGATTACACCGATAATGAAATGATGGCCCTCAGTGCGGGACGATTGATCAAGGACGGTGATATCGTTTTTGCCGGGACCGGGGTTTCCATGCTGGCGGCTACGGCGGCCAAGCGAATTTATGCCCCTAAGGCGGTGGTTTTTTTTGAGACCGGCGGGATCGATCCAGCCCTGGAAGAAATCCCTATGGCCGTGGCCGACCTTCGGGTGATGAGCGGCACGGCCCTCAACTCCGGATTGATTGAGGCTTTTTCAATTGTGGGGCATCGTAAGCTCCACACCATTGCCTTTCTAGGGGCCGCCCAGATCGATCCCTACGGGAACCTGAATACGACGGCCCTGGGAGACTACTGGAAGCCGAAGATGCGTTTTTCCGGCAGCGGCGGGGCTTGTGATGTGGCCTCCTTTGCCTCCGGGGTGATAACCTTTATGCAGCATGAAAAACGGCGGTTCGTTGAAAAAGTCGATTATCTGACCAGCGTCGGTTGGTACCGGGGAGGAGAAAGCCGCCGTCAATTGGGCCTGACCCGCGGAGGGGTCATGGCCGTGGTCACCAACCTCGGTGTGCTCAAGTTCGAGGAAGACACCAAAGAGATGTTTCTGGCCGAATATTACCCTGGAATTTCCCTTGATAGGATTGTGGAAAACACCGGATTCACACTAGACACTTCCAAGGCGCGGGAAGCTGTTCCGCCTTCGGCGGAGGAACTGCGGATTCTGCGGGAGGAAGTGGACCCCCAGAAACTTATCCTCTAATACTGTTTGGAAATTCATTCACAAAAACACTTATCAGGGCTTATTATTACTTCGGCAATTAAATACTTAAAGATGGAGTCAGGGGGTCTTGTTTTTGCTGTTGTCCAAAGGTTACCCTGTGGGAAACCGGGAACCGCTCCGAAGGAGTGGGCCTGAGCAGTTCTTCTTGCGAAGAGAATCCGGCCCCAAACCGGGACCCACTCTGCAAGAGTGGGACTGAGCATAGTCTTAAATGCGAAGAATCGCTAAGTTGATTCGGGAGCAGGGCATTGAAGCTCCCGGCCAAGGCCGGGGCTTCCCGGCAAGGAATACTTTCAGTTATTGAAGTTTGCTTCCCTATCCCCCTAACAGAAGGGGGCAAGGGAAGCATCCCGGTCACCTGAGCTTGTTTCCGGCATGGGTGTAGGCCTGCTCTGGAGGCAAGTTCAAATATTGCACGGGAAAAGAAGCTATGTAGTAAAAAGTGGACAACTTCTAAAATAAACCCCCCATACTCCTCCTGGTATATCTTATATTGTTTTAGATTTTTAATTGCCGGAGTAATAAAACCGGATACCGGAATCGCTTAGGGCCTTTAAACATGATTACGCAATTTTAATTCCAGGGGATGGGGATTCAAGTAGATTTGTTTTTTTAAATAGGGTTGATCATACTTGCGCACATAATGCTGCATCAGGGTTAAGGGAACGATCAGAGGGACCAGCTCCAGTTTAAAGTTGTTGATCCATTCAAGCATTTCCTGCTTTTCGTCGGCGGAAAGGTCTTTTTTGAAATATCCCAGGAGATGAAGAAGCACCTCGGCATGTTTTGAAGGCGTCGTTTTGATTTTAAGGCCCTCCAGGAAGATGGTCTGGTAAGCGGCCAATCGTTGGGCCAAGGGCAGGGCTTCGGTTTGGGCAACCAGTTGCCCCAATTTTTGGTAATGCTGCCGGCTATGGGATAAAACCAGATATTTGTGCTGAGTATGAAAGTCGACCAGATCTCTCAGTCTCGGTTTGGAGGCCGCCATTTCCCGCCATCGTTTTAAGGCAAAAATCCTTTCAATAAAATTTTCCCGGAGCTTGGGATCATGAAGCCGTCCTTCGTCTTCCACCGGCATCAAGGGAAACCCGGTCATAAATTCCCGGGCAAAGAGACCGATTCCCTTTTTTACCGGGATGCCCTTTTCATCATACACCTTGACCCGTTCCATCCCGCTGCTGGGAGAATTGCTCTTAAAAATAAATCCACACAATTCCGCCTGTTTTAGTTCATTTACCCGACTGCGGGACCATTGCAGCATTCGGTCCGTATAATCAACTTTGGAATGGATGGTGATTAATCTGGGGTTTTCCCAATCACCGCTCAAATGCATGGCCTCCCGGGGAACCCCCAAGCCGCATTCCGTCTCCGGGCAGACGGGGAAAAAATCCACGTAATTGCCCAAGGTCTCAATGATGAACCGGTCCGCCTGGTGGCCGCCGTCATAACGAACCTTTTCTCCCAATAAGCAGGCGCTGATTCCCAAAGTGATTTTAGATGACATAGGGCCCCCTAAGCGTTTTTCTTGATATAGGCCTGGATATCGAATTTTGATTTCAGGCCTCGAAAACTCATATAACGAATTTTACCGAAAACCGGGCGCTCTCCCCAGGCCCGGTCGTGGACCCCGCCGATACTCCAGGCAATCCCGGTATAGCCGTTCGGGTCCCGACCATCCAGTTCGTATCGGTCATTCAGGGTGATGGCAATCCTCAAGGCCTCTTCAGGGGAGGGGGTCCATTCCAGAATCTTTTTGGCCCAGTACATGCGCATATAGCCATGCATCTTTCCCTTTCGGACCATTTCCCTTTGGGCGGCATTCCAAAGGGGATCATGGGTCAAGGCCCCCTCAAAGGGAAAAAAGTTATTATATTGGCCTGCTTAATCAAAAAAACGATAATGATTAAGTTGTGTTGTGATCATGGCGTTTAGGTGGACAATCCACAAAATCAACACCCCTTGAGTCTGAACGATATTTGGCATTGATTCCCCCAGCAACACAACTATCACGTAACCTTGGGACAAACTCCAATTTTAGGAATAGTACATAGGGAGTTTTATTTATTGGATTGGGACTGAAAATTTGGAGAACTCCTTAGAAGATTTGAGTTCGTACTGTTCGGATTTTTTACAAATGGAGCTTGCCAGACTTCAGGAAAATTTTTTTTCCTTCGTAATTGGGAGACCACATCCTGCCGGCCTTTTCAAGGCTTGAATCGATTTATTCCTAAAATGATCAGGGCTCAAAAATTTTCACGGTATAAGAAAATCTATTAAGGCAAACAGTTACTGGAGGGCCTGTTTCTGCATCTCATCCAGATAGGCGTCCAATTCCTCGACGCTGTTATAGATACGCACGGAAGGCAGGGCCTTGATGATCTCAAAGACCTTCTGGACTTGAGGTTGGAGATGCATCAAAGAGAACTGGCTCCCCCGTTGTTTGAGGTCTTTATGGGCTTTTAGGACCACCCGGACCCCCATGCTGCTGATGTAGTCCACTCCGGTCATATCCAGCGTCATGTGCCGGGCCTGGCCGACGTTCAGCAGGTATTCGATCTTTTTTTCCAGAAGAGCATAAGACTCGGAATCCAAACGACCTTCAGGGTAAAGGATAAAAACGCCGGGGATCTTTTCGGTTGAGCGAACGGTTAGGGACAAGGAGCCTCCTTT
>Ga0233425_10004450_pt1 | contig 23512 bp, 17 predicted proteins | sample Watercolumn_Towu_2_FD_181712 | JGI IMG/M metagenome (GOLD analysis project Ga0233425, IMG submission 181712) | Freshwater microbial communities from Lake Towuti, South Sulawesi, Indonesia - Watercolumn_Towuti2014_140_MG | ecosystem: Environmental > Aquatic > Freshwater > Lake | place... | reverse complement strand
GTCACCAACAAGATCAAGTTCCAACCCGGCTTCGGAGCGCCGATCACGGTCTTTAATTTCCACGCGTGGCCTGTTACCGGCCCGGTCGAGTTTGCCGTGGAAGGCGACGCGGCCGGCCTCACGCTCCGTGATGGCGCGGGCAAAGACGTTCCTCTCCAACCTACCGGCCGGCAGCGCGCGGCGTTCATCGCCGAATCGGTCCCGGCGTGCGGTTACAAGACGTTCTACCTTAGCCGCTCCACGAACGCAGTGACCGCCATTGCGGGTCTCTACCGCGGCACCGGCCCGGTTGAGAACAGCCGCTACCGCGCGCAGATGCGGGCCGACGGCGCGCTGGAGGTCTTCGACAAGACGCGCCAGACTCCGCTCGGCTCGGCGGAAGCCGGCGGTCTCGGCGACATCGTGTATTACGAAGCGCCGCAGCCGAAACATTGGGAGATGAGCGGACCGCTGGGTCCCATGCGCCGGTGGACGACCAAGGAAAGCGACCTGCAGATCGTCCAAGGCCCCGTCTTCGCCGCGCTTCGCGCGAAGGGCACGTTCGGCGCGCATACGACAGTCCGCGAGCTTCGACTTTGGCGCGACGGCCGGCGGCTCGATTATCACGTCGAGCTGAACGCCGCCGAGAGCAACGGCGTGTTTGCAATCCGTTTCCCGACGGGCATGACCGGCCGTGTGTTCGCCGGCATTCCGTTCGGCGCTGAACCGAGGGAGAATTTCAGCAATGAACCTTTCCGAGAAGAGTTCTTCGTGAAAGGTTACACGAACGGCTTCTACGCCACCCGCTGGGCAGACGTGTCCTCGAACGCGGGCGGCTACACGTTCGTCTGCCCGCCCGGCGCGCATACCGGCTATGTGTTCGATCCCACCAGCCAGACGCTGGAGTTCCTCCTGCTCCGCGTGCGACCGCTGACGCCGGGCACGTGGGGACAAATGCACCCTTCCATCAAAGGCACGGGCCGCCACGTCTTCGATTGCGCGCTCGTGCCGCACGCCGGCTCCTGGCGCGACGCCGCTACCTACCGCGACGCGCTGGAGTCGCACGTGCCGCTGCTGGCGTTCTCGCCGGACCTCGGCCTCCGCCGCGCGCGGCCGGGGAAAGCGCCAGTCAACAAAGCGGCTACGCTCGACGATAGCGTTTCGTTCGCGGAGGTCGGGCCGAAGAACATCGTCCTCTCATCGTGCCGACCCGTGAATGGCGAAGTGGAGCTTCGTCTCTACGAGGCGACAGGCCAGCGGACGGAAGCCTGCATCCGGCTGCGCCAGGCGGTGGCGTCGGTGCGGGAAACCAACTTCCTTGGCCAACCCACGCAGGAACTCGGCAAGATCGAAGTCCGTGACGGCGAAATCCATCTCACCATCCCGCCGTGGAAGATCGCGAACCTGCGCGTGCGGCTGAAAGAATAGGCGGTGGAGCATGGACGCAAACGTTAGTCACCGATTACGTGCCTGCGCCGGAAACAGAGTCTGGCGTTGCTACGAAGGCACGCTCCGCCAAGACTGGCGGCTCGACCAAGCGGGGATGATGTTGTTGAAGCGAGGCAAGCTCTCATGACAAACATTCCACGTCGCACCGTCTTGAAGCTGGGAGCCGCTGGCTTGGCTGGCTTCGCGTTAACCTCCGGCTTGCGCGGCAGCGAAAAGGCAGGCGTAAACACCCGCCCCGCACGTCACGCAAAGCTGGCGGGCCTTCTGCAAAATGAGGACTGCACAAATTTCTTCGGCTATCAGGACTTTGCGGACGGGAAAGCCGGCGAGATTGTGGACCGCTACGTTGACGTGCTGGCTGGCGCGGGTGTGAGTGTGCTGATGTGCAACACGAACGCGCGGCGGACGAACTACCGCAGCAAGGTTTGGGAAGCCTTCTGGGATGGCTACGCCCCCAGCGGCCCCGATGACCAACCGTTCCTCATGGCTATCCCGCCAGCGCAACGCAAGACTTACCGGAAGTTCGTTGGCAACATGCTGGAAGTCCACAAGCAGGGCGTGGACTATCCCGCGAGAGTTATCCAGCGATGCCGCCATCACGGCATCTCGCCGTGGATCTCGCTGCGGATGAACGACGTTCATTACAACGACAACCTCAATCATCCGTTTCATAGTGCGCTCTGGCGCAAGCCAGAGTTGCTCCGGCAGGGGCATCCCGGCTACTTCGCTTGCGCGCTGGACTACGCCCATGCGGAGGTGCGCGACCACTACCGGGCTTTGATCGTCGAAACGCTCCAGCGATACGATCTCGATGGGTTGGAACTGGATTTCTTGCGTGAGCCTTATCTGTTCAGTGCGGGCAAGGAACAGGAGGGCCGGCGAATCCTGACGGACTGGCTGCGGGGCATCCGCGCGCTGGCCGACGATGCCGCCAAGCGCTGTGGCCACGCGGTGAAGCTGGGCGTGCGGGTTCCTTCCTGCCCCGACACGGCGCTCGGTCTGGGGCTCGACGCGCCGACGTGGGCGAAGGAGGGTCTGGTGGACCTTGTGGTGGCCGCGCCCCGCTGGACGACGCTGGAGTTCGCCATGCCGCTGGACAAGTGGCGCCAGCTTCTTGGGGACCGCGTGATACTCGCCGGCGGACTGGAAGTGCTCTATCGTCCCAATCCCTCCACACCCCAACGTCTGGTCACCCGCGAGGAAGCCGCCGGTGCGGCTGTCGCCGTCCTGTGCGGCGGCGCCGATGTGGTCTATCTCTTCAACTACTTCCAGCACAATACTCCAAAATGGTCCGTCCCGGAGTATCAGCGCACATTGAAATCGTTGTCGTCGCTCGATGCGCTGCTGAAACTGCCGCGACGTCACGCCGTGACATTCCGTGACGTCACGATCCCTGGTGAGACCTACCGATCTCCGCTTCCGGCCAGTGGGACACAACTTTCGTTTACCTTGCCGCTCGGCCCAGCGCCTTCGCCCGGCTGGCAGGCCGAGGCGACGATCGGAATTGCGTCTCTGCGCGCCGAAGAGGCACCCCCAACCGTCTCCATCAATGGCACAGCAGCGAAGCTTCAAAACAGCAAATCAGAGACGACTGGAAACCGTCTGCTGACCTACACGCTCCCCCTGACGGCCCTGCGCGGCACAAACCGCGACGTAGTCGCCGTCAAGGTAGCGGGCAATGCCCCCGTCAAAGTCCTGCGTGTGGAGGTCAGTTTGCGCCCTTGAGATTGACGCATGAACTCTTTACATACTCAAGTCGGTAACCGTGTGCCGCTCGCGAGGTCGTTGGCGGTCATTGCCGCGCTCGCCGTCAAAGCCATGTGCCTGCGCTTCGTACTGAAAGACGCGAATGTATTTGCGTTTCGGTTTATCCTATAATCAAACTGCAACCGTTAATGAACTACACTATTCTCATCGTCGGATGTGGCAGCATCGGGGAGCGACATCTGCGTTGCTTCCAACGCACGGGTCGCGCTGAGGTCGCAGCGTGTGATACCAACGTGGTCTTGCTGCAACGCGTCGCGCAACAGTACGGCGTCCAGCAGTTTGTTGACTTCCGCGTCGCGCTTGCCGCGCGGAAGTACGATGGCATCGTCATCGCCACGCCGGCGCACACGCACATTGCTCTTGCTCTCGCCGCGCTGCAACACGGCGCGGCTGTGTTCATCGAGAAACCGCTGAGCACCAACTTCGACAAGGTGGACGATCTGTGCAACGCGGCGGTGAGGTCGCAACAGTACGTGGCAGTGGCGTACGTCTATCACGTGATGCCGTGGATTCTTGGTGCGCGCGAATTCGTGCGGAGCGGCAAACTGGGCATTCCGATGCACGTGACCGTGACGGCAGGGCAGCATTTCCCGACGTTCCGCCCGGCGTACCGGGAGATTTACTACACCCGGCACGAATCCGGCGGCGGCGCAATCCAGGACGCGCTGACGCACATCGCCAACGTCATCGAATGGCTTGTCGGGCCGACGACGCGCTTGTTCTGCGACGCGGCGCATCAGGTGCTTGAAGGCGTGACGGTCGAGGACACCGTGAACGTGACGGCCCACAACGGCAACGTGCTGGTGAACTACGCGTTGAACCAGTTCCAAGCTCCGAACGAGATGACGCTGACGGTTCATTGCGAAGCCGGCAGCGTGCGCGTCGAAGGACACGAACAACGCTGGAGCGTGTTCCGTCGCGGCGCGAAGGAGTGGGAACATCACAAGGCCGCGCCGTTGGAGCGTGACGACATTTTCATCGCGCAAGCCAACGCATTCCTCGACGGAATGCGCGGCAAACTGACGCCGCTCGCCACGCTCGGCGAGGCGGCGCAAACACTGAAGTTCAACCTCGCTGCGCTCGAATCAGCGCGCAGCGGAAAGGCAATCGAAATCTCATGAGCAAGGAACTCCGAATCGCGATGCTCGGCATGATCGAGGGCAACGGCCACCCGTATTCGTGGTCGGCCATCATCAACGGCTACAACCCCACCGAGATGGCAAAGTGCCCTTACGCGGCCATCCCAAAATACCTCGGCGCGCAGCCGCTTGAGGCCGTCCGCATTCCCGGCGCGCGTGTCACGCACGTCTGGACCGACGATCCGTCCGACGCACCGAAGGTCGCCGCCGCGTCGCTCATCGAGCACGTCGTCGCCAAACCGGAAGATGTCATCGGCCACGTGGACGCCGCGGTCATCGCGACCGACGACGGCAACGACCACGTCCGCCGCGCGCGACCGTTTATCGAAGCCGGCCTGCCGGTGTTCATTGACAAGCCGATGGCAATCAATCTTCCCGATCTTCGCCAGTTCATTCAATGGCAGCGCGAGACGGGACGCATCCTCTCCAACAGCGGGATGCGTTATGCGCCGGAGATTCCTGAGGTCGCAGCGCGAAAGGACGAACTTGGCGATCTGCGTTGGATTACAAGCTTCACATGCAAGACGTGGGAACGCTACGGCATCCACGCGCTCGAAGCCGTCCAGCCGCTCGTCGGACCGGGATTCGAATCAGTGCAGACGAATCATCGTGACGGCTCCGACATTGTTCATGTCGTGCATCGCAGCGGCGTGCAACTCACGCTCGCGGCGATCCACGATGCCTACGGCAGCTTCGGTGGCGTGCATCTCTACGGCACCAAAGGCCAAATTGCCGTCACGTTGCGCGACACCTACAACGCGTTCCGTGGCCAACTTGTGGCGTTCATCGAGTTCCTGCGGACGGGCAAGCGACAATATCCGTTCGATGAAACCATCGAGTTGATGTCCGTCATCATCGCCGGCATCCGCAGTCGCGAGGAAGGCGGACGTGTCGTGCCATTGAAGGAGGTCCTACCATGATCCCGTTATTGATTGCTGCTGCCGTTGCCGCTGCCGAGCCGGTCGTCACGACGCGCTACGTCGCGATTGATAACGTCTGCGCGTGGCCGAATCTCGCCACGCTCCGCGACGGCACAATCGTCGCCACCATCTTCAACAAGCCGAGCCACGGTCGCGCAGAGGGCGATGTCGAGTGTTGGGCGACCACTGACGGCCTGTTTTGGGCCAAGCGGGGAACGGCTGCGCCGCACGAGGCGTCGGCCAATCGCATGAACGTGGCCGCTGGCGTTGCCAACAATGGCGACCTGATCGTTCTCGCTTCCGTCTGGACGCTGAAGAAAGATGACAAAGGACTTTCGCTGGTGGAGATATTGGCGCCGTGGATCAGTCGTTCCTCGAATGGCGGCGCAACGTGGAAGGTGGACAAGGAATCGTTCCCACGGGCTGCGGAAGGACGAACGCAATACATCCCGTTCGGCGATGTTCTGGCGGGCGGCGACGGCGCGCTGCGCGTGGCCTGTTACGCCCGTGACTTGAAGACCAGGCAGGATGGCGTCTGGATGTTCCGCAGTGCCGACGATGGCAAGACGTGGAACGTGCAGTCGCGCATCAGCGACGCCAACAACGAGACCGCCATCTTTCATCTCGGTTCGGGCAAATGGCTGGCCGCCGCCCGTTCGCTTGGCAAGACGAAGCAGCGGCTCGATCTGTTCCGTTCCGAGGACGACGGCAGCACATGGACCGCTTCCGAGCCGGTGAGTGGAGCCTCACAGCACCCGGCGCATCTCACGCGATTGAAAGATCGTCGCCTTCTCCTGACCTATGGCAACCGCATCAAAGGCCAGTTCGGCGTCCTCGCCAGATTGAGCGCAGACGAAGGCAAGACATGGAGCGAGCCGTTGACGCTTGTGAATGATCTGCTCAGCGGCGATTGTGGTTATCCCGCCAGTGCCCAGATGCGCGACGGCAAGATTCTTACTGCCTACTACAGCAACGGCGCGCCGGCTCATCGCCGCTACCACATGGGAGTGGCGATCTGGGCAGCGCCGGTAAGATAGATTGGCGTGGGTGTTTGGCACGGATTACGCATTCGTGGTTTTTCGAGGCGGAGTTGTGCCAGTGGGCCGGTACGACCGGTTTAGGGCGCGAAGTTTTTTGCCCTGAAATAGGGATTGCTTTCCGGCGACGCTTGGTTCAAGCTATATTCCGCAGTGCGATAGTAGCAGTTCGAAGTGAGTTGGTGGAATGTCAAGCGCAGCCCAGTTCGCTCGGTGACAGTCCGAAACCCGACAGTCGGGAACAGTCACTGAGACCTCCTAACGCCGCAGGAGATGAAGTGTAACATGGGAGCCAGACTATTCGTCGGCAACCTGCCGTTTAACGCCACCGAAGGTGATGTACTGGATCTGTTCAAGCAGGCCGGCAACGTCGCCGCGTGCGAGCTGGTCGTGGACAAGTTCACGAACCGCTCGCGTGGTTTCGCCTTCGTTGAGATGGCCAGTCAGGAAGAGGCCAACAAAGCGATTGCGCAGTTCCATGGCAAGGACTTCCAAGGCCGTTCCCTCACCGTCAACGAAGCTCGTCCCCGCGAAGACCGCCCACGAGGCGACTTTGGCGGTGGCGGCGAACGCCGTGGCGGTGGTGGCGGACGTCGCGACTTCCGTCGCGAACGCTAGACCGTCACACTAATTGCAGTACTTCATCGGGGCGGGCGACCAGTTCTTGGGCGCCCGCCTCGATCAGTTCTTGCCGGTCTCGAAACCCCCACAGCGCGCCGACCGGAAACATCCCAGCCGCACGTGCTGTCTGCATGTCCGTGTTCGTGTCACCGAGATACAAAAACTCCGACGGCTGAACTTCCAAGTCCTTTGCGATTCGCAACGCCACCGTGGGGTCCGGCTTGATCGGCATTTCCGGCACGTGCCCGTACACCGACGCAAACGGTTTGTCAGGAAAATAGTGCGCGACCATCCGTTTCGTGAACCGATCCGGCTTGTTCGAATAGACCGCCAGCTTCAACCCACGCAGCGCCGCCACCAGTTCGGGAATGCCCGGATACAACCGCGTCCGATCGAAACAGTGCGCATCGTAATGCTCCCGCATCAACGCCAGCGCCTTGTCCGCCAGCGACGCCTTCTCCGCCGGCAACGTCCGCAACATCAGGTTCCGCGCGCCATCGCCCACAAAATACCGGTACGACGGCACCGGGTGCGGCGGACAACCCAGCGCCGTCAGGGCGTGATTGGTCGCGTTGGCCAGGTCCTCCAACGTGTCCGCCAACGTCCCGTCCAAATCGAACAACACAGCCTGAAATCGTCGTTTCATGCCGCCAACAATAGCTTGATTCCCGCCCGATTTCAGCCACAATTCTCCGCGATGAAAAAAGCGGCGCAACAAACGTGGGGCGGACGATTCACCGCCGGTCCGGCTGACATCGTGAAGCAATTCACCGAAAGCGTCAGCTTCGACTGGCGTCTCTATCCGCACGACATTGCCGGCTCCATCGCTCATGCGAAGGGCTTGGCGAAAGCCGGTGTCCTCACAAAAACCGAAGCCGCCAAACTCATCCGGCGGTTGCGAACCATCCGTCCTCAACCGAATCCCGCGCTCGAAGACGTTCACATGAACATCGAGGCTGCGCTCGGTCCCGTCGGACGCAAACTCCACACCGGCCGAAGCCGGAATGACCAAGTTGCGACTGACATTCGCCTTTGGCTCATGTCGGAAATCCGAAGCACGAAATCCGAAATCCGAAACATGCAGTGCACACTCGTGACGCTCGCGGAGAAACACGCCGGTGTTGTCATCCCCGGCTACACGCATCTCCAGCGGGCGCAGCCGGTGTTGCTCGCGCATCATCTACTCGCCTATGTCGAGATGCTCGCGCGCGACGCCGAGCGGTTCGACGACTGCGCGAAGCGGGGCAACGTTTGCCCGCTCGGTTCCGGTGCCATCGCCGGCAGCACATTGCGGCTCGCGCGGGAGTTCGTCGCCAAAGAGCTTGGCTTCGCCGGCGTCACGCAAAACTCGATGGACGCCGTGAGCGACCGGGATTTCGTGGCGGAATTTCTCGCGGCAGCGGCGATTTGCGGAATGCACCTCTCGCGGCTGGCCGAGGACCTTGTGCTCTGGTCGAGCGCCGAGTTCGGCTTTGTCCGGATCGGCGACGCCTACACGACCGGCTCGTCGTTGATGCCACAAAAGAAGAATCCCGACATCGCCGAACTGGTTCGGGGCAAAACCGGCCGGCTCTACGGCAATCTTGTCGCCGTATTGACGATGCTCAAAGGTTTGCCGTTGACGTACAACCGCGACATGCAGGAAGACAAGGAACCGCTCTTCGACAGCGCCGACACGCTCGGCGCGTCATTGCGCGTCATGGCCGACATGCTCCGGCACACCAAGATCAACAAAGCCCGGTGCGAAGCCGCCGCCAGTGATCCGTCGTTGCTGGCGACTGACCTCGCCGACTTTCTGGTGAAACGGGGAATGCCATTTCGACAGGCGCATCACGCCGTCGGATCGCTCGTGACGGAGTCCGAAAAGGCAGGTGTATCATTGCTGAAGTTGGCAGCGAAGAAATACGGTGCGGCTGCAGCGAAGGTTTTCGACGTTCGGCGCGCGCTGGCCGCCCGGAACATATACGGGGCACCGTCACCAAAGCAAGTCAGTGCGCAACTCGCGCGGTGGAAAGAGCGTCTTCGATAAATGTACCTCGGCGTCGAGATAGGAGGCACAAAGCTGCAATTTGGCGTTTGTGACAAGCAAGGGCGCCTTCAATCGCTGCGTCGAGTGGCCGTGGTCCGTCGCGGAGGTCGCGTGAAAATCATGCTACAGATGTCGCATGAAATTCAGTTGCTGTTGGGGGCGCACCGGGTAAAGGCAATCGGCGTCGGATTTGGCGGACCAGTGGACACGGAGCAGGGACGGGTTGTGAAATCACATCAAGTGGCCGGTTGGTCGGGCTTCAAGTTGCGATGTTGGTGCGAGAAAGAGTTCGGGTTGCCCGCGATTGTCCAGAACGACTCGAAGTGTGCGACATTGGCCGAAGCGCGCGTTGGCGCGGGACGCAGGCAACGAGTTGTCTTCTACACAAACATCGGCACCGGCATCGGTGGTGGGTTGGCCGTGGACGGCGAACTGTACAATGGTCGGTTCGGTTCGATGGAGATTGGTCACACGCGAGTTTCTGTAGGCCCGCTGCCCTCAGCGGGCGAACGGCAAACGCCGCGTGGGGGCACGCGGCCTACAACGACGCTGGAATCTGTCGCGTCGGGGTTGGCGATCGAGCGCGGCGTTAGTTCCATCGAGGAAGCGGCCTGCTGGTACGGTGCGGCGATTGCGAATGCGATTACGCTGCTGAATCCTGATGTCGTCGTGGTGGGCGGCGGCGTGTCGCTGGCGGGCGCAAGGTTTTGGCGTCCGTTGCGGCAGACGGTGCGGCAACATGTGTTCCCGCCGTTCCGCAAGAACGTCAAACTTGTGCCGGCGGCGCTGGGGGAGAGTGTCGTGGTGGTTGGCGCGGCGTTGCTTGCCGCGGAGCGCGGTCATTGCTAGAATACGCAGCAGTCTTATGAACGCATTTCAATACAGGTCTGGTCAGTTGCATTGTGAAGACATTTCGTTGGCGCGATTGGCAGAAGAGTGCGGCACGCCGCTGTATGTCTATAGCCGCAACCACGTTGTCGGGCAATGGCAGTCGCTCGACCGCGCTTTTAGGGGACTCGGGCACTTGGTGTGTTATGCGGTAAAGGCTAACAGCAACTTATCAGTGTTGCGTGCGTTGGCAGAGGTGGGCGGTGGTTTCGACATCGTCAGCGGCGGCGAATTGGAGCGCGTGATCAATGCCGGTGGCGACCCGACGAAATGCGTGTTCGCCGGCGTCGGCAAGACGACGGGGGAGATCGAGGAGGCGTTGCGTTGCGGGATCGGTTGTTTCAACGTGGAAAGTGTTCCGGAGTTGTTCCGGATTGCCGCGGTGGCGGAGGTGATGGAACGCCACGCGCCGGTGGCGTTGCGGGTGAATCCGGGTGTTGACCCGGATACGCACCATTATATCTCGACGGGGAAACATGAGAGCAAGTTTGGCATTGCGCTGAAAGATGCGCTGGCCGTGTATCGCGCCGCGGCGAGGATGCCGTGGATTGAGATCCGCGGTGTGCAGATGCACATCGGTTCGCAGATTACAAAGACGGCGCCGTACGAGCTAGCGATACGGAAAATGCTGCCGCTGGTGGAACATGTGCGGGCACTCGCGCCGAAGACGCTGGAGTTTTTTGACATTGGCGGCGGGTTGGGTATCACGTACCGCAATGAGAAACCGCCGACGGCGGCGGAGTTCGCGGCAGCGGTGAGGCCGTTGTTGCGGAATGTTGGCTTGCGGATTTTGCTGGAGCCGGGCCGGTTCATCGTCGGCAATGGCGGTGTGTTGGTGACGCAAGTGCAGTACGTGAAGCAGACGCCGGTGAAACGGTTTGTGATCGTTGACGCGGCGATGAACGATTTGATTCGGCCAGCGTTGTACGAGAGCTATCATGAGATTCTGCCGGTGCGGAAAACACGGCGGGCGGCGGTGAAAGCCGACGTGGTTGGGCCGGTGTGCGAGTCGGGGGATTTCCTGGCGCAGGAGCGTCGTCTGGCTGCGGTGGGGGAAGGGGATTTGTTGGCGGTGATGAGCGCGGGCGCGTACGGAATGACGATGTCATCGAACTACAATTCCCGGGGACGCGCCGCCGAGGTGCTGGTGGATGGGCAACAGTGCGCGGTGGTGCGACGGCGAGAGGGTGTGGAGGATTTGGTGCGCGCCGAGATTGTCTCTTAGGCGAGAAGTTGTTCGAGGCAGTCGATCAGCTTCTGTACGGGGAAAGGTTTCATCAGGTATTTGCAGCCGGTTTTGCAGAGGAAAAGGTTGATCTGCGGGTCGGCAGCGTAGCCGGTGACGAAGATGAAACGGTTCGCAAGTTCCGGATGGACGACGATGGCTTCCTTGTAGAATTGGTCTCCGCGAAGATGCGGCATCATGACGTCGCAGACAATGGCATCGTACTGGTTTGCCATGATTTTGCCAAGGGCGTCCCGCCCGTCGTAGGCAACGTCCACAAGGTAGCTGCGGTCGGCAAGTACCCATTGAAGGGTCGAGGCGAGCTGGCGGTCGTCGTCCACCAGCAATACAGCTTTGAAGTCAAACGATTGGGTGATGCCTTCTGTCGGACTGGTTTCGGTGTCGAGTCCCATGGTCATACTATAGAGGTGATGGGGCGGACTTGCCATCAAAAACTTCACGTGCCGCTGAATCGAGCACGCGACGGACGGTCTTGGCGAGGACGGCGGATGTGAACGGCTTCGGCAATAAAATCACTGCTTCCGGGAGGTTGCCATCCCGGGTAAACACGTCCTTGGTGTAACCGGAAGCGAAGATGACTTTCAGTGAGGGGCGATCGGCGCACAAGGCATCGGCCAGTTCCTTGCCGCTCATGCGTGGCATGACCACGTCGGTGAAAAGCAAATCCAGACGCTGGCCATTGAGTTGCCGCGCCAAGCGAAGGGCTTCTTCGCCGTTCTCAGCCGCGAGGACCGTGTAGCCCAGTTCGCTGAGGATCAATGTGACAAACTCACGCACGGCCGTTTCGTCCTCGGCAACCAGAATCGTCTCGCTGCCGCGGGGCAGCTGGCCGTCGAGGACGGGTTGGGTTGTGCTTACGGCTATCGCGCCTTCAGCGACGGGCAGATACACATGGAATGTGGTGCCATGATTCGGTTCGCTTTCGACGAAGAGATGGCCGGCGCTTTGGCGGACGATTCCGTAGGTGGAAGCCAAGCCGAGACCGGTGCCTTTGCCGTCTTCCTTGGTGGTGAAGAAAGGCTCGAAGAGGCGCTGTTTCGTTTCGGAATCGAGACCGTGGCCGGTGTCGGTGACGGCGAGCAACACGTAATCGCCGGGGGTGACATCCGTATGGGAGTGACAAAACTTGTCGTCGAGCGTGACGTTGGCGGTGCGGATGCGCAGGTGGCCGCCAGTGGGCATGGCGTCGCGGGCGTTGAGGGCCAGGTTCATCAAGATCTGGCCGATCTGGCCGGGGTCGGCCTTGATGGGGCGCAGATCATGTCCGCGGTCAATGGATGTCTCGATGTTCTCGCCGATGACGCGGGCCAGCATGGCCTCGTAGTCGAGGATGAGGTCGTTGAGGTTTAAGAGACGTCGTTGAACAAGTTGTTTGCGCCCGAAGGCGAGCAGTTGCTGGGTGAGGGCGGCGGCGCGTTGGGCGCCTTTGCCGATCTCGATGGCCTGTGTGTACATCGGGTCGTCCCGCGGGATACGCGCGAGCATACACTCGTTGAAACCAAGGATGGCGGTAAGGATGTTGTTGAAATCGTGGGCCACGCCGCCGGCGAGGCGTCCGATGGCTTCCATTTTCTGGGCTTGCCGCAGGCCGTCTTCCATGCGCTTGCGTTCCGTGATGTCATTCATCATGCCGATCATGTGGATCGGATTCTGGCTGGTATCGGTGAGGAACGAGCCGCGGTCGTTGATCCAAAGATAGCTGCCGTTCTTGTGGCGGAAACGGTACTCGATGTTGTAAGGGGCGGCTGATTGCTCTGAGTCCTTCAGCAAGCGCAGGGTTTCGTGCCGGTCTTCAGCGTGAAGGCAGGCGGCCCATTGCTCGACGCCGCCACTGAGTTCGCGGGGGGCGTAGCCGAGCACTTTTTCAAGGCTGCCGCTCCAGAGGATGGAACCGGTCTTCAAGTCGTAATCGTAAACGACTTCGCCGGAAGCGGACGCGACGAGTTCGTAGCGTTGTTTCCAACCGGCGACTTCCGCTTCGGCACGTGTGCGGCGCGTGATGTCGAAGAAGATCGTGGCGAGTCGTCCCTGCCCGGTGGCGAATGCATGGACTTCGTAGGCGCGGCGGATTTGGGTGGCCTCGACGCCGATCTGCTGCGACCGCCAGACGCCGCCCTCGTGCGAGATTCGTCTGTATCGGTCCGGTATCCCGGTGTTCGCCAGCGCCGGAAACGCTTCCTCGATGCTCTTGCCGATCAGATCGGTGTGCTGGACGCCGAGGATGCGGTCGGCGGCGGGGTTGGCGCCGGTTAGAACGAGGCGGGAGTTGTCTTCGAGCGTGAAGAACTGCATGCCCATCGGTGAAGACTCGATGATGTTACGGAAGACATCGGACGCGACCGTCGATGTGGTGGAATGATGTCGCCAAAGACGGGCAATCCACCCGAGTGTGTCTATTTTGCCTGGTTGCGTGCTGCTGGCCATGGTGTCAACACTGTTGGGCGGTGTTTGTACGCTCGCTCGCTGCCGTGCGCAAGCCTTTTTGACGGCAGGTTCCGGGATTGTCAGCGCCGGCAAACTGCTCTATGTTCGACCGCCAAGTGAAGTTATCATTATCAATAGGACGGTGGTTCGGCATCGCCGTGCACGTGCATTGGACGCTGTTTGTGTACGCGGCTGTGTTGGCGATCTGGCCGTGGCCGGAAAGTGCCATTGATGTCTCGTGGCGTTTGTTGGCGGTTGCAATGGTTTTCGCGAGCGTATTGCTGCATGAATTCGGACATTCCTTTGCAGCGCGATTTTGTGACGGTGAGTCCACCGATATACTCTTGTGGCCGTTGGGAGGGTCGGCCTACGTGAATCTGCCGTCGTCCCCTGTGGCGCATTTCTTGACGGCGTTGGCGGGACCGTTGGTGTCACTGGCGATCTGGGCTGGCGCTTGGTTTGGGGAAACACACACACCACGCTGGTGGTCATATGCCCTGCGGTATGTGGCGCAGTTGAATCTAGCGATCGTCTTATTCAATCTGCTGCCAGCGATTCCGTTGGATGGCGGACGGATGTTGCAGGCGCTCCTGTGGCGGCAGATGGGGTATGCGCGTTCGATGTGGATTTGTGTTCATCTGGCCATTGTGGCGGCGGTGATTTTGTTCTTCTATTCGTTAGGTGGCTTCGGCAATGCGCATATTAGCTTGCTGTCGTCCGGGGTGGCGCTGTTTATCTTTTTTGAAGCAGTGAACGAGCGTCGGTTATTGGCGGTGGAGTCCACCAACGAGGAGTACTGGGAATCCCGTCCGGGCATCGCGTGGAATCACCCGTACAACGACGCTAAGACACGCACGTCCGTGCCGCATCGCTTCGGTTTTGTCGGTTGGTGGAAGAAACTGATCGCGGGCGGTTTTCGCAAGACGAAGAGTGCTGACGATTTCCTGCGCGAGGAGATTGACCCGATCCTCGACAAGATCTCCCGCGAGGGGATGCAAAGCCTGACGTCGCGCGAACGCAAGATTCTTGAATCGGCGCGCGACCTGTTGCAGAAACGGCAACGGTGAAACGCATGGCCACCTCCACGCTCAGCCGCCTGCTCGGCGCCCGACCGTTGCCGAAACCGGCAGCGGAAAAACTCCTGCGCGCCCACGGTTTCGCCGACGCGGGGCAGATCGCCGCCGCGTTGCCGCGGTTGCACGCCAACGACCAGCAACGCCGCAGCCTCCGGCAGTTGTTGCCGCGTCTGGTTCGCGCCTGCGCCGCGTCGGCGGACCCCGACCGCGCATTCATTCATTTCGAGCGGCTGGCCACGGCATTGCCGCACCCGAACATGCTCTACCGGTATCTGCTCGACGCGCCCGACGCGCTCGATCTGCTGGTCAAGGTGTTCGCGCACAGCCAGGCGCTTTCCGACACGCTCGCCCGCAACGCCGAGTATTTCCATTTCCTCATCAGCCCGGAAACGCTGCGCGCCCCGCGCACCAAAGCGTGGCTCCACGCCGAATTGAGCCGTCTGTTGCTGGCCAGCCGCGTGCCGGCCGAGCGCTACGACATCATTCGACGCTTCCGCCGACGCGAGACGTTGCGGATCGGCGCGCGCGACCTCGTCGGACGCGCCACCGTCGAGGACACCACCCTCGAACTCTCCAACCTCGCCGACGTCTGCCTCGACGCCGTCTTCGATGTCGCGCAACGTAAACTGGCCGCGCAGTTCAAACTCGATCCCGCGACGGCGCGCCAGTTCGTCGTCATCGGCATGGGCAAACTCGGCGGACAGGAGTTGAACTACTCCAGCGACGTGGATGTCCTTTTCATCTACGACCGTGATGGCGAACTCACGCCGGCGTTGTCGCGGCAGGAGTTCTTCACGAAGCTCGCCGAGGAAGTCGTCCGCGCCGTTGGCCGGCAGACGGAGGAGGGAAGCATCTTCCGCATTGACCTCCGGCTCCGTCCCGAAGGCGCCACCGGCCCGCTCGCGTGGTCGCTGCGTAATTGCGAGAACTATTACGCCGAACGCGGCGAGACGTGGGAACGCATGGCCCTGCTGAAAGCCCGCCCCGTTGCCGGCGACGCCGACGTGGGCCGCCAGTTCCTCGATCTCGTCCAGCCGTTCGTCTATACGCGCCACGCCGGCGAGAACGTCGTCCAACAAATGGCCGCCATCAAAGCCCGCATCGAACGCGAGATCGTCACCGACGGCCGCCTGACCCGGCACGTCAAGCTCGGCATCGGCGGCATCCGCGAGATCGAGTTCATCATCCAATCCTTCCAAGTGTTGCGCGGTGCGCGGCTCGCGTGGCTGCGCGAGCGCAGCTCCCTGCGCGCGCTGCCGTTGCTGGTGAAAGCCAACCTGCTCACCGCCGACGAAGCCAACGCGTTGGCCGACGCCTACCGGTTCCTCCGCAACGTCGAGCACCGGCTCCAGATGGAGATGGAGCTCCAGACGCACACCATCCCCGATGAGGAACGCGCTCTCGTGCGCCTCGCCCGCAGCCTCGGCTTCCGCAGCGTCGAGGCGTTCTTTGCAGACCAACAAAAACACACCGCCGCCGTCCGCCGCATCTACGAAGCCGTTCTCGCCCACGCGGACCAGCACGTCAGCCCCGCCGCCGCGCAACTGGCCGACGACAAACTCCCCAACGCGCTCCGCGACGCCGGGTTCGCCGACGTGCCCGCCGCCGTGCGGCGCGTTGCCAACCTGTTGCACGGTTCCGGTTTCATCCACATCTCGCAACGCACGAAGGAGCTTTTCGCCGGCGTGTTTGAGAGCGCGCTCGAATGCTGCCGGAAACTTCCCGATCCCGACGCGGCGCTGTTGCACTTCGACGCGTTTGTCAGCGCGTACGGCTCGCGCGGCATGCTCTACGAACTGTTGCTGCGGCATCCGAAACTCATCGAGGTCCTGTTGCGGCTCGGCGACGCGAGCCGGTATTTCTCCGAGACGCTTCAGCGCGAGCCCGGGCTGTTCGATGAATTGTGCCACGGCGGCGACCTCAACCAGCCAAAGAACATTGACCGGATGTGCGACGACCTTGTCGCTGCCGTCTCGGCGGTGCCCGACACGCCGCCGATGGACGTGGCGCGCCAGTGGAAACGCGCCGAACTGCTCCGCATCGGCATCGAAGACATCATGGGCTTGGTGGACATCGAGCATCTGCACCGCGAGATTAGTTCCCTTGCCGAGGCGACGTTGCGATTCGCTCTGCACCAGGCCCGTCGCGAATTGAAACTGGCGTCGCTGCCGTTCGCCGTCATTGCCGCGGGCAAGTTCGGCAGCGAGGAACTCGGTTACGGCGCCGACCTCGACGTGCTCTTCGTTGGCGAAGAGCAGGCCGATGCCATCCGGCTGGCCGCGAAACTCATCGAGTTCATGTCAGCTCCGACCGATACCGGCACTCTGTTCGCGGTGGACGCTCGATTACGTCCTGACGGCGAAAAGGGCGTCCTCGCCAGTTCGCTGGAAGCGCACCGCGACTATTATGTTCAACGCGCCCAGCTTTGGGAGAAACTCGCGCTGACTCGTGCCCGCTATGTTGCCGGTGACGAACCGCTTGGGCGCAAGTTCATCGAGATGGTTCACAGCGTCATTTACGCCGCGCCAATCAGCGACGCCGACCTCGCCGAAATCCACCGGATGCGTCGCCGCATCGAGACCGAGCGTGGCGACCAAACCTGTGTCGCGTTCGAGTTCAAAACCGGCCCCGGCGGTCTGGTGGACGTCGAGTTCCTCGTCCAGACACTCCAGCTTCGTCACGGACACGCACACGCCGCGCTTCGCAATCCGCAGACGCTGGCCGCGCTGAATCGCCTGACCGCCCTTGGCCTGATCGAGGAAACCGACAGTTCTGCCTTACGCCAGCATTACCTGTTTCTGCGCCGCGTCGAGTCGGTGCTGCGCCGCGCGGAGAACACGAACGTTTCCCGTCTACCGGGCGACGAACGCGAGCAGACGTTGCTAGCGCGTCGGCTCGGCTTCGCCAGCGCAACCGACTTCCTCGGTGCCTACCGGCTCGCCACGCGCACCGTGCGCGGCATTTACAACCGTCTGATGGAGTAACCACCGTGAACAGAATCCACGTTTATGTCATTCCGAGCTTGCGAGGAATCTCTGGAATCCTTCCGGAGAGAAGTTTGAGATTCCTCACTCCGTTCGGAATGACATTGATGTTAGCGATCGCATCGCTTGCCGCCGCCGCACCCCAGCCCTACGGGCCGCTGCCGACGCCGCGACAACTCGCATGGCAACAACTGGAGTTCATCGGCTTCCTGCATTTCACCGTCAACACGTTCACCGACAAGGAATGGGGCTACGGCGACGAAACGGAATCGGTCTTCAACCCGACCGCGTTCGACGCCAACCAAATCGTCCGCACCGCCAAGAACGCCGGGATGAAACAGTTGATTCTCACCTGCAAACACCACGACGGCTTTTGCCTCTGGCCGTCGAAGTTCACCGAACACTCCGTCAAGAATTCGACTTGGAAGAACGGCAAGGGCGATGTCGTCCGCGAAATCTCCGACGCCTGCCGCCGGCACGGGTTGAAGTTCGGCGTGTATCTTTCGCCGTGGGACCGCAACCACAAGGACTACGCCACGCCCGCCTACATCACATACTTCCGCAACCAACTCCGGGAGCTGCTCACCAACTACGGCCCGATCCACGAAGTCTGGTTCGACGGCGCCAACGGCGGCGATGGTTACTACGGCGGCGCCCGAGAGAAACGCAAGATTGACAACCGCACCTACTACGACTGGCCGAACACGATCAAGATCGTCCGCGAACTCCAACCCGACGCCTGCATCTTCAGCGACGCCGGTCCCGACGTCCGTTGGGTCGGCAACGAGCGCGGCATCGCCGGTGAGACTTGCTGGGCGACGTTGAACCGCGACGACTTTTATCCCGGCGGTGCCGACAGGAAACGCTTGAACGAAGGCGATCGGCCCGGCACGCACTGGCTGCCAGCGGAATGCGATGTCTCTATCCGTCCCGGATGGTTCTACCATGCCAAAGAGGACGACAAAGTCCGTTCGCCGGAGAACCTGCTCGATCTGTACTTCGCTTCGGTTGGGCGCGGCGCGGTGTTTCTCCTGAACCTTCCGCCGGACCGTCGCGGCCTGATTCACGAGAACGACGTGAAATCGCTGCAAGGTTTCCGCAAGTTGATGGACGCAACGTTCAAGAAGAACCTCGCGAGAGGCGCGAAGCTCAACGATGGCGTGTTGGACCTCGGCAAGACGGTCACGTTCAACGTCGTGCGGCTCCGCGAGGACATCACGCTCGGCCAGCGGGTCGAGGCGTTCGCGCTCGACCAGTGGAAGGACGGCCAGTGGGTCGAGTTCGCCAACGGCACCAGCATCGGTCAATGCCGATTGACGCGCGGCGCGAAAGTGACGACGAACAAGGTTCGTCTCCGCATCACGCAATCAGCAGCCAGCCCGGCGATTTCGGAGTTCAGTTTGTTCCTTTGCCCTGTCGAAGCGCTACCGCTAGCAAAGCCGTAGTTTGGGATGGAAAGCGGGAGGAAAGGTTGGTATCCTTGTGCCGATGAATCCAGACATTCGATGGAAACAGCGATTTGAGAATTACGAAAAAGCCTTGTCGCTTCTTCGTGAAGCGCTGGCCAAAGGCGAAGCACTTTCCCAATTAGAAAAAGAGGGTACGGTTCAAAGATTTGAATTCACGCTGGAATTAGGCTGGAAGAGTTTAAAGGATTATCTGGAGTATCAAGGCGTCGTTCTCGATCCGCGTACTCCAAAAAACGTAATTCGACAAGCATTTGCTGCGAAGATTATCCGTGATGGTCAGCTTTGGATTGACATGCTCGACTGGCGTAACCTCATGTCCCATCATTACGACAAGACGCGCCTTAATGAAGTGCTTCGGCAACTGACGGGTCGTTTCTTGCCGGCGTTCGACGAGCTTTCGAGTTTCCTTAAGAGCCGGAGTGCGTCATGAATCGGTTCGGACTGACGGACGTCGAGCAGGAACTGATTCGTGAAGTGTTGCGCCGCCACGCAGAGGTGACCGAAGCGAAGATATTCGGCTCGCGTGCCAAGGGCAATTTTCAACTCAATTCCGATGTGGATATGGCGCTGTGGGGACGGATTTCGCTGGCAACGCTCGCAGCGATTGCCGGTGAGTTGGACGAACTACCATTGCCTTACTTGTTCGATGTACAGGCGTACGACGCCATTCGTCACCGACCGCTGCGTGAACACATTGACCGCGTGGGTCAGAAGTTTTACGCACAGAACGACGAGCTTGTTGCGACAAAGAAGTAGTCCTCTGCCCGGTCGAACCGCTGCCGCCGGCAAAGCCGGAGACGAAGAAGAAGTAGTAGCGAAGGCCTATGTTCCGGTTTGTCGAGGGCGGCGGTTCTTCCAAGCACACCATGCTAGGTTGACGCAAGATTTCGCAGCTTCGACCAGAAGTGCTGCGATAATGGCAAGAATTATTTCCTTCATACTAATGGCCAATTCGGGGACATAAGGCGGGGTATGGCCATTGGAGGTGCCTGCGAGGGAGGTGCTTGGGTTGACGGAATCGGTGACAGATTCTTCGCGACGCTCAGAATGACAAACAGTAAAGCCGCGCGGAGAGCTATTGGAAACAAATGGACGAAACATCCGTTGCGTCATGTTCCGGATTTGTTCCGGCACGTTTTTGGTTGTTTCCGCGAGAACGTCTTTTGTCGAGTTTACTCGATGATGATGTCTTTGACGGTCTTGCCGGCGGGGATCATTGGTAACACGTGCTCGGTGAAGGGTACGATGACGTCGAGGACGTAGGGTTCCTTCGAGGCGAGCATCCGTTTCATGGCCGGTTCGAGGTCGCTCTTGCGGACGACGCGTTCGCCGGGGACGTTGTAGCCTTTGGCGATCTGGACGAAGTCGGGATAGATGTTGTGCGGGTTGCGCGGGTCGCCAAGGTAGGTGTTGCCGCGGACGCTCTGGTAGAACCGGTCTTCCCATTGGACAACCATGCCGAGGTGCTGGTTGTTCAAGATCATTGATTTGGCGGCGATGCGCTCGATGTGGGCGGTGGCTAGTTCCTGGATGTTCATCTGGAAGGAGCCGTCGCCGTCAATGCCGATGACTTGTTTGTTGGGGAAGGCGACTTTGGCGCCGAGCGCGGCGGGGTAGCCGAAGCCCATGGCGCCGAGACCGCCGGAGGTGATCAGCGTGCGCGGATGGGTGAAGAGGTAATACTGCGCCGTCCACATCTGGTGTTGGCCGACGCCGGTGGTGATGATGGCGTTGCCGCGGGTGAGTTTATCGAGCAACTCAATGGCGTACTGCGGCATGATGATTTCGCCGGTGTCGCCGCCGAGGAGGTCGCGGACGTATTGGGAGCGGAGGACTTCGTCGGTGACTTTGTAGCGGAGTGGATGTTGTTTCTTCAGTTCAGCGATCTTGGCGTGCCACGCGGTATGCTTGCCGGGTTTGACGGCTTTCAGGAGTTGCTGGAGAGCGTGTTTGATGTCAGCTTGGATGGGCAGGTGAGCCGGTTTGTTCTTGTTCAGTTCGCTGGCATCAATGTCAATGTGGACAATGGTGGCGCGTTTGACGAATTCGCTGACTTTGCCGGTGACGCGGTCGTCGAAGCGAACGCCAAAGGCGAGGAGAAGATCGGATTGGTCAGTGGCCAAGTTGGCATAGACGGTGCCATGCATGCCGAGCCAGTGCAATGCAAGCGGATGGTCCTGCGGGAACGCGCCCATACCCATCAACGTGGTGGTGACGGGAATCTGAGTCTTGATGGCCAGTTCACGAAGTTCGTCGCTGGCATTGGCGGTGATGATGCCGCCGCCACAGTAGATAACGGGACGCTCGCTCTTTTCGATAAGAGCCGCGATGCGATCAACGTCAGCCGGGCTGATCCGTTGGTTGGGATTGTAACCGCGCAGGTGAACGGGTTGCGAAAACTCGGCAGCGCAGGAAGCTTGTTGGACGTCCTTGGGGATGTCAATGACGACCGGGCCAGGACGGCCGGAGGTGGCGATGTGGAAGGCTTCCTTGAAGATGCGGGGCAGGTCCTCGACGTTCATGACGAGGTAGCTGTGTTTGACCATCGGCAGGGTCATGCCGAAGACATCGGTTTCCTGGAAGGCACTCTTGCCGATCATCGGGCGCGTGACTTGGCCGGTGATCGCGATGATCGGGACGGAATCCATGTAGGCGTCGGCGAGGCCGCTGACAAGGTTGGTGGCGCCGGGGCCGCTGGTGGTCATGCAAACGCCGCACTTGCCCGAGGCGCGGGCGTAGCCGCCGGCAGCGAAGACGCCGCCTTGTTCGTGGCGGGGGAGAACGACGCGGATCTTCTTGGAACGCGCCAACGACTGGTGCAGTTCCAAGCTCGCGCCGCCCGGGTACGCGAACACCACCTCGACGCCTTCGTTTTCGAGGCTCTTGATGACGATATCGGCGCCGCGCATTTGCGCAGCCGTTGTTGTATTTGTCGGCTTGCTCATAAATAAAAAATTGGTGCCGTCGGAGGGAATCGAACCCACACGGTGTTTAAGCACCACTGGATTTTGAGTCCAGCGCGTCTGCCAGTTCCGCCACGACGGCCCGTCGTAGTGCGGCGGACAATATAGGCAATTGCACCATCCGCGCAATGCAATTTTGAATCTGGCGAAGTGATCGAGGGTGACCAGCGCAGAATGCAGTTTAACGACATGGATTACGCAAGATGAACACTCGGAAACAGCACTTGAACCTTCGGTACCATATTAGCTCCCCTTGAAAATAGAAACACCGCTGATTCCGTCGATGTTTCTATCAGCAAGGACACGCAACCACACGCAACGACGCGCATCCGGTGCGTCACCAAAGCGTCACCCGAAAAACGGCTACGGTGCCGGGGACGCACTGTCGGCTAAGGTGCGATAGCCCGTCGGTCGCCCATTGGACGGTTGTTCTCCTGGAGGTCTTGGGTTCCGTCCTTGATAGAGCCAGCGGGTAAGTAGTTTTGGCTTGGCCTGCTGGTAGTCCGCTGGGGGCATCGCGCGCACCTCGTCTAAGAGGGCGGCGTTGTTTGTCATGATGCGTGTCAGCGCAACAGGATCTTGAATGCTCCACTGGCGTTCGAGGTTGTTGCGAATCTTGTTGAACAACTCTTTCTTCTGGTCACGCCATTCCGCGTCGGAATAGCGACGGGCCTCGGCAAATGTCTCATCGGCAAAGGCCCGTTGTTGTTGCATCCAAGCCATCAGTTCCCCGGCTGATGTTGCCGGTTTGACGTCGCGGTGAATCAATCCCCTGTTGTGAATGTAGTCCAGCACGACCGTTGCCTGCCGGAGCCAGTGCAACGCTACCGTCACCGGCACCGGGCCGCACTTCTCAATGACATCCGCCAATCCGAACCCCTCGACGTATTCCATCGCGATAAAGTGCTGACCGTCGAACTGGTCGCCATCGAACACGCCGACCAGATTCGGATGCGAGAGCGACGCGGCAGTGCGCGCCTCTCGGAGGAACCGTTCATCAGTGCCGGGTTTCTGGGCAAGTGACGGGTCGAGCAATTTGACGGCACAAAACCGGCCCAAAACCTTTTGGCGACCAAGCCACACCACGCCCATGCCCCCGCGGCCGATTCTCACCAATAAGTTGTATCGTCCGAATCCGATCATATCTTGTTTCGCTGCCTGTACAGACGCTCTTCGAACGCCGGATGTTACGCTCTCTCTTCATGTCCTTGATGCTTTCACGGAAAGCACGCTACTGCTTTGGTGGGGTGGGGCGTTTGCGCTGGGTCTTCTCGGACTTCTCGCGCAGCATCTTCCAAAACGCGTTGCGCTGCTCCGTCGGCAGTTCGCTGGCGATGCCGGCGTTCATCTCCTTGAAGGCGCCGGCCATCTTCGTCCGCAACTCGGCGCGGAATTCCCGCAGATCGGAAGCCAGTTTGTCGAAGTGCGGGCGGATGGCGGCGACCTGCTCCGGGGTCAGATTGAGTTGCGTCTTGTATTCTTCGATGCGCCCGGCAATCCAGCGTTCCTCGTACGTCGTGG
>Ga0233425_10004449_pt1 | contig 23519 bp, 21 predicted proteins | sample Watercolumn_Towu_2_FD_181712 | JGI IMG/M metagenome (GOLD analysis project Ga0233425, IMG submission 181712) | Freshwater microbial communities from Lake Towuti, South Sulawesi, Indonesia - Watercolumn_Towuti2014_140_MG | ecosystem: Environmental > Aquatic > Freshwater > Lake | place... | reverse complement strand
AAAAAATGTAACGGTGACTAAAAAGAGCCCGAAGAGTGCGGCAAAAAAACCGGCAAGCTCCAAAACATCTCCTGCCAAGGCTTCGACATCACGACAAGTCGTGACAGCCAAATCCACTATTAAAAAAGCCACGCCGAAAGCCGCTCCTAAAAAGGCGGTGAAGAAGGCGGCTGCTCCAGCTAAAAAAGCAGCTCCTAAAAAAGCGGTTGCCAAGGCCACCCCAAAAAAAGCCGTTAAGCCGGCCGTAAAGAAAGCGGCGCCTCCTGCCAGGAAGGAAGCTGCAAAGCCGGTAGCCGAGCCGAAGCTCAAGAAAGCGGTGCTGCCGGAAGTAAAGCCTGCTGCCGAAGCCGCAAAGCCGGTGGCCAGCACTGAAAAAATGGTGAAAGTAGGTGTGAAGACCAAAAAACAGCTGGTGGCCGTAGCGCCTCAGCCGGTGATCGAGGTTTCCAACCACCCTAAAACAAAAGTAAAGACTCTGCTGATCTCGCAACCGAAACCGGAAACCGAGAAAAACCCTTACTACGACCTTGCCAATAAATACGGCCTGATCGAAACCTTCCGTCAGTTCATCAAGATCGAAGGGCTCCCGGTAAAGGACTTCAGGGCGCAACGGATTGATATTTTAGAGCACAAAGCGGTGATCCTCACCAGCCGCATGGCGGTGGATCACTTTTTCAGAATGTGCAACGAGATGCGCGTAACCGTGCCTGAATCGATGAAGTATTTTTGCATCAACGAAGCTACCGCCTACTACCTTCAGAAATACATCCAGTACCGCAAACGCAAGATCTTTTTCGGCCACCAGACCATTCAGGACCTGGTGGACGTGATTCGCAAGAACAGGGACGAAAAATTCCTGCTGCCTGCCGCCGACGTGCAAAAAGAGCAGATCGTGGATTTCCTCGATGCGCTCAATATCAAATACACGAAAGCCATCATGTACCGCACGGTAAGCGCCGACCTCACGGATATTAAAAACCTGAACGACTACGATGTGCTGGTATTTTTTACGCCCGCAGGGATTCGTTCGCTGAAACAGAACTTCCCGAACTTTGTACAGGGAAATACGCGCATTGCCTGCTTCGGCGTGGCTACTGCCAACACCCTGCTCAAACATGGCTACCGCCTCGATATTTATGCGCCAAATCCGAAAAACCCAAGCATGTCGGGAGCGCTGGATGCGTATATTAAGGAAGCCAATAAACGATAATACGGCTTACTGTCTTGGTTAGAGATGCTTTGGGATAGGCCAGGCTCACTCACTGATTTTCTCTATGGATTTCACCTTTGATAAGACCGAACGGCTGTGCAGCAAAAAAGCGCTGGATGAGCTGTTCTCGGGAGGAAAGTCCAAAAGTGCTTTTCCGGTAAAGGTCATTTACAAATCCAGCGTATATGAAAGCCCTTTCCCTGCAAGGGTAGTGTTTATCGTTCCCAAGAAAAAACACCGGCGCGCCAACAAGCGCAATACCATACGCCGCCGCATGCGCGAGGTATACCGCCTCAACAAGCACAAGCTCTATGCATCGCTGGAAAACCAGAAGCTGGACATCATGTTCGTGTACCTCAGCAACGAGGTTTCAGACTACCAGCAGATCGAAGCGGTGATGTGCTCACTGATGGAATATGTGGCGAAGAGCGCGCAATCCCAAATGAATTCATAGAACGCAGATGACCCGGATGTTTTGGGCCAGAGCAGGATCTCTATGCTCTTTTTTTTGTTCTCTCTGCATTCTCTATGTTTCCTGTATATCGCAGGCAGGCATGCGGTTTAAAATAGATCCGGGCCGACCTTTCAGAAAACGGGTTTCATAAAAAAGGCCATCCGTATTCAACGGATGGCCTTCTGACATGTTAAAGAGGCTGATTAGTTGATCTTAATGCAACCGTCCTTAATCTCGATGTTAGCGCCGGTTTTTACTTTTACTTCGCCGCAGCTTGTAATGATTACGGCTTCTGTAGCTCCACCCTGGATGGTTACGCTTGATGTTTTGCTTCCATCGAAGGTGACTTCTTTCGTGCTTCCGTCAATTTTTACTTTGAACGTGCTGGATTTAGAATCTTTGTTCTGGTAACGGATAGTCACTGCGCTGAACGCGGTTGATACTGCCAGAGCTACTACAGCTACGCTAAGGATTACTTTTTTCATGAGGTTTTTTGATTTTAGGTTTTTGTAATTACGTTTATATAAATATATAAAATAATTCAACCCGCAAACCGGTGGGAAAAAATTTTACCTAAACATTGCCTAAAAGACACATGGTATCGAGGGTCGGGCTTGGGCTTCCACCCTTATTTTCGATGGTCACGGCAAAGGCTTTGGCGCCGGCAATCAGCTTCATTTTCTGAAAAGCAACTCCGTTCTCCAGATCGATCACACCGGCATCCACCGGTTTTCCGTCCACAATGGCCCAGAGCTGGTATTGCTTCGAGTCGGGGCTCGGCGGCAGGGCGCTGGCATTGAAATACAGCTCCTGAGTGGATGGGTTCCAGTGTACCATCGCGGATTTAGAGGCCAGAGAGTTCATCCCGCTCAGGGGAATGGCTTTCATCCCCGGATCGGATACGATGCTGAAATTAGCTGCCAGCTTGTTCATGGATTCTTTCTGCGCTTCCATTTCGAGGGCCAGCATGGTTTTGGATGCGCTGACATCCGCCAGACGGTTCTCTATATCCGCGATCCTGCTCTGCAGGGAATAGATATACATCCCGCAGCCAATCAGCAGGGCCACGCTGGCTGCAATCCCGATCCTGTAAAAATTAAGGTGACCGCCCGGGGCCGGGGCATTCAGGGGGATCACCGCAGGTTCTGGCTTTTCTTCGCTGAAGCTAAGCTGCGAGGCGATCGTTTCCTTCAGGTCTTTGCGCAAAGTCGGCGTATGCTCCGGTACCAGGCTGCACAGCGACGCCTCGATAAGCTCTATCTCCTTCAGCAGCTCGGGATGCCTGGCACACAGGTCCCTGACCATAGAAGCCTCCTCCTCTGTCGTCATCCCTAACACATAGCTCTCCAGTAAGCCTGAGGATATGATCTGCTCTACGTTCACTGCAATAGTTCTTTTTTCGTTAGTTCCCTTAATGTGATGATCGCCTGGCGAACCTTCGTTTTCACCGTCCCCAGCGGGATGCTCAGCTTCTGAGAGATCTCCTCCTGCGTATACCCCTGGAAATAGGCCAGATCGATGATCTGCTGCTGATCTTCCTTCAGGCCTGCAAGGATGGTTTGCAAGCCGATGTTCTCATGGGAGCTGTTCTCGGCAAACATGCTGTTTCGGTGATATACGTTGTCGCTTACCTCCTGGATTTTATTTTTAACTTTTTCGTGTTTGGAGCGTGTGCTGTCTATCGCCATATTGCGGGCAATGTTCAGCATCCAGGTATACAGGCGCCCTTTGGCCTCATCGTAAGAAGCAAAGTTGTTCCAGATTTTAACAAATACCGTTTGTAAGACGTCTTCGGCCTCTTCCTGGTCGTTGACAATATGATAGATAATACTGAAGAGCGCTTTCGAATAGTTGTCATACAGGTAGGAAAAAGCCTTCTGGTTCTTTTCCCTGATCAGCACAATCAGCTCTTCCTGAGTATAGGTGACTTTTTTGATGGGCCGTTATTTTTACGAAATATAGGTGATTATTCCCATAAAAAAAAGTGATGCCTTCACAGAGGCGTTAACATTGGCCTCTTATGATCGCTACCGATACGATCCGTTTTTCAGGCAGGATTACCCGGAGCGATGGCTAATTTACCTCCATAAGGGCGTCCGCCACCGTAAAGGTGCTCCCTCCCACAAAGACCAGGTCTTTTGCTTTGGCCTGCTTTTTGGCTTTTGCCAGGGCCTCGGGAACGGTCTTGAACGTGGTGCCTGTGAGGCCCGCTTTTTTAGCCAGGGCGCTCAGCTCCTGCTCATCGAGGGCTCTCGGAATAGAGGCTTTACAGAAGTAGTAAACGGCATCCTTCGGAAATAATTTCAGGATCCTGCCGGGCTCCTTGTCGTTGACCATGCCCAGCACAATGTGCAGCTTGTTGAAGGGATAGCGCTTAATATTTTCCATCACTTCCCTGATCCCGTCCTCGTTATGCCCCGTATCGGCAATCACCAATGGCTTTTCGGAAAGGGTCTGCCAGCGGCCGCGCAGGCCGGTCATCTTTTGCACCTGCCTGAGGGCGCTGCTCACTTCTTTCTGCTCGATCATGAAGCCCTTGCTTCTGAGCACATCCACCATATTGAGCACTCCGGGCAGGTTCTTCAGCTGGTAGCCCCCGCGCAGATCAAGCTCATACGTATGTGTCTCATTCGTTTTCTTATGGAGCACAGTCACGCTGAGTGCATCGGCTTTGTATTCGTACGATTGCACCTTGAAATTTTTATCGGCAAACTCGATAGGCGCTTTCAGGTCTTTGGCCGTGTTGTTGAACACAGAGATCACCTCCAGCTGGGTCTGGCTGATGACAACCGGCACGCGCGCCTTGATGATGCCAGCTTTTTCAGCGGCGATCTTCGGCAGCGTATCCCCGAGGAGGTTCATGTGGTCCATGCCGATGTTGGTGATGAGGCAGGCTACCGGGTTGATCACGTTCGTAGAGTCCAGCCTTCCGCCAAGGCCTACCTCGATCACCGCAATGTCCACCTCCTCCTTTACAAAATGATCGAAGGCCAGGCCAACGGTCCACTCAAAAAAAGAGGGCTCTATCTTTTCAAAAGGCTCTTTGTAGGTGTCTACAAACTTCACCACTTCCGCCTGGGGGATGAGCTTGCCATTCACTTTGATGCGCTCCCTGAAATCCGTGAGGTGGGGCGAAGTGTACAGGCCTGTTTTATAGCCCGCCTGCTGGAGAATGGCTGCCAGCATGTGCGACGAAGAGCCCTTGCCGTTGGTGCCGGCAATGTGAATGCACTTCAGCTTTTTCTCGGGGTTCCCGAGCGCCGCGCAAATGGCAAGCGTATTGTCAAGGTTGGCTTTGTAGGCCGCCGCGCCCACGCGCTGGTACATCGGCAGCTTGGTGAAAAGGTAGTCGAGGGTTTGTTTGTAGGTCATCCTTTATAAAACAGCTATAAGACCTGTAAGTTTCATGACATCTTATTTAAAACCTGAAGACGATGGTAATCGTTCCTTTCTGCTCTTCGAATTCCCCGCTCACGTTGAACTTCGTAGCCAGCGCAGCCTGGCGGGCTTTTGTTTTCAGGATCGGGCTGTTGGTGTTGGTGCCGCGGCCTGTCGGCTCCGCTTTGATCACCTTCCCGTTTTTATCCACGGTGATCTCTACCACCACGGTGCCTTCCTCCTGGGTATCTTTGCTGATGGGAGGAGGTGTGACAATAGCGCGTCCGGAAAGGCTGTATCCGTAACCACCGGGGCCACCGCCGGTTCCGGGACCATTTCCGGGGCCTTTGCCGGGACCTTTGTCAGATCCTTCGCCACCGCCGGTTCCGCCCTCACCATGCACACCCGGCTTCCCATCGGGGCGGCCTTCGTCGCCGGCCTGTCCGCTGTTGCCGTCGCCGCCGGAGCTTTTGCCCTGGTTTTTCTTCGCCGCTTCCGCAATTTTTTCGGCCATCGTTTTCTCTTTTGGCTTCACCGGGATCACCACTGTTTGCGTGCTTTTGGTGTCGTTCTTTTTAATGTCGGATTCCTCGCCGTTGTCGGAGGTCACATATTCTTCCGAATTGTTCTGAGGTGTGGGCTGCGCCGCCTGTGTGCTTTCCACCACTTTCACGGCCTCGCCGATGCCATTGCTGGGATCCACATTGCCGGTGCCTTCGATCATGTTACCGATGTTGAACTCCAGCCCGCCCCCACCGCCGGCTTCTGTTACCGGGAAAGGAGGGTTCGGCGTCACAATGATATAATAGATAAAGAATAACAGCAGCAATGCAAAGATGGCCACCGAAATTCCCCAGGAGATAATCTTATGCTTGGCTGCCTCAGATTGTGATACTACCATAATTCTGTTTATTTGCCGTTTGAGGGCTTGGTGGCCCAGATCATTTTACATTTCAGCTTATCGAGGATCACCATCACATCCACCGCGTCCTGTATGCTCAGGTCTTTGTCCATCTGCAACACAACCGTTGGCTCAGGATTGTTCCCAATCTTTGATGTCAAAACCGATTCCAGGGAGCCGAAATCGACAGGCTGGCTTTCCACAAAATAATTCCGGTCGCTCGATACATCCAGGTGAATCGGTTTCTTGTTGTTATCTACTGCCTTGGTCGGCTTCGAGCTCGGCAGGTTCACCTTAATGGCGTTGGGACTTACCATCGTGGAGAGGATCAAAAAGAACAGGAGTAAGAAAAACATGATGTCGTTGAGCGACTCTGTACTTACCTCCGCTTCCCTGTGTGCTTTTTTACGTAATCCCATGTCAATTGGTTATAAAAATGAGTGCTTAATGATCAGTGCCTGGTAATAGAGAGTCCTATTTACTGCTCGGCTCGTTCAGGATGTCGAGAAAAGCGATCTGCGATTCTTCCATGCGGTGCGCCAGCTTATCGATGCGGGCATTGAGCCAGTGATAGCCTACGAAGGCAATTACACCCACTACCAGACCACCGCAGGAGGTGATCATTTTCTGGTACAGGCCTGAGGAGATCACCTCGATCTCCACGGTTTTGGCAACGGAAATGTCGTAGAAAATCTTGATAACCCCGATGATGGTTCCGATGAAGCCGAACATGGGCGCGATACGGCCTGTGATATTCAGGATGCTCATGTTCTTTTCGAGGGCTGCCAGCTGTGCGGATCCGGATTTATCCATCGCTTCGCGGATCTCCGCCATCGGCTGCCCGATGCGGGAAATGCCCTGCTCCAGCATGAGGGATTCCGGGGTGTTGACGGTTTTGCAGAGGTTGCGGGCGCTGTCGAGGCTCCCCTTATTGATCATGTCCTTAAGGTTCGGCAACAGGGTCACATTCTTTTTAGAGGCTTTGGAGATCAGCATGAGGCGCTCGATCATCACGTACAGCGAGAGCACCAGCAAAACAGCCAATGGGATCATAATCACACCGCCTTTCACGATGATATCGAAGAGGGAGATCTCGTTTGGAGGAAGCGGGGCCTGCTGGATTCCGGTGGTGACAGGCTGCGCAGCAGCTGCTGTATCTGCAACAACGCCTGCAGCAGTAGTGGTGATCTGAAGGATGAATGATAGCATGTGGCTGATTTTAAATTACACGAAGTTACTTTAGAAAGAAACGGGTAAATTAAGCCATAAGCGATGTTTTTAAACAGATTTGTGTTAGTATAATGCCTTTCAATCAAAAAGATACAGGCCGTCCGGCGAATTTTTGAGGGCTCCGCCATCCGCCTGCCGCTTGTCGGAATCGCACCTCAAATCAGACAGTTTTACCCAGCACGCCACGTCCGGGAATGTCCTAATTTTGTCCTATAAACCTAATCATTCATCATCGAAATTATGGCAACAAACATTTTTATCAACTTACCAGTAAAGGACCTCCAGGCATCCATCGCCTTTTTTACGAAACTCGGCTACACGTTCAATCCGCAATTCACGGACGAGAATGCCACCTGCATGATCATCAGCGACACCATCTATGCGATGCTCATTACGCATAAGCGCTTCAAGGATTTTACGAAAAAAGCAATTGCCGATGCCACCAAAACCACGGAGGTGCTCATTGCCCTTTCGGCAGAGAGCAAGGAAAAAGTGCAGGAATGGGCCGATAAGGCGATCGTCGCCGGTGGCAAAGAGGCCAACGAGCCGCAGGACCACGGCTTTATGATCAGCCGCAGCGTTGAGGACCTGGATGGGCATATCTGGGAGATCGTGTGGATGGATCCCAACTTTGTTCAGAAGTAATTAGTTACCTTAAACTCCATCATCATGACCATCACGCTTATTTCTATTGCCGCTGCCATCGCGCTTTTGCTGATCCTGGCTGCACTGCAAAGCAACTGGTTCGCCATTTCGCGCGACATTACCATCAACAGGCCTGTCGATGCGGTTTTCGACTACCTCCGCCACATCCGGAACATGGAGGAGTATAACAAATGGGTGATGACCGACCCACACCAAAAAACAGCACTGAGCGGTACAGACGGACAGGAAGGCTTCATCTATGCCTGGGACAGCCAAAACAAAAACGCGGGCAAAGGCGAGCAGGAGATCAAACAGATCGTTCCCAATCAAAAGATCCTGCTGGAGATCCGTTTTGAAAAGCCTTTCAAAGGGGTGTCGGAAGCCATCCTGGCAACAGAGCCTCTGGCGGCGGGACAGACGAAGGTGAGCTACACCTTCCAGGGAGCCAAGAACTTCGGCATGAAGATCGCGCACCTTCTTTTTGGACTGGAAAAGGTGCTGGGAAAAGACCTGGACATCACCCTGAAGAACCTGAAGGCCCGATTGGAAAAATAATTTTTCTACGAATTTGATAAGCAAACCCTGCCGCAATCACTGGCGGGGTTTGCTTTTTGGTGAGGTAGCTGTTCGCGCAGGAATCAAAAACGTTATGCGTTCTGGCATTTGTTTTGAGGCTTCTGAGAAAACACCGTTTTTATGGCCCTGACGACCTACCGGAAAAAGCGCAACTTCAAAGAATCTCCAGAGCCTACAGGAGGTAAAGCAGACAGCGAAAAGCTTCGCTTCGTTATCCAGAAGCATGATGCTTCTCACCTGCATTACGATTTCAGGCTGGAGATGGAAGGCGTGCTGAAAAGCTGGGCGATTCCCAAAGGGCCTTCCACCGACCCAAGCGTGAAGCGCCTCGCCATGATGGTGGAAGATCATCCTTACGATTACCGCAATTTCGAAGGCATCATTCCCAGCGGCTACGGCGCCGGAACGGTGATCGTATGGGATGAGGGCTTTTACGAACCGCCCGACGCCAAAGGCAAGGATAAAAAGACGCTGACGAGGGAGCTGATGGCGGGACTTCGCAAAGGCAAGCTGCATATTATCCTGAAAGGCAAAAAGTTGAAAGGCGAATACGGACTCGTGAAAGCCTTTGGGCGTGCGGAGAACAGCTGGCTGCTGTTTAAGGTCAAAGACGATTACGTGTCTACAGACGACATCACCCTAAAAGATAAATCGGTGATCTCGAAAAAAACACTGGCGCAGGTAGAAAAAACCAGCAATAATTTTTACGGGGCAAAGCGCGTGAAAGAAAGCAAGGTAACGAGCAAAAAAGAAAAAGCCCTCAACCAAAGAAGCGATGTGAAAGCGGCCTCCGCGAAGAATGCCAAAGAGAACGCTTCGGCAAAAAAGACGGCAGCAAAGAAGGCGGCTTCTGACTCCTCATCCAGCGGAAAGAAACGTCCTGCCAAAAAAACAGCGGTCAAACAGGCAAGCCCTAAAAAAGCGGGTGCAGCTCCGCTTAAAAAAAAAGCCGCAGAAGTTGAGAAGATCCTGAAGAGCGCGCCTAAAGCGGCCTTTCCCGGCAGGCTCAGGCCCATGCTGGCCACCCTGGTGGATAAGCCTTTCGATGAGGAAGGCTGGATCTATGAGGTGAAATGGGACGGATACCGCGCCCTGGCATTTTCCCATAAAGGGAAAACGGAACTGAAATCGCGCAACGATAAATCCTTTGATGAAAAATTTTACCCGGTAAAAGAAGCCATAGAGGCCTGGGACACAGAGGCCGTGGTAGATGGGGAGATCGTGGTGGTGAAGGAAGACGGCATCAGCAGCTTTGGGGCCTTGCAAAACTGGAGGAGCGAAGCGGACGGCGATCTTTATTACTACGTATTCGACCTGCTATGGTATGCCGGCAAAGATCTGTGCGGCCTTCCCCTGAGCGATCGTAAGGCCGTTCTGAAATCCATCGTTCCGGCCGAAGGAATTATAAAATTCAGCGAGGGCTTTTCGGAATCGGGCACCAGGTTTTTTGAAGCGGCTAAAAAAACAGGGCTCGAAGGCATCATTGCCAAAAAAGCGGACAGCCTGTATCACTCCGGCGACCGCAGCAGCGAATGGCTGAAGATCAAAGCCAACCGGCGCCAGGAAGTGGTAATTGGCGGCTATACCAGGAACGACGATTCCAGCAAGCTGTTCAGCGCCTTGCTGGTCGGCTTTTTTGAGAAGGGTGAGCTGGTGTATACCGGAAAGATAGGGACCGGCTTCAATACGCAGGACCAGCGCGATATGATGAAGCAGTTCAAACCGCTGATCGTTAAGAAGCCGCCTTTCTCGGAACTGCCCGATATCAATAAGCCTTCGCGCTTCAGGCCCAATCCTCCGAATGCCACCGCTACCTGGCTGAAGCCCGAGCTGGTGTGCGAGGTAAGCTACACCGAAATGACCAGCGACGGGGTAATGCGCCACCCGTCTTTCGAAGGGATGCGCATGGATAAAAAAGCAAGCGATGTCATGAAAGAAGTAGCCAAACCTACCCGTAAGACGGTCAAAGAAGCCGAAGCGAAGGCCCCGGAGGCCCTTGTAGCCCCCGTCAAAAAGCGCGACCGCAAAACCCTGCTGAACCCTACGGACGAAACGCAGGTCCGTAAGATCAACGGGCATGAGCTGAAGTTCACCAACCTGAGCAAGCTCTACTGGCCTAAGGAAAAGATCAGCAAGCGCGATATGATCAACTACTACTACCAAGTAGCGCCCTATATCCTGCCTTACCTGAAAGACCGCCCGCAGTCGATGCTCCGCCACCCGGATGGCATCACCAAGTTCAGCTTTTTCTATAAGAACATCAAGGGCAAGGCACCGGACTGGGTGGAAACATTCGACTACCACAGCGAGGGCGACGGCGAAGACAAGGAATACCTGGTGGCCAGAGACGATGCGAGCCTCCTGTACATGGCCTCTCTGGGCTGCATCGAGATGAATCCCTGGCACAGCCGCGTGCAGAAGGAGGATTTCCCGGACTGGTGCATCATGGACCTGGACCCCGGAAGCAAAAGCAATTTCAACCACGTCATCGAAACTGCCCTGGTGTGCAAGGACATCCTGGAAGGACTTGGAGCAGACTGTTATGTCAAGACGAGCGGCTCCACGGGCATGCACATTTACATTCCATTCGGCGCCAAATACAGCTACGAGCAGTCGAAGGAGTTCGCCCGCGTGATCGCCCGGCTGGCGCATGAGCAGATCCCCGGGATCACCAGCCTGGAGCGTACGGTGAAAGACCGTAAAGGAAAACTGTACATCGACTTTTTGCAGAACAGGCCGCAGGCCACTGTTTCCGCTCCTTATTCCTTAAGGCCCAAACCGGGAGCAACAGTATCGATGCCCTTGCACTGGGAGGAAGTAAAAAAAGGATTGAAGATGAGCGACTTCAATATTCACAATGCTCTCGACCGGATCAAAAGCGAGGGCGACCTGTTCAAACCCGTGTTGGGAAAGGGCATCAACCTTAAGAAGATCATTTCACAATTTAAGACAGAGCCATGAAACACCGCCCCGTTAATCCGTACTACAATGTATACCGTCTTATCACCAGGCGCAGGGAAAACCTATGTGTAGCGGTATCCAAAACCTTTGAGCCTTTGATCGATCAGGCTGTCAAGACTTACGGCAGCATCCGCAAGGTTCCGGTGGAGCAAACCGTCAGGGGAATTTTTATGGAATGCCAGGATAATCATAATTACAATTTCGATCCTGATCAGCAGGAAAACGATGTGGTGATCAATCAGCTCAGGCCTTATCCTTACGACTGAAAACAAGGCTGATAGGGAATTTTTTACACATTTTAACAGAAAATCCACACCAAAACAGCGGGCATGGAATTGAATTCTACAGGGTTGCAACTTAAAAACAGACAGGTCATGGCAAAAAATCCTTTCAAAAAAAATCCTGAAGATGCGTATATGATCAACATGAATGAGTCCTGGGAAATCATCTACTGGTGCAAGAAATTCAACTGCACCCGCGACCAGCTTACCAAAGCCGTACAAACCGTAGGGATCGATCCTGAAAAAGTAAGAAGCTACTTCATCAGCCTGTTCAATTACAATTAATCTTCACTTTTAGGAAGCAGTGTATCGGGAGGCAGGCTCAGCGCGGTGTCCTGAGCGACATTGGTTTTATCTTTCGGGTCCTGTTGGTCGTTTACCGGAACCTGCTCATGATTGGCCTCAAAGCGGTTACATGAAGCGCCGGATAATACTCCCAGCAAAGAAATGCCTATCACAAATAAGCGTGCTTTCATAATGCTGATTTCTCAAAGCCTGTGCCACCCATCAGAGCCCGCATTGCCAGAGCATCACTTTTTCGGGACTGGAATACTGGTAATCGGGCCTGGTAAGCTCGCTCATGTAATAAATGCGAAGCCCTGCGATGGGTTGCTCCGGATGCGCTTCGTTCCAGATGCGCCTGTAATAACTGCAGAAATAGCCTCGTGCGTATTCGTTATAGCTCATGATGAAGTTCTCGGAGTACTTGCGCCAGCGGTCGTTCTTAAACATGGAAACAACGCTGGAGGGCTTTTGGTAGCTGACAGGCTTCTCCGGGCTCAACAGGTTGACAGATGCTCCTGTTTCCGTGAAGCCTTCGAGAACGTACCAGCCATCGTCCTTAAAGACGCCCGGGGCAAACATTCCCCAGTTCTGATCCAGGCGCAGGCCGTAGCCGATGACGCGTAGCCTGTCCGAGAGCTTGCTGGTAACGACGGAGATGTTGCTGAAATTCCAGTCGAATACAAAGAGGGTGAGAAAGATGAGGCAGGCTGTTTTCAGGTTCTCGCGCCAGGGAGCCTGGTAATACACGGGCCTTCTCCATCGGATAAATTTCTGCACTCCTGCTGCGATGCCTGCAAATGACTGGATAATCAAGGGTTTCAGGCGCCTCAACCAGATGTCGAGCTTATCCATCGCAGAGGAGGGCAAAAGGCCAAGCACGGTGCCACAACCGATGAGCGGGAACAAGCCGATGAATAAGTTCAGGCTGTTGAAAGCATGAAAGCCGATGATGGAAAGGACGCCCAGGCTTCGGAAGAAGCCATGCCTGAAAGGAATAAAGAACAGCACCGGCACCAGAAGCTCAAAGTAATAGGCCAGGGCCGTCATTTTTTTCAGGAGCTCAGGATAGTAATAAACCCATTTGGTGACGGGATAGGCGATCTGGTCGAGGCTGTAGGCGTAATACAAGGCCGTGTAATGCGTATTCCATTCGGGCCCTTTCAGCAGGGCCGACCCCGAGTAAATATAGCAGACCTGCAGGAGGTAGGCAACCGTTGCCACGGTAAGGATGGCCGGAGGCGGCAGCAGCAGTGGCTTTCTGCGATCCAATAAGCTGTCGCAGGAATAACGCGCACCCCAGGGAATGAACATGGCCCAGAACAGGACCATGCGCAACAAGTCGTCACCGCCCTGCAGGATCAGGGTATTGCGGTTGTGCAGAGACAGCAGCATGAACCAGCTTAGCACTGTAAATAAGCGGGTGCGGTAACCGATGAACAGCATGGCCGCACAGAAGTAGGCCAGGAGAAAAAGAAGGAGCTGTACCTGCCACAGGCCGCTGATGGCGTGAAGCGACACAAAATAATCGTTCCATAAATGCTCGAAGACCATGGTGAGCGGCACGGCGCCGGTATTGGCATAAAAGGCTTCCAGGTCTCCCATGCGGATCGTCAGATCTGTCATAAGGATCGCTGCGATAGCGATCCTCATCAGGGCCAGTGCCCGCAGATCGCAGGAAAGGTATTTCATCATATTTTCTAAGTGATGATGCCGCTACATGGTGGTGCTGCCTGTGATCCCCGTACTGCCAGTAGAGCTGCTTGTTCCCGTGCTGTTCGTGGTCGAGGTCATGTTCGTGGTGTTCGTTGTTCCGGTAAGGTTGGTGGTGCTGGTAGTGCCTGTCGTGTTATTGGGTGTGGCAGGTGGCAGGCTTCCGTTGGTGGTGTTGGTCGACCAGGTGGTGTTCGTAGTGGCCGTGGTGCCCGTTGTATTGTTAGGTGTGGAAGGCGGCAGGTTGCCGTTCGTGGTATTGTATGTGCCGGTGGTGCTTCCGGGAACGTTGCCATTGGTGGTAGCCGTGGTGCCTGTCATGTTCGTCGTTCCGTTGGAATAGGTCGTTTCTGTCATTGCTGTTGTGCGTGTGGAGCTGGTGGTAGGATCGTTGGTGGTGGAGGTCGTCGTTTGTTTGCCAAACCCTGCAGTCCCGTTTGCCGAAACCCTGCGGCTCAGGGATAGCAAGGCAACGGATGATAGGACGCAGACCGCTATAAATAATGGATTCGTTTTCATCGTTTCAGGTTTTAATGTCCTGTTTATCCTTCCAACGCTGTGCCAGCAGAGCGCTCTCCGGCAGGCATCAAAATTGGCAGCAAAGAATCATCAAAACATAAAATCATGGCAAAATATTCTAAAAAAGCACAGGACAAGGTTGAAAAAACCATGCACGAACGCAAAGCAGGAACGCTCAGAAGCAGCTCCGGACAAAAAGTAACCAGCAGAAAACAGGCCATCGCTATCGGCTTGTCTGAAGCCAGGGAAGCAGGTGCGAAGGTCCCTGCCAAAAAATCGGCGTCTAAAAAAAGTGCGGCAAAGAAATCACCGGCGAAAAAAGCGGCACCGAAGAAAGCGGCAAAGAAAAGCTCTGCGAAAAAATCCGGCACCAAAAAAAGCGCGGCAAAGAAATCTTCGGCAAAGAAATCATGACAGGTATTGAATTTTAAAAAGCAAGGCCTTGGTCTTGCTTTTTTTATGCGGCTTGTAAGCCCACAGCCATAAGGCTTATTCCACAACCTTTGCGTGAAAATATTTCCCCGCCGCTTATCCGGCTTGTCGGTACAGCCCAAGCACCGTTCTCCTGAAAAGGTAATCGTAACGTGCGCTGATCAGGTTAGCGCTGGCTTTGTCGAAGTTGTTTTTAGCCGTGGTATACTCAAACGTTGTGAGGGCGCCTTTCTCAAATTTGGCTGTGGCGATTTTAAACGAGGCTTCGTAATCGGCCGCCTGCTGAAGAATGACCGAATAGCGCTCATAAGCGTTATTCAGGTCGTTGAGGAGCTGCGTGACCAGCGAGGTGTAGCGCACCGCCGTGCTTTTTTCCTGCACAGCAGCCTGCAGATGCGCCACCTTTGCCTGCTCTGCCTGAGTTCTGTTCTTCAGGCCATTGAACAAAGGAACCTGGAGGCTGAGACCGAGGTAGCTGTTGAAGTTGTTTCTTACCTGGCTGCTGAAGCCGATCTTCTCACTGAGGTAATTGTTGCGCGACTCATACACGGGCAATACGGTTCCGCCCGAATTCACGTAGGCTCCTGTCGCTTCGTCGGAGCTGCCCGTCCATCGCTGGGATAGGGCTGCGCTGGAATAATTGGAGCCCAGGCTTCCATTGAGCGATAGCACCGGAAGCATAGTTCCCCTGGCCGCATATACTCTTTTCATCGTGCTTGCGGTGCGGAGCGCGGAAGCCCTGACGGCCGGCATGGCCTGGGCGATCCCTTCACCAGAAGCGGCTTCCGTGGATGATGCCTGAAGCTCAACCGTGCTGTCCGTTTTCTCAAACCTGGCGCCTTCAGGAAAGGTGATGTTAAGCAGCTGCCCCATCGCAAGCTTTGCGCTAACAAGCGCTCCCCTGGCCGCGATAAGGCTGAGCTTATCGTTGGCCAGCTGCCCCCTGGTATCATATAACACCGAAGGGCTGACAGCATCATGCTTCTGAAGGGTATGGAGGCGGTCGAGCTGGGCCTGCGTGGCTGCCATCTGCGACAGGGCCTGGTTCACCAGCTCTTCGCTGTTCAGGATCTGCAGATAGGCCAATACAACCTGGATGCTGATGTCGATCTTTGCCTGCTCGTAGTCCATCTTTCCCGCCTGGTAGCTCAAGGCATTCTGCCAGATGGTATGGATGGTGCTGAGGCCGCTGAACAGCGTCAGGCTGGCATTGATCCCGTACTGCCCGGTTCCCACCTCCTGGTTGATGAACGCATTCGTATAGGGATTGATGCTTTTCCCGGTGCTGACCCCCTGGTTCGCATAGCCCGACACCGAGGGCAACGCCGAGGCCCTGGCCTGTTGCAGAGATGCATCATTGCCCTTCACCTGGTAAGAGGCATTTAACACGGTCTGATTCTGCTTCATCGCCAGGTCGAGACATTGCTGCAGGGTATAGGCCGGCGTTTCCTGGGCCTGCAAGCAGAGCCGAACGCCAAGCAGCATCCAAAGCCAGGAGCTGCGTTTAGTTTTCAATCCTTCCATCTGATAAATGAATCGTTCGTGAGCCGTAGGCGGCGTTTTTTTCGGAATGCGTTACCTGGATGATCGTCAGGCCCTCGCTGTTCAGCTTTTTAAAGAGCTCCATGATCTCCTGCCCCTGCGCGGAATTGAGGTTGCCGGTCGGCTCATCCGCGAGCAGCAAGGTGGGCTTCGAAACGATAGCCCTTGCAATGCCCACCAGCTGCTGCTGCCCGCCCGAGAGCTGGTGGGGAAACAGATCCTTCTTCGCCACCATGTTGAACTTATCAAGCATCTCGCATACCATCGCACTGCGCTCCGACGACTTGTAGTTTTTATACAGAAGCGGCGTCTCGATGTTCTCGTAGACGGTGAGTTCGTCGATCAGGTGATAGGCCTGGAACACAAATCCGATGTGCTGCTTGTACAGGGCGGAACGCTGCTTTTCCTTCATGGCTTTCACGTTTTGGTCGAGGAAGAGGTAGTCGCCCTCATCGGCTTCATCCAGCATGCCTATGACGTTGAGCAAGGTTGTCTTCCCGGAGCCGGAAGGCCCCATGATGGAAATGAATTCTCCCTGCGCGATGCTAAGGTTGATATCCCTGAGGAGAAAGACACGTGTGCCGCCCTGGTTCACGTATTTGTAAACATGGTTAAGTGTGATCATCTGTTTTATTTTTTTACCGCATAGATTCGATGTGGTCTTGTTTTTATTCTGTTCTTAAATTCTTGACCGGATTGCTGCGTGCCGCTTTGACGGCCTGGTAGCTCACGGTCATCAGCGCAAAGAATACCACTGCCAGCGCGGCACCCACGAAGATAAACGGGTGAAGGCTGATGCGGTATGGGTAATTCTGCAGCCAGGCATTACCTGCCATCCAGGCCAGCGGCAAGGCGATGCAGGCTGCCACCAGCACTAACAGCAGAAAGTCGAGCGTGGTGTTCCGCATAATCGCGCTTACCGATGCGCCCAGCACTTTCCGGATCCCGATCTCCTTCGCACGTTTTTCTGCAGAAAGGGAAGCCAGGCCGAAAAGCCCGATGCAGGAAATGAAAATGGTGAGTATGGCTGCAAAGCTGATGATCTGTTTCCATTTGGCCTCACGGCTGTAGTTCTCTGCGATCAGGTCGTCTAGAAAATCATACTGGTAGGGCTGTGCCGGGTACAGCTTCCGGACTACGGCCCGGGCATGCTCTATCGCTTCGGGCCTGCTTCCCTCGCGGAATTTCAGGTATACCTGCTTGTACTTAAGCTCGGGGTTCATACTGAACAATTGGGGGCTTACTTTCTCCAGCAACGAGGAATAATGGTAATCCCTGATCACACCGATCACGGTGCACTTTCTGTTCTCGTAGAAAAAATCCACGGTTTCGCCGATAGGATTTTTCCAGCCGGCCGCCTTTACAAAGCTTTCATTTACCACCACCGAGTTGAGGCTATCGGAAGGAAAAGCCGCCGAGAAATTCCTACCCATGACCACAGGGATACCGAAAAAGGAAAAATAATTCCCGCTCACGCCCCGGATATCGAACTGCTGCTCCACATCGCCGTTCACATGTGCGATCGTCCGCCATTGCCCGCCGTTCTGGGCCGTCAGCGTCTGAATGGAAGGGCTTTTCAGCAATTCGTTTTTCAGCACTTCCAACTGAGAAGCGTCCATCTTAGGTGTTTTCACCCGCATCACACGCCCGTGCTCATAGCCCAGGTCGAAGCCCAGAAGGTAATTGAACTGGGAATAAACGATGACCGTAGCAACGATCAAAAAGGTGGTGAGTGAAAACTGAAAGACGATCAGACCTCTCGACAGATAATTTTTTCCGGTAAAACGGAATTTCCCATACAGGGTTTCTACCGGCTTGAAAGCCGAGAGCACCAGTGCCGGGTAAAAGCCTGCCAGGAAGGACGTCAGCAGGAACAGGGCGATGTAGGCCAGCACAAGCCTGACATCCAGCAAATAGGAAAAGGACAGGGCCTTATCCGACAAGGAATTAAAGAGCGGCAGAAGGGCGCAGGTGAGTGCGATAGCCAGAACGAAGCCGAAGAGGCTCAGGATCATGGACTCTCCCAGAAACTGCATGACCAATGACTTTCGCTGCCCACCGATCACTTTCCGGATGCCGATCTCTTTGGCTCTTTTCAGGGAACGCGCCACCGTCAGGTTGATGAAATTGATGCAGGCGATCAGAAGGATGATGCCCGTGATTCCCATAAGGATGTAGGAGTAAAGAGGATTGCTTCCCGACACCACACCGTTTTCAGTGGGGTAGTCCGTATCGAGGTGCATCTTCAACAGGGGCTGCAGGTGATAGCTTACTTTTTCGTTATAGCCGTAATGCTTGGCCATATCGCTGATCTGTGCCGCCGCTTCCCGGTTGTAAACCCTGTTCATGGCAGCTTCCGTTTTTTGAAGGTCCGTTCCTTCCCTGAGCGTTACAAAGGTATTGAGGTAAAAATTCATCCAGAACAGATTTCCTCCCTGCCTGGCTTCCTGGAGCTTCATCGAAGCAAACAGGTCAGCCTTAATCGACGAGTTGGCCGGCAGGTTCTTGACAACCGCCGAAACCACAAAGGGCTCAAAGTCCTCTCCGGCTTTCAGCTGCAGGGTCTTTCCAAGAACATCCGTTTTTCCGAAATAACGCAGGGCAAGGTCCTCGGAAAGCACCACCGAGTGCGGATCCTGTAAGGCCGTTTTCGGATCTCCGTAAAGCAGGGGAAAAGAAAAGAAGGAGAAGAAGCGGTCGTCAACGAACAAGGCGCTCTGCTCGATCACTTCGGAGCCCTGCCTGACGTGAAAGTCGGTGAGCTCCATCCGTACAGCATCTTCAATCTCGGGCAGGTTCGCCTCAAAGCGCGGTGCCTGCGCCATTCCGGTACTGGATTCCTTGTTCACTTTGCCATCAGGCGAGCGGATCTCTGCTACGATTCTGTAGATCTGATGCTTCTTCTCATGGAAGTGGTCGAAGCTGAGCTCGTCCTTCGCATATAAAAAGATCAGCATGCAGCAACTGATCCCGATGCTCAGACCAAAGATATTGATGAAGGAGAAAAATTTGTTTCTCCATAGATTCCTGATGGCTGTTATAATATAGTTCCTTAACATGTTCTTGTTTCTGTATCGGATTGGTTAATGGTAATTTATTCTGTTCTTAAGCTTTTAACCGGGTCGGCCAGTGCTGCGCGAAACGCCTTATAGCCAACGGAGATCCAGGCAATCAACAGGGAGATCGCCATGGCAATGGCAAATACCGTCCAGCTGATCGTGATCTTATAAGCGAAATTGCTGAGCCAGTTGCTCATGACGTACCACGATACCGGTACGGCCAGGACAAAGGCCACAGCGATCAGCAAGGTGAACTCCCTGGAGAATAACAGCAGGATATTGCCCACACCGGCGCCAAGTACCTTCCGGATGCCGACCTCCTTGGTCTTTTGCACGGTCATAAAGGATACCAGCCCGTAAAGCCCGAGGCAGGAGATGAAAATGGCAAGGCCCGAAAAGATCTTGTACAATAGCGCCATCTGCTGCTCCTGCTCGTAGAACTCTTCGATGTTCTCATCCATAAACACGCTGCTATAGGCATATTCCGGGTAAAACTTATCCCAGACCTTTTCGATAGCCTGCTGCGATTTTGCCAGATTTGTGCTCTTCAGCTTCACGGATACCATGCAAAACCTGCTTTTCCGGGCAGCGATCAGAAGGGGCTTGATCTCCTCCCGCAGCGAATTGGTTTTAAAATCCTTCACCACACCGACGATGGTCCTCCATCTTCCTCCGCCCGTGCGGATCTGCTTTCCTACTGCCGCCTGCGGATCTTTGATGTTCAGCTTCCGGATCAAGGTCTCATTCACCACCACGCTACCGGAGGTGTCGTTAGCCGCGTATGGGCCACCGGCTGCAAACTTCAGGTCGAAGGTCCTGAAATAATCGGCATCGCCTTGTTTCGTGTATAGGGTGAAGTCCTCATCGTCGTGGTGATCGAAGGCAAAGTTGGTCCCTGCGTTATGCTCAGATGATGGAATATCGCTGCTCAGCGACACCATGCTTACTTCCGGAAGCTGCAGCAGGGCCTGCCTGAAAGGCTCGTGCTTTGCCTGCGCCACGCTGTCGGTGGAGCTGGACACGATCAGCAGGGCTTCTTTATTAAAGCCGAGGTCGGCCGTTCTCACATATTCCATCTGGCTCACGGCCACGATCGTCCCCACGATCAGGATCTGTGAAATGGCAAACTGCACGACCACCAGGGCCCGCCTCAGGGAGATGCCTCCGATGGTGGCTGAGCTGATCTTATTTTTTAACGCCGCGGCCGGCCTGAAGCCGGAGAGGATCAGCGCCGGATAGAACCCGGAAAGCACGGTGACCGTTAGGATGATGAACAGGACAAACAGGGCATTTTGCAGGCTGAATAAGGATAGCTCCTCCCGGATGGAAATGATGTGCTTAATGAATGGCAAGGCCAGACAGGCGATCATAAGCGCCAGGAAAGCGGAAAGCAGCACGATGAGACCGGTTTCGCCCATTGCCTGGAAGAATAACTGCCTGCGATCGCTGCCAAGTACCTTTCTCACACCGATCTCCTTCGATCGGGTGACGGCCTGTGCGGTAGACAGGTTAATGAAGTTGATGCAGGCCATGACAATGATCAGGAGGCCGATCATCGACAGGGTCATCAGGGTGCTGCGGCTGGTCACGTGATCTCCTAAGCTGGGCACCCGCTGGTCGAAATGAATTTCGCTCAAAGGCTGCAGGCTGTTGCTGATCTTATGAACGCCCCTGTTGGTGTAGTACTTCCCGGCCAGTTCTTTCAGCTGCGCCTCTACCGTTTCCGGCGACAGGTTTTCCGGCAATTTCATGAATACCTGAAAGGCGCTCGTGGTGCTCCCCCAGTCGGTGGTGTAGTTGTAATAGCGGTTGTTTTTGACGGTGATAAAAGAGCCGATGACGCTTGTCGGAAAATCGCTGTTGAAAGGAACGTCCTCAATGATCCCTGCTACCTTCATGTCCATCGCATTATCAAGCCGGATGACCTTTCCCACAGCGGTCTTCCAGTCGCCGAAATATTTCAGCGCCATCGTTTTGCTGAGCACCACCTGCCCCGGGTCCTTTAACACGGAGGCGTCTCCGGCGAGCCAGGCCGTGCTGAAAATATCGAAATACTCCGGCTCACAGAAAAACACACCCGTTTCCTCGATAAATTTTTTAGCTGTCGAATGTTCCGCATCACCAACCATTACCTGCGTGCCATAGGCATAATAAAGGCCGGTGAGCTTTACCTGGGGAAAATCGGTGCGAAGCGCTTCCAGCGCCGGATAAGGGATCCCGGGCGTATACTCGGTGCCGTCGGGGCCTTTGTCCCCGGTGATCACATGGTAAATATCATGGTAGGATGGCCGGAACGTATCGTAGCTCAACTCGTAGCGCACCACCAGGAAAATGATGAGGCAGGCGGCGATGCCGATGGCAAGGCCGGAAATATTAATGAAGCTGTATGCTTTATGACGTTTCAGGCTCCGTAATGCGATTTTAAAATGATTCGTGATCATGTCTTCTTTCTTATTCGGTTCTTAAGCTTTTTACAGGATTTGTCATCGCCGCTTTCAGCGTGTGAAAGCCCACCGTGAGCACAGCGATCAGAATGGCGGTGAGGCCCACCGTGACAAACAGCAGCCAGCTGATTGTCATCCGGTAAGGAAAATTCTGCAGCCACTGGCTCATCAGCCACCAGGCAATCGGCGTGGCAATGACGATGGACACCAGCACCAGCTTTAAAAATTCTCTGGTAAGCAGTAGGTTGATGTTCATCACCGAAGCTCCCAATACTTTTCTCACGCCGATCTCTTTCACGCGCTGCCCGATCATCAGGAGCGCCAGCGCAAACAATCCCAGGCAGGAAAGCACAATGGCAATGAGCGACGAGACCCCCAGGATCTTCGAAAGGCTCTTCTCCTTATTGTACCAGCGCTCTGTGTTCTCATCCAGGAATGTTCCCCTGAACTCGCGGCCGGGCTCCAGCTCTTTGTAGATCGCTTTTACCGTCTCCATCTCCTGCAGGGGCTGCCTGCTCTTTATTTTAATAAAAATGTAATCCAGCCGGCCGGCCGACGACATATCGATCATCAGCGGCTCTGTTTTCTCGTGCAGGGAATACAGGTGGAAATCGGGGATCACGCCGATAATGACCGATGCAGGCCGCGCGCTGTCAGAAACAAAGCGAAGGCCTAGCGGGTCTTTCACCTGAAACTGGCTGGCCATGCTCTGTGTGACAATAACGGATGAGACCGTATCTGCTGCAAAGGAAGGGCTGAAATCACGGCCCCGGAGCAGGCTCATACCGAGCGTTTTCAGAAAATCATAATCCACTGTCAGCATATTGGCGTTGATGTTAAGGTCTTTGTACGCGAATCCCGTACTTCTCTTGGATGTGCTGCCATCCTTGCCCACACCGATGTTGATGTTGCTGCCGCTCACCGAAACAACAGCCGGTTGGGAGGCGAGGCGCAAACGGAATTGTTGGGCAATCTCGCGGCCTTTTCCGTAATTATACAGCGGGATGGTGATCACCGCTTCTTTGTTGAAGCCCAGAGGCATGCTGCGCATGTATTCAAACTGTTTGTAGGCAATTACTGTGCAGCCCATGCGCAGGCAGGCCATGCTGAACTGCAGGACGATGAGGGAATTGCGGAAGATGCCGGGCTTTTTCAGGGTCACGCTGCCTTTCAGGATGCTGGTCGTATTCAGCCTCGAGATCAGAAATGCCGGATAACCGCCTGCGATCAAGGAAACCAGCAAGGTTACGCCAAGGATCACGACTATACTGAGCGGGCTGATGAATTGGACCAGCTTAAGCTTCGAGCCAAATTGCTGGTTGAACCAGGCAAAGAGGCCCACAGAGCATCCTAGCCCGATCAGCAGCGCCAGGAGGCAGAGCAGCAGGCTTTCGCCCCACACCTGCATAAAGATCTGCTTTTTTTCCGCGCCCAGGTATTTTCGCACACCTACTTCCTTCGCACGCGTGAAGGATTGCGCAATGGTGAGGTTAATAAAATTAAAACAGGCGATGGCCAGGATAAAAATGCCGATCAGCAACAGCGTATACACGTAGGAATAGCTGACTTTGTTATTTCCCGAGCCGATCTCTTCGTTCAGATGCGTTTCCGTGAGCGGCAACAGCCTTATCGAAAAATAATCCCCTTTGGCATCGCGCAGGTAACCTTCTTTTTTCATATATACCGAATCCACGGCATTATAGGTTTCAGTGATACGCCTCATCTTTTCCTCCACCAGCTCCCTGGTGGCTGTGGGCGCTGTTCTGATAAACACCTCATGATGCTGCCAGGACCAGTTATTCTTATTTTCTTCGTAATCGCCGTTCAGCTCGGGGCGTGCCAGCACAGCAAAGGTTACCGAAGAGTTGTCGGGCGCATCTTCCAGCACGGCC
>Ga0233425_10004448_pt1 | contig 23520 bp, 22 predicted proteins | sample Watercolumn_Towu_2_FD_181712 | JGI IMG/M metagenome (GOLD analysis project Ga0233425, IMG submission 181712) | Freshwater microbial communities from Lake Towuti, South Sulawesi, Indonesia - Watercolumn_Towuti2014_140_MG | ecosystem: Environmental > Aquatic > Freshwater > Lake | place... | reverse complement strand
GACGCGATGCACGCGCCCCGGCCGGTAGGCCCAGACCTTGGGCGCGTTGAGGTGCACCAGCTTCGCGCCGGCGCCGCGCGCGCGCGACGCCACGCCGAAATTGAACGCCGGGTTGTCGATGGTCAGCACCAGCGCCGGCCGGCGCGCGCGGATGTCGGCGGCGAGCCGGTACATCAGCCGGTAGAGCCGCGGCACGTGCGCCAGGATCTCGGCCAGGCCGAACAGCGACAGCGCGCCGAGCGGCACCAGGCTTTCCAGCCCCTGCTCCGCCATGCGCTCACCGCCCACGCCGGCGAAGCGCAGGGGGCCGGCAGCGCGGTCCTTGAGCGCGCGCATGATGCGGCCGCCCAGATTGTCGCCGCTGGGCTCGCCCGCGAGCAGATAGATCAGCGGCGCCTCGCTCATGCCGTCCCCGGCTCGGGCGCGATGCCCACCACGAACAACCCGGCGCGATCGGCGGCTTCGGCCACCGCCGCGCGGTCCACGATCAGCGCGCCGCCTGCCTCGACTGCGATGCCGGCAAGCCCCGCCGCCGCCGCGCCGGCGACCGTCCAGGCGCCGACCGTGGGCAGGTCGACGCGCCGGTCCTGCAACGGCTTCGGCAGCTTGACGAGCACGCCGCCGCGCCCGGGCAGGCCGCGGCAGCGCCGCAGCAGCGCGTCGGTGCCCTCGCGGTCCTCGCGCGCGATCGCCCGGCCCAGGCGCACCACGACGGCCTGCCCCCGGTCCGCCGCGCCCAGCGCCAGCGCCTCGCGCCGGCCCACCGCGATGTCGCCCAGCGCCGCCGCATCGGGCGCGACGCGGCCCACAGGCCCGGCTTGCGCCAACAGGCCGGGTGCGACTTCGTGCGCGCCCGCCACGCGGAAGCCCTCCTCGCGCTCCAGCGCTTCGACCAGCGCGTTCAAGAGCCGCCCGTCGCCGAGCCGCCAGGTGCGGCGCGCGAGAAGGAAGCGCAGCGCGCGCCAATCCGGCATCAGCCGCAGCGGCGACGGCCGCCGGGTCGCGCCGGCGAACACCAGTTCGCGCACGCCCTCGCGCCGCAAGGTGCGCACGATCGCACCCATGGCGCCGATCCGCGCCCAGGCGTGCGGCGCGTCCGCGGCCAGGGCGGGGTCGGCCAGACCTTTCAGCGCCACGACGAAGAACGGCCGGCCCGCCGCGCGGCAGGCGCGGACCAGGATGCCGGGCAGATCGCCGCCGCCGGCGACGATCCCCAGCTTAGGGGGCATTCCCCGGGCGGGGCTGGCAGATCGCGCGCTGCGAATCGGCCTTGATGAAATCGATGATGTCGAGCACCGGGCGGTTGTCGCTGAACAGCCGCGCCACGTCGGCCAGGCGTTCGAGCAGCGTGCCTTCCTGCGCGAACAGCAGCCGGTAGGCGGTGCGCAGCGCGTGGATGTCCTCGCGCGAGAAGCCGCGGCGCTTGACGCCGACGAGGTTGAGGCCGCTCAGCCGCGCGCGGTCGCCCATCACCGAGCCGTAGGGGATCACGTCGTGCTCGACGCCCGACATGCCGCCCACCATGGCGTGCCGGCCGATGCGCACGAACTGGTGGATCGCGCACAGGCCCCCCAGCACCGCGAAATCCTCGACCACCACGTGCCCGCCGAGCGTGGCGTTGTTGGCCATGATCACGTCGTTGCCGATGCGGCAGTCGTGCGCGACATGCGCGCCCACCATGATGAGGCAGCGGTCGCCCACGCGCGTTTCCATGCCGCCGCCCTCGGTGCCCGGGTTCATGGTGACGTGCTCGCGGATCACCGTGTCCTCGCCGATGACGAGGCGCGAGGGCTCGCCCCGGTATTTGAGGTCCTGCGGCGGGTGGCCGATCGAGGCGAACGGATAGATGCGCGTGCGCGCGCCCACCTGGGTGCGGCCCGCCACGACCACGTGCGACAGCAGCTTCACGCCGGCCTTGAGCTCGGCCTCGGGCCCGACCACGCAATAGGGGCCGATCTCGACCGCGTCGCCGATCCGCGCCTTGGGATCGACCACGGCGGTCGGGTGGACCGCGAGCGTGCGGTGCGCCGCGACCATCAGCCGCGCGTCCTCATGTCGCGTCCACCACCATCGCGGTGAACACCGCCTCGGCCATCAATTGCCCGTCCACCAGGGCCTTGCCTGAGAAGCGCCACACGTCGCCGCGGTTGCGGTCCTTCGCCACGGGCAGGCGCAGCAGCGAGCCGGGCAGCACGGGCCGGCGGAACTTTGCGCTCTCCACCGACATGAAATAGACCATCTTGTTGCCGGGCTTCGAGGCGCCCATCGACTTGACCACCAGCGCGCCGGCGGTCTGCGCCATCGCCTCGATGATCAGCACGCCCGGCATGATCGGCCGGCCCGGGAAGTGGCCGACGAAATAGTGCTCGCCCACGGTCACGGCCTTCACGCCGGTGCAGCTCTGCCCCAGCACGATGTCCTCGAGCCGGTCGATCAGGAGGAACGGGTGGCGGTGCGGCAGGAGCGTCAGCAGCTCCTGCGTGTCCACGGCCGTGGCGGGGACCGCCGCGGGATAGTCGAGCGTCTTCGCCGTCATCGCTCTTCGGGTCCGTCCTTCGTCCCGCCCGCCGCCTTGCCCTTTGCCAGCCGGGCCAGGATCGTCGACTGGCGGTGCCACTGGCGGATCGGCACCGCGGGATAGCCGCCGACGGTGACGCCGGCGGCCACGTCCTGGATCACGCCGCTGCCCGCGGCGATGCGCGCGCCGGCGCCGATGTCGAGGTGCCCCGACAGGCCCCCCTGGCCGCCGATCATCACATAGTCGCCGAGCCGCGTGCTGCCGGACACGCCCACCTGGGCCACCAGCACGCAGCCGCGGCCGACCTTTACGTTATGCCCAATCATGACCAGGTTGTCGATCATCGCCCCGTCGCCGATCACCGTGTCGGTGCCGGCGCCCCGGTCGATGCAGGCGTTGGCGCCGATCTCCACGTCGTCGCCGACCAGCACGCGGCCGACCTGGGGGATGCGCAGGTGGCGCCCGGCGTCGGTGGCGAAGCCGAAGCCGCGGCTGCCGATGCGCGCGCCGGGGTGGATCAGCGCCCGCTTGCCGATCAGGCAGTACTGCAGCGTGGCGTTGGAGCCGACCACCGAGTCCTCGCCCACCACGACGCCGTCGCCCACCGTGGTGTTGGCGCCGATCCAGGCGCGCGCGCCGATCTCGGCCCGCTCGCCGACCGTTGCCCAGGCGTCGATGCGCGCGCTCGGGTCCACGCGGGCGGTCTTGGCGACGACGGCGCTCGGGTGCCGGCCGGGCGCCACCGCCGGCTCGGGAAAGAACTTGCGCGCGATCAGCGCGAACGCCCGGTAGGGTGCGTCGCTGAGCAGCAGCTCGGTGCCGGCCGGGGCGCGGCCGGCGAAGCGCGGCTCGGCCACGCAGGCGCCCGCGCGCGTGCGCTGGAACGCCTCGACGTAGCGGCGGTTCTCGAGGAACGACACGTCGCCCGCCCCCGCCTCGTCGAGCGCGGCGACGCCGGCGAACCGCCGGCGCGCATCCGCGCCCGGGCGCAGCGCCGCCCCCGCGGCCTCGGCCAGCTCCGCGAGCGTGAACGGACCGGCCGGCGTGAAGAAGCGGGCATCCGGCACGGGCTGGCGCCGCCCCTCGGCGCTACTTCGTGGCCGCGGCCGCGGGCAGCGTTACCTTGACGGCCGGCAGCTTCTTGTTGACGGTGGCCAGCACCTCGTCGGTGACCTCCATCGCCTTGTCCACCAGGATGATCTGCGACTTCGGCAGCACGATGTTGGCGCCGTGCGCGGTCGCGACCTCCTGCACCGCGTCCACGACCGCACGGTTGACCTCGGTCATCGAGGTGGCCATCGCCGATTCGAGCTGGCGCCGGCGGCTCTGCACCTGGCGTTGCACCTCGGCCACGCGCTGCTCGAACTGCTGGCGGCGTTGGTTGAACGCCTCGGGCGAGAGCACCGAGCGCTGCTTGTTCAGGTCCTGCTCGGCGTTCCGGAGCTCGTTCTCCTGCTTCGAAATCTCGTCCTGGAACGCGTTGCGGTGCTTCTCGAGCTGGTCGCGCACCGATTTCGCCGCGTTCGAAGTCTCGCGGATGCGGTCGATGTCGACCACCGCCACGATCGGCGCGATGATCGGCTGGCCGGCGGCGGGCCCCGACGGCGCGGGCACGGGCTGCGCCTGGGCCGGCCTGGGCGCGGGTGCGGGCTGCTGCTGCGCCGGGCGCTGCTGTTGCTGCTGCTGGGCCTCCGCCCCCGGCGCCGCCCCCAGCGCGCCGAGCGCGATCGCGGCGACCAGCCACCCTGCGCGCGTCATCGTATGCCTCATGGATCAGAACCTCGTGCCGAAACTGAAGTGGAAAATCTGCTTCTGGTCGTAGTCCTTCTTCACGACCGCCTTGGCGAGATCGAGGCGGATCGGCCCGAACGGCGATTTCCAGGCGACCCCGACGCCGATCGACGCGCGCGGTGCGATGTCGTCGGCGACGTTCGCCTGCCCCTTTTCCGGCACGTCCCAGACCGAGCCGATCATCGTGAACGCCTTGCCGCTGACGCCGAGCTCGTCCGGGAATCCGATCGGGAAGGTGAGCTCGGTGGTCGAGACGAACATGCGCCGGCCGCCCAGCGCGTCGTCGGTGGACGTGTCGCGCGGGCCGATGCCGCCGGCCGTGAAGCCCTTGAAGCTGTCGCCGCCCAGGAAGAAGCGGTCGTTGATGTGGATGTATTCGCCGAGGCCCGCCATGGTGCCGGCCTCGCCGGTGACGCCCACGCTCCACTTGTCCCACAGGGGCCAATAGCGCCCGCCGCCCACCTTGAGCCGCAGGAACCGGATGTCGCCGCCGAGGCCCGCGAAGTCCTGGCTGCTGCTGAGGTAATAGCCGTCGGTCGGGTCCTGGCGGTTGTTCAGGCGGTCGTAGAACAGCGACTGGCCGACCATCGAGGTGATGTTGGTGCCGGCCTGGTCCTTGATGATGCGCGAGGCGTCGGCGTCGACGTTGGTGATCTTGTCCTGGCGCAGCGTGTAGCGCAGCGTCTGGCGCAGCGACTCGGTGAGGCTGTAGCCGAAGCGCAGGCCGCCGCCGATGGCGCGCAGGTCGTACGAGCTCTGGCTCTGGTTGTCGCGCGTGATACGGAACAGGTCCACGCCGAACGACAGGTCCTTGTCCAGGAAGTAGGGCTCGGTGAAGCCCACGTCGAACTCGGTGCTCTTCTGCGAGATGCGGAACTTGGTGCGCAGGTCCTGGCCGCGACCGAGCAGGTTGCGCTCGCGGATGCCGAAGTCGGCCAGCGCGCCTTCGTTGGTCGAGAAGCCCGCGCCGATCGAGATTTCGCCGGTGGACTGCTCCTCCACCTCCACCTGGACCACGGTCTTGTCCGGGTCGGTGCCCGGCACGTTCGACACGTCGACCTTCTTGAAGAAGCCGAGGTTCTGGACGCGCTGCTTGGAGCGGCGGAGCTTGGCGTTGTTGAACGCGTCGCCCTCGACCAGGCGGAACTCGCGCCGCACCACGCGGTCCAGCGTGCGGTAGTTGCCCACGATGTCGATGCGCTCGACGAACACGCGCGGGCCTTCCTGGATGTCGAAGGTGACGTTGATGGTCTTCTTCTCGCGGTCGCGGTCGATCGTGGGCTGGATGTCGACGAACGAATAGCCCAGGTCGCTGAGCGTGTCGGTCATCTTGGTGATCGACTTCTCGATCAGGTCCGCGTTGTACCAATCGCCCTCGACCGCCAGCACGTTGGCGCGCACGGCGTTGAGGTCGAGGTCCTTGAACTGCGTGGTCAGGTCCACCACGCCGAACTTGTAGCGTTCGCCCTCGTCCACCGTGAAGGTGATGAAGAACTCGGTGCGGTCGGGGGTGAGCTCCGCCACCGCCGAGACCACGCGGAAGTCGGCGTAGCCCTCGCGCAGGTAGAACCGGCGCAACAGCTCGCGGTCGAAGGTCACCCGGTCGGGGTCGTAGTTGGTGTCGGCCGAGAACACGCGGTACCAGGCCGATTCCTTGGTCTGGATGACCGAGCGCAGCTTGCTGTCGCCGTAGGCCTTGTTGCCGATGAAGCGGATCGACTGCACGTCGGTGACCGAACCTTCGTTGATCTCGTACACCACGTCCACGCGGTTCTGTTCGAGCTGGATGATCTTGGGCTCGACCGTGGCGGCGAAGCGGCCGGCGCGGCGGTAGACGTCGAGGAGGCGCTTGGTGTCGTTCTGGACCTTGGTGCGGGTATAGACCACGCGCGGACGCAGCGAGATCTCGTTCTCGAGATCCTTCTTGTCCATCTTGCGGTTGCCCTCGAAGGCCACCCGGTTGACGATCGGGTTCTCGACCACCCGGACCACGAGCACGTTGCCCTCGCGCCGAAGCGTCACGTCGGCGAACAGGCCGGTGGCGAACAGGCTCTTCAGCGACGCGTTGATCTTCTCCGCCTCGAACGGGTCGCCCGCGCGCACCGAGAGGTAGGACTGCACGGTCTCGGCCTCGATGCGCTGCGAGCCTTCGATGCGCACCGCCTCGATGAGGCCGCCGCTAGTGGGGGTGGACTGGGCGCACGCAGGGGTGGCCGGCGCCGCCACGGCCGCCGCCAGGGCCAATCCCGCCCACAGGACCAGGGCAAGCCCCGGGTCCCGCCTTTTCTGGCGCAAGCGCCTCACGACCGCGCCGCCTCCCGAATCAGGTGATAAGTCCCTTGAACACCTCGCGAAGATAGACGAGGTCGTTCCAGGTGGCGAAGACCAGCAACCCTAATACCAGAGCAAGACCAATCCTAAAACCATATTCCTGAAGGCGCGGTCCCAAGGGACGCCCCCTAACTACCTCTGCCGCATAGAATAAAAGGTGTCCGCCGTCGAGCATCGGCACCGGGAACAGATTAATAAGTCCTAAGCTGATCGACAGGTAGGCCATGAACGACAGGATGGCGCCCGCGTCCAGCCGCCACACGTCGCCCGAGAACTTGGCGATGCGGATCGGCCCGCCCAGCTCGTCGGCGTTGCGGGTGCCGACGATCATCTGCCCGATGGCGGTCAGCGTGCCCCAGGTGAGGTTCCAGGTCTCCCGGCCGGCCTGGGCCGCCGCGTCGATCGGCCCGTGGCGGACCATGACGCTGCCGCCCTCGTGGCTGACGCCGATCTGGCCGATGCGGTGGACGTTGCCGAACACGTCGGCCTGCTCCTTCAGCGCGGGCGTGACCTTGAGCGTGCGTTCCGCGCCGTCGCGCCGCACCACGAAATCCATGGCGACGCCGGGCCTCAGCTGCACGATGCCGACGATCTGCTCGAAGCGCGCGATCGACTGCCCGTCGATCTTGAGGATCAGGTCGCCGGGCAGGAGGCCCGCCTTCTCGGCGGCGCTGCCCGGCACGATCGAGGTGATGCTGGGCGGGGTCACGCGCTGGCCCACGGTGACGAACAGCAGCGTGAACACCAGCAGCGCGAACAGGTAGTTGGCGGCGGGGCCGGCCGCGACGATCGCCGCGCGCTGGCCCACGCGCTTGACGTGGAACGATTCTTCGGGGCTGGGCGGGGCGAGGCCGCGGGCGCGGTAACGCGCCGCCGTTTCCTCGGCGCGGAGCTTCGCCGAGGCCGGGGTCTGCTCCTCCCCCTCCTCGCTCTCGCCGAACATCTTCACGTAGCCGCCGAGCGGCACCAGGCTCACCTTCCAGCGCGTGCCGTGCCGGTCGTTCCAGCCGAACAGCTCGGGCCCGAAGCCGATCGAGAACACCTCGACCCGCACGCCGTTCCAGCGCGCGATCAGGTAGTGGCCCATCTCGTGTACGAACACGAGGATGGTCAGGATGACCAGGAACGGCACGATGTAGTCGGGCGCCGACTGAAGCTTGGCCACTAGTTTTTCGAGCATGTCCCTGTCTTCCGTTATTGTTTCGCTTCGTTAACGATTCGGCATTGGGCCCGCCCCTTCCGGGCCCTAGTTGCGCCGCTCCGCGGTCCCGGCGCGCCGCTCGGCCAGCGCGCGCGCCTCGGCGTCCACCGCGTGCACCTGGTCCAGGCCGGACAGGGGCACGGCGGGCATCGCCGCCAAAGTATCTTCGACCACCGCGGTGATTTCCAGGAACCCGATGCGCCGGGCAAGGAACAGCGCCACCGCCACCTCGTTGGCGGCGTTGAGCACGATCGGCGCCGTGCCGCCGGCCTTGAGCGCCTGGCGTGCCAGGCGCAGCGCCGGGAACTTCACGGGATCGGGCGCCTCGAAGGTGAGCTGCGCGATCTTGACGAAGTCGAGCCGCGCGGAGGGCGCGGGCATCCGCCGCGGCCAGGCCAACGTGTAGGCGATCGGCGTGCGCATGTCGGGGGAACCCAGCTGCGCGAGGACCGAGCCGTCCTCGTACTGCACCATCGAATGGATGATCGACTGCGGGTGGACCACCACCTCCACGCGCCCCTCCGGCATGGCGAACAGGTGGCAGGCCTCGATGATCTCGAGCCCCTTGTTCATCATGGTCGCGGAATCGACCGAGATCTTGGCGCCCATCGACCAGTTGGGATGCGCGATCGCTTGCTCGGGCGTCACGTCCTCGAGGTCCTCGCGCCGGCGCGTGCGGAACGGGCCGCCCGAGCCGGTCAGGATCAGCTTCTCGATCGACTGGCGGCGGTCGGCCTCGAAGCACTGGAAGATCGCATTGTGCTCGGAATCGACCGGCAGCAGGGTGGCGCCGTGGCGCTTGACCGCGCGGGTCATCAGCTCCCCGGCGCAGACCAGCGACTCCTTGTTGGCGAGCGCCACGCAGGCGCCGCGCTCCACGGCCGCGAGCGTGGCCTTGAGGCCCGCCGCGCCCACGATCGCCGACATCACCCAATCGGCCGGGCGCTGCGCCGCCTCGACCAGCGCCTCGGGCCCGGCCGCGACCGCGATGTCGGTGCCGGCGAGCGCCCGCTTCAGCTCCTGGTACTTCGCCGGGTCGGCCACGACCGCGAGCCGGGGCCTGAGCCTGCGCGCCTGCTCCGCGAGCTTGCCGACGTTGCCGCGCGCGGTCAGCGCCTCGATCGCGAAGGCGCCGGGCTGGCGCTCGATCAGGTCGATCGTGCTGCACCCCACCGAGCCGGTGGAGCCCAGGATCGTGACGCGCCGCGGCGCGTCGGCGGCGGCCTTGGTCACCATGCCGGCAGCCTCCCGCCGTTCAGCCACGCGATCGCCGCGACCAGCGGGATCGCGGTCAGCAGCGCGTCCACGCGGTCGAGCACCCCGCCGTGCCCGGGGATCAGCCGCCCCGTGTCCTTCACGCCGAAGCGCCGCTTGACCGCCGACTTCATCAGATCGCCCAGTTGCCCCACCACGCTCGCGACCGCGCCGAGCGAGGCCAACGTCCAGCCGCCGCCGAGCCCGAGCCACGATCCGGCCACGCCGCCCAGCAGCGCCGCGCCCGCGACGCCCCCGGCGGCCCCGGTCCAGGTCTTCTTCGGGCTGATGCGCGGCGCCAGGCGCGGGCCGTTGAGCGTGCTGCCCACGGCATAGGCCGCCACGTCGCTCGCCCAGATGGTCGGGAGGATCCACAGCATGAGTTCGCGCCCGGCCGGGGTGGCTTCGCGCAGCCATGCCGCGGCGAGGCAGGGAACCGCGATGTAGAGCGCGCCGGCCGCAGCCCATCCCCAGTTGGCATCGCGCGCCAGGCGCGCGCCCAGGCCCGCCGCGAGCGCCCCGCCCGCGGCGATCGCCAGTCCCGCCCGGCCGTGGCCCGAAGCCGCCGCGGCGATGGCGGCGAAGGCGGCCGCCGCGATCGTCCCAGCGGCGAGCCCGCGCGCCCCGGTCAGGGTCATGCGCGCCCACTCGAACGCCATCAGCGCCGCCGCCGAGGCCAACAGCAATTCGACCCAGGGAAACCCGAGATAGACGATCGCAAGGGCCGGCGGCGCCAGGACCAGGCCCGAAACCGTGCGCACCAGCCACTGCGGCCGCGCGCCCGGGACCTCCGCCGGCGGCACCGCGGCGGCCGATGCCGGTTCAGCGGGCATCGGCGAAAGCACCGAAGCGCCGTTCGCGGCGGTTGAACTCGCTGACCGCCTCTTCCAGGTGGCGGCGGTCGAAGTCCGGCCACAGCACGTCGGTGAACACCAGTTCCGCGTAGGCGCTCTGCCACAACAGGAAGTTGCTGATGCGCTTCTCGCCGCTGGTGCGGATCAGGAGGTCGGGGTCGGGCATGCCCGCGGTCGTCAGGCAGGTCTCGAACAGCGCCTCGTTGATCGCCTCGGGCTTCAGGCGCCCGGCCGCGGCTTCGCGCGCCAGGATCCGCGCCGCCGCCGCGATCTCCTGCCGCCCGCCATAGCTCAGCGCCACGGTCAGGTTGATGCGGTCGTTGCCGCGCGTCAGCTCCTCGGCCTGGCGGATCATCGCCACGATGTCGCGGTCGAAGCGGTCCGTGTCGCCGATCACCCGCACGCGCGCGCCCTTGGCGTGCAGCTCGGCGATCTCGCTGCGCAGATAGACCCGCAGAAGGCCCATGAGCGCGGCCACCTCGGATTCCGGCCGGCGCCAGTTCTCGGCCGAAAAACCGAATAGCGTCAGATACTTGATGCCGAGCTCGCCGGCGCCCACCAGGGTGCGGCGCACCGCTTCCGCGCCCTGCTTGTGGCCGGCGGTGCGCGGCAGCCCGCGCATCTTGGCCCAGCGCCCGTTGCCATCCATGATGATGGCGACGTGCTGCGGCGCGGCCGGCGGCGTTGGCGAGGGCGGGGGCTGCATCGGCATCAGACCGTCATGATCTCCTTTTCCTTGCCCGCCAGGTTCTCGTCGATCTTGGCGATGTGCCCGTCGGTGAGCTTCTGCACCTCGTCCGACAGGCGGCGGTGCTCGTCCTGCGAGATCGTGCCGCTCTTCTCCTCCTTCTTCAGGCGCTCCATGCCGTCGCGGCGCACGTTGCGCACCGCCACGCGCGCCTGCTCGGCGTATTTGTGGGCGACCTTTACCAGCTCTTTGCGGCGATCCTGCGACATCTCGGGCAGCGGAATGCGGATCAGGGTGCCCTCGACCATCGGGTTGAGCCCCAGATTCGCCTCGCGGATCGCCTTTTCGACCGCCTTCACCATGCTTTTGTCCCAGACCATGACACTCAGCATCCGGGCCTCGGGCACCGAGATGGTGCCGAGCTGGTTCAGGTGCATCTTCTGCCCGTAGGCCTCGACCGAGACCGGGTCGAGCAGGTTGGCGTGGGCGCGGCCGGTGCGCAGGCCCGCCAGCTCCTTGCGCAGCGCCTCGAGCGCGCCGTCCATCCGCTTGCTGATCTCGGCCATCGCCGTCTTGTCCATCGGTTGAGGCCTCCTTCCCCGTTCAGGCCGCGCCCTTGGCCTCGGTGATGATCGTGAACCGGCCCTTGCCGGCCACCACCTTGGCGAACGCGCCGGTGTCGAAAATCGAGAATACCAGAATGGGAATGCGGTTTTCCCGCGCCAGCGAGATGGCGGCGGCGTCCATCACCTTAAGGTCGCGCGTGAGGACATCCATGTAACCCAGTGTTTCGTAACGCTTTGCGTCCTTCGCCTTGACCGGGTCCGCGCTGTAGACGCCATCGACCTTGGTGGCCTTGAGCAGGGCGTCGCAGCCCATCTCCGAAGCGCGCAGCGCCGCCGCCGTGTCGGTGGTGAAGAACGGGTTGCCGGTGCCCGCGGCGAAGATCACCACGCGCTTCTTCTCCATGTGGCGCACCGCGCGGCGGCGGATATAGGGCTCGCACACCGCGGCGATCGGGATCGCCGACAGCACGCGCGTCGGCACGCCGATGCGCTCCAGCGCCCCCTGCATGGCGAGCGAATTGATGACCGTGGCGAGCATGCCCATGTAGTCGGCGGTCGCCCGCTCCATGCCCGTGGCGGTGCCCGCGACGCCGCGGAAGATGTTGCCGCCGCCGATGACGACGCAGACCTCGCCGCCCATGGCGTGGACGCTCTTGATCTCGGCGGCGATGCGATCGAGCATCGCCGGGTCGAGGCCGTACTCGAGCTTGCCCATCAGGGCCTCGCCCGAGATTTTCAGCAGCACGCGGCGGTAACGCGGTTCGGCCACGACCCATCCTCCCCTGCTGCGCCGCGCCGCGGCTCGGCGCCTTGCCTCAGCCCGCCTTCGCCGTCGCCGCCACCTCGGCGGCGAAATCGCTCGCCGCCTTCTCGATGCCCTCGCCCAGCGCGAAGCGCACGAAACCCGCCACCTTGACGGGGGCGCCGAGCTGCCTGGACGCGGCCTCGATCACCTTGGAAATCTTCATCTCCCCTTCGCCGACGGGCGGGCCGAGGTAGGTCTGGTCCATCAGCACCACGTCCTCGTAGTACTTGCGCAGGCGGCCTTCCACCATCTTGGCGACGATCGCCTCGGGCTTGCCCGAGGCGCGCGCCTGCTCGGCCAGCACGCCCCGCTCGCGCTCCAGCGCCTTGGGGTCGACCCCGGCCTGGGTCAGCGCCTCGGGCTTGGCCGAGGCCACGTGCATGGCGATGTTGCGGCCGAGCTGGGCGAGCTTGTCGCGCGGCGCCGCGGATTCCAGCGCCACCAGCACCCCGATGCGCCCCAGGCCGGGCGCCGCCTGGTTGTGCAGGTAGCTCGCTACCACGCCGTCCTTGACCGTCAGGCGCTTGGCGCGGCGCAGTGCCATGTTCTCGCCGATCTTCGCGATCAGGTCGGCGAGTTCTCCGCCCTTGGCGGCCTTGAGCGCCTCGATGTCGTCGCCCTTGGCCAGCGCGGCCGCGGCGACCGAGCGCACGAAGCCCTGGAACTGCTCGTTGCGCGCCACGAAGTCGGTCTCGGCGTTGACCTCGACCACCGCACCGGCGGCGCCGTCCGCCGCCACGCCGACCAGCCCCTCGGCCGCCACGCGGCCGGCCTTCTTGGCCGCGGCCGATAGGCCCTTCTTGCGCAGCCAGTCCACGGCCGCCTCGAACTCGCCCTTGGTTTCGGTGAGCGCCTTCTTGCAGTCCATCATGCCCGCGCCGGTTTTCTCGCGCAGGTCCTTCACCAGGGCCGCCGTGATCTCCGCCATGACTTAAACCTCGGTATCAGGAATTGGCCTCAAACGCTTGCGATCGCGCATAAAAACTGCTGCGATTAGCTCCGACGCCGCCACCCTTGCCTCAGGCCTGCGGCCGGGGCTTCTCGCCCGCCGCGGCCATCGAGGCGGCCGCCGCCTCGCCGCCCGCGTCCTTGACCGCTGGCTCGGCCGGGCGCTCGGACGCGCCCGCGTCGCCGCCGGAGTGCATGATCTCCTGCTGTAGGCCGTCCAGCACCGCGTCGGCGACCAGGTCGCAATAGAGCTCGATCGCGCGCATCGCGTCGTCGTTGCCGGGGATCGGGAAGGTGATGCCCGAGGGGTCGGAGTTGCTGTCGATCACGGCGATCACCGGGATGCCGAGCTTCTTGGCCTCGGTAATCGCGATGTCCTCCTTGATCGTGTCGATCACGAACAGGATGTCGGGCAGGCCGCCCATCTCCTTGATGCCGCCCAGCGCGCGCTCGAGCTTGTCGCGCTCGCGCGTGAGGTTCAGCAGCTCCTTCTTGGTCAGGCCCTCGACCTCGCCCGTGAGCTTCTCGTCCAGCTCCCTGAGGCGCTTGATCGAGTGCGAAATCGTCTTCCAGTTGGTCAGCATGCCGCCGAGCCAGCGGTGGTTGACGTAGTACTGGCCGCAGCGCTTGGCCGCCTCGGCGATCTTGTCCGAGGCCTGGCGCTTGGTGGCGACGAACATCACGCGCCCACCCGAGGCGACCACGCCGCGCGCGGCTTGCAACGCGCGGTCGAGCATCGGCACGGTCTGCTCCAGGTCGATGATGTGCACGCCGTTGCGCACGCCGAAGATGTACGGCGCCATGCGCGGGTTCCAGCGGCGGGTGTGGTGGCCGAAATGGACGCCGGCTTCCAAAAGCTGGCGCAGGCTGAACGTCGGCATGGTCATGCCGTCTTGCTCCTTCTCCGGTTGGACCTCCGCGGGCGCCGTCCGCCGAAGCCCCTGGGGGCGAGAGCGGACACCGGAGCGACCGCCGGAACTCCCGTGGCCGCAAACCCGCGTGTGAAGTGGCGTGGTGATAGAGACTCGGGCCCGGTTTGGCAAGGGGCCGGTCCGACCATTCCAGAACAAAGACTTGCGCCCGCTACTTCGTCTCGACCGTGAAGATGCCGAGGGCGTAGACGGCGCAGTCCGGTGGCAGGTTGCCGAGGACCGCCGCCGCGACCCCGCCCGGCCCCGTGCTGGGCGGCTTGGCGGCGCGGCAGTCCTGCAACGCGGCCTCCGCGGCTTCCTGCTCCGACCCGCGCCCGGCGCTTAAGCCCATGCGGCCGTCGCGCCCCAATGCCACCGCCTTCCAGCCCCCGTGCGGCAGGTACTGCTCGGCGAGCCGGCGGTACTCGGCCTCGCCGAACGGGCGCAGCGGCGCGGGCAGGAACAGGCCGGTCGCGCGCACGGTCTCCGGGACCGGCACCACGAACGCGTCGCCCAGCGCCACGATCGCGCAGGCCGTGCCGGTGAGGTCGCCGCACTGCTCGAGGGCCGCGCGCAGGGCGTCGGCGTCGCTCGCGCGCTGCGTGGCGATGCCCACGGTGCCGCTGCGCGCCAGCGCCAGCGCCTTCGGCCCGCGCCGCGGCGCGTACTCGACCTGCATCAACTGGCGCATCGCGGGGCCCGCGAGCGGCACGCGGGCCGCGTCGAACGGCGCGGCCACGCGCTCCGCCTCCGGCGGCAGCCAGGGCTGGGGCGGCACCGGCGGCAGCGGCCGTTCCCAGGCCAGCTCGTCGCCCTGGGCGAAAAGCTCGCAGGGTTCCGGCGCGTTGCGGCGGCAGGAATCGAGCGCGGCCTCGCCCGCGAGCGCCGGGCTCGGCGCGCCCTGCACGTACCACGCGCTGCCGTTGCCGCGCGACAGCGCCAGTGCCTTGTAGGGCGCGGCCGCGAGGTATTCGGCGCGCAGCCGCGCGCGATCGGCGTCGTCGACGAAGGGCATCTGCTCCGGCACGAACGGCCGGCCCGGCAGCGTCGGCCCGCCGGTTCTGGCGGGGACCGCGGGGGCGGTCGGCGCCGCCGGCTGCGGCTCGTCGGGCAAGGGAACCGGCCGCAGCACGGCGAGGTAGAGAACCGCCGCGGCGGCGAGGCCGGCGGCCGCCAGCGACAGGCGCAGCGCGGGAAAGCGCCGTCGATCGGCGTCGCGGCCGCCGGCAGGTGCCGCTTGTCGCGCCGGGATGGGAATCGCCGGGACGTGGCCCGGCAAAGGCGGCGCGATGCGCCAGTCCCCGCCCTGCGGCGCGATCGCCGCGCCCTCGGCGTCGAAGTCGATCTTGCCATGCACCAGTTCGCGCACCGCGGCGGCGAGGCAGATGCCGCCGGGCTCGGCCTGCCGCTCGAGGCGCTGCGCCTGGTCCGCGTCGCCGCCGGGGGCGATGCCGAGGCGGAATCGAAGGCCTGCGCCGGGCTCGGCGTCGTCCTCCGCCATCGCGCGCTGCGCGGCGAGCGCGCAGCGCACCGCCTCGACCGGGCTGTCGAACGCCGCGACCAGCGCGCCGCCGGCGCTGCGCAGCACGGCGCCGTCGTGCGCGGCGACGCGCTGGCCCAGCGCCTGCATCGCGGCGTCGAGAAGCCGGCGCGCTTCGCCTTCGCCGGCTTCGCGGCGTTCGTCGAGGCCGGCCGCATCGGCCGCGAGGATGGTGGCAAGCCGCCGCTTGGTTTCAGCGCCGCTCAAGTCGCCTTCCGGTAGCCGTTCGAGGGATGCGGCCCACGGCCGCCCGCCGTTCCTAGCGCCAATCCCGGGCGCCGTCGAGGGCGGCAAAAAGCGGCAGGCCCTGAACCGCTTAGAATGTCTTCGGCAGGCCGGCTTGCTTCAAAGTGTGGTTCGCCCAATGCCGAGACTTGATTTTCGCGTCAACCATGAAGCGACGGTTTCAAATCGGGCTGTACCAGATTTCGTGGTCGCCCTTCCCGTGGCGCTCGAAGCGACACCCGGCGTCGAGAAGCAGCCGCTTGACGCGCGGGGTAAAATTGTCGGGCATTCAGGCGGCGCGCGATGTGCGTTCTTCCCGCTGAGCGCGCACGACGAAAACGATCTCGGTCCCCGGCTTGGAAGGCAGAAGGCCGTTTGCCTCCAGCAGCTCGGGAATGACGATCTTGAGTTTCTCCGTCAATTCGTCGAGCGAATCCGCGCCCGTGGCCAAGCCCGGCACGTCCTCGCTGGACGCAACCCACACGCCCGCTTCGGAATCCCATTCCGCGGTTATCGCGTACCGCCCACGATCCATCGCTCGGCTCCCTGGACCTTGGTGCATCTTAGGATTCCAAGGGTCGCCGGTCCAGCCGCCCGGCTAGATCTCCCGCACGTCCACCACGCCGGGCACGGCCTTGAGGGCGGCGCGCACCTGGGGCGTGATCGCGTAGCCGCCCGGCAGCTTGATCTCGACCTCGCGGTCGGCGAGGTCGAGCAGGAGGCTCACCGTGCCCCGGCCCTTGGCGTCGCGCTTGAGGATGCCGTCCAGCGTCTTCAAGGGCCCGTCGTCGCGGAGGTACACCATGAGGCCGGCGGCTGCCGTGGCCGCGAGCTGGTCGAGCGCGCGCACCGACTGCACGGTGAGCCGCAGGTCGTCGCCCTGGAGCTGCGCGTCGGCGGTCAGCACCACCGCCTTGCCCGCGGTCAGAAGCTCGCGCGAGGCCGACAGCACCTCGGAGAACACGGTCGCCTCGAAAAGGCCGCTCTGGTCCGATAGCTGCACGAAGGCGAAGCGGTTGCCGCGCGCCGAGGTGCGCTCCTGCCGGCCCGCGACGATGCCGGCCAGCGTGAAGCGCGAGGAACGCTGCAGGCGCATCTGCTCGCGCAGCGCGGCATAGGGCGTGATGCCGAGGCGCGGCAGCGACTTGCCGTAGGCGTCGAGCGGATGGGCGGAGAGATAGAAGCCGATGGCCTCGAATTCCCGGGCCAGGCGTTCCAGCGGCGCCCACTCGGTCGCGGCCGGCAGCCTGGGCGCCTCGGCCGCCTGCGCGGCGCCGCCGAACAGGTTGACCTGGCCGCTGCCGCGCTCGTCGGCCGCGGCGGCGGCGTGGCGCAGCACCAGGTTCGCGGCGGCGAACACCTGCGCGCGGTTCGGCGCCATCGCGTCGAACGCGCCCGCGGCGGCGAGGCTCTCCAGCATGCGCTTATTGACGGCCTTGGAGTCCAGCCGCCGCGCCATGTCGAACAGGTTGCGGAACGGGCCGTTCCTGCGCCGCTCGGCCGCCAGCTCGCGCATCGCCTTCTCGCCTACGTTGCGCACGGCGGCCAGCGCGTAGCGGATCGCGGACTTGCCCTCCCCGTTCGCCTCGACCGCGAAGTCCCAGTCCGAGCGGTTGACGTCCGGCGGCAGGAGCTTGATCCCCATGCGGTCGAGTTCCTGGCGGAAGGCGTTGAGCTTGTCGGTGTTGCCGAGGTCGAGCGTCATCGACGCGGCCAGGAACTCGACCGGGAAGTTGGCCTTCAGGTACGCGGTCTGGTAGGCGACCAAGGCGTAGACCGCGGCGTGCGACTTGTTGAAGCCGTAGCCCGCGAACTTGTCCACCAGCTCGAAGATGTGCCCGGCCTGCGCCCGATCGACCCCGCGCTTGACCGCGCCCTCGACGAAGTCCTGGCGCTGCGCCGCCATCTCCGCCTTGATCTTCTTGCCCATGGCGCGGCGCAGGAGGTCGGCCCCGCCCAGCGAATAGCCCGAAAGCTGCTGGGCGATCTGCATCACCTGTTCCTGGTAGATGATGATGCCGTAGGTCTCCTTCAGGATGCCCTCGATCATCGGGTGCAGGTAGTCGGGCTTCTCGATGCCGTGCTTGCAGGCGATGAAGCGCGGGATGTTCTCCATCGGCCCGGGCCGGTAGAGCGCGACGAGCGCGATCAGGTCCTCGAAGCGGTTGGGCTTGAGCTTGCGCAGCACGTCGCGCATGCCCGAGCTTTCCAACTGGAACACGCCCGTGACCTCGGCCCGGCCCAGCATGGCGTAGGTCTCGGGATCGTCGAGCGGCAGCGTGTCGAGGTCGAGGCGCCGGCCGGGGTGGCGCGCGTTGATCAGGTCCACCGCGTGCTTGAGGACCGTGAGCGTCTTGAGGCCGAGGAAGTCGAACTTCACCAGGCCGGCCTGCTCGACGTACTTCATGTTGAACTGCGTCGCCGGCAGCACCGAGCGCGGATCGCGGTACAGCGCCACGAGCTGCTGCAACGGCCGGTCGCCGATCACCACGCCGCCGGCGTGGGTCGAGGCGTGGCGGTAGAGGCCTTCGAGCTTGCGCGCGATGTCGAACAGCCGGCGCACCGCGGGATCGTCCTCGATCGCCTGCTGCAACGCCGGCTCCTTGTCGACGGCCTGCTGCAGCGTCACCGGGTTGGCCGGGTTGTTCGGCACCAGCTTGCACAGCTTGTCCACCTGGCCGAACGGCAGCGCCATGACGCGGCCCACGTCGCGCAGCACCGCGCGCGCCTGGAGCTTGCCGAAGGTGATGATCTGCGCCACGCGGTCCCGGCCGTAGCGCGCCTGGACGTAGTGGATCACCTCGTCGCGCCGGTCCTGGCAGAAGTCGATGTCGAAATCGGGCATCGACACGCGCTCGGGGTTGAGGAACCGCTCGAACAGCAGCCCCCAGCGCAAGGGGTCGAGGTCGGTGATGGTGAGCGCCCAGGCCACGACCGAGCCCGCGCCCGAGCCACGCCCCGGGCCCACCGGAATGCCCTGGCGCTTAGCCCACTGGATGAAGTCCGCGACGATCAGGAAGTAGCCGGCGAAGCCCATCTTCACGATCACGTCGAGCTCGAACGCCAGGCGCTGGCGGTAGGGCTTGGCGGCGGCCTCGCGGTCCGCGTCGCCGCCGGCGGCGGCGCGCGGATAGACCTGGGTTTCCAGCCGGCGCTCCAGCCCCTCTTCCGCCTGCTTGCGCAGCGCCTCGGGCTCGCCCGCCGCGCCGGCGTCGGGCCAGGGCGGCAGGATCGGCTTCACCGGCTTCGGCATGAAGGCGCAGCGCCGCGCGATCGCGAGCGTGTTCTCGACCGCCTCGGGCAGGTCGGCGAACAAGGCGCGCATCTCCGCCGGCGACTTGAAGCGGTGCTCGGGCGTCGCGCGCCGGCGGTCCTGGTCCGCCAGCACGCGGCCCTCGGCGATGCACAAGAGCGCGTCGTGCGCCTCGTACATCTCGGCGTCGGCGAAGAAGCACTCGTTGGTCGCCACCAACGGCAGGCCGCGCGCGTAGGCCAGGTCGATCAGCGCGCCCTCGCTGCGCGCCTCGCTTTCCAGGCCGTGGCGCATCAGCTCGACATAGAGCCGGCCCGGGAACAGGGCCTGAAGCGCGTCGAGCATCGCCTCGGCGGCGTGGCGCTGGCCGTCGAGCAGCAGGCGCCCGACCGCGCCCGCGGGTCCGCCCGTGAGCGCGATCAGCCCGTCGCTGCGGTCCTTGAGGGCGGCCAGCGCGATCTGTGGCGACTCGTGGTCGGCGCTGCCGAGGAACGAGTCGCTCACCAGCGCCATCAGGTTGCGGTAGCCCTGCTCGCTCTGCGCCAGCACCACGAGCTGGTCGGGCGGCGGGGCGAGATGCGGATGGGCGCCGCCGCCGTTGCCGGCCGCGCCGCCGGCCTTGGCGCCGTCCTCGCGCTTGATCGCGAGCTGGCAGCCGACGATCGGCTGCACGCCGGCCGCCGCCGCGGCCAGCGCGAACTCCATCGCGCCGAACAGGTTGCCGGTGTCGGCCACGGCCACGGCCGGCATGGCGTTGGCCTTGCACAGCGACACCAGGTCCTTCACGCGGATCGCGCCCTCGCTCAGCGAATAGGCGGAATGGACGCGCAGGTGCACGAACTCGGCGTGGGCCATGCGTCATCCTAGGCGGGAACCGCGCCGCGCGGGAACAATGGAAAGCGGGGATAAGCGGACCTGGGCGCGAACGCCCGGCCCGGCGCGGCTTCCGCGCCCGCGGCGGGGCGGCCGCGCCGTGCTATCCTCGGCGCAAGGAAGCCCACGAGGCCGGGGGGGCGATTCGCCATGAACGAGCAAGCCGCCGCGACCGCGACCTACATGGCACGCTACGAGGGCCGCGCGCGCGACCTGTTTCCGCTCTATCTCGGCACGCTGCTGCTGACCGTCGCGACGCTCGGCATCTACCGCTTCTGGGCGCGCACGCGCATCCGCAAGCACATCTGGAACCGCATCGCGGTGCTGGACGACCACCTGGAATACACCGGCACCGGCGGCGAGCTGTTCGTGGGGTTCCTGAAGGCGGCGGCGGCGCTGGCGCCGATCCTGATCCTGCTCCAGGCGAGCGAGGTCCTGGCGCTGTCGATGCCGGACTGGTGGCCGGCGTTCCTCGCGCTGCGCGTGGCCCTGTACGCGCTGCTGGGCTACCTGTTCTTCGTCGGCTATTACGCCTCGGTGCGCTACCGGCTCAGCCGCACGCGCTGGCGCGGCGTGCGGTTCGCGCAGACGGGCTCGCCCTGGACCTATGGCCGCACGGCGTTCCTGGGTTTCCTCTTGCGCGCGCTCACCGCCGGCCTCTACACGCCCTACTACGACGTGAAGCTCGCGCGCTACGAGACCGACCGCCGGCGCTACGGCACCGCCGCGTTCGCCTTCTCCGGCCGGGGCGGCGACCTGCTGGGCGGCTATCTCGTGTGCTGGCTCCTGCTCGTGCCCACCTTGGGCCTGTCCTGGTTCTGGTACGACGCGCGGCGCCTGCGCTACATCGCGCTCCACACCCGCATGGAGGGCCTCGACTTCGCGCTGTCGCCGGCCGTGACGGGGTGGAAAGTGGCGCGGCTCAAGATCGGCAACTTCCTGATCGCCTTGCTCACGCTCGGCATCTGCTATCCCGTGGTCGTGCGGCGCACGATGCGGTTCTGGTGCGACAACCTGAGCGCAAGCGGAACGGTCGACTTCGACAAGATCGCGCAGGCCGCGACGCTGCCCGGCAGCGGCGAGGGGCTGGCCGGGTTCTTCAACGTCGACGCGATGGGCGGATGACCGGCGAAGGCCCAGAGGGCTTCTACTTCGACGGTCGCACCGCGGGCCGCACGCCGGTTCGCCTGGAGTTCGGCGCGGCGAGCCTGCGCATCGCCGCGGCCGAAACCGGCGCGACGCTGGCGGACTGGCGCTACGACCGCCTGGTGCTGCTGAGCGAAACCGGCGCCGCCGAGCGCGGCTTGGTCGGCTCGGCCGACGACGACGAGGCCAGGCTTGCCGTCGCCGACGCGGCCGTTTACGCGCGTCTGGCGGGGTCCGCCCGCGAGCGGCACGCCGCCGCGGCCAGGCGCCACCGCCGCCAGACGCTCGGCATCGCCGCCGCGACGCTCGCGGGCGCGGGCGCGCTGTGGCTGGCCTGGGGCCCGCTGGCCGACCTCGCGGTGCGCGCCATCCCACGCGGCTGGGAGGGCCCGATCGGCCGCGGCGCCATCGCCGAGCTGGTGCCCGAGGACAAGCGCTGCACCGGCGCCGAGGGCCAGGCCGCGCTCGACGGCCTGGTCGAGCGCCTGGCGCGGCCGCTCGGCGGCACGGTCGCGTTCCACGCCCAGGTGATGCGCAGCCGCGCGGTCAACGCCTTCGCGCTGCCGGGCGGCGAGATCGTGATCCTGAGCGGCCTCATCGACAAGGCGGACTCGATGGACGAGGTCGCCGGCGTCCTGGCGCACGAAATGGCGCACGTGGTCGCGCGCCACTCGCTGAAGCTGCTGCTGCGCGAATCCGGCCTGTCGCTGCTGGTGGGCCTCGTGGTCGGCAACGCGAACGTCGCGGGCGCGCTGTCCACGGTGGGCACGCTGGCCTACAGCCGCGAGTTCGAGGCCGAGGCCGATGCCCTGGGGCTCACGCTGCTGCAGGCGGCGGGCGTCCGCGCCGGCGGACTCGCGAGCTTCTTCCGGCGCATGGAGAAGGAACGCGGCGCCGATCCCGGGATCCTGCGCTACCTCGCCTCGCATCCGCCGCCCCAGGAGAGGTTCGAGCGGGCGCTCAAGCCCGCGCGGGAAGGCGCGGCGCCCATGCGGGAAGCGGAGTGGCGGGACCTGCGCGCGATCTGTAAAGAAGGCTGAGACCCGGACGCGGACCCGCGCTTGCCCCTATGGCGGACTGGCTTTGGATTCCCATCACCGTGGCGGCGGCGCTGTTCCAGTGCCTGCGCACCGCGTTGCAGAAGTACCTGAAGGGCCGGCTCAGCACCACGGCCTCGACCTACACGCGCTTCGTCTACGGCATGCCGGTCGCCATCCTGTATGCGCTGGCCCTGGTCCACGTCGCGGGCTACGCCGCGCCCGCCCCCTCCTCCCTGTTCCTGTTCTGGGTCGCGGCCGGATCCGTGGCGCAGATCCTAGCGACGTTCCTGCTGCTCCACGTGCTGGGCTTCCGCAACTTTCCCGTGGGCGTCGCCTACAGCAAGACCGAGGTGGTGCAGGCCGCGGTGTTCGGCCTCGCGTTCCTGGGCGACGCGGTGTCGGCCTGGGGCGTCGTGTCGATCGCCGTGGGCACCTTCGGCGTCATGCTGATGTCGATGACCGGCGACCGCCACCCGCTCAGGGCCCTGGCCGCGGGGTGGCTCGAACGGCCGGCGCTGCTCGGCATCGCCTCGGGCGGGTTCTTCGCCGTGGCGGCCGTCGGGTTCCGCGCCGCCTCGCTGTCGCTCGGCCACCCGAGCCCGCTGATGGCCGCGGCCTACACGCTTGCCTGGGCGACCGCGCTGCAATCCGCGATCATGACCGCCTACATCGCCTGGCGCGAGCCCGGGCAGTTCCGCCACGTGGTCGAGACGTGGCGCATGTCGGGCCTGGCGGGGCTCACGAGCGTGCTGGGATCGGGCTGCTGGTTCACGGCCATGACGCTGACGGCCGTCGCCTATGTGCGCACGCTGGGCCTGGTCGAGCTGGTGTTCACTTTCCTGGTGTCGGCCCTGTGGTTCCGCGAGCGCCCGCGCGCGGCCGAGGCCGCGGGCGTGGCGCTGGTCGTGGTCGCGGTCGGCGCGATCCTGAACGCGCGCTGACCGCTAGGCCGCCTTGCGCCCGTGCCGCGGCGCCAGGCGGTGCTGCATATAGGTCCGCAGCACGGCGTTGATGCGGGTTTGGTACCCCCGCCCGCCCTTCTTGAAGAAGGCCAGCACGTCGCGGTCTATCGTCATGGTGATCGTCGCCTTGGTCGGCGGCAGGACGAGCTTCGCGTGCTTCCACATCTCGGGCGTGATCTCGAACGTGTCGGGATCGCCGCGGATAGCCTCGGCGATGTCCGCGTCGGTCAACGCCCGCACGCGCGCCCAATCGCTGCGGTCGGGCAGCAGGCGCGCCTGTTCAGCGGTCATTCGCACGATTCTCGAACGCTTCCTTTTCATCGTTCCTGGCTCTCCTCGCGCTGATGATCCGCACCGCGCCTGCGCGCATCGTATGAACCACGGCCACGGCTTGGCCGTCGATAATTCCGATCGCGATACTTCTGTCTTCACCCGCTACGCTACGGCCCGGGATGACCACGTAAGGACCCGCCCAAATCTCCATCGCCCGGCGGAAGTCGATGCCGTGCTTGCGGAGATTGGTCTCCGCTTTCGCCTCGTCCCATTCGAACATCCCGGTCGATCCGTATTATTATACGTATAAAAGATAAATATTCAACCGCCCTCAGGCCGGC
>Ga0233425_10004447_pt1 | contig 23522 bp, 20 predicted proteins | sample Watercolumn_Towu_2_FD_181712 | JGI IMG/M metagenome (GOLD analysis project Ga0233425, IMG submission 181712) | Freshwater microbial communities from Lake Towuti, South Sulawesi, Indonesia - Watercolumn_Towuti2014_140_MG | ecosystem: Environmental > Aquatic > Freshwater > Lake | place... | reverse complement strand
GAAAAATTCAACTTTGAGAATATCAGTATATGAATTATTCCCTGCATCTTTACCGGCAAACCCGCCAAACTATACGTGAAAACCTAAAGCCGTTTATTTCCCAAAAAGGGAATCGAATTGCCCTTTATGAGACCACCGAGGCCACGGAACTGGCCTTTCTAACGTTGCGGGAATTGGGAATTGATGCCTGTTTGGTTATTGATGGAGTGAAGGGCCAGGATACTTTCCTCGGCATACCTGTAAGGGCCTTATCGGAGATCAAGACGGAGGATTTCGATCTGCTCCTCTTTTCCGATTTTTCTCCGGAGGGAAAAGACATAAACTTCTTGATTCGACAAGGAGTTCCTAATTCCAAAATACTATTCATGCAGAATGTTACTGAGATAACCTGAACTTTTTAAACAGGAAGAAATCTTTTGTTATGGTAGGTAAAATTTGAAAATAATAAGGCTTTTCAGGGAATCAATGAAAAACCTATTAGGCCGCTGGGGACATCAATCCGTCAACCACGAGGAAGATATTCATCTAATGGATTACTGGAAACTACTTGTAAAGAGAAAAAAATTGGTTATCGGGATCCCGTTGGTTTTAATTGTCATTGCCTTTATTGTAACTTTTTTTATGCCTCGTATTTATCTTGTAGAGGCCTATTTTGGGATAAACACCCCGAATCTTTTGTCGCCCAAGTTCATTCCCAATGAAAAAAAGCCATCCTTAACCAGAAAAGAATTGATTAAGGATCTGGACCATCCTAATACTGAAAAACTAGTACGGATATTTGGTGAATATTCTAAAGAGATCAAGAGCCTTAATTTTATAACAGATTATATAACTGACGCTTATCGATTCAAAGTAAAAATCAAACTGGCCGCCGATCACGAAAAAATTCCCAAGGTCCTCAAGGCATTACAAGATTATTTCCCTAGCATCAGAGAATATGCACAGTTCAAAAAGGAAACAATAAAGTTTTTAGAATTGGAATTAAATGAAGTCAAACGTCTTCATAAAACCTATTCTGAATTTTCCCAGTTAATGGAAAAGGCCTTAGCCTTCAATCAATGGAAAATCTTAACCTACTTCAATTTGATAGAAGTGATTTATAATAAGGAAATTGAATTCAGGTTTAAAAAGCAGCAGATCGAAGACGAAATTAAAAAACTAAATAATCTGACCAATCCAATCCGGTTAGAAGAGGTTATTGTCTCAAGGTACCCTCTTTCTCCACGGGCCTTGGTTGTCGTCGCAGGAGTTATCGGTCTTTTCGTCGGAATATTTTTCGCCTTTGTTGCCGAATATCGTGATGCGCTAAAAGGGGAACAATGATCTTGAAAAAATGGATCCCATACGGCAGGCAGTCCATCGACCGTCATGATATCCGGTCGATCATAGAAGTTTTGAATTCCACAAACCTCACCCAGGGCCGGAAGGTCGGGGAATTCGAAGCGGCTCTCTGTGATCAAACCGATGCCCGATTCGGCATCAGTTTAAATTCCGGAACATCGGCCCTGCATATTGCCTGTCTGACAGCGGGTGTAAGTCCGGGTGATGAGGTTATCACCTCGCCAAATACATTCGTCGCCTCGGCAAACTGTGCTGTTTATTGCGGCGCCAGACCGGTTTTCGCTGATATTAATCCAAAAACCTATAATATTTCACCCTTGGCCGTTGAACACAAAATCACCGCCCGGACCAAAGCCATTATCCCCGTGCACTTCGCCGGCCAGAGCTGCGATATGAAGGCCATCTGCAGGGTGGTCAAAGGGGCTGAAAAAAAATACGGGCATAAAATATTCATTATTGAAGATGCCTGCCATGCCCTAGGTTCCTTTTACAACGACAAAAAAGTCGGTTCCTGTTTTTTTTCCGATATGACGGTAATGAGTTTTCATCCTGTTAAACATATTACGACCGGGGAGGGCGGGGCTGTCTTGACTAATGAAGAAAGTCTTAGCAGAAAATTGAGTCTATTGCGGTCTCACGGCATCACCGGTGATCCGGAAGAATTCTTTAATAAGGATCTTGCCTTCCTGGGGGGCAACCCCAGCCCTTCGGCTGAAGTCAATCCCTGGTATTATGAACAGATCGCTTTGGGTTTTAATTACCGGATTACCGACATTCAATGCGCCCTTGGTCTTTCCCAATTACAAAAACTTCACTCCTTCCGCAAAAGGCGCCGGGAAATTGTCGATCAATATAACCTTGCCTTCAAAGACCTCCGGTTTGTCCATATCCCTTTGGAAGCAAGGAATTGCCAGAGCAATTTCCATCTCTATGTTCTACTTTTTGATTTTGAAAAAATAGGCTTAAGCCGGGCTGAGCTTATAGGAAAATTAAAAACAAAAGGGATACAGACTCAGGTTCACTATATTCCTGTCTACCTTCATTCTTATTACCAGAGAAATTTCGGAACGGGTTTGGGTGACTGTCCCTTGGCCGAGGAATACTATAGAAAATGTTTATCCATACCCCTCCATCCGGGATTAAAGGATACCGACGTTAAAAGGATCATTAAAGAAATAAAAAAAATCGCAAGATAAACCCGTTAGATATGCGACCCAAGGACAGAACATAACATGAAGATGCTGCTTATCAATCCTCCTATTCGTGAGTGGGCGAAACCGAATGTCTTCCCCCTGGGGCTCGGTTATATCGCCTCCGTCCTCAGAGAAAGAGGGGTTGAAGTCGAGGTGATGGATATTAACGCCTGTCGCTGGAATAGGGATCAGGTGGAGGATCTTATCGCCGGGGCGCAATTCGACATTGTCGGGATCGGCGCCATCGTGACCGTCTATTTTTATGTTAAATGGCTGATCGATGTTATCAAAAAATATCATCCGGATAAAAAGATTGTCATCGGCGGAAGTGTCGGGACCTCGATCCCTGATATCATTTTAAAAAAGACCAAGGGGGATATTGTTTGCCTGGGGGAAGGGGAGGCCACCGTTATCGACCTCCTGCAGGCCGTTGAAGCGGATCCGGAAAATCTCTATCATGTGCCCGGGATCTGGTTTAGAAACACGGACGGGACTATCGTTAAAAATGAGATAAGAAGGGCCATCTACAGTTTAGATGACCTTCCCTGGCCGGCCTGGGAACTTTTCCCCATGGATATTTATTTGAAAAATCCCGTCGGCGCCCCCAACCGAAACAAATGGATTGACGGCGGCGCAACGGAAAATAGTCCTTTGTCAATGAATATTAATGGGACACGGGGCTGTCCCTATCAGTGTATTTACTGTTTTCATGATTTTATGGGTATGGGCTACCGGTATCGTTCACCTGAAAACATCCTCAAGGAAATGAAATTCCTTTACAAAGTGCATGGTGTGACCTATTTCCATTTTACCGACGATGAGTATTGCTTAAAAAAGAATTTCCTTTTTGAGTTTTGTAAAAAGGTTAAAGAGGAATTTAAAGATAAAATCACCTGGGGCTGCGCCGGTCGGGTCAATCTGATGACTGAAGATTTGGTTGCCGCCATGGCCGATGCCGGCTGTGTCCTGATCGGTTATGGGATTGAATCCGGCAGCCAGAAGATGCTGGATGTGATGAAAAAGGGGGTGTCGGTCGAACAGGCCAAGAAGGCTATCCGTTGGACCCAGAAATATCTCGGCTGGGCCGACTGTTCCTTTATGATCGGGACTCCCGGAGAAAACCGTGAAACCATCCAGGAAACCATAGATTTCTGCAAAGACCTGGGGCTAGCCCCGGAAGTAATTTTTTTTATGACCCCTTATCCGGGAACGGAGTTGTACCGCCTAGCCCTCTCCACCGGCAAGATTGCTGATGAGGAGGGATATATCCTTAATCTGGGGGAACAGGGTGAAAAAATAAGGGTTAACTTCTCCGAGCTGAGCGATGAAGAACTTTATGAGGCTCAGCAGTATATGATCAAAGAATTGAACGCTTGGAATAAAATCACCCATCCGGAAAGCAGGTAAGGGGAAGATGAAAATAGTGGTGATTGGTTGCGGTTCCATCGGAAAAAGGCATATGCGGAATATCCTTGCCTTGAAAGTTGGTGAGGTTTTCGCCTGTGACGTCGATGAACAGAAGCGTACCTATGTCCAAAGGGAATTGGGCATTACCGTGTATCAAAATTTAGGAGAGGCCCTGGATCATTCCCGGTTTGATGCCGCCTTCATTTGTTCCCCGCCGAGTTTCCATGTCGGACAGGCCTCGCAGCTTTTATCTGCTGAGGCCCACTGTTTTATTGAAAAACCCTTATCCAACGGCCTGGAAGGAATTGATGAACTGATCAGCCTGGCGGGAAAAAAGGGCAAGGTGGTTATGGTCGGCTATATGCTCAGATTTTCTCCTTTCCTTAAGCGGATCAAAGATCTTATCGATCAAGGGGCCATCGGTAAGGTGCTTTCCGTAAGGGCATCCGTCGGTTATTATTTGCCCTATTGGCGCCCCCAGGAAGATTACCGGAAGGGATATGGTGCCCGGCGGGAATTAGGTGGAGGAATTCTCCTGGATGCCAGCCATGAGATCGATTATGTGCGGTATCTTATGGGGGAAATCTCCGAGGTCTTCGCCGTTTGCCGAAAACTGAGTAATCTCGAGATCGATACGGAAGATTTCGCTGAAATCATCCTGGGCACAGAAAATGGAGCTTATGCACAGATCCATCTGGATTATCTCCAGAGCAATTACCGGCGAAGCTGCGAGATTATCGGGGAAGAGGGGATGCTTATCTGGGAAAGGACCCTCAAGCATTACGACCGGGAGGATAAATCTTATCACTGTTCTTATGAAGGATTGAATGCCAATGTGAACGATCTTTATCTGGAGGAGATACGACATTTCTTCTCCTGTCTTGCCGGAAAGGCTCAGTCTCTGATCGGTTTAGAGGAAGCCAAGGGCCTTCAACTTATTTTTGAATCAATCAGAAAATCATCAGAATCAGGCCGGCTGTTATCCCTTTAAAAATCGATGATTAATATCACGGCTATTATCCAGGCCCGTTTGGGCTCAACCAGACTTCCGGGAAAAACAATGAAGGAGCTTGCCGGAAAACCCTTGCTCGGGCATTTAATCAGCCGAATCAAAAAGTCAAAATATATAGAAGACATCATTATCGCCACCACCACCCAGGAAAGAGATGATAGGATAGTTCAGTTTGCCGCTGAAAACAACCTGAAGTTTTTCCGGGGAGATGAAGACGATGTCCTGGACCGTTTTTATCAGGCCGCTGTCACCTGGCAGTGCGAAACCATAGTCCGAGTAACACCCGATTGCCCCATGCTCGATCCTCAGATAACCGATCGAGTGATTTTGGAATATTTGAGCGGTCGTTATGATTATGTCTGCAACGTAATGCCCCCCACTTATCCTGACGGCCTGGATACCGAAGTATTTTCTTTTCAGGCTTTAGCGCGGGCCTGGCGAGAAGCCAAACTTCTTTCGGAGCGTGAACATGTGACAGCCTATATCGTCAAACATCCTGATTTGTTCAAGCTGGGCAATGTTTCAAAAGAAGGAAAGAATATTTCCTGGATGCGATGGACCGTTGATACTCAGAATGACTATGAATTTGTCTCCCATATTTTTGAAAAGATTGGCAATTCAAGTGAAATTTTTTATCTGGAGGATGTCCTGAAAGTGTTAAAGGAAAATCCGGAACTCATTAAAATAAACAAAGGAATAGAAAGAAACGAAGGCTATCGCCTCTCGCTTATGAAAGACGAACGAGATGAAAACAGAGCTTGATTTCAGCAAATCCAAACAGTACTTCCATTTAGCCAAGCAACTAATCCCTTCCTGCACTCAGACCTTCAGCAAAGGGTATACTCAATTTCCCTTCGGAGCAGCCCCGGTTTTTTTGGAAAAAGGCGCGGGGAGCAGGGTATGGGACGTTGACGGCAATGAATATATTGACTATGCCATGGCGCTGGGCCCGGTTATTTTAGGTTATGCCTATCCAGCGGTTGATCAGGCTATAATTGCCCAATTGAACAAAGGTATTATTTATTCACTTCCTCATCGACTAGAAGTCGAACTGGCCGAAGTCTTAAAAGAAATAATTCCCTGTGCCGAAATGGTGCGCTTCGCCAAAAACGGTTCCGACGCCACCTCCGGTGCGGTAAGGACTGCCAGGGCCTATACCGGAAGAGATAAGATTGCTTGCTGCGGATATCATGGGTGGCAGGATTGGTATATAGGTACCACAACCAGAAGAAAAGGCATTCCTGAGGCTGTTCAAGCCCTTACTCTATCGTTTGAATATAACAATATTGAAAACCTGCGAAGCTTGTTTGACCTTCATCGAGGTGAAATCGCGGCGGTTATCATGGAACCTGTCGGAGTGGTAGAGCCTGCCCCGGGATTTCTTCAAAAGGTCAAAGACCTGGCTCATGATAATGGAGCCCTTTTGATCTTTGACGAGATTGTAACCGGATTCAGGTTGGCCCTCGGCGGCGCACAGGAATTATACGGCGTTGTCCCGGACCTGGCCTGTTTCGGCAAGGCCATTGCTAACGGCATGCCCCTGTCAGCCGTTGTTGGAAAGAAGCAGTTTATGGAAGAATTTGATGAAATATTTTTCTCCTTTACTTCAGGCGGAGAAACATTATCTCTGGCCGCCGCCGTGGCAACCATTAAAGAATTTCGTCAAGAAAAGGTTGTCGCCCATCTTTGGGCGTTGGGGGGAAAACTGAAGGACGGTTACAACCGTCTGGCGAAAAAACACAGACTTGAAAATCTGACGGAATGCATCGGATTGCCCCCCAGAACTGTGATTACATTCAAAGAGAGTTCCGGCCGGGACCCCTTAGTTCTGAAGACACTGCTTCAACAGGAAGCCATCGGAAGAGGGGTCCTTTGCAGCGGTTCCCATAATCTATGCTATGCGCACACGACGGAAGACATTGACAGGACTCTTTCGGTTTATGACGAATCAATCGGAGCAATTACTTCAGCCATAAAGGATGGCGACCTGACGAAGTTTGTCAAAGGCAAAGTCATCCAACCGGTTTTCCGTAAAGCGTAATAAATTTCTTCCTGTGGCGACACTCTTTAAGAAAACCTGATTCAAATATCATAGAGATAGCAAGGGTAATTCAATGAAAATAGGTCTCAAACTTTACTCGACTGATACACCTCTGATATCTGAAGCAAAAAAGATTGAAGAAAATTATTTCGACTTCATCGAGCTATTTGTCGTTCCGGGTTCATTTGAGGGAACCATCGAAGCCTGGAAGGATTTTATTGTTCCCTTTACCATTCATGCCCCTCATTCATTTCACGGAGTCAATCTTGCCCGGGCTGATCATTGGGAGACCAATGACCGTCTTTTTCATGAAGCACGTCGCTTTGCCGACTCCCTTTTATCTGAAATCATTATTGCACATAGCGGCCACAGCGGTTTTTTTGAAGAAACTATACGGCAGTTAAGGTTAATAAATGACAAACGAATATGTCTTGAGAATAAGCCTAAAAAGGGACTCTTCGATGAAGAATGCGTCGGGTGGGCTCCTTCCGATTTTCGTATTGCCTTTGAATCAGGTGTGGTAAGCAGGGTGGTCCTTGATTTCGTACATGCCAACTGTGCCGCCCGATCAGTCCAAATGGATGCGGTCTCTATGATCAAAGATTTTTTAACATTCAATCCAAAATTTTTTCATCTCTCTGATGGCGACCATCTATCAGAGAAGGATACCCACTTAAATTTTGGAAAAGGTACTTTAGATATCGTGAGTTTTTTATCAGTTGTCCCATCTGATGGGTGGTTGACGATTGAAGCCCCTCGTAATCCCGTAACTGGTTTAAACGATTTTTTAAATGATGTTCATTTTTTAAGGAAGGTTGCGTTAGTAATAACGGAGGAACAAGAAGTATGGCGAAGTCGAGAGGAGGGTTTTATTCGTGGATAATTTTGTTAGGACGAAGCATAAAATCAATAAAAATGGGAAGTGCTTTATTATCGCCGAAGCAGGTTCCAACCACAACGGTTCTCTCGACCAAGCAAAAAAAATGATCGATGTAGCAGCTGATGCCGGTGCGGATGCCGTCAAGTTCCAGATATTCAGGGCTAAAACCATGTATCCCAATAAACGGATTGAAGTAAAATATCTAAAAAACATGGGCGTAGCTGAGGATCTGTATTCGATTATTAAGAGATTCGAAGTCCCTTATACATGGCTAGATGAACTTGCCTTTTATTCAAGAAAACGAAGAATTGCCTTTTTAGCAACACCCTTTGACGTCGAGGCTGTAAAAATATTAAATGCCTATGTTTCTTTTTACAAGGTCGCTTCGTATGAAGCCCTCTATGGAGATCTAATCAAAGCCATTAAGAAAACAGGAAAACCTATTTTTATATCACTCGGTGGCTGCACAGAAGCTGAAATTGATTTGCTGATGACCAATCAACTTGAAGATTATTTGAACAAAGTTGTATTATTACACTGTATAGCTAAATACCCAGCTCCGTTGGATCAAGTAAATTTAAGGGTCATTCCCTATCTGTTAAAGAAATACAAGGTCTCTGTTGGTTATTCGGACCACACGTCGGAACCACTAACGGCGCCAATGATCGCTGTTGCGCTGGGAGCCCGGATCATAGAAAAGCATTTCACCCTAAGTAAAATGCTTCCAGGGCCGGACCATGCTTTTGCCTTAGAACCTGATGAATTAAAAAAGATGATTAAGGGCATTCGCGAAACAGAAAAAGTAGTTGGGGGCATAAAGACAAAAAAGATGATCCAGCCCTGTGAGAAAGAACTCTACTATTATAAAAGATGTTTATATTATCGACGTAATCTCCCTCAAGGACATGTTCTTATCAAGAGCGACTTAATGGTGCTACGCAATACTGGTGTTAAATGCGACTTTCTAAACCCGTTGGAACTCGATAGCGTTGTTGGGAGATCATTGCGAAAGGCTGGGAAGGTAAATGAGATCGTAATGAAGGGAGACTTACTGTGAACACTGATTGTTACGGTTCCATCCTTCTTGAAAAAGATGGACGCCAGATAGTAAAATGTAAAGTTTGCGGCTTCGTACATGTTTTACCACTATATTCAGAGGAAGAGCTAGAAAAATATTATGAAAATATTTATGCTGAGAGCACTCCCAGCCATCTTTGGTATGAAAAATTTTATAATATCCAAAAATGGAAAAAGACAGGGACTGTTCTCGATATTGGTTGTTGGGATGGAAAACAACTCGAAATTTTTTCCCAAGCTGGATGGCAATGCGTTGGAACTGAATTAAATAAAAAGGCCGCTGCCGTTGCCGCTGCAAAAGGGATTGAGATCCACCAGATATCCATTCGACAGTTTTTCGAAAATTTTAGCGATAGAAAATGGGATGTTATTAATGCTGCCTACATTCTAGAGCATATCCCCGATCCCGCCGGTTTCCTTGTTCGTTTGAAAAACAATATGAGAAAAGATGCCATTCTTATTATCGAGCTTCCGAATGAATTCAATCCGTTTCAGCTCGCTTTCATTAAGGACCACCAATTACCACCCTATTGGATTGCATTACCTGACCATCTTAATTATTTTGACAAAGAAGGGATCGAAACTCTGTTGAGGCAGACCGGATTTGAAGTGATCCACGGAGAAAGTTCATTCCCTATGGAGATGTTCCTTTTAATGGGAGATGATTATCTTCAAGACAAATCCATCGGGAAACGCAGCTTTCAAAAAGTTCTTGAGATGGAAAGAATATTAAGACAATATCAGTCGGGATTGATCTCCGAATTTTATGGATATCTTTTCCAATGCGGGATCGGTAGAAGTATGACACTTTATGCCAGTTTGACCGGATAGGGAAATGAAGATCTGTCTTTTTTCCGATATTCACGGCAATGGACTGGCTTTTCGTGCTGCCTATCCCATGATATTATCCGAGGGGGCCGATATCAACCTTTTTCTTGGCGATCTATGTGGATATTATTTTGATCAAGAAGAAATCCTGGATGGCTTACTGACACTGCCCAACTTTGAGGCGGTGCGAGGGAATCATGATCAGATGTTTCTGGATATTCTTTATGGAGATGAAGTCCTTCGCCAAAATTATCTGAAAAAATTCGGACGGTCCATGGAAAATTTACTTGAAAGAAATAGTAAGGCTGTCAATCAATGGTTATCCGGCCTTTCTGATCACTTGATTCACCCTATGGAATCCGTTACCGCCACCCATGGTAGTCCCTGGGATCACCTGGAAGGTTATGTCTATCCCGACTCTCCGCTGGAGAAATTTTCCGATTTTCCGGAAACCCTCTTCTTCCTTGGCCATACGCATCACCGGATGGTTCTTGCCGTGGGAGAAAAAAAAATCGTCAACCCCGGCTCCCTGGGGCAGCCTCGGGGAGGAGGGTGGCCGTCTTATGCCGTCATGGATTACAGATCAGGAGAAGTCTTCTTTCGGGAAGTGCCTTATGATCGGACGGCACTGCTCCGCCAGATAGAAGAACTGGACGGTCATCATCCCTATTTAAAGAAACACTTGGTTTTGAATAACTGATGGATAAATCCATTATACTGGTTACGGCAGTCGGAGGCGATATCGGCTCTTCGGCGGTCCGGGCCTTACGGGAAACCACCCGTATCATCATCGGCTGCGATATGAGACCTTATCCTGCGGTCCGCGATTTGTTGGACTCATTTTATGTGGTGCCGACGGCAGCCGATCAGGAAGCTTATTTAAATTCACTGAAGAACATCGCCATCAGGAACGAAGTAGGTTTTATTCTTCCCGTATCCGAACCGGAAATAGCCCTGGTCAGCGACCAAAGAAAGGAACTGGAAAGTATCGGCCTGAAACTGATGATCAACAACCCGACCGTCTTAGGTACTTTTCTGGACAAGTACCTGGCTGCTCAATATCTATTGTCCTTGGGATTGCCGACTCCCAGAACAACCCTTTTGGAAAAGTACGATGGAAGTTTCGGATTTCCCCTTGTCGTCAAGGCCCGGAAGGGGCATGGGAATAAGAAAACCTGGGAAATAGAGGATGGGGAAGATCTGGCTTATATCCGCCGGAAAAACAATGGACTGTGCATAGTCCAGGAATATGTAGGGTCAAAGGCCGAGGAATATACCACCGGTGTCTTCTCTGACGGGATGAATGTCTTCTCCATTACTTTTAGAAGGCAACTGGGCTTCGGAAGCCTTTCGGCTGAAGCGGAACTTGTCGAAGCCCCTTATCTGGATAAAGTGTCGGCAATGATCTCCAAAGAAACAGGGCTGGTGGGGTGTATCAATATACAATCCCGCCGGGTAAATGACGTCTTTGTTATTTTTGAAATCAACCCAAGGCTTTCCAGTACCCTGCTTTTTCGAAAAAAATTCGGGTTTGATGATGCCGTCTGGTGGCTGGATATCCTGCAGGGGAAAAAAAACACCTTTCGAAAAATGTATAAGTCCGGCCGGGCGGTCCGGTTTGTATCCGAATGTTATTTTGATATGGAAAGGCTATAGCCCTCAATCTCAGCAAAACCTTCATGATGAAAGTATGATCTAAGCCCCGAGCGCCCTGAATGGCAGATACAATCAAAATTGTTGAATTAACCGAAGACCGGTACAACCACTGGGAGGAATTCTGTGCCTCATGCGATGAGGCCTGGTTCTGGCACACCATCGCCTGGCTTAAGTACTGTGCCGCTTACAGGGATTCCCGGTTCGAAACAAGAAACTTAAGCTTTTTGGCGATAGACGAGACCGGAATCTTGGCGATCTGCCCTCTGTTCTTGGAAAAAAGGGAGGATCCCGATGGCCAGGTCCGAATGGAGATAGGCCCGGCCGGAAGCGGCGGATTGACGATCGTTCCGGCGATTCGTAATGAACAGAGCGAAGACCGGCGGGAGAAAATATGCCAGGTGATTTTTAAACAGATCGATCAACTGGCCCTAAAATATCAGGCGGTCCGGGCGACTTTCCGTATGTCGCCCCTCAATCTCAGGCCGAACCGGTTTAACTGGCTTTTAAAACATGGCTGCCTTGATAATTCCGTCAACACCCAGATCATCGATCTTTCATCCCCTGTTGATCGGCTGTGGAGCGCCCTTCGAAAAGGTCACAAGTATGATGTCCACCGGGGGGAGAAACATTATCAAATCGATATTTATGGTCAAAGTAATCCCGACAAAAATGCCTTTGAGCAATACCGTCTTCTCCATCATAAAGCAGCCGGGCGAATTACTCGACCTACCAAGACTTTCGAAATGATGTATGACTGGCTACGATCAGGCAATGGCATCTTATGTAGTGCCAGGAAAAATGGAAGATATGCAGGTTTTTCTTATATCATCCTTTATAAAGATGGGGCTTATTATGGATCAGCCAGTGATGATCCTGACTTTGAAACCGATATACCGATTTCTCATGTAATCCAGTGGAAGGTTATCCAATGGTTGAGAGACAATGGATATAAAAAATATGAAATAGGGCAGCAGCAGTTTAACGCTCAGTTTCTTGATATCCCAACGGTTAAAGATCTTAATTTGTCATTATTTAAAAGAGGATTTGGCGGAGAGACAATTCCCTCTTATCGGGGGACCAAATATTATGATAAGAATTTCATGGAAACTGATCTGGCAAACAATTTAAGTAAACTTATAGCCTATTATCGTACATGACTTTATCCTTAGGCGAATTCACCCCCATTTCATTCGTGGATAGCGGACAACTCGACATGTATTCCGATTGGACGGATTTTTTCGACCGAATATCCATTATTAAAAAAGCCAATGAGGTTATTGACGAATTGATCCGGGAAATTCAAGGCCTACAGCTCGATATTCATAAAGGACTGGACTCTTGGGAACTTGCCCTGTTATACCGTTTCCCCATTCATGTAGGAGTTAATATTTTTATTGAGAGGCTCTTGCGGGTTGCCTATTCGAGGGAGATGGGATGGAACCGGCAATATCCTAACGTTTCTTTCCAACCCAATTATTTTAAAGATACGGACGAGGCCGTCACTACCTATTATGTAGATTTTGCCTTTAACAATTCGTTCCTTCATAAAATCCAGATTGTACTTGGAGGCCCAGAAACATCGGAAGGAGTCACGGCAAGCAAACAGCCGAAACCACAGGACCCTCTGCTCAACAGACCTTCCAGTACTCGGGACATGGCGAAAAAGGTATTTAAAAAAATCATTGAAGGTTATGTAAAGATATCAAAACCACAAGTGATTGGGGAGTATTCCAACTGGATGCGGGAAATCCTGCCTTTCAGTCAGATGTTGAGTTTCCATTACCAGGCCCAACATTATCCGGTTGACAGCACCACAAGGAATGAAATATCGAACTGCTGCCGGACGGTTTTTCTCCGTCGGATCGATACTGTTTTAGATCAGCTGGAAACCCAGCAAAAGATCGATTTGGCGGATCTTTTCGCGGGTTGCCTGGACCGCATTATCCCTCAATCGATAGTCGAAGGCCTACCAGAGAGATTTTCCTATTTCGAGGACCTGATTAGAAACTGGAAAGTCCAACAGGTTCATTCCTTTATCGGCTACTACTATAAGGAAAATTTTAAGATTTTTGCCATCCTGGCCCGCCGTAAAGGGGCTCTTTTAATCGGACACGCCCATGGGGCCTCAAACCCACGACCAGTTTATAGGCAAATAAAAAATGAGCTTTTCTTTGTGGATTATTATTTTACATGGGGAAAAAGAGATAGCGAATGGATAGCTGGAGATCAACTAATAGAAAAACAAAAAATTTTTGGTTTAGGAAGTACTTATCTCCAGAATATATCTAAATGGTCTAAAAAGACAATTGACAAACAACAATGGACTATACTTTATCTCTCTGGACCACTTGTAGATTTTATGACCGATCTTGAGGAGACGGCTACTAGAGAAAAGACTTTGGATCATCGTCTTAATGTTTTAGCCTTATTAAAGGATCTAAGAAAGGTTTATCCAAATATAAAAGTTTTATATAAACCTTTTCCAGGAACATATACAAATGATCCAATAAAAGTTTATTTTGCGCAAGAAATGATCAATAAGGTGGTTCAGATAACAACAAGTCGACCTGTTGACGTTTACCCCAAAGTTGATATAGTCCTTTGGGACTGTATAAGTACAGGTTTTTTTGAATCTATTCAGTCAGGAATCCCAACAATTGTATTCCAATCCCCAAAAGAATACGAACAAGCCTCAGTTCTTGGAAAGAAGTTAAATCAGGAATTAATGAAATGCGGAATATTATTCCATGATAGATTGATAGGGCTAAAGAGTATTCATAGAGTCTTAAATAATTTAACTGAGTTCATTAAAGCCGGTGCTGTTGCGGTTAGAATTTTTCAAGAAAGTACCGCCTGTCCTGTTTCAAAAAAAGAATTTCATAGAAAATTTAGCCAAATTATTAAGAAAGAATAGCTTAATGAGAATATTATTAGTCAACTTTGTTAATTTCCTCCAAACTCCTTTTCCGGAAGGAGTTGCTCTTTTAAGTACTATTTTAAGAAATAATGGATTTGAGATTGAACTGTTCGATACAGCTTTCCTTAAGCCCCCTTCTTTTCTTAATAAAAAAAATACTTCGGCGGGGATTTCTTTTTATAAAACGACGGAATACAGTATCGGGGATTTGATTAAAGACGATCCTGTGATTGATATTGATCAACAATTTATAGACGTATTACAACTTTTTGAACCCGATATTGTTGCTGTCTCCACTATGACGACAAACTATCAGCAATCGGTTGATCTTATAAAAAAGGCAAAATTAATATCAAATAAACCATTTAGAGTTATATTTGGTGGTGTCCATCCTACGCTCATGCCTGACGAAGTGATGAAAGAAGATATTATAGATTATGTCTGTATTGGGGAAGGTGAAGAGATGTTGTTAGAGGTATGTAATACGATTAAGGAAAATGGTGATTTAAGAGGTATTAAGAATTTGTGTTTAAAAATTGGAAGTGGGGAGAGTAATGAGGTTGTCAAAAATAGTCTTAGACCTTTTATTGATCTAAATACGCTTCCTACACCAGATCTCTCTATATTTGATGAACGATATTTTTTTAAACCTTTTCAAGGAGTAATCTATCGAGGGATTTTCTTGAGTACCTCTCGAGGTTGCCCGAGGGGATGTTCCTATTGTGTAAATAATCATTTGAATCGTTTATTTGAATCTTGTGGCCAAAATAGGATAAGGTTTCAAGCACCAACAATTGTGGCAAAACATATAAGTTTAATTAAGAAAAAGTATGATATCAACTGGATTCGTTTTTCGGATGATACTTTCCTCATGCGACCTCTTGAGGATCTCTGTGAAATGACAAGTCTCCTGAAACCTTTAAATATTATGTTTGGTTGTGCTGTAGACCCGGTAACTGTTACGGAAGAGAAAGTTTCCAAAATTAAAGAAATGGGATGTGTATCAATGTCAATCGGGATCGAAACTGGAAATGAATCAATAAGACATAAGATTTTAGGTAGAAAAATAAGTAATAATCAGATCCGCAAGGCTATTCAGATAATCAAAGCCTATGATATAAAAATATCTGCTTTTAACATGATCGGTCTACCTGGAGAAACATGTGAAAATGTTTTTGAAACCATTAGATTTAATAAGGAATTAGGTATTCCTGATGCGAATCTTTACATTTTATATCCTTTCCCCGGAACGAAAATTTATAATGATTATGTAACTCACTCATTTAATACGGGTCATTTCCCATCAATGGATGAGGCCCCTTCTTTTAATTTATCTAAAATGACATATGAAGAATTAAATTTCTTTTTCCGTTGTTTTAACTTGTTTTTGGTATTGCCAGAATCATACTGGGATAAAATCTGGTCCTCACGTGAAATTTCTGGTTCATACGACGAGCTTGTTAAGATAGCTCAAGAAATAGTCGACAAGAAAAATTTATGAAAATCTTATTAGTCGTCTATGACAATGACTCCTATATCCATTGGTTTCCCCAAGGAATCGCCTATATCGCCTCGGTGCTGTTAAGAAGAGGCCATAAAGTGGAAATATATCATCAGGACCTGCACCATTTCTCGGAAGAACATCTTACGGATTATTTAGATAAAAAGCGCTTTGATGTGGTCGGGGTCGGCTTCATTGCCGGTTATTATCAATACCGGAAACTGCTGGCCATCTCCAAGGCCATCAACCGGTCCAAATCCAGACCCTTCTTCATTCTGGGAGGCCACGGACCTTCCCCGGAACCGGAATATTTCATCAAAAAAACAGGAGCGGATGCCATTGTCATCGGCGAGGGCGAGCAAACGATTGCAGAACTCATTCGAGCACTGGAGGCGACCGACTCGCTAAGGGGAGTGGCCGGTGTAGCCTATCGCGACGGTAAGGATATAGTAATCAATAAGAGAAGACCTTTGATAAAGAATATCGATTCCATCCCTTTCCCAGCTTATGACCTCTTCCCGATGGAATATTATCGACTTTTACGAATGCCCCATTGCACTAACCGGGACTTTGTTCTGCCCCTGCTTTCCGGCCGGGGTTGCCCGTTTCGATGCACTTTTTGCTATCGGATGGACAAAGGCTTTCGGCCGAGAAGCAACGAATCGATCATCGAAGAAATCAAATTCCTCAAGAAACAATACGGAATAACCTACATTGCTTTTGGAGACGAGCTTCTCATGTCCTCCAAGGAAAGAACGGTCAGCCTCTGCGAAGATTTTATTAAAGCCAGATTGAACATCAAATGGGACTGCAACGGCCGGCTGAACTTTGCCAGCCCGGAGGTCTTAAAGGTGATGAAAAGGGCGGGATGTGTTTTCATCAATTACGGTATCGAGGCAATGGATGATGAGGTCTTGAAAAATATGAAAAAAAGCCTGACCACCGCCCAGATCATCAAAGGAATTGAAGCCACTCTGCAAGCAGGCATCAGTCCAGGATACAATATTATTTTCGGGAATATAGGCGATAATCGTCAAACCCTCAATCAAGGGGTCGAATTCCTCTTAGAATATGACGATGGTGCCCAGATGCGGACCATCCGACCGGTGACTCCCTATCCCGGTTCGCCTCTTTATTATACGGCCATTGAAAAAGGATTGCTAAAAGACTGCCAAGATTTTTATGAGAACAAACATATCAATTCCGACTTGCCGGCTGTCAATTTTACGGAGATGAACGATGAAGAGTTCCACCATTGCCTAATGGAAGCCAATACCCGACTTTTAACCAATTATTTTGAAAAAAAACTGGCCTCCGTCCTTGCACAGTCCAGGAAACTCTACCTGGAGAAGGATGAGGGGTTCCGAGGTTTCCGCCAAAGTTGACCTGACCATGGCGCTGGTCCGCTATTACGGAAGTGAGGCTCCGATGAAAGAAAAAATGTTCCGCTTTTTGTCCACCTTGGTAGCCAAGTTTATATTGGGGAAGGATGACTTGGAAGACCTGGTCTTTTCCAAATATCACTCCTTGAACGCCTACTGGGCCATGACATTGAATTATTTGACCTGGCGTTTGGGGTTAAAAAAATCCTTTCGGATCGTCAGCTTAGTAATCGAGCCGACCAATCAATGTACGCTGCACTGTTTGTTTTGCCCGACCAAAGACGACATGACCCGTCAAAAAGGGTTTATGGATTTTGATCTTTACAAGAAAATCATCGACGAAAACAGCCGAGTGGAATTCGTTAATCTGTTTCTCTGGGGGGAGCCGTTGCTTCATCCCCGAATTTTTGAAATGGTCAAATACGCTAAGGACAAAGGGATTGAAGTACATTTTTACTCCAACGCCACTCTTTTAAATGAAAAAACTGGACGGGCCATTCTAGAATCCGGGGCGGACCGGGTGGTTTTTTCTCTGGATGGCATCGGCGAGATGTATGAAAAAATCAGGAATTTCCCTTATCCGAAGATTGAACAAAATATTTTGGATCTCTTGGCCCTGCGGAAAGAATTGAAGGCCCGAACGGCCATCGATGTTTACATGGTGGTGGGCCGGGAAACGGAATGTGCGGTTAAAGAATTTAAAGAAAAATGGACACCTATAGTCGATACGGTCAGGCTGCAGCGTCAAAATACCTATGAAAAAAATCAAAGGTCAAAGTCCTGCTTTGAATTGTGGCGGGGTAATGTCCTGATTCACTGGGACGGGACCGTAGCCATTTGTTTCATCGATTATGACGCGACTGTCAAGTTGGGAGACGCCAACAAACATTCCATTAAAGATATATACAACGGCGCCAAATATCAGCAAATGAGATCCATGCAGACCCAAGGGAAGTTTCCCCGGATCTGCCAATACTGTTCGGAATACGAGACCAAAGAGGTCAGCTCCCGGGTGGCTTCCTAAACAGGATTTTTCCCATGGCTCAACGGGATCTGATTATTTTAGAAACGGTGCAAGAGGCTCAAAAATGGGTTATGGACTCCAATGGTGAAAATACGGATCTCCGCAGGGATATCCTGGCTCTACATCCCAATATCAGGACCTTTTTAAAAAAACACCAGATTGACTCCCTGTCCACCACCGAGTTTATGGACGGCCCGGCCTTTAGAAAAATGATGGACCAATGCTGGGCTTTGGAAAGCTATATCCGGAAGGACCTGCAAAAACAAGAAGTCCCAGAGCCGGATGAATATTTTATTAACGCCTTTTGGCATTTTTTAAGGCTCATTTGGAGACATCTCTTCTGGAATATCATCCTTCTCGAGCAGTGCCTGGAACGCGGCACTAACGATCGACTCCTAGCTTTCCAATATAACCGGGTAATAACACACTCTCCTTGGATTGAAGACGATCAGCTCTATATGGGAGAAATAGCCCGGAGACTCTGCCGAGATCATGGCGTTGAATTCATCCCCTTGGCCCCTCCTCCCCTTGAACCGAGACCCCTTCCGGAGAAGGCTGCCGGCAGCGTCTATAAGAGATGGTGCAACAGGCTGGCTTTTGTTGCAGTGCGGTTAACGGCCACTCTTCTGGCCGGGAAAAAGACCCTTTTGGTTCCCAGTTTCAAATACAATATGAACCGAGTCTGCCAGGATTTAACCAAAAAGGATCATGATCTAAAAATCGGCATTTTTTACCTCGGGAAGGAAGGGGCCAAGGAAGTGCTTCAAGCCTTAGCCATTTTGGCCGCGGTCTTGTCCGGTAAAAAAATCCCTAAACCTTCCTTGGGATATCCCATTGATTTCGCCTTTCCCATAATGACGGCGGCCCGATTCCAGGGCCGATCTTTCAGACCTCGTCTCGTAGATGAATATATCGAGGCCACGATTAAAGCCATCGAAAAGGGTAAAAACCGGGAAACGGTTTTTGTAGGCGTTGAATTGGCCGATTTACTTATGCAAAAGATCCATGACGACCTCACCCCTTATCTTTTGGAGATCAGCTACCAGGCCTTCGGTCTGGATCAAAGCCTGGAGTTATTCAAACCCAAATGGGTGGTCTCTCAGATGACCGGAGAGATTTACGGGGCCCTAGGACGATCCGCTAAAGAACTAGGAATTCCCTCGGTGCTCATAAGCCACGGTTCTCATGTACATCAGGCGGATCAATATGCCGCCCGAGAACACGATATCCTGGCCCGGAATATCCTCGTAGGCGATTATGAATACTGTGCGGTGCAATCTCCTCTAGCCAGAGAAATGGCGCTTTTCATAGGGAAAGAGCCTGAAAAAATAGTAAATATTCCGCCGACGTTGTGGGGAACAACTGTTAATCATCCCCCCCGCAAGGGAGAGGGTCTCACTATCGTTCATGCAGGAACTTTGAAGTTGCGTCACAACCGGAGATATTTCTATGAAACCTCCGATGAATTTCTTCTGGGTCTGACGGAATTGATCGAAGCCGTCGCTCCTTTCCCACAGTTGCGATTGATTTTAAAAATCCGGCCCGATATATATGAACTTTCCTTGGAGACGATGCAAGAACTTCTTCCCCAAGCTGGGAATGTCGTTATCGAAGCGGACCAACCCTTTCTTGAAGTTTTAAAAGAGGCCGACTTGGTGGTCAGCTTTTCTTCCACGACCATCGAAGAGGCCTTGAACAATGAGGTACCGGTCCTGCTCTATGGTGGGTCCGGCCGATACGCCCACATCCCGGTGGAACCATTCTCCGTTGAAAACGGCAATATCTGCCAAGCCGTCACCTTCGTTACTGGCCCGGAGGAACTAAAACAATACATGGAGCAATTAAATATTCTCGGCCCGTCGTTTCACGTCTTGGAGGAAGCATTTACTCCTTATCGATTTAACCGGGAGGAAGTCGTTGACTTAACCTCTTGGATCTTGAGTTTGGGGAAGGCCGCCTAATGAAGACTTCCGCACCTCTGAGCGTCCTTGTCGTCGGCGCCGGTTTGTATGTCTGCGGTCGTGGGACCGATGGATACGGCACCATCCTTCCTACCCTTTACCAGGCCAAAAAAGAAGGAATCGTCGGAGAAGTTTCCATAGCGGCGACCAATCCCCGAAGCATTGCTCCGGTTGAAGAAAAAGTCCGGAGGCTGGATACCCTCTTTGGGTTTCCGTTAAAGCCCGATCTTTACCCAAAAGGGAAGAAGGAAGATCTGCTGGCCTACCAAAAGATCCTTCAAGGAAGCCGGAGGCCGGATTGTGCCGTCGTTTCTATCCCCGATCACCTCCATTTTCCCATTACCGTTGATCTCATCCAAAAAGATCTTCACTGCCTGGTCGTAAAACCTCTGGCCCCGACGGTTTCGGAGGTCCAAGAGTTGACCCGGTTGGCGGAAGAAGCCGGGATATACGGGGCCGTTGAATTCCATAAACGATACGATCGATCCAATCTTAAATTAAGAGACGCCATCCGGCAGGGTATGGTTGGCGATCCCCTCTACTTTATCGTCGAATATAGTCAACGGAAAAACGTTCCCCTAACGCTTTTTAAAAAATGGGTCGGCCATACGAATATCTTTCAGTATCTTGGCATTCACTATGTCGACATCATTTATTTTGCCACCGGGGCTTTTCCCCGGAGGGTCATGGCCCTGGGAATAAAAAATCTCCTGCGCCGTCGTGGGGTGAACACCTTCGATGCTGTTCAATGTCTGATTGAATGGGAGATGCCTAACCGATCACGCTTTACCAGCGCCATTCTGACCAATTGGGTCGATCCCCAGAAAACCTCTGCCATGTCGTACCAAAGGATTAAAGTGATCGGGACGAAAGGGAGATACGAAGCGGATCAGAAATACCGGGGCATCAGCCTCGTCACGGATGCCGGGGGAATAGAAGAACCGAATCCCGACTTTTCATCGTTCTACGGAACCGGCCTGAGGGAAGAAATCAGTTTTCAGGGTTACGGGCCGGAGAGCATCCTCCGGTTTTTGAAAGACGTCGCCGAGATCAGGGGAAAAAGAATGAAACCCGAAGATCTTGAGGGACGTCGCCCCACCTTCCGGGAATCCCTCATTCCCACCGCCGTTCTGGAAGCGGCCAATCAAAGCCTGGCCGCCGAGGGGAGATGGGTGGATATCGATATACCGACCGATAGGGAGATAGCAGCGAAATGAAAAAACCGAAAATCACGGCCATGATTCCGGCCCGCATGGGCAGTACCCGATTGGCCAAAAAGAATTTGGCCCTCCTCAACGGAAAGCCGCTCATCTCTTATGCAATTGCCGCCGCCCGGGAAACGGGCGTTTTCGACCGCGTGGTGGTCAATTCCGAACATCCTGTCTTTAGCGAGATCGCTGGCCGCTACGACGCTGAGTTCTATTTACGGCCGGAGAAGTTGGGCGGTTCAGCCATCAAATCGGACGACGTGGTCTATGACTTCATGATCCATAACCCCGGGGACATGACGGCCTGGGTCAATTCCACCTCACCGCTGCAAACAGCCGAGGAGGTCAAAAAGGTGGTTGATTTTTTTGAGCGCCAGAACCTGGACAGCCTGATCACCATCCGGGAGGAACAGGTTCACTGTCTCTACGGAGGTAAGCCCCTGAACTTCAGTGAAGAAGGCCTTTTCGCCCAAACCCAGGACCTTGTCCCGGTCCAGTGTTTCGTCTATTCCATCATGATGTGGAGAAATAAGGCCTTTTTGCGGGCCTACGAAAAACAAGGGCACGCCTTTTTCTGTGGGAAGACGGGCTACTATCCGGTCAGCCGGGAATCGGCTTTGATTGTCAAAACCGAAGAAGATTTTCACCTTATTGAAAGTATAATGATTGGGAAACAAACAAATCTAAAAAAAGATATCATATATGATAGTTAATTTCTGAAATCAGAATTAAAATATCCTTATGACAAACAGGCTATCACCTCCCATTATCCTTGGCATTTCTTGTTTTTATCATGATTCGGCGGCCACCATTATTTCTGACGGGGAGATCATCGCAGCTGCCCAGGAAGAGCGATTTTCACGTAAGAAGTTTGATAATTCTTTTCCTGAACAGTCTATTACTTTTTGTCTGGAAGCGGCAGAAATTGACCAAAGCGACATTGATTGTATAGCTTTTTACGAAGAACCCGTCGTTAAACTTGATAGAATCATTGAAACTCAATCACATTTCGCCCCATTGAAATTCATTAGTAATTTTAAGAGAATTCGTGATTGGATTAAACAGAAACTGCCCATTGATCAATTGATTTACCGCAGGCTTCCGGGATTTCAGGGAGATATTTTCTTTTCTCATCATCATGAAAGTCATGCCGCCTCCGCTTTCTATCCCTCACCCTTTGAGAGTGCTGCCATCCTAGTGGTTGATGCCATGGGAGAATGGTCCTGTTCAAGCATTGGCCAGGGAGACGGCAATAAAATTTCTATTCTAAAGGAACAACACTTCCCGCATTCGGTAGGACTTCTGTATAGTGCAATTACCCAGCATGTTGGTTTTAAAGTTCATTCCGGTGAATATAAAGTGATGGGGCTAGCCCCCTATGGCGAACCCAAATTCGTCAAGTTAATCAAAGATCATCTGGTCGAGATTAAAGAAGACGGGTCTATCATCCTGAATACCGACTATTTTGATTTTATGATAGGGAAAAGAATGACGAATGCAAAGATGGAAGAGTTATTCAATGCTCCCGATCGAAAGCCGGAAAGCCCCATTTCCCAACGAGAGATGGATGTTGCAAAATCCATTCAGGTGGTTGTTGAAGAAATAATCCTCAAGATGGTGCAACATGCTGTTGACTTAACGGGATTTCGAAACCTGTCACTTGCGGGAGGAGTAGCCCTCAATTGCGTAGCTAACGGCAAGATACAAAGATCGGGTTTAATTGATGGCCTGTGGATCCAGCCTGCAGCTGGGGATGCAGGTGGAGCACTCGGTGCGGCCTTATTGGCTCATTATAAAAATTTCGAAAAGAATCATCGAAAGAAAAGCCCAAGCGACAGCCAAAAAGGGAGTTTCCTCGGTCCGATATTTACTGAAGAAGAAGTTAAAAATGTTTTGGATGCCTATGGCTTTATTTATCAAAAAATATCCGGTAAAGATATTTTTAGCGGACTAACCGATCTTATCATTGAGGGAAACGTTATTGGCCTCTTCCAAGGATCCATGGAATTTGGCCCAAGGGCTCTGGGGGCAAGGAGTATCATCGGCGACGCAAGAAATCCCATCATGCAGAGACATATGAATAAAAAAATAAAA
>Ga0233425_10004446_pt1 | contig 23524 bp, 21 predicted proteins | sample Watercolumn_Towu_2_FD_181712 | JGI IMG/M metagenome (GOLD analysis project Ga0233425, IMG submission 181712) | Freshwater microbial communities from Lake Towuti, South Sulawesi, Indonesia - Watercolumn_Towuti2014_140_MG | ecosystem: Environmental > Aquatic > Freshwater > Lake | place... | reverse complement strand
TTCCGAATGGAAGCCTCCTTTAGGTCGGCAAAGCCGACCGGCCGGTTTCCCGCTTGGGTGAAGGCCTGCTTTTGAACCCAGTACGGACATTGGCCCGGCAAAGAAGCTGAGGAGTAAATAGTGGACAACTCCAAAAACAAGACCCTCGCTCTCCAAGGCATTTATTCTTTGTTAACAGTCTGTGATCCTGGCCTCATTTTTCAAAAAGCTAAAATGATACAATTTTTTTAAACACAAAGTCGGTGGCCAAAACCCTGATCGTTTTATTGGCCGTACCTTTTTCTCTGGTGGGCTCTTTCTGGCTCCTTTATCTGCTTAATTACAACCTGAGTATCGCCGTCTGGGTCGGGATCATCGCCTTGGCCGGATTGGATGCCGAGACCGGCGTGGTCATGCTCCTTTATCTGGAACTGGCCTATGAGAAATGGAAGAAAGAAGGACGGCTGCACGGACTAAAGGATCTCCAAGAGGCCATCATGTACGGGGATGTCAAACGGATTCGACCAAAAATTATGACCGTCGGCGTCATCCCGGCCGGTCTGATCCCTATTATATTGAGTCACGGCATTGGCTCGGATGTCATGAAACGGATCGCCGCTCCGATGGTCGGTGGCGTGATCACCTCGATGATTATGGAACTGATGATTTATCCGACGATCTACCTCCTCTGGAAAGGGAGCGAGTTAAAACAAAAATAGATGAGAATTGGTCATCCTCCCCCGATTATTTCCCGAGCAAAGCCCCTCCGGCATCATTCCCTTTTCGGGCTCATTGATCAGTACGACCTCCAAGCGGGATCGCTAAAACAACTCTCCGAACAAATCGAACAAATCGTTGACAGACTAAAAATTCCAAGTAAAATAAAAGGGCCTTTTAATTAACCGGATAAACTCCGGTAAAACGGGAAGCTGGGGAAAGCAACGCCTTGATGAACGAAACCGAACAGACCTTATTTTCACCAAAAGATCCTGATGCCTCCCCCGAGGGAGGTCTTTTAGACCTGGAAGAATTATTCCGGATCACCGGTCGATTGAGCCATGAGGCCCTGATTATTTTAAAGGCCGACCTGAAAATTTTCTGGGCCAGTCAGCGAGCCGTGAACCTGACCGGATATCCCCTCGAGCAATTATCCTCTCTGGAGATTTTCGCCCTCTTCCCCCCGACCGACCAGAGGCTCGTCCGGGACATGCTCCAATCCCAAATCCTCCGGGATGAACTCCAGGTAGCCGCTGAACTGGACCTGCTGTCTTCTCAATTTGTTCTTAAACGGGTCGAACTGAGTATGATTTCCAGCACAAGTCGTTCGAAAGAAAAACGGATTTATCTCCTGCTGAAAGATATCTCCGACTATACGTCCTTGGAGAAACGCCTGCTGGAAACCCATAAGGCCCTGCAAAAGATTATTGAAATGGGCAATGACGGCATCCTGGTCATGGACACGGACTATCGGATTGATTTCGCCAATTCTCTGGCCTCGAAAATCACCGGTTTTCCGAAAGACCGCTTGATCGGAATGGATTTCCGAACCCTCTTCTCCCAGGATGATCAGGACTTCCTTTTGGACCTGCCGACCCAGATGCGCCTCCAGCCTCATGAAAATCGCCGAGTATGTACGGAGTTCCGGGTGATCACCAATTCCCAATCCGAAAAGGAGGTGGAAATCTGCCTGACCCTGGCGCCGCTGGAGGGCACTTTAAAAATTTACGCCTACCTGCGGGACTTGTCCGAACGGATTCGCAATGAGAACGAACAGCGAAAGGTCAATAATTTTTTAAAAAATATCATCATCAGTTCGGTAGACGGCATCATCGCCGCCGACATGAAGGGAAAAATCATCATTTTTAATCAAGGGGCCGAACGAATGCTCGGTTATTCGGCTGAAGAGGTCATCAACGGCGGTCTCCATATCACCCAGGTCTATATACCCGGACAGGCCAAGGAGATCATGAGAAAGCTGCGAAGTCCGGATTTCGGACAGATCGGAAAGTTGAGCAGTACCCTGGTCGACCTGGTCACCAAGCACGGCGAAACCCTTCCGGCCAGTCTTTCCGCCGCCTTGATTTACGATGAAGAAGGCCAAGAAATGGCTTCGGTCGGCATCTTTACCGATCTGCGGGAACGGATCCGGCTCCAAAAAGAACTGGAAGAAACGCATCTCAAACTCCTCCATTCGGAAAAAATGGCCTCCCTGGGGAAACTGGCCGCCGGCGTGGCCCATGAAATCAATAACCCTTTGGGAGGGATCTTAATCTTTTCCAATATCCTTCTGGAAGAGACCCCGCCGGATGATCCCAGATGGCGCGATTTGAAACACATCGTCGACCAAACCTTACGCTGTAAGGAGATCGTCAAGGAATTGCTGGATTTCAGCCGTCAGACCAAACAGCGATGGGTCCAGTGCGACCTCAATCAGGCTATCCACCAGACCATCAGTCTTTTAGGTAAACAGGCCCTTTTTCAGGACATCCAGGTCATCAAAGAGATTATCCCCGATTTACCTCAGATCATCGCCGATCCCGGTCAACTCAATCAAGTCTTTATCAACCTGATGACCAATGCCGTCGATGCCATGGAGGGGAAGGGGATCCTGACGGTGCGCACCTACCTGATTCCGGAGGCCAAGAAGGTCGGTCTGGAAATTAAAGACTCCGGGTGCGGGATTCCGGCCGAGAACCTTTCCCGGATTTTCGACCCCTTCTTCACCACTAAGGATCCGGGCAAAGGAACCGGCCTGGGTCTTTCCACGGTCTATGGGATTATTGAGGATCACGGCGGAACGATCGAGGTCCAGTCGATCATCGGTCAGGGAACCAGCTTTATTCTTAAATTGCCGGTTCAGAGAGAAGGGGCCGGTGGAATCCGTTAACCGACCAGGTCCAGTATTGAAAGACACCATGAACACACCTTTTTCCATCCTAGTGGCCGATGATGAAAAAGTCATTCGGGAAGGCATCCAGCGGATCCTGACCCGGGAACAGCTCCGGATCATCACCACCGATAACGGGATTCAAGCCTGGGAGGCCGTCCAGAAAGAACCCTTTGATCTTCTTTTAGTCGATCTAATGATGCCCCAGTTGGACGGCCTGGAATTATTAAAACGGGTCAAAGAACGATACCCCGATCAGATTGTCATCATTATTACCGGCCATGCCACCATAGAAGCCGCTGTAGAGGCCATGAAATCCGGGGCCTATGACTTTATCACCAAACCCTTTATGCCGGATCAATTACGGTTGGTGGTCCGGAGGGCCTTGGAAAAACGGGCCTTGGAACTGGAAGCCCAATTTCTCCGCCAAGAGCGGGAAAAAGGGCTTAAAGATATCGCCATGGAAAAAGGCCGCATCCAGACCATCGTACACTGTATGGCCAGCGGCGTTTTAGTGACCGATCGTGATCAGATGGTTGTTTTGCATAATCCGGCCCTGACGCATCTATTCAATATTACGGGTCAGCCTCTGGTCGGTCATCCCCTGCCGGAGATCCCCTCTCTGCAAACCCTTTCCCAGGCGATTAACCAGGTCGTCCAAAAGGACGGCCCCAGAACCATTTCGCAGGACACCTCCCTGACGGATCAACCGCCGGTCTATCTCAGGACCCATACCGCCGCCGTGACCGGAGAGGAGGGAGAGGTTTTGGGTTCGGTCTCGGTTATTGAAGACATTAGTTATTTGAAGGCCCTGGAAGAAATGAAAGATGCCTTTGTGGCCATGGTCGCCCATGAACTAAGGGCCCCTCTCAGCGCCATCCAACAACTCAATACGGTTATCCTGGACGGTTTGGCCGGGGCCGTGACCGACAAACAACGAGAGCTTCTGGGTCGTTCTCAGGAAAGGACCAAGGGATTGTTGAATTTGATTCGCGACCTGTTGGACATTTCCAAAATGGAAACGGGACGCTCCTTTCAACAAAAAGAACCGTTGGATGTCTCGTCATTGGCCGAGAAGACCGTCGAATTGATGCTGCCTCAGACGGTGGCTAAACATCAGACCCTGGAATTAGGGATCCAACCCAACCTCCCGCTGATTAATGCCGACCCGCAAGCCATGGAAGAGGTCCTGACCAATCTGATTTCCAATGCCATCAAGTACACCCCGGAAAAAGGGACCATCCACATTGAGGTCAAACCCAAGGATGATTATCTCCTCATTCAGGTGGCTGATAACGGGATCGGTATTGCTCCGGAGGATGTCAGCCGGATTTTTGATAAATTTTATCGGGTCAAGAATGAAAAGACCAGACAGATCGTCGGAACGGGCTTAGGCCTGCCCATCGTCAAACAATTGGTGGAAGCCCATTTGGGACATGTTGAGGTTCAGAGTCACCTGGATCAAGGAACCCTCTTCAGCGTCTTGCTCCCCACTCTTCCCCAAGAAAGGATATCTCATGACCATCCGTCTCCTGAAACAAAGTGAGTTACTTAAAAAAGTACCGCCGGAGGAACTGAAAGTCCTCCTCCCCCTGGCCAGGGAAATCACTTTCGATCCCGGGACGATTATCTTTACTCAACACTCTGTGGCCTCTCGGATATATGTCCTGGATGAAGGGTTGGTGGCTTTAAAAACCTCCTTTTCCGACGGTCTGGAGATTACCTATGAGATGATCCGGAAAAAGGGAGAATCCTTTGGCTGGGCGTCCCTCTTCGAGCCCTTTAAGCACACCACTACGGCCATCTGTCTGGAAAAGTCAAAGGCCGTTGTTTTCGAAAGAAAACCGGTCTACCGGCTCTTTCCGCACCACCCTCTCCTGGGATTTAGGGTCATGCAAAATTTATGTATCCTCCTGGCCCGACGGCTGGAACGGACCCGACGGCTCTTAGCGGGACAGATGTAACCCGGAAGGACAATCTATGAAAAAAATTAAAATCGGCGGGATCATCGAACATACCGAACTGAGCCTGATCAGTATTGAGAATATTCCAGACCGCCCGGGAATCGCCGGCTTGATCTTCCAGGCCTTGAGCTATCGAGGGATCAATGTGGAATTTATTATGCACTGCCTCAACCAAAGGGGCCGGAGTCAGGTCATCTTTTGTGTATCCCAATTAAACAGCGATGAGGCCCTGGCCGTCCTACATGATCTGAGGCCTCGTATCGGGAATCCGGATCTTGTGATCAATTCCGACATTGCCGTCATTTCCATTTTCGGCCCCCATTTCAGAGAACGTCCCGGAATCGCCGGGACCTTCTTTAACGCCCTGAACGCCAAAGGCATCAATATTATGGCCATCAGCACATCCATCTCGACCTGCTCCTGTGTCATTTCTTCGGACGACCTGAGCCGTGCAGTGGAAGGGGTGGGGGAAGCCTTTGAGATCCCCGGACAATAATCCGAAACGGATATTCGATAGAGGAAAAAGAGGAAATCAGTGGAAGAGTGAGCAGCAGGGATCACTTGAACCCATGATCCCCTGAATCCTAGCCAAATGTTAGAGATAAATTCTCAGAAGATATAGACTAGTTCTCATCCGGGAAATCGAATTTCCGGATGGAAACTAGTCTAAGAATCTTGAATCCTTTTTTCGCACTGGACGAAAAACCGATCTTCTATTAAAATAAATTAGGCTTTAACCTGTCATCGGCAACGTCAAATAAAAGGGGTGTTCCGTGAGTGTAATACCTATCCAGATCAACGACCTGACGGTCAGCGGGAAAGCAGGAACAACCATCTTGGAACTGGCTACGGGGATGGGGATTCATATCCCCACACTTTGTCATGATCCCCACCTCTCTCCGGCCGGAGCCTGCCGAATTTGTTTGGTCGAAGACGTCTCCCGGGGGGTCTTGCTGCCGGCCTGCGTAACGGCCATCGCCCCAGGGATGGTTATTCAGACCGAATCCCCGCAGGTGATCGAAAATCGCCGGACCATTCTACAGCTCCTCCTGGCCGACCATGCCGAATCCTGTATTGTCTGTGATAAAGGAAATCGTTGTCACCTTCGCTCCCTGGCCGCCGAACTGGGCATAGGTCTCATCCCTTTGGATCCCATGCCTCAATCCTTTCCCTTCCACGATTTCAACCCCTTTTTCAAAAGGGACATGAGCAAATGTATCCTCTGCGGCAAATGCATCCGAGCGGATCAGGAACTGGTGGTGGAAAGGGTCCTGGATTACAGCCACCGGGGTTTCCCGGCCCGACCGGCAACCTTTCAAAATCGTCCGCTCGAAGAAGCAGGCTGTACCTTTTGCGGGACCTGTCTCTCTATGTGCCCCACCGGGGCCTTGATCGAAACCGGTCTCCATCACCAAGGATCGCTTTCCCAGAGTTCGGCCTCGGTCTGCCCCCACTGTGCCTGCGGCTGTTCCCTGTCTCTGGAAACCTGTTCGAATCATATTATCCGGGCCCTTCCCCAGCCGGTGGCCTCGGCCCGGGGCAAAGCCCTCTGTCTGAAAGGTCATTTCGGATTTCGTTTCCTCCATCATCCGGAAAGGCTCCGTCATCCCCTGATCCGCAAAGACGGGATTTTAACTGCGGTCACCTGGGAGGAAGCTTTGTCTCACTTGATCAATCGCTTTCAGGCCATTACCCAGGATTCGGGGGGAAAGGCCCTGGGTTGTCTGGCCGGTCCCCAGTTGAGTAATGAAGAACTGTATCTCTTTCAGAAACTGGCCCGTCTGGGCTTTAAGACCCCCAATCTGGATAACGGCTCCTCTCTTTATGCCGCCCCTACCTTGACGGCCCTTCACCAGGTCATGGGCCTGTCCGGCCTTTTCCGGCCATTGGAAAATATTCTCCAGGCCGATGTCCTTTTGGTTATCGGGGGTAATCCCACGGAAACCGCCCCGGTCGTCGGGTATATGGTAAAACGGGCTGTAACCCAAAAGCAGGCCAAGCTGATCCTGATCGATCCCCGAAGGACCAAATTGACCTCTTTGGCCACCCACTGGATATCGCCCCGTCCGGGGTCCGATAGTGCCCTGATCCATGTCCTGATTAAGACCATCATGGACGAAAATCTCTGGAATCAAGGTTTTGTCCAAGCACAGACCGAAGGGTTTTTGGAGTGGCGGGAATCGTTTTTCAAACTGGATCACCAATCCGGACTAACCGCCACCGGCCTATCAGAGGCCAGCTTACGGGAAGCCGCTCGCACCTTGGCCTCTGCCCAAACCATCGCCCTGATTGTCGGAGATGGGATTTCTCAACAACTGAATGCCACGGCCGCTCTGGCGGCCCTCTTTAATCTGTTTCTTCTCTTGGGTCATGGTGGAGATTCGGGCTCCGGGATCTATCCTCTACTGAAAGAAAATAATGCCCTGGGGGCTTGGGAGATGGGCGTTTTACCCCACTTTTTCCCGGGCTTTGAGCCGGTTTCGGATAAACAGGCCCACAGGAAATGGGAGACCCGATGGGAAGAGGGCCTCCCTGAAGGACCCGGTCTTTCGGCCTTAGAGATGCTGGCCGCCGCTCGAAATGGATCCTTGAAAGGACTATACCTGGCCTCGGAAGATCCATTAGGCTCTTATCCGGATCGGACCTGGGTGGAAGAGGCCTTGGAGTCCCTGGAGTTTCTGGTTGTCCAGGATCTCTTTTTAACCCCGACGGCCCAAAAGGCCCATCTGGTCCTCCCCTCCGCCGGACCGGCGGAGAAAGAGGGCACCTATACCAACCTGGAACGACGGATCCAGCAGGGACATCAGGCCGTCTCTCCTCCGGGAGCAGCTAAGGCGGATGGAGAAATTTTTGCTTCGTTATTAAAGTCCCTTCGCCCCCTTGAAAGGCAAAAAGGTCTTCCAGATTCCCTGGCCTGGCCCGATCTATTTCCGGAAACCGTCGCCGAAATCAGGGAAATGGTTCCCGGATATGATCGAATCACCTTGACCGGACTGGATCAAGGGCCTCTCTATCTGACCAGCAGCGCTAAACTCAAGCCCCCCTCTTTTATCATTCCCAGGATCCATCTGGATAAGGCCTCTCAGGATCCGGCCTATCCCCTTATCCTGATTACCGGAGGGATACTTCCCCATCTAGGTTCCGGCACACGAACGGGGAAAGACCCGAGGTTGACGGCCATTACCCCCCCTGCGGAGCTGACCGTCTCTCCCGAAGATGCCGAGATCCTCCTGATCCAAAAAGGCGAACGGGTAAGGATTGAATCCAGAAAAGGGTCCTTGTCCGTAACGGCCCGGATCAGTGCGGATGTGCCCAAGGGGACAGTCTTTTTGCCCCTCCCCTATCCGGATTTAGAGATTAACAGGCTTTTTGAAACCTTTTGGGAGCCCCTCAGTAAAGGATCCTTGCACAAACACTGCCCGGTCCGCTTAATCAAGGAATAAAGGGAGAGAGAATCATTATGCTTGAGGATATCAAAGAAATAATAAATGGCCACCCCCGGAATCAGGAATCCCTGATTCCGGTCCTCCAGAAGATCGAGGAGCGTTTCGGTTATATCCCGCAAGAGACCATTCCTTTTATCGCCGAATCCCTGGGGGTCTCTTCCAGTCAGGTACAGGGCGTTCTCACCTTCTATTCCCAGTTTCATACCGCCCCTCGAGGCCGAAATCTGGTCAAGGTCTGTCGGGGAACGGCCTGTCATGTCCGGGGCGGCCGAGGGGTTCTGCGGGTTGTCCAGAAAAAGCTGGAACTGGAAGATGGTCAAACCTCTCCAGATTATTCTTTCAGTCTGGAAACCGTGGCCTGACTGGGGGCCTGTGCCTTGTCACCGGTCCTGGTGGTCAATAAAAATTACTACGGCAAGATGAATCCCCGCCGGGTTGAGATGGTATTGGACAAATATCGCTAAGAGAAAGAAGGGGCATGGAAAGAATAAACAGCCTTGAAGAGCTTAATCGTTGGCGGGAGTCCATCCTCAGTCAACAAGACCCTAACCAGACCGTTATCTATCTCTGCCAGGGTCCGGGGTGCAGCGCCTATGGGGGGGAAGAGGTCTATGGGGCCTTTCAGGAAGTCATCGAAGAGCGGAACTTAGGCAAAGAGGTGGTCGTTAAAAAAACCGGCTGCCATGGCTTTTGTGAGAGGGCCCCTTTGCTGGTCATCTCGCCGCCGGGGATCTTTTACCAGCAAGTCAGCCCGGATGATGTCCCGGAAATCCTCTTTGAAACCCTGGTCAAAAAAAATATCATCGGCAGACTGTTGTACAAAGATCCGGTCACCGGCACTCCTTATCTCCATGCCCATGAAATTCCTTTTTATGAGAAACAGTCCCGGGTGGTTCTCAGTGATAACGGACGGATCGATCCCACCAGTCTGGTGGATTATGTGGCCTGCCGGGGCTATACGGCTCTCGGGTCGATCCTGTCCTCCAAGACCCCGGAAGAGGTCATCGAGGCCGTAGAAAAATCGGGATTACGAGGACGGGGCGGAGCCGGATTCCCCACCGGAGTCAAGTGGCGTCTGGCCCGGCAGAACCCCGGCCAGGCCAAATTCGTCGTTTGTAATGCCGATGAGGGAGATCCCGGGGCCTTTATGGACCGGAGCATCCTGGAAGGGAACCCCCATTCGGTCCTCGAAGGGATGGCCATTGCCGGCTATGCCATCGGAGCGGCTGAAGGATATATTTATGTCCGGGCCGAGTACCCCATTGCCACCAAACACCTGGGACTTGCCCTGGTCCAGGCGGAAGAAAAAGGTCTATTAGGCCGCAACATCCTGGGCACGGACTTCAATTTCCATATCGAAATCCGGGAAGGGGCCGGGGCCTTTGTCTGCGGCGAAGAAACCGCCCTCATCGCCTCCCTGGAAGGCCGCCGGGGCATGCCCCGCATCCGGCCGCCCTTTCCGGCTCAGGCCGGATTTCGGGCCCAGCCGACAACGATCAATAATGTGGAGACCTTTGCCAATCTGCGCAGCATCATCCTCAACGGCTGGGAATGGTATGCGGCCATGGGCACGGAAAAGAGCAAAGGGACCAAGATCTTTTCCGTAACCGGACGAATCAACAACACCGGTCTGGTGGAGGTCCCTATGGGGACCACCCTGCGACAGGTCATTTTTGATATCGGCGGGGGCATTCCCAAAGGCCGCAAATTTAAAGGGGTCCAGATGGGCGGCCCCTCGGGCGGCTGTATCCCGGCCCGATATCTGGATATTCCCATCGACTATGATTCCCTCCGTCAGGTCGGGTCCATGATGGGTTCCGGCGGGATGATCGTCATGGATGAAAACACCTGCATGGTCGATATCGCCCGTTATTTCCTCTCCTTTACCCAGGATGAGTCCTGCGGCAAATGCTCTCCCTGCCGTCTGGGGACCACCCAGATGCTCCAAATCCTGACCCGGATTACCAGAGGAGAAGGGAAGGAAGGGGACATCGAATTACTGCAGCGAATCGGCCGGACGGTTAAAGGATCCTCCCTGTGCGGTCTGGGACAATCCTGCGCCAACCCGGTCCTGACCACCATCCAGCATTTCCGGGAGGAATACGAACTGCATATCCGGGAGAAACGCTGTCCGGCGGCCACCTGTGATGCCATGGTCATCTCCGCCTGCCAGCATGCCTGCCCGGCCGGGATTGACGTGCCCAATTATGTCGCCGCCATTGCCGAGGGGAACTACGCCCTGGCGGTTGATATTATCCGGGAAAAAAATCCCTTTCCGGCCGTCTGCGGCCGGATCTGCATCCACCCCTGTGAATTCAAATGTCGTCGCGGAGAATTGGATGAACCGGTGGCCATCCGTTCCTTAAAACGCTTCGCCTCAGACTGGTATTTCGAACACTTGGGAACAGCCGGGACGCCCTTTCCAAAGACCAAGACCCAGAAAGTAGCCATCGTCGGCGCCGGTCCCTCCGGTTTGACCTGCGCCTATTTCCTGGCCAAGGCCGGATATCCGGTGACGGTCTTTGAAGCCCAATCCGTAGCCGGCGGGATGCTGGGCATTACCGTACCGGAGTTCCGTCTACCTCGGGAGATCATTCAAAAAGAGATCGATTATATCGAAAGCTGCGGAGTGGAAATCCGTTATAACTCCCCGATAGACGCCAATCACACCGTCACCGACCTGAAGAAAGAAGGCTATGGGGCCGTCTTTATTGCTGCCGGGGCCCAGTCCAGTAAACGAATCAATGTCCCCGGAGAGGAAGACGGCTTGGAGGGCCTGTTCTATGGTCTGAAGTTTTTGACCGATATCAAGACCAAGGGGAAAATCCGCTTAGAGGGCACGGTGATCGTCGTCGGTGGGGGCAATGTGGCCATCGATGTGGCCCGGTCGGCCTTACGGCTCGGGGCCGATAAGGTCCAGCTTTTTTGTCTTGAAAACCGCAACGAAATGCCTGCCTGGGAAAAGGAGATCAAAGAAGCCCTGGAAGAAGGGATCTCCCTTAATCCCTCCTGGGGCCCTAAGGAAATCCTCAGTCACCAGAAAAAGGTAACCGGGATGGAATTCGTCCGCTGCCTGACAGTCTTCGATTCCGAGGGCCGTTTCAAACCGACTTTTGATGCGGAGACTACTCGAACCATCAATGCCGAGGCCGTCATCATCGCCATCGGTCAGGCCGTGGACCTCTCCTTTCTCTCCCGGGACAGTCAATTGGAAAGGGCCTTGTGGGGGACCTTGGGTGTCAATGAAAACACCCTGGCCACCAACATCCCGGGGATCTTTGCCGGGGGAGATTTTACCACCGGTCCCACCTTTCTCATCCGGGCCATTGGTTCCGGCCGCCGGGCGGCTATCGCCATCGATCAGTATCTGCGGGGAGAGAAAGGCAAGGTCTTAATGCCCGATGAAAAATCGACCTCCGGGACCGAGTCTCTTTTGGCCCAGGAAGAAGAAACCATCGGCCTCAAACCGAGGATCAAGGCCGAACACCATCGGCCACAGGAACGGATCAAAGATTTTCGGGAGGTGGAAATTGGCATTACCAAAGAACAGGCCCATTTAGAGGCCAAGCGTTGCCTGCGCTGTGATTTGGAGAAAAAATAATCCAAAAATTAATTTTGGGAAATTAAGAAAATACTGAAACATCATATTAGTGCAGGTTGCTCAAAAAGGCTCCGGGCTTCCGGAGGAAGCCTTGATAAAGGTCGGCATACGGCATCCACAAAGATGCCTTTTCAAAAGCTCGATAAAGTCGAGCGGCCCGACCGCCTACAGGGCTCCCTCTTTCCAAGGAATGCGGCGTACATCGAAGGTCATCGGAATGACGAGGAATGAGGGAAACGCAGTAGATGAGCCTTTTTCAACAACCTGCTAAAAGGAGCTCGGCATGATTCGATCCATAACCCGACCCAAGACCGAAGAAGAAATTGATCAACTGTTAGGAAATCATACCCGACTATTCCTGATCGGCTGCGGGACCTGCGTCACCCTTTGCCGTACAGGGGGAGAACCGGAAGTACGGGCCATGAGAGAACGACTTTCTCAAAAAGGGAAAATGGTCACCGGCACCCTCATCCTGCCGGTGGCCTGTGATAATCTGACAGCCACGGCTTTACAGGAATACGGCCCTCTGCTGGATCAGGCCGATGCCCTTTTGATCATGACCTGTGCTTTCGGAGTACAGACGGCGGCCGGCCAGGTGGCCAAACCGGTGATTCCGGCTTTGGATACCCTCTTTATCGGCAAAGAAACCGGGTTGGGGCAATTTGATGAGATCTGCACCCAATGTGGGGATTGTATCCTGGGACTCACTGGAGGTATCTGCCCGGTAACCTCCTGTCACAAAGGTCTGGTCAATGGTCCCTGCGGGGGGACGAACAATGGAAAATGTGAAATCGATATTCAAAAGGACTGTGCCTGGACCTTGATTTACCGCCGTCTGGAGGCCCAGGGCCAACTGCACCTGATGAGGCGCTACCAGGGTTTGAGGAATTATCAATCCGAACCCAAACCGGGAAAGTTTTTTGTGCCCCTGGAACCGTAAGTCTCACGATGAACATCGGGGTCCTGGGGAAAAAAATGGATCCCGGTCAACTCCGGAAGGACGTCGATGAGAGTTAATCGGCTTTTCAAGACCTTCGGATGTTTGTTATTTGCAGAAAGGAGTTCATATGCCCCCAAGTTTCCGCCAAGCCCTGGATTCGGGGAAATTTCTAATTACCAGCGAAGTCGGTCCGCCAAAGGGGACCAATCTCGAAAAAATGATCCACCATATCGATCTCCTGAAAGACCGGGTTGATGCCCTGAACCTGACCGACCATCAGAGCTCGGTTATGCGCTTTCCTTCCCTGGGGGCCGCCCTCGTCGTTAAGGAAAGGGGCGGGGAACCCATCCTGCAGATGACCTGCCGGGACAGGAATCGTCTGGCCCTTCAGGGCGATCTCCTTTTTGCTTATCAACGGGGGATTCGAAACGTCTTATGTCTGACCGGAGACGCCATCGTTGTGGGAGATCACAAAACCGGCAAGGCCGTCTTTGATCTGGATTCCAGCCAGTTGCTGGCCGCCATCCGGACCATGGAAAAGGGCAAAGACGTAGGCGGGAACGATTTGGATGGACCATTCGAGTTCTGTGCCGGGGCGATCGTCACCCCCGAGGCCAATCCCCTGGAACCCCAACTGATCAAATTCGAAAAAAAAGTGGCCGCAGGGGCCGAATTTTTTCAAACCCAGGCCGTCTATGATCTGGATAAATTTGCCCACTTTATGGAATATGCCAGCCAGTTTCCGGTGAAAATCCTGGCCGGAATTATTTTGTTGACATCAGCTAGGATGGCTCAGTATATGAATAAGAATGTCCCCGGTGTTTTTGTCCCCCAGACCCTGATCGACGAAATGGCCGGGGCTCCCAAGGGGCAGGCTCTAGCCAAAGGAATAGAAATTGCCGGCCGGATGATTCGGAAATTAAAAGAGGAAAAAATTTGTCATGGCGTCCACATTATGGCCATCGGCAAAGAGGAGGTTGTTCCGGACATTTTGCAGGCCGCCGGTTTATAACAAAGGTTCACGGTTTACGGTGTATGGTTTAAGGTTTTTACCTTGCACCTTGTACCTTAAACCCTTTACCATATAAAGTAAAAGGAGGCTACATGGAGAAAAAGAGGATTCTCATTGTTGATGATGACCCGGATCTAGTCGAAACCGTTAGTATGATGCTCGAAGCCAGGGGGTATGCCCCTTTGCCAGCTTATGGAGGGATCGAAGGTCTGGAAAAGGCCCGGGGCGATCGGCCTGACCTGATCGTTTTAGACGTTATGATGCCGGACAAAGACGGTTATGCCGTCTGTAATGAACTTAAAAAAGATCCGGCCTTCAACGACATCCCCATCATCTTGTTGACGGCCATTGGCGATCATATCACCACCACCACTTATACCTTGAGCGGAGGGATGGAGACCCTGGCCGACGACTTCTTCCAAAAACCGGTGGATATCCAGTCCTTGGTTGATCGAATCGAACAATTGCTTAAAGGATAGAGGACAACTTATAATAAATACAAAATAGGCGTGGGAGCCTTCCGTGCCTGTTTTCATCCTTGGTGGTGTCACGTCCCTGATGGGACATGACGGATTAATAGGAATCATAAAAAAAACCGTTTACCAGGGGACCTAGAAAAAAGGTCTCCTGGTAAACCTGGAGACCGAAAACTTACCCATTCGCCGAAAGCCCATTAATTTTCCCCCAACAAAGCCTCTTCTTCCATTCTAATTAAATTCATTCAAAACAAAATTTTTTTCTAAACTTTTCTCCCGAATATTCCGATAAAAAGATACCAGGGATAGACCAAAGGTGCTTGATCTTTTCCTGCGTCTGCAGTGCCCCAATAAGACAATAAAAAAGTTTATTCTAAAGGAACGATGAGATGGCGGTTACCGTGACCATAGAACAACTGAAACCCGGGATGGTCCTGGCAGAGCCGATATTCAATCGTTTCAATCAAGTCCTTTTAAATAAAGGAGTAGCCATAACCGACCGACATCTAAACGTTTTATCGACCTGGGGGATTCCCCGGGTCATCATCGAAGGCGGGGAAAGGGAAGAGACGCCCCTTGAACTCGATAATGAGCTGAAAGAGAGGGGCCTTACCCGATTAAAAAAAAGGCTCCTTTGGACCCCCAAATCCCTTCTGGAGGAAGAGATTATCCACCTGGCTTTCGTTCAAGCCTGTCAACATACGGGGAAATGAGACCGGTGTTCCCCTTTATTAAGGGTGGCGGATGGAAAAACAAGCAACCGATTCTTTAAATATCTTAACCCCCTGGCTCCCAAGTGAGGGGCAGGTCAATGGATATCAAGCCGTGATCAAGGCGGAACTTATTTTAGAAAATATATCAGAATTTCCAACTTTACCGACTATTTATTCATCCTTAGCCGATGCCTTGGCCGACCCCTGTTCAACCACCCGGGACGTTTCCCGGATTATCTCTTGCGACCAGGCCTCCACCAGTAAAATCCTAAAAATTGTCAATTCCCCTTTATACGGCTATCCAGGTCAGATCGATACGGTTTCCAGGGCCATCGTGGTCTTGGGTTATAATGAAATTTCCAACCTGGTCTTAACCTCCCAGATCATGGACCTCTTCTCCAAAAGGGAGTCTCTCCTGGATTTCCGACCGGTGGATTTTTGGGGTCATTCGATTGCCGTCGGTATCGCCACCAGGCATATCGGCAAGGCTTTGGGTCTGGCCAAGCAGGATAATTTTTTTACCGCCGGCGTATTGCACGACATCGGGAAATTGGTTTTTTTTGAATTTGCCTCAGATCAATTCACCAGGGCCCTGGAATGGGCCAAGAAACACCGATTGCCTATCCAAGCCGCCGAATGGGAGATTTTCGGAACGGATCATGCCTATACAGGCGCCCTCCTGGCCGAAAAGTGGCTGCTGCCCCAATCCATTGTCCAGGCCCTTCGTTTCCACGAAACAGGGATAGCTCCTGAAACCGATCCCAAACTGATTGCCTCCGTTCATTTGGGGAACGCCCTGGTCAGGGCCTTGGAATTGGGTTATCCAGGGGATGACTTGATTCTGCAACCCAAACAGGAGGCCCTGGACATTTTAAAGCTGGAACCGGGAATCCTTACCCAGATCGTTCCTAACCTTTTAAAAGATTATGAAGAGATCACCCGAATCCTCTTATAGGAAACCCATGGAACCGATTAACTACTTTTCCCCTTCGGCACTAGAGAATTTAATAGGGCAATCATCTTCGTGGCACCACTTCCTGGACAAAATGGTCCTGAATTTAAACCCTGTTCAGAATGGGGGTATGGAACATGATTTCATCTCCTCCCAGCTTGAAATCTTTCAAGCCTTACCTCATTGTCAATCCCTTTCCCTGTTTTTACTGAACAGGGGCAATTTTGAATTTGAGCATCACACCTCCCTGCCCCCTTTAGCAGAGTCCTGGTCCCAGAAACAGTTCCTTTCTTTGATAGATAAAAAGGTGATAGCCTCGGCCCTGAATACCAAAGAGGGGTTTCTGACCTATTACGGCTCAAACGGACTGGGGGACAAAAAACTCCTTTTGCTCCCCCTGGAAGTCCCCGAAGAAATTCTGGGGATCCTCCTGATGGTTTTAGATCGGCCCCTGGAGATGTGGGAGGCCGGATTATTACCCCTGGTTTTATTACAGACCCGGCAACTGGCCTTAATGATCCATAATAAGGCCCTCGACCATCAGATCAAGCAGAATGAAGCCCTCTTACGTCAGAAGATCGTCGGCCGGACCCAGAATCTGGAACAGGCCAAACGGGAATTGAAAACGATCCTTGATTCCGTCAAAACAGGCATCCTGATTATCGACCAGGAAACCCGTCAGATCACCAATGCCAACAAGACCGCTCTGGAAATAATGGGCTATACCAAGGAGGCTATCCTTGGGGCCCCTTGCGGAACCTTCTGTTTAAAAGATGAGAACACCTGTCCTTTTACCGGATCGGGCCTCATGGAAAAGCCAAACCATTTTGAATCCAGTCTGACCAAGTCCAGCGGAGAAGAGATCCCGATCCTGAAAACAGTGGCCTCGGCCGTCATCGGAGGACGTCCCTGTCTGGTGGAAAGTTTTGTGGATATCAGCGAACGGAAACACCTGGAACACCAATTCCATCAATCACAAAAATTGGAGGCCATCGGCCGTCTGGCCGGCGGGGTCGCCCATGATTTTAACAACCTGCTGATGGCTATTATGGGCTATTGCGATCTGACGATGATCGGACTGGGCAAGGATGTCCCTCAGTATCATTATGTTGAAGAAATCGAAAAGGCGGCCGACCGGGCCTCTTCTCTCACCCGTCAACTCCTGGCCCTGAGCCGCCGTCAGGTCCTCCAGCCCAAGATCCTGGACCTCAATCAAGTCCTCTCCGAAATCAAAAAGATGTTATTGCGGGTCATTGGGGAGGATATCGAATTGATCGCCCGTTTGGCCCCCGACCTCGGCCTGATCAAAGCCGACAAAGGGCAACTCGAACAGGTTATCATGAATCTGACCGTCAATGCCCGGGATGCCATGCCGGAAGGGGGAAAATTGATCTTTGAGACCTCCAACGTGGAGATCGATGAAGAATACCATCACCGCCACCCGGTGGTTACCCCAGGCCCCTACATCCTCCTGACAGTCAGCGATACCGGAGAGGGGATGGATAAGGAAACCCAGGCCCACATCTTTGAGCCCTTTTTTACCACAAAAGGCCTGGGCAAAGGGACTGGGCTGGGTCTATCCACTGTTTACGGTATTATTAAACAAAGCAATGGTTTCATTTGGGTCTATAGTGAATGCGGTAAAGGGACGACCATTAAAATTTTCCTGCCCCGCACCCAGGAATCCCTCCTTGCCTCCGAAAAAATGCTTGAGCCGATGAGTTCTCCTCTGGGCTCGGAAACGATCCTGCTGATTGAAGATGAGCCAATGCTCCGAACCGCCATAAAAGAGGGCTTAGAAATGAATGGTTATGCCGTCCTGGATGCCTCCAACGGTGATGAGGCCCTTTTGATTGCCCAGAGGTACTCCAATCCCATTCATCTGGTCCTGACCGATGTGGTTATGCCCGGCCGGAATGGACGGGAGGTGGCCGAACAATTGACTCCGATCCATCCGGAGGCCAAGATTCTCTATATGTCCGGCTATACCAACGATGCCGTTATCCGCCACGGGTTGCTGAATGAGCAGACCGCCTTCCTCCAAAAGCCCTTCACCCCCAAGGCCTTAGCTTGTAAGGTTCGGGAGACCTTGGACCACCCCGTGCAACACCAAACGGTCTAAGGCCCAAGTTTAAGGAAAAAATCGGTTTTCAACCTGCCGGTAGAGCACTCTAGATATCCAAAGTTCTATCCTTGCTCTTGACAAAATCAGAGGTTTATGGAATTATCCTTTTCGAGCCGGCGTAGCTCAGGGGTAGAGCAGCTGATTCGTAATCAGCAGGCCGCGGGTTCAAATCCCATCGCCGGCTCCAGTTCTTTTCATCACCTCTATTCCGGCCTAACCCTTCAGCACTTATGCTTTCCCATGAACACCCGGACCAATATTACCTATCTCCCCTATCTCCTCTTGACCTTAGAAACCCTGGCCATAATAATCCCCTGCCGAATCCCCACCGCCTACGTGATTTGAACAAATCGTTAATGTATTTATCCTTTACCCTAATTTCTTGCTTTTTCATGTAAAAGGAATAAAATAATTACCTGGTTGTTGGCGGTCTGGCTGTTAATTTTCATGGCATCCCCAGAATGACCTACGATCTGGATTTGATGATTCTGCTTGAACGCGAGAATATACTCAATATCGTCGCCTTTCTTTCTAAAATGGGCTACCGGCCCAAAGTTCCAGTTGATCCAAAGGGATTGGCTGATGATCTAAAAAGAACTATGTGGATCAAAGAAAAGAATATGAGAGCCTTCACTTTCTATAGTGATACCCATCCGCTGGGGGAGATTGACCTGCTCATTGACACCCCTGTTCCTTATGCTCAAATTAAAAAGAGGGCCCTATCAATCGAAATTCAAGGAGTATCGATTCCGGTTGTTTCCATTCCCGATTTGATCAGACTTAAGCGAAAGACGGGGCGGAGACAAGATCTATCAGACATTCAACACCTGAAAAAAATTTTTCCAAAAGGACCGGCCCATTGAAATCTTCTCACCAAAAAAAGAATATTCCAATCCCATCGAATCCTCTCAAGAAGCCGAAAAAACCCATTTCTCGGGGAGGTTTTTCGTATACAATAAGTCCGGAGCAGATTGAAGAATATCGGACTTGGACCTATGAAAGACGTCTCCAATGGCTTATGATGGGTAATCAATTGAGGAAACACCTTCCAGTTAGAACAGTAAAGCTTCAGGATGCCTTTCGGAAAGGAAGGTCGATTGGAAATTAAATCCATCCGCAATCTGGGCCGCTTTAAGACGATTGTCTGGGTCCTTCTGAAATACGGGTTTGACGATGTCATCTACCGCCTGGACCTGCCGGGCTCGTTTGTCTTCAAACGGATCAACCGGGTCAAGGCCACGATGACGGTCAATGAACGGATCCGGATGGTCATTCAGGAACTGGGACCCACTTTCATCAAATTCGGTCAGATATTGGGCATGCGGCCCGACCTGGTGCCCGGTCTGCTCATCCTGGAACTGAAAAAATTGCAGGACCAGGTCCCTCCGGCCCCGCAAAAAGCCGTTCAAGCGCTTCTGGAAAAGGCCCTGGGCCGGCCGATGACTGAGGTCTTTTCTGAATTCGATTGGAATCCCTTGGGCTCGGCCTCCCTGGCCCAGGTCCATCGGGCCAAACTGACGTTTGAAGAAAAAACCGTTGCCGTCAAGATTCAACGTCCGGATATCCGTCCCTTGATCCGGGCCGATCTGGATATCCTGACTTATATCGCCGCCCGTCTAAACGAACTCCGTACCTATCAGGTTTTCAACCTGCCCGGCCTGGTGGAAGAACTGCGCTTCAGTCTGACCCGAGAGTTGGATTTCACCCGGGAAGCCCGGAATATGATGATCTTCCGAAAAACCCTGTCCTTTCCGGAGCTGATGGTCATTCCAAAGATTTATGAAGCCTATACCACTCCCTATGTCCTGACCATGGAACTGGTCGAAGGGATTCGTCTGGATCAGCTCAGCGATTCTCCCTTCAGCCGGAAACAATTGGCCCGCAACGGGGCCAAGATCATGCTCGATCAGATGCTCCGACAGGGCTTTTTTCATGCCGATCCTCATCTGGGAAATCTCTTGGCCATGGATGACGGGCGGTTATGTTTCCTCGACTGGGGCATGACCGGCCGTTTAACCCAGGACCTGCGCCATCATCTCATTGACTTATTGCAGGCTTTGATCATCAAAGACAGTGAAACCCTCATCCGGCTGATCCCTTATCTGACCTCCGATGTGCCTTCTGATATCAATCTGAACCGTCTGGAACGGGATCTCTTGGATCTGATCGATTCCTACTATGGCTTATCTCTGAAAGAGATCCAGCTTGGTGAAGTGGTCCTGGCCCTGATGAATCTGCTCAATGAACATCGTCTGCGAATTCGTTCCGATTTCGCCCTCATGAGCCGGGCCTTGCTCGCTTTGGAAGGCCTGGGGAAAGACCTGGTACCGGATTTCAATCTGGTGGAAGAGGCCAAAGATCTTATGGCCGAGTTAGTCAAAGAACGCTGGTCTTTGAAAACCCTGTCCCACTCTCTGCGATCTCAAGGTCTGGGGCTTTACGACCTGATCCAAAACCTTCCGGCCCGTCTTCAGGGCCTCTTTCGCAAGGTGGACAAAGGGGATTTGACCTTTACTTTTAGACACACGGGGCTGTCCGCCTTGAACACGACCCTGGAACGGATCAGCAACCGGGTTACCTTCGGCATCATCATTGCCGCTCTCATCGTCGGCTCATCAATGATCATCACCACCGGTGTCAGGCCTCTGCTCTTCGGTTTTCCGGCTTTGGGGGTAATCGGCTATCTCGTTTCGGGCTTGTTGGGACTGTGGTTGATTATCAATATCTTGAGAAAAAAACGTTATTAACAAATGAGTGACTTTAGAAAAAAAATCTACGCAAAATGGATAGAATTTTGGGGAGAGCATGATATTGACCCGGACCAGACAGGACATATACCTATTTTTGAAAATTCATTTTGGTTCCGGCTGGTCCGGGTTGGGTCGTTAAGTCATTGAGTATCTTTAGGGAACGACATCAATGTGTATGCTTTGAGTCATTCCGGCGAAAGCCGGAATCCAGTATTTGTTACTCTCTGGATGCCGGATCGGGTCTGCCCCGCACCTGATAAGGGGTCCGGCATGTTGTTTAGCTCGTAGGGTCGGCCTCTGTGCCGAACGAAATCATTTTCATCTTTCGTGACACCCCACGAAACATAGGGATTATCATTAAATGGATTTCAGACGCCTGGAAGTATTCGTCAAGGTGTATCAACAAAAGAGTTTTTCCAAGGCCGGTCAGGCCCTCCTGCTTTCCCAGCCGACGATCAGTGAGCACATCCGGCTCCTGGAAGAAGACCTGGAGTTGGCCCTTTTCGATCGCCAGGGGAAAGAGGCCCTGCCCACGCCGGCCGGCCGCCTTTTGTACCAATATGCCGCTCAACTGATGGCCTTGCGGGAAGAATCATTCCGGGCCATCAAACAATTTCGGGACAAGGGGACCGGTGATTTGTTAATCGGAGGCAGTAATATCCCCGGCCAATATCTCCTCCCCCCGCTGCTGGGACAATTTAAAGAACAATTTCCCGGTATCCGCATCCGGCTCTGGATCGGCGATACCCAGGTCATTCGGGAAAAATTATTGGAAGGGATCATTGAACTCGGTTTAGTGGGGGCCCCGGTGGAGCATCGGCAGATTTCAAGCGAATTCTGGACCACCGATCAGATGATCTGCGTCGCCCCGTCGGCTTCTCCCTATCATACGATCAAAGCCGTGGCTCCGGAAGAAATCCTCAGATGGCCATTTATTTCCCGGGAAAAAGGCTCCGGAACGCGAACCGCCGTTGAACAGGCCTTAAAAAAAAACAAGCTGGACTTCAGAAATCTGAACGTCGTTGCCGAGATGGGCAGCAATGAAGCCATTCGCCAGGCGGTGAAATCAGGGGTCGGGATTTCCATCTTATCCAAAAGGGCTGTCTTGGAAGATTTAGATCATGGTTTATTGCGGGAGATCAAGATCAAAAAGTTAGCCCTCCTGCGGAACTTTTATCTGATCACTCTTAAACAAAGGACTCTGACGCCTTTAACCGAAGAATTTAAGGCCTTCATCAATAAAAACATTAAGGAGTGAAGAAATGCTCGATATCAATCCGATCCTTTTAGTCAACACCGCCCGGGCCGCCGGCTGAGCCTCCAAGCTGGGTCCGGGAGACCTGCAGGAGATTCTGGCTGATCTGCCTTTGGAAACTGATCCCAATTTATTGGTCGGAAGAGAGACCTCCGATGATGCGGGGGTGTATAAAATTCGGGAAGACCTGGCCCTGATTCAGACCCTCGATTTTTTCACTCCCATTGTCAATGATCCTTATCGCTTTGGTCAGATTGCCGCCGTTAATGCCTTAAGCGATGTCTATGCCATGGGAGGACGGCCCTTAACGGCCATGAACATCGTCTGTTTTCCCAGGAAGAACATGGACAAATCCATCCTAAAAGAAATCTTGAAAGGCGGGCTTGATAAAATTCATCAGGCCGGGGCCTTGCTGGTAGGCGGCCACAGCGTGGATGATATGGAATTGAAATACGGCCTTTCGGTCACCGGGATTATCCATCCCGATCAAGTGATGACCAATGCCGGGGCCCGGCCGGGTGATCACTTGATCCTGACCAAAGCCGTCGGCACCGGCATCATCGCCACGGCCCTCAAAGGCAAGGCCGCTTCAAGGGAAGCAGAGGAGGCCATGATCGCCATCATGGGCGAACTGAATAAAACGGCCGCCGAGGTCATGCAGGAAGTGGGCGCACACGCCTGCACCGACATTACCGGATTCGGCTTGTTGGGCCATGCCCTGGAAATGGCCCAGGCCAGCAGATGCACCATTACGCTCCAGACCTCTCAGGTCCCCATCATTCCCTACGCTAGGGAATATGCCCAAATGGGCTTGATCCCCGGAGGAACCCATGCCAATCGTAATTATTGTCAACGCTCTCTGAGGGTTGATCCAACCATCCCGGCCTATCTCCTGGACATCCTCTCCGATGCCCAGACCTCCGGAGGTCTACTGATTTGCGTTCCACCGGAAAAGGCTCAAGACTTATTGACCCTGTTAAAACAAAGAGGAGTGACCGATTCTTCTCTGATCGGAGAAATCACCGGCCCGTCCTCGGGGATGATTGCCGTGTTGCCGTGATTCCCCAGAGACAGTCTATCGGCTCTTTGTCGAATTGCCGGGCTTGTCACACAACGGCCGATAAGGGTGACTTCAATGATGACAAGGTGATCATCCCAAATTGAAAAGACTGGGCAACCGGATCAAATGGATATTAAACAAAAAGCCTCCCTCTTTGCCGTTTCTTCGGCCCTGATCCTGGCCGGCAGCAAATTTTCCGTCGGCCTGATTTCAGGCTCCATGGCCGTCGTCTCTTCCGGTCTGGACAGCCTTCTGGACGTCTTCATGTCGGCCATGAATTTCCTGGCCATCCGGAAATCGTCCCAGCCGCCGGATCATTCGCATCATTATGGCCACGGAAAAGTGGAAAATCTGGCGGCCGTTT
>Ga0233425_10004445_pt1 | contig 23529 bp, 18 predicted proteins | sample Watercolumn_Towu_2_FD_181712 | JGI IMG/M metagenome (GOLD analysis project Ga0233425, IMG submission 181712) | Freshwater microbial communities from Lake Towuti, South Sulawesi, Indonesia - Watercolumn_Towuti2014_140_MG | ecosystem: Environmental > Aquatic > Freshwater > Lake | place... | reverse complement strand
TTTGGAAAGGTACTGTTCAGGCGGCTGAAATCGATTAGAAACCGCCTGTGTTTGCACTAAAAAATAGAAATGCCGTCTGTTTGCGCAAAAACAAGGTCAGAATGACAGAAGCCTCTTTTATTTTGAAAGTTTGAAACAATACAAGGAGAAAGATGACCCTCACACGCATACTTGGAAGATCCGGTATTGAAATCAGTGCTCTTGGCTTGGGCTGTTGGGCGATTGGCGGGCCATTTTGGTCTGGCCAAACGGCGTTGGGCTGGGGGCAAGTGGATGATGCTGAATCCATTCGCGCGGTTCAGCGCGCCTTGCAGTTGGGTGTTACATTTTTCGATACGGCCAATGTTTATGGCGCAGGTCACAGCGAGCGCGTGTTGGCACGTGCCCTCGCAGGTCAACGCTCGAAAGTGGTGATTGCCACCAAGTTCAATGCAGTTTTTGATGAAACCACCCGTCAGGTCACCGGCTCGGATTCCTCTCCTGAAGGCATTCGCAAGGCTTGCGAGGCTTCCCTGTGGCGGCTGGGAACAGATTACATAGACTTGTACCAGTTTCACGATAATGGTTTTCCTCCTGAAAAAGCGCAACCCGTCCGCGGTACGCTCGAAGAATTGGTCAAGGAAGGCAAGATTCGCGCTTATGGTTGGAGCACTGACGTTCCCAAGAGTGCCGAGTTCTTTGCACAGGGCGAAAAGTGCACCTCCATCCAACTGCAGTTGAATGTGTTTGAGTCCAACCCGGAAGTGCTGGCGATCTGTGAAAAATATGACCTGGCTGCCATCAATCGCGGCCCGCTGGCAATGGGATTGCTCACAGGCAAATACACCGAAGAGACGAAACCCTCTGCGGATGACGTGCGAGGCGAGAAAAGCCCCGACTGGATGGAATATTTCAAGAATGGCCGCCCCAACCCTGAATTCCTGAAACAGCGCGATGCCGTGCGTGACATTCTCACCAGCGGCGGGCGGACGGTTGCCCAAGGTGCTCTAGCTTGGCTATGGGCGCTCAGTCCTATAACCATTCCCATCCCGGGTTTCCGCGCCGTGGCGCAGGTGGAGGAAAACTGCCGGGCCATGGAGTTCGGTCCACTCGACGCGGCGCAAATGCAGGAGATTGACTCGATTTTGGGCCGTTAGCGCTCATGGTCGGTTTCAACGCCGCCGTCCAGCATTTTTCTCCTTAGAAAACCTTGTTTTGAAGACTCCATAATTTACTGTGGTGCTACCCTATGTCACAAGCTGCCGCCGATAGTACTATTATGCAAGAACAAGTGGAGCGGGACTATCGCTGGAATTTCACGGTCAACGCTTTGGATGGGACTAGCTTCTGGTTCGGGATGAGCTTCATCTCATCTACGATCATTTTGCCGCTATATATTAGCCACTTCACCACGAATCCTTTGTGGTTTGGCTTGATTCCTCTTTTCGCTACCAGCGGGTATCTACTGCCACAGTTGTTCACTTCCAACGCGGTTGAACGTGCGCCCAAGAAAAAGTTCTTTCCGGTGACACTCGGTTTCTTCCTCGAGCGTGTGCCAATTTTCTTGCTGGCTCCGTCTGCTTATTTCCTGGCTGTGGCCAAGCCAGGATTGGCAATGGCTGCCTTCTTCGTTCTGTTCGCCTGGCACACTTTGGGAGCGGGAACGATCATCGTCGGTTGGCAGGATATGATCGCCAAGATCATCCCGGTTAACCATCGTGGCAGGTTCTTGGGTATTACGAATTTTCTGGGCAATGGCGCTGGTATTCTGGGCGCGCTGGCCGTTCCATTTATTCTTGATAAATTTACCTTCCCGCTGGGATATGTTATTTCCTTCGTAATCGCCTCTGTGCTGATCTTCCTCTCTTGGATATTTCTCTCACTGACTCGAGAGCCGGCTGTAAAAAGTAACAAACCACATGTTTCTCAACTGGATTACCTGCGCTCACTGCCGGATATCCTGCGAAGAGACCGCAACTTCCGAATATACCTGCTCTCGCAGATTATCTTTTCGTTCAGTGGGATGGCCACTGGGTTTCTAACGGTTTATGCAGTCAGAACCTGGGATATGACTGATGCCCAGGCCGGCGGTTTCACCATTGCTCTACAGGTTGGACTTGCCCTGTCAAATCTGTTCTTTGGTTTTCTTGCAGACCGCAAAGGCCACAAGTTGAGTCTGGAGATCTGTTTGTTGGTGAGTATCCTCTCAGTTGTTCTGGCATTCTTGGCGCCCAGTCCCTGGTGGTTTTTCCCCATCTTTTTCTTGCGCGGTGCTGTGAATGCTGGAACCTTTATTTCTGGCATTTCCATTGTTTATGAATTTACCGCTGCAGAAAACCGCCCCACCTACATCGGCTTGGCCAATACCATTCCCGGCGTGGCCGCAGCCATCGCGCCCTTGATCGGTGGCTGGTTGGCGGGAGCAGTCAGTTATCGCGCCATGTTCGTTCTGGCTACGCTCATCGGCGTATTGAGTTGGATCCTGCTTCGATTTATGGTGCGTGATCCGCGCCATGCCAACTCGCAAAAGCTCGAACTTGACCAAAATCCGGCACTCCAATAGCCGGCTTTTAGTCCGCTTCAGCGGACTTTGCTTACTGAGCCGGGGACTTCAGTCCCCCGGCGTAAATGGCATTGAGTTACCGAAGTCATAACGGAAACATCCATGAAAACAACAAACGATGAAGGTTTTAGCATAATCAATAAAACGACCCAACAGCATACCAGCTTGCTCCAGACTGAAGCTGGCTTTACCTTTCGGGATCTGAATAAGAATGGAAAGCTGGATATTTATGAAGATCCGCGCCAGCCCATCGAAGCCCGCGTGGAAGACTTGCTCAGCCAGATGACGCTGGAAGAAAAAGCGGGGAGCTTGTTCATCAACGGCTCTGTCGTGAATGATGACGGTTCCATCGAAGAAAAGCCCGGCACTCCTGGCTTTGGAGGTATAGCCTCCAGGCAGATTGCCGACCACAAGATGAATCATTTCAATTTGTGGGGTATCCCGGGTGCGCAGGCGGTGGCAGCCTGGCAGAAAAACCTGCAACGTTTCGCGGAAGGGACACGGCTCGGCATCCCGGTTACGATTGCCTCCGACCCGCGTAACCACTTCACTCGTAACATCTTTTCGATGGCTGCCAATGAGTTTTCGCAGTGGTGCGAGCCATTGGGCTTTGCTGCGCTGGATGATGTTGAACTTGTACGGCGATTTGCGGATATCGCCCGCCAGGAATATCTTGCCGTTGGCATCCGCCTGGCGCTTCACCCGCAGGTGGACCTTGCCACCGAGCCGCGCTGGCCGCGCATCAGCGGCACTTTCGGTGAAGATGCCCGGATCAGCGCGCGTTTGACGAAGGCCTACATCGCCGGCTTTCAGGGCACGGCCCTCGGCGCGCAAAGCGTGGCGTGCATGACCAAGCATTTCCCTGGTGGCGGACCCCAAACCGAAGGACTGGATCCGCATTTCGATTTTCAGAAAGGACAGATTTATCCGGGTGGGAACTTCGCTTACCACTTGATCCCCTTCGAGGCGGCCTTCGCCGCCAGAACCGCGGCGATCATGCCTTATTACGGCGTGCCGATGGATCAAACCGGCGAAAATGTTGGCATGTCCTTTAACAAGGCGATCATCACCGGTCTGCTGCGCGAAAAATATCACTTCGACGGCGTGGTCTGTACGGATTGGGGACTGATCACAGATGCTCGTTTCGGAGATGTTATCTGGCCGGCGCGCGCTTGGGGCGTTGAGCATCTGAGCGCACCCGAACGAGTGCTCAAGGCGCTCGAGGCAGGCGTTGACCAGTTCGGCGGCGAAAGTTGCCCTGAACATGTAGTCGAGCTGGTGAAAATGGGACGCCTCTCTACTGCACGGATTGACCGATCAGTGCGCCGCTTGCTGCGCCTGAAATTCCAGTTGGGATTGTTAGATAATCCCTTCGTGGATGAAGCCCTGGTTCCGCAGGTTTTGGGTCATCCCGCTTCCATTGCCGCCGGGTTGGACTCGCACCAACGCGCCATAATCTTGCTCAAGAACGAAGCGCAGGTACTCCCCCTGAAAGGCCAGCCGAAGATCTTTGTTAAGAACATCGCCCCGGCTGTCGCCGCTCGCTATTGCGAAGTGGTGACTGCCCCCGCGCAGGCCGATTTTGCCATTCTCCGGCTGGATACGCCCTGGGTGCCGGTTGAGTCGAATAACGCCTTTGCCAGGGGTTTCCATCATGGCGACCTGGATTTCAAAGGCGAAACCAAAGCCGAAATCCTCGCCCTGTTACAGACCGTGCCAACCATTGTTGTCCTGTATCTGGATCGCCCGGCAGTCATCCCAGAGATCAGCGCGGCCGCCCAGGCTCTCTTGGGCGATTTTGGCGCGGATGACACCGCCGTGCTGAATGTTGTCTTTGGTAAAGCCCGCCCGGAAGGAAAGTTACCTTTTGAACTTCCCAGCTCGATGGAAGCTGTCCATAATCAAAAAGCGGATCTCCCTTACGATTCCAAGGATCCGCTTTTTCCGTTTGGTTTTGGCCTGTCCTATTGAATTGAGAAATAGGTAGCAATGTATTTATACGTGATTGCTGTAACTTCTCAATAATCAGGGGAGGATGGGGGGTGTGCGGGCGGCGAAGCTGCCCGCACACCCCCTCTCTCTCCCCAAGTTTTTGAGATGATACTGATTGCTTTCTTAAATCACAAATATCACGAATAGGACGTATAGCACGAATAAATCCGAGAAATTCTGTCTTGGGCAGTCAAATGTTTTACATAGATGAACCACCAAGTCACAGAAACACTCAGAAGAATAATCCTAATATCCTTGTATCCTGTTGAGTTTCGTTGAAAATGTCTTGTCAAGATGGTCTTAACCACCACAAAATTCGTGCAATTCGGATTATTCGTGTAATTCGTGTTCTAAGAACCTTGTTGTGAAGACAACGATTTACAATGGTACTACCGAGAGATACCTCCAGCAGCGTAAATAGGAACTTGCCATTGCTGGATGAACAGGAGCAATGATGCATTTCGGCTTCTTCGACGACAAAAGCCGCGAGTACGTGATTACCCGGCCAGATACCCCTCTGCCCTGGATCAACTATCTCGGCTGTGAAGATTACGTCGGCATTATTTCCAACACGGCGGGTGGTTATTCCTTCTATAAGGATGCTCGTCTCCGGCGTTTGACGCGCTACCGCTACAACAACGCGCCGCTGGATATGGGCGGGCGATACATTTACCTGCGGGACGACGATCCGCATCTTTCTGCATCTCGGGCTTGGTCGCCAACCTGGATGCCGACGCGCCTCCCGTTGGATTCCTACGAATGTCGCCATGGGATGGGTTACACCATCATCCAGTCGCAACTGGCAGGCATCGAATCCAAGACGCGTTACTTCGTCCCCCTAGGGCAGAACCTGGAAATCTGGGAACTGACTCTTATCAACCACCGCAACCAGCGCGCGGACCTCTCCATCTTCTCGGCAATCGAATTCTGCCTGTGGGATGCTAACGATGACGCCACGAATTTCCAGCGCAATTATTCCATTGGTGAAGTGGAGGTTGCCCCCTTCTCCCTTCCCGTGCGAAGGGCGGGGGATGCTGACCTGAATCCATCGAAGGGTGAGGGCATAGTGATCTACCATAAAAGTGAATACCGCGAACGCCGCGACCACTTCGCCTTCTTCACCTGTTCCGAACCATTGGCCGGGTTCGACACTGACCGCCTCGCCTTTCTCGGCCCCTACCGGGACTGGGATTCGCCTCAGGCGGTGGAAGCAGGCCGGACATCCGCTTCGGTGGTGCACGGCTGGCAGCCCATCGGAGCGCTCCATGTTAAAACCCGGTTGGAGCCAGGGGAGCAAAAAAAAGTCATCTTTCTGTTGGGCTACCACGAAAACCCGAAAGACCATAAGTTCGACCCGCCTTCCTCGCAGACCATCAACAAACGCACCGTGCTTCCGGTCATCGCTCGCTACCTGGCCCCGGGGGAAGTGGAAAAGTCATTCGTTGCGTTACGTAAACATTTTGATGACTTGCTGGGTAAATTCACGATAAGAACGCCGGATATTCATACCGACCGCATGGTGAATATCTGGAACGCTTATCAGATGATGATCACCTTCAACCTGTCGCGCTCGGCCTCCTACTTTGAAAGCGGAATTGGACGCGGCATGGGCTTTCGCGATTCGAACCAGGATTTGCTTGGCTTCGTGCATCTTATCCCCGATCGCGCCCGCCAGCGGATTTTGGATTTGGCCGCCACGCAACTGCCCACGGGGGGCGCGTACCATCAATACCAGCCGTTGACCAAGCGCGGCAACAACGATGTTGGCTCGGGCTTCAATGATGACCCGCACTGGCTGGTGCTGGCCGCGACAGCTTACATCAAAGAGACCGGCGACTGGGGCATTCTTGAAGAACCCGTTCCCTACGACAACCAGGCTGGTTCCGAGACACCGCTGTTCGAGCATTTACAGCGTTGCATTCATTACACGCTCGACCGCCTCGGCCCGCACGGACTGCCGCTGATCGGCCGCGCCGACTGGAACGATTGTCTCAACCTGAATTGTTTCTCCGACGCGCCCGGTCAATCTTTCCAGACTACGACCAACAAGGATGGCAAGGTTGCAGAAAGCATCTTCATCGCCGGTCTGTTTGTGCTGGCGTGTAAGGAGATGGCTAAATTGAGAGAAAAGGTGGAAGTGGAAAGTAAGAGAGCGGGCTGGAGTTTCCCGCTTCTTCCTTCTTCCTTCTACCTCTCGAATGCTGCTGAAATGGAGCAGACCATATGGGCCGCTGGCTGGGATAGCAAGTGGTTCCGCCGCGCCTACGACGACTTTGGCCATGTCCTCGGCTCGCAGGAGAACGAGGAAGGAAGCATTTTCATCGAGCCGCAGGGCATCTGTGTAATGGCAGGCTTGGGCGTGGAAGATGGCCGGGCGCAGCAGGCGCTCGACTCGGTGATGGAATACCTTGCCACGCCGCATGGAATTGTCCTGCTTCAGCCAGCTTTCACGAAATATTATCTGCAACTTGGTGAGATTTCATCTTACCCGCCCGGCTACAAGGAAAACGCGAGTATCTTCTGTCACACCAATCCGTGGATCATGATCGCCGAAGCAAAGATCGGCCGCGGCGGCCAGGCGCATGATTACTATCTGCGCATCAATCCATCCGCGCGCGAGGACTTGAGCGAGGTGCACCGCTGCGAGCCGTATGTCTACGCCCAGATGATTGCCGGCAAGGACGCCCCGGCTCACGGTGAAGCCAAGAATTCATGGCTCACCGGCGCCGCTGCCTGGAATTACCTCGCCATCACGCAATGGATTTTGGGTATCCGTCCAACCTACGATGGCCTGCAGCTCGCGCCGGTCATCCCGTCCGTCTGGCGCGGATTCGAGGCGGTACGTTTATTCCGGGGAGTCCGTTACCTGATCCAGGTGAAGCGGGAAGGGGCAGGGAACAATGTCCAACTCGAAGTGGAAGGGAAAACCATCGTAGGGAACATCATCCCGTTACCACCAGTGGGAATGAAAGAAATTCACGTCACGGCCAGGGTATCCTGATGCAATACGGCTACTTCGACGACCAGGCGAAAGAGTACGTCATCACCCGTCCCGACACGCCCCAGTCTTGGAGTAATTACCTCGGCTCTACCGAGTACGGGGCGATCATCACCAACAACGCCGGGGGCTATGGATTCTACCAATCCGGGGCACGCGGACGATTCCTGCGCCTGCGTTTTAATAGTGTTCCCCTAGACCAACCTGGACGCTACTTTTACCTCCGGGATAACGCCAGCGGCGACTTCTGGTCCGCTGCGTGGCAGCCGGTGGGCAAGTCACTCGCCTCATACCAATCAGAGTGCCGGCATGGTACGGCTTATACGGTGATCACCTCGTGTTATTCGGGCATTACGACCGAGGCTACCTACTTCGTGCCGCTCGGACAATACTTCGAATACTGGCGTTTGAAAGTGACCAACGCAAGCGAGCACATGCGTGATCTTTCGCTTTTCACATTTTGCGAATTCACGAATCAATGGGATACGCGCCAGGATACAGTCAACCTGCAATATTCGCTCTTCATCGTGCGTGGCGAACTCACGAAGCATAACCTGCTACGCATCGCCATTCAGGATAATCTGACGCCTGAATCGGAAGCCTTTTACAAACACGACCTGGCGATGCATTCCTGGATGGGAATGGTAGGTTCCGCTATCGAAGGTTTCGATACCAGCCGTGAAGCGTTCCTGGGGCCATATCGCGGCTACCATAATCCACTCGTCGTCGAGCAAGGATGCTGCACCAAAAGCCGCGTCTACGGCGACAACGCCTGCGGCAGCCTGCAAACTAATCTAAATTTAGAGCCTGGCGAGAGCCGTGAGCTGCTGGTCATGCTCGGCATTGGAGACGCGCACACGGTCGGCAAAGGGACCTTTGCTGAATTCGGCTCACTGGAGCGCGCCGAGTCTGAATTGCAGAAGCTGAAATCGTATTGGCATGATAAACTCGGCAGCCTTACTGTGGAAACGCCCGACGAGGAGTTCAATCACACCATCAATGTCTGGGGCCTGTACAACTGCCTGGTTGCCTTTGCCTGGTCGCGCTCTGCCAGCCTGGTCTACAATGGTGAGCGTGACGGGCTGGGCTTCCGCGACTCGGTGCAGGACATCCTCGGCGTGGTGGCCGCCATCCCGGACGAATCCCGCCAGCGGCTGGAGCTGATGCTGACGGGACAACTTTCCAACGGCGGCGCACTGCCCATTGTCAAACCCTTTGGGCATCAGCCGGGCCGCGAGCAGCCGCCCGCAGAAGAAGAATTCCGCTCAGACGATTGTCTATGGTTCTTTAACGCTGTTCCTGCTTATGTGAACGAGACTGGCGATCTGGACTTCTACAACAAAGTTCTGCCTTATGCCGATTCTGGCGAGGCGACGGTCTTCGGCCACTTGCGCCGGGCGTTGGAATTCAACCTCGAACGCACGGGCAAACATGGCCTGCCTTGCGGACTCGCTGCGGACTGGAACGACTGTCTGCGCCTGGGCTACTACGGTGAGAGCCTGTTCGTGGCGTTTCAGGTGCGCCTTGGGTTGACGGTCTATGCTGAAATTGCTGAATGTTTGGGCAGGCCGGAAGAGTCCGCCTGGGCGCTTGATCAACGCAAGAAAATGGACGCGGCTATCCAGGCTTGCGCCTGGGATGGGGGGTGGTTTATCTGGGCGATTGGCGAGGATGGCACGGTCTATGGTACGCAGAAATATGTCGAAGGGCAGATTTACTTTAACACGCAGGTCTGGGCCGTCCTCAGCGGTGCTGCGCGCACCGAGAAGGCTGTCCGCTGCATGGACGCAGTCCACGAGCGATTAACCACGCCTTATGGCCTGATGCTGTGCGCTCCGCCCTTCGTCAAGACGCCCATCAATGTGATGCGGGCGGTGGTGTTCAACCCGGGCATCAAGGAGAACGCAGGGATATTCAACCACACACAGGGCTGGGGGGTAATGGCCGAATGTCTGCTGGGACGCGGCGACCGCGCCTATGAGTATTTCCGTGCCTCCCTGCCTGCCGCGTATAACGACCGCGCTGAGATTCGCCAATGTGAACCTTATGTGCAGGCGCAAACAACATATTCCACCTATTCGCCACGCGCTGGCAACACGCGCACATCCTGGCTAACGGGTGCAGCCGCGTGGAGCTATTTCAGCGCGACGCAATATATCCTGGGAATCCGCCCCCAATTGGATGGGATTCAAGTGGACCCGTGCATCCCGTCAGCGTGGGAGAGCTTTACCGCGCAACGCAGGTTTAGGTCCCGTCTGTATCGAATTGTCGTCTATAATCCAGAACATGTCTGCAAGGGTGTTGTCAAGATGACTATAGATGGCACGACTGTCTCCGGCAATCTTATCCCATTGGATATTGCCGGAAATGAACATGATGTAAGAATATGGCTCGGTAAATGACTTGGAGGCTTATGGACGAAAACTTGCTTGAAATCCGAGAATTTATTGGCATCGGTTTTATGCCACTTATCTTCTTTGGCAATTGGCGCGTCGCTATCCTGCGCTATATAGACGAAATTCGCCCCGACAATATCCACGCAATGGAACGCCACGTCGAGACGGATGAGGTTTTTGTGCTGATGAAAGGAAAAGGGATACTGGTCATCGGAGGCAATGGGCCACAGGTGGATGAAATCTATCTGCAGACTATGGAGCCGGGCATAATATTTAATGTGAAGTGCAACACATGGCATACGACCTTGCTCAGCCGGGATGCTTCTGTACTGATCGTCGAAAACCACGATACGGGCGAACAAAATTCCGAATACGCCTCTCTTACTGCAGAATTACACCGGCAGATCGTGGAAGCTGCCGCGCACACACAAATAGAATAACCCCCCTTTTATCAACTCCAATTTTGTAGAACCTCCACTACTTTCGCCAGGAACCAATCCGCCGAGGCGCCATCCAAGATGCGATGATCGAAGCTAAGGGAGAGATAGACCATCGGGCGGATGGCGATGGAGTCGTCAATGACCACAACTCGTTTCTGGATCGCGCCGACTCCCAGGATGGCACACTGCGGCTGGTTGATGATCGGCGTGGCGAACAGCGAGTTGGCGACGCCATGATTGGTGATGGTGAATGTCCCGCCCTTGACCTCCTCCGGCTGTAGTTTATGGCCGCGTGCCCGCTCGGCAAGTTCGTTGACCGCGCGGGCGATCCCCAACAGCGAAAGCCCATCTGCACCCTTGATGACCGGCACGATCAGCCCCTCCTCGCCTAAAGAAGTGGCCATGCCGATATTGATGGCTGAATGGACAATCAAGCCCTCATCGCTCCATGAAGAGTTAGCGCGGGGATGCGTTTTCAGCGCAGCAACCGCAGCAGCGACGAAATAGACGGTATAGGTCAAATTGGCCCCATCGCGCTCGAACGCGGCCTTATTCGCCGTGCGGTGCGCCACCACCTTGCTCAGGTCCGCCTCCATCACCGTGGTCACATGCGGCGCGACGTTCTTGCTCATCAGCATGTGGTCGGCAATATGCTTGCGAATGGTGGTGTGGGGGAGGAGGGTGTCATGTGTTCCAGTGTCACGTGTCACGTTGGCAGGCGTCACATTGACAGGTGAAAGCGCAACCTGTTTGGCAAAGACCAGCTCGGTCGGGCGGAAGAGGTCGCCATCCGCGGGTGTCTCCCAAATGGGAATTGTTGCTTTGGGACTTTCGACCTGTGATGTTCGACTATCCAAATAAGCCAGCACGTCCTTTTTGGTGATCCGTCCACCTGTTCCCGTGCCTTTGACCTGCCGAAGGTCCACCGCATGTTCCTGGGTGATCTTGGCTACGACCGGCGAGATGAAGCCCAATTCACGCTGGGGAGCAGGAAGGGTTGGAGTTGTGGCTACCGCTGCCGGTTGCTGCTCCTTATGCGTCGTGGAACCGGTATCAGGTACTTCACCGCCGGCAGGTATAGGTTCACCAACTGCACCGACCCACGCGACCACCGTACCGATCTTGACCGTCGTCCCTTCCGGCACAATGATTTCCAACAGCACACCTTCCGCCGGGCTGGGGATCTCGGAGACTACTTTGTCCGTCTCCACTTCCAGCAATGGCTCCAGGTTGGCGATGGTTTCGCCTTTGGATTTCAGCCATTTGACAACTGTTCCCTCGACAATGGATTCGCCAAGTTGCGGCATGATGATTTGTGTTGCCATAATCAATACCTCGCCAATTCTCGTATCGCCGCGGCGATCTTCTCCGGGTTGAGCATGAACCAATCCTGCATTGGATGGCTGAACGGAACGGCGGGCACATCCGGCCCGGCCAGGCGTTTGACCGGCGCGTCCAGGTCGGTGAAGGCCGCATCTGCGATCGTGGCCGCGATCTCCGCGCCGTAGCCTCCGGTCAGGTTATCCTCGTGGACGATCAACGCCTTGCCTGTCTTGCGCGCCGAAGCCAGGATCGTCTCCCGATCTACGGGATAGAGCGTGCGTAAGTCCACTACCTCGGCGTGGATGCCTTCTGAGGCGACCTTCTCGGCTGCCTGCAAGGTGTAATAGTGCATCATTCCATAGGCATACACGCTCACATCCGTGCCCTCGCGGCTGACCTTGGCTTCGCCGAGCGGGATTGTGTACTCGTCTGCCGGCACCTCGCCCTTGATCAGGCGGTAGCCTTTTTTCGGCTCCAGGAAGAGCACCGGGTTGGGATCGCGCACCGCTGATTTGAGCAAGCCCTTGGCGTCGTACGGATTGGAGGGGATGACCACTTTCAATCCTGGCGTATGGCTGAAGAGCGCTTCCACCGACTGTGAGTGATACAGCCCGCCGCCGATCCCGCCGCCATAGGGGGCGCGGATGACCATCGGCACCGGCCACTCGCCGCCGGAGCGGTAGCACATCTTGGCGGCCTCGTTGATGATCTGGTTGAATGCCGGGTGGATGAAATCGGCGAATTGGATTTCGCAGATCGGTTTCATGCCATACAGCGCCGCGCCGATACCCACGCCGACGATGGAGGCCTCAGCCAGCGGTGAATCGATTACCCGCGCCGCGCCGTACTTGTCGAACAGGCCCATTGTGGCGCGGAACACGCCGCCGCGTTGGCCCACGTCCTCACCAACGATGAATACGTTCGGGTCACGCGCCAGTTCCTCGTCCATTGCCAGGCGGATGGCCTCAATCAGGGTCATCTCAGGCATGTTGTACCTCCTCAGCATAAACAGGGTGGAGCGCTTCTTCGGCCAAGGGATAGGGCGCAGCAATCGCATCCTTTACTGCCTGCTCGACTGCCTCGCTCGCCTTGGTCTCCAGTTCATCCAGTTGAGCTTTTGTTGCCATCTTATTGGAAGCCAAGAATGCTTGCGCCACCAGCAACGGATCTGATTTCTTGTGTGTTTCCACCTCTTCACGCGAGCGGTAGGTTCGGTCGTCGTCGTCGGAGGAGTGTGGTGTGAGGCGGTATGCGCGTGCCTCAATCACGCTTGGACCTCCACCCGACCTGGCACGCGTCACGGCTTCGGAGATGGTCTCGAAAACCTTGACCAAGTCTGTACCGCCAATTGTCACCCCCGGCAGACCGAGTCCGCAAGCCTTATCCGCAGAGGATGGAACGGCCATTTGTTTGTCCTGCCCCTCTGAAATGGCGTACGAGTTATTCTCCACCAGGAAGACCACCGGCAGCTTGTGGACGGCAGCCCAGTTGACCGCCTCGTACCACTCGCCCTGCGAGGTGGAGCCTTCGCCGATGGTGGTCAGCACCACCTTGTCTTCGCCTTTCAGCTTGATCGCCAATCCAACGCCCGCGGCATGCAGCGACTGAGTTGCAACCGGGGCCGAGTGGCTGAGCACGTTGGCCCGGCGCAGCCCAAAGTGGCTGGGCATCTGCCGCGCCCCGGAGGATGGTTCGCCTTTCTTGCCCATCACGCCGAGCATGAATTCGAGCGGGGTCAATCCCAATGCCAACATCAGCGCCAGGTCGCGGTAGTAGGGAGCGATCCAATCGTAGCCGCGCCGGAGGGCAAAAGCCGCTCCAATCTGCGCCGCCTCCTGCCCGATGCCTGAAATATGGAAGGCGATCTTTCCCTGGCGATGCAACGTCCAGGCGCGTTCATCGGTGCGCCGCGCCAGCAGCATCGTCCAGTACATGTCCAACAAGGTTTCATTCTCAAGGCTCATCGCAGCCTCCTTTATGGATAAATTATATCATATATATATTAATAATAAAGGGATGCTGTTGTTGCCTTAATGAAGTTCTTATTTATCCACTGGTGAGGGTTAGAAAAAAGAAAAAAAACGCCTTGCAAATCCAGCTTTGCAAGGCGGAACTCTTTAGCCTGGCGCTATCTGCTCCATTCAAGGATCGCGCCAATCAAGGTGACCAATATAAGAAAAACCATCGCGATCACCCCCACTCCTTTTCGATTCTTTCGCTCCTGTTTTTCAGCCTCGGAAAGTACTCCGGTTTCGCCATTATATTTCTTTTCGAGATATGGCCCGAGGATCAAACCAATCCCAATGCCAATTGCCGCGCCTCCGGGAACATTTCCCATGAATAGCCCTACGAGTATTCCGAGCAGAATACATGTGGCAGTGCCAATGTTCCTGTAATAACCTACTGGATGTTTACCTTCCTTGAATTCATCTTCAGTGAAGAGTGACCTTCGCGTCGCAGCAAATAATCCTACTGCGATGAAGATGACAATCCCTGCAAGCCCAATGGCGATCAACATCAATGGCGACATGGCTTTCTCTCTTTCTCTCGTCGCTTGAACATGGTTATCTGGGGCTTATTATAAGCGAGCACAAGTTTCTGATAAAGAAAACTCCGCCTTGCAGAATCCAGCCTTGCAAGGCGGAGAATATCGAAACTTAAACTTCGTGCCCCTTGGTGTCCCTTCGTGGTTTAAAGGATCTGTTCCGCCAGCACCTCGGCAATATCTTTCACCTTGACCTGCTCACCGATGCCTTTCGAGCGGATGGCATCGTCGAACATCAACATGCAGTAAGGGCAAGCGGTCGCCACGATGTCGGCCTTGGCGTCGAGCGCCTCCTTGAGGCGTCGGTGGTTGATGCGTGTGTTGGCATCCGTCTCCAGCCACATCCCGCCGCCCCCGCCGCCGCAGCAGAAGGAGTCCTCACCTTTGCGCTTCATCTCGATGCGTTTGACGCCGACCTTATCCAGCAGGGTGCGCGGCTCGGTATAGATGTTGTTGTAGCGGCCCAGGTAGCACGAGTCGTGGAAGGCGACTGAAGACTGATCACTGGTCACTGATAACTGTAACTTGCCTGCTTTGACCAATTCATCCAAAAGCTCACTGTAATGCAATACCTGATAATCCCCACCCATCTGCGGGTACTCGTTCTTGAGCGTGTTGAAACAGTGCGGGCAGGCCGTAACGATGCGTTTGAACTTGACCTTGCTGAAGGTCTCGATGTTCTGCTGGGCGAACTCCTGGAAGATGTACTCGTGCCCCATGCGTCGCGCCGTCTCGCCGCAACAAGTCTCATCGTAGCCGAGTACAGCGAAATCCACGCCGGCCTTTTGCATCAGTTTGACGAAAGCGCGCGCCACCTTCTTGTTACGCTCGTCGAAGGCTGCCGCGCATCCGGTGTAGTACAGCACATCCGTTTCTTCGCCGGGTGCAAGCTCGCGCACATTCAATCCATCCGCCCAAGCCATGCGATTTTCGGGTGGGATGGCCCACGGATTGCCCTGCCGTTCCATGTTGCGCATAAAGTCGCCAATGGACTTGGGCATCTTGCCGGTGGTCAGCAGTTGATAACGACGCAGGTCCACCACCTCGTCTACGGGATTGATGAAGGCCGGGCATTTGAGGATACACGCGCCGCAAGTGGTGCATTGCCAGGGATATGTTTCCGTCATCACGCTGCCATAGATTTCGGTATCGGGTTTACCCTCGCCGGTCATCAGTCCGCTCACCATCGCCTTGCGCGCCATCTGGACGATCTCCTTCGGTGAGTACTTCATCCCGCTGAAAGTGGCCGGGCAGGCGTCCTCGCAGCGTCCGCAGCGGAGACAGGAGTCGAACGAAAGCAGTTGGTGGGAAGCGAACTCGCCTGCCTTGCCCACACCGAGGATTTCCGCCGTGTCAATGTTCTCAATCTTGGTCAATGCGCCCATTGCACGCTTCGGGCGGAAGAGGATGTTGAGCGGGGCGTTGATCAAGTGGCGCATCTTGGTGAATGGCACCAACCCGATGATCATAAGCGCCAAGACTACGTGGATATAGACCAGCGCGTCGTGCCACGCCCCGGCCTGCTCGACCGTCATGCCAGCCGCGGCCAACAAGGAAGCGGTCCAGTTGCTGACCGGAGACCACATCGCCCAGGCTGGCTGTGTTACCAGCAGGCGCGCCCCCTGGTTGATGAATCCGGAGATGGTGATGAGGAACAGCAGGATGAGCGCGAGGGTGTCGTCCCATTTGGTGTCGAGATACTTCGGCCTCCAGATGTAGCGGCGGATGGCAGCCATCAACAAGCCGACGAGGATCATCGCCCCGGAGATATCCATTACCAGCTCGTATCCGAGATACCAATTGTCGCGCGGGATGGTGATGACCCACGGCAGGAAGAGCGCCATGTTGAGGATGTTGATGATCGTGCCGACCACCTGGATGCTGATACCCCAAAAGATCAGGAAGTGCATTACGCCAGGATAGAGCTTCTTGAGGATGCGCACTTGTCCGAGGATGTGGACGAAGAAATCCTTCACGCCCGGCATGACCCGCGCCAACCACTCGCGGAAGGTCAAACGACTATTCACTGAAAGCTGTTCACTGCTCACTGCATCCGCGGTCATAATGCACCTCTAACCTTGACATAGATTTGTCCATCCACAGCCTCTGCGACGAGCGCCAACAACGGTTTGGGCGGTGGGCCGGAAATCACGCTGCCATTCGCAACGTCGAAGTAACCGTTATGGCATGGACACTCCAACTGGGATGTATCCGGATTCCATTTGACCAGGCAGGCGAAGTGCGTGCAAACTGCCGAGTAGGCTTTCAGCCCGTCTTTTGTGTTAACCACGATCGCCGGGTAACGGCCAAACTCCACCGTTTTCGATCCTCCCACCGGCAGTTCGCTCTCCGGGCAGACCAGCACCGGTTCCTCGGGCATTTCCACCAGCTTGGGTGGGTAGAAATAGGCTACGATTGGTGTTGCCACCGCGCCCACACCGATCAGCGCGCCGGCGCCTTTGAGCAGTTTCAAAAAGTCACGTCGAGTGATTTCGCTCATAATCAGCTCACCTCTCCCCAGATGGTCAGGGCAATAACAATGATCAAGCCTAGGATGGTCACGATCACTCGGATCCACCTGGCTTTCTTGGTATCTTCTTTCTTGTCGAAAAAAGGCCACAACGTGGCGATGATCAGCACGAGGATTACGCTGACCACGCCGAAGGCAGTTCCATCGATGCCCAGGATTTTGGGCGGGATCACCTTGAGGATCTGGTAGAGGAATAAGAAATACCATTCCGGCTTGACATGCAGCGGAGTGTTCATCGGGTCAGCGCGTTCCTGCAAGCCCACCGGGGACATCATCCCAAGAATGCCGACGATGACTGCCAGGCCAATGAATCCTAGCGCCACGTAGAACTCAGTCATGAAATGGTCGGGGAAGAAGGGAACGGTATCTTTTTTGTTTTCGGTATCTGGTGTAACCATTGTTCGCTCCTTGTTGCATCGAATGACACGAATTATCTCGAATTATGCTTTGTGGCTTGTTTTCCTTTGGGTTCCTTCGTGTCCTTCGTGGTTAGGTTTTTTTACAGCGGCTTCTTGACGCCTAGCTTGCGCACCATCATAAAGTGCAGCAGCATGAAAGCCACCGTTGCCAGCGGGATGACGATGATATGCAGGGCGTAGAACCGGCCAAGCGTGGCCTCGCCTACGTTCCAGCCGACGCGCAATATGACCAACGCCAGGTTGCCGATAGCCGGCACCGCGCCGGCGATCTGTGTACCGACGGTGGTCGCCCAGAAGGCACGTTGATCCCAGGGCAGCAGATACCCTGTGAAGCCAAAGGCCAGTGTCAAAATCAGCAACAACACCCCACTGACCCAGTTCAACTCACGAGGCGGTTTGAACGCCCCCATGATGAAGACCCGCAACATGTGGGCGATACACATCACGATCATGCCGTTGGCTGACCAGTGATGGATCATGCGGATGGCTGCCCCAAAGCGTACTGTATTCTCGATGTACAGGATGCTGTTGTAGGCGTCGGCTGCGGTGGGTTTGTAATAAAAAGCTAACATGATGCCAGTCAGCCCCTGGATGATGAACAAAAAAGCCGTAATCCCGCCCAGACAGTACCACCAATACCGGGCATACGAATGCACTGGCTTCTTAAGGATTTTGGACAACGGTTCGGCGATCTGGAAGCGCTCTTCCACCCACGCTGCGGCGCGGGCAGAGAGTGGCTGCCACGGCTTCCGCGTCCGCCATACTGTCGCTGAGCGGTAGACACCGTAGGCAAAGATCAGCCCGAATGTGCCGAAGATAAGCCAACGCGCGAGCGGCGTCCACAGGTTCTTGGTCTCACCGGTGATGTGGCAGGAGAGGCAGGGTTCTTGCGCTGGCGGCGGAATGGTCGCTGCCGTGCTGGAGGCTGGAGGCAAATTTACCTTGCCTGCCTGCACAGCGGTGGACATGGCTTGGACGTGGACGGCGGTAGCAATCAGCAGGGCGCCAGCCACAACCATGACGACCAGTCCGATGATGAGACTTTTACGTGACAAATCGGTCATGGGTCACCTCTTTATAAAGGGTGGGCAGTGTGTGCACGAACAGCGCAGTTGTTCGCACACCCACCACCGATTTCAGGATCTTGCTTCTGTTTAGATGTGATTATACTTTACCTACCGACCGGTCGGTAGGGTAATTGAAGTTATTTCTACTATTTTACGACCTGAGGCTGTGAAAAACAACGACGGAAATCAGGTTTCTCGTTGACGATACTCCCCATTATTGTTCGACAAGTTGGGGTAGAATTGCTTCGCGCTGCCTAAGCAAGTCGGATTGCCAGTCTGCCCTACAGCGCAAGAATTCTTTCGTAAAATTCATGCCACACAGTACCCGTAAGGGTAATTAATGCAATAACCGGGAGAAGCCTATGCCCAAAGTCAACCGCATCCACCACGTGGCCGTCGTCGTGGAAGATATGGAAAAATCGCTTACCTTCTGGCGCGACGCCCTCGGTTTGCCCCTGCAAGGGCTGTACAATGTTCAAGCGCAACAAGCGCAGGTGGGCTTCTTGCCGGTAGGCGGGAGCGAGATCGAATTGGTGAAACCAACCACCTCCGATTCGGGTATTGCCAAATACCTCGCCAAGCGTGGCCCAGGGATGCACCACATTTGCGTCGAAGTGGACGATATCCATGCAATGCTCGCCCAGCTTGCGGCTAAGGGTGTGCGCTTGATTAACGCGACAGCGCTCACAGAGGCGGACGGTAGGAAATATGCCTTCATCCACCCCGAGTCTACGGGCGGCGTGTTGGTGGAACTCTACGAGATTTCCGGATGAATAAGCGTTTCCCGCTCCATGGCTGGCTTGGCCTTGCCTTCGTCGCTGTCTTTTGGATGCTCAACTGGATGTTGGATGGACTGCGAACCTATTGGATCTTTTTTCCGCTTTGGCTCGGCTACTGCCTGACGGTGGATGCCCTCGTTTATTACCGCAACGGTACATCTCTCCTGACGCGCGGCTGGCAGAAGTATATTGGCTTATTCCTCGTCTCCGCACCAGCTTGGTGGCTGTTCGAGGCGTTCAATGCCCGCACGCAAAACTGGGTCTATCTGGGCATAGATAGCTTCACACCGCTGCAATATGCCTTCTGGACAACATTGAGCTTCACTACCGTTATCCCGGCCGTCTTTGGCAGCGCTGAATTGGTCGCCAGCTTCGGTTTCGTCAAGCGTTTGAGACGCGGCCCCTTAATCCGCTCGGATATGCCAACCACCCTTGGCTTTTTCATTGCTGGTTGGGTCATGCTGGGTATGTTGTTTATCTGGCCACGTCTCTTCTTCCCGTTTATCTGGTTTTCAGTGTACTTTATCCTGGAGCCGGTCAATGTCTGGCTTGGCAACCGCACCTTGGCCGAGCATACCGCCAAAGGGGACTGGCGTCCGGTTATTTCACTCTGGCTGGGTGTATTGTTGACGGCTTTCTTCTGGGAGATGTGGAATTTCTATGCCTTTCCCAAGTGGGTCTATCACGTTGCTTGGGGTGGTTGGCTGAAGGTCTTCGAGATGCCGCTGCTCGGCTATGGCGGTTACCTGCCTTTTTCGCTTGAGTTATACGCCCTCTATCATTTGGTCATTGGACTGTTAGGGCAGAAGAAGACTGAATATGTACGGTTGGAATTTTCTGAACTTCATCCCTCCGATGAATACCCTGTCGGGCACGCGTGAATTCATCGGCTGAGACGCGAAACATGCTGAAGCATGTTGTCAAGATTGAAACCTGTTTCAACAGGTTTCTTGTCCCAGGCGCTGAATTTCGCGAAGCACCCCGCGCGCATTCAGCGGCCTGCCGGATTTGAACCATGACCGAACAGCTTGACCTTATTTTGCACCAATCCTGCGGCTTGCATCCTGACTTGCCCATCGTGGTGGGTGTATCCGGTGGACCGGATAGCCTATGCCTGTTGGACGTTATGCACCAGGCGGGATATTGCGTCATCGTGGCGCATTTCAACCATAAGTTGCGCCCTGAAGCGGACCTGGAGCAGGCTGCTGTTTCCGAACTGGCACACCGCCTGAACCTGCCCTTCGTGACCGAGTCCGTAGATGTGCATAAGTTCGCCGAGCGCGAGATGCTATCTATTGAGGAGGCTGCCCGCACCTTGCGTTATCGCTTTCTCTTTACCCAGGCGCGGAAGCACGGAGCGCAAGCCGTAGCCGTCGGCCACACCGCGGATGATCAGGTTGAGACAGTGCTGATGCACTTCCTGCGCGGTGCTGGGCTGGCTGGTTTGAAGGGGATGAGCTATCGCAGCACCCTACCAACATTTGACATAGAAATTCCGCTCGTGAGACCGCTGCTTTCCCTCTGGCGCGAGGAGACTGAAGCCTATTGCCGTGCGCATGGCCTGACGCCGCACTTCGACCCCTCAAACACTGATCAAACTTATTTTCGCAACAAGCTGCGTCATGCCTTGATCCCGGAACTGGAAAAGTACAATCCCCGCTTCAAAGAAGCCCTCACGCGCACGGCGCAAGCCCTGCAAGGTGATTCTGATGCTCTCGAAGAAGTGGTGAGCCGGGCTTGGGAACCTTGCCTGGTCGAACACGGCGAAGGTTTCGTCGCTTTTGAGCGCGAGAAGATGGTGAATCTATCGGTCGGCTTGCGGCGTAACCTGATCCGTCGCGCAGGGGAGTTACTCCGACCGGAAAGCCGCGATTTCGGCTTCGAGGCACTTGAGCGCGCCGCAACATTTGTCGAGGTTTCTCCTGGCAAGCAGATTGATTTCGTAAACGGGCTGTACTTGTTCCAGGAAAGCGGTAAGGTTTATCTAGCTACCTACGAAGCGGATTTGCCTTTCGCCCAGTGGCCACAAGTCAGTCGTGAGTCGTTAGTCGTCAGTGGTCAGTATGAGTTGGGGAATGGCTGGGTGCTGACCGTCGAAAACTGCTTACTGGACACTGAAGACTGCCCACTGGATACTGATAACTGGTCACTGAACACTGATAACTGGAGTGCCTGGCTCGATGCTGATTTGATGCCGAACAGGCTTACGGTCCGCCCGCGCCGCTCAGGGGATCGGTTTCAGCCATTCGGAATGGATGGGCAATCGGTCAAGTTGTCCGATTTTTTTGTCAACGTTAAACTACCGAAACGGGCCAGGGAGCATTGGCCGTTGGTCTGCGTGGGGGATGAGATCGCCTGGGTGCCAGGATACCGCTTGGCACATCCGTTCTGCGTCACCGAAAAGACGAGACGGGTTCTGCATCTTGCGTTGCGCCACGAGTGAGTCGGAATGCGAAATGTAGGTCGGATTGCCAATCCGACCTACGGGTTTGGGATCGAACTGCCAATCCGACCTACAATTTTGGGGTCGAACAACCAGTCCGACCTACAGGTTCAGCTTACTCGAACGCCCAAGAAGTCGTAGCCGCCCTTCCCGATAGCTGGCGCAGCTTCATACTTATCTCCCGCCATTGGATTTTCGAGATGCCCAGCTTCTGGCGTACTTTCTCTGGCTCGACATTGTTGAGCGTATCCAGTAGCGCGGACGTCCAGCGGCACATGTCGAAGGACAAGTGTTTTTCCAGGGCGGCTTCTTTGCCGATGTCTTCCAGCAAGTACTCCAACCGGCGCGGCGACCAGGGGAAGAGTTGATCCACCGGTTTGTACTGCGCCAAGTATTCCTCGTAGACCGGAAGCCAATCGTCGGGCAGGCTGATCTTGCGCTCCTTGTAGCGGTTGGCTGGGCTTGCGTAGCGGATGAAGACGAGCGGTCCACCGGGCGCTTCCAAGTCAATGTGGTTGAGATGGATTCCAAGACATTCGGATTTCTTGACGCCGGTGGCAAGCAGCAGGGCGAGCAGCGCGTAAGGACGAGCATCCGGTTTTGTCTGGCGGCGGTGACGATCGGCGGCCAGCATCACGGCTTCGACCTCAGACTCGGTCAGCACCTCGGGCAACGGACTCAGTACCGAGTGTTGCACCACTTTCTCGGCCGGGTCCACCAGCAGCGCGCCACCCTTTTGCAGCCAGCGGAAGAAGGACTTGAGTGCCGTAATTCGCCGCGCCAGCGTCTTGGGGCTGCACGGCGCTTCACGCTCGCGTTCCATCCAAGCCAGGAAGCTATTGAGGTCATTGGTCGTGATCGCTCCCAGGCTACGGTCTGGAGGTAGGAATTGGGTCAGCAGGCGTACATCCGAGAGGAAGGCTTTGATGGTATTGGGCGAGCGACCTTGATCGTTGAGGTATATTTCCCAGGCGTTGATTGCTGGGATAAGGGCGGTCTGAGCGGTCAGATGAGCAGTGGAGGGTGTAGGCAGCATGATGGCCTCTTCCTATATGTGTCAAGTTTCAGGTGTCATGTGTCAAGTGCAGTGTGGCGGGGACATTGGGCTGGTAATGGATTAAGAAACTGCGTATAGTTTAGAGGAAAAGAGGAAAAAAGTCAAATGAGTTTTTTCCCCTTTTCCTGTATTGTTGCTGGAATGGGGGAGCAAGCTCCCCGATCTCAGAGAGTGGCAGGTTATGGTGTCAACCCTTCCGGAGTAAAGCACGGCTGGTAATCGGCTCCCAGGATGAGTACATAGGAAAGCTCGCTTTTCATTGGTGCAGAGACGAGGGCGGAGGACGGCAAGCCGAGGATCGAAAGGAGCGAGGCGGCGCGGTTCGGGTCCTGGGCTGCCGTCAGGTCGTAGAGCAAGGAGCCAGTGTAGTCGTTGCGGTCGGCAGTGGCGGTGCGTGTCTCATAGCCAGCATAATTCAGGCGCGTGGCGGCCAATGCATCCCAGCCGCTGTTGTACGTCCCGTTGCGGATCTCGATGAGGATGGATTCCATCTCCGGAGAACGGCGGGAGGGGGAGAGGGCATCTTGCAGCATGACCTGGATCGCGGCGCTATCTGGCAATTGGACGCTGGCGCCTCCAGGGGTCATCCAATCTGTAACCAGGCTGCGACCAATGTAATAGCTGCGGATATCCGCGTTGCTCAGGTGGAGCGCCAATGGGGAGAGCTTGAGCAAGTCGGAGAGACCCAGATCGGTAGTCACTGTGTAGCTTAGATCGTTGTAGAGCTGGGGGATCTTGCTGATAACACCTGCTTGCAGCCCTTGGCTGTAGATGGCGCGCAACACTTCCTGCGAGCGGCGACCGCGGTCGAAGTCGCTGGATTTTTGCCGCGAGCGGGCGTACCAGAGCGCCAAGTCGCCGTCCATGTGAACCAGACCTGGACCCACAGTATAGAGCGACCAATTATTCTCATTGTAGGGATCATAGTTGGGGTCGATCAGGTGCCAATCGGTGTAGGCGCAGGCCACCGGCACATCCACGCCTCCCAAGGTATCCAC